>Ga0315900_10000153_pt1 | contig 121335 bp, 107 predicted proteins | sample LakEriMetagenome_FD_203521 | JGI IMG/M metagenome (GOLD analysis project Ga0315900, IMG submission 203521) | Freshwater fungal communities from buoy surface, Lake Erie, Ohio, United States - Buoy 12 MA114 | ecosystem: Environmental > Aquatic > Freshwater > Lake > Lake biofilm | place: USA... | reverse complement strand
GCGAAGGTCACCGTCGGGGCCGACGTGTAGCCCGAGCCGCCTTGAATGACCGTGGCGTTGGTCAGCCGGCCGTTGCCGCGGAACACGAACGGCGTGCGGCCGGGAAGCCGTGAACTGTCGAACACGGTGCCGTTGACCAGGGTGCCGGTGTAGTTGACGGTGTTCAGCTTGCCGACCCCGCCGGCCTCGCCCGTGCCCTGGGTGAGCAGTCGGTACTTCAGACCGCTGGACGTCGTCACCTCGCGATACCGGGCGGCCGCGATCCGCAGCGGGCCGACGAGCGACGACACCGCCCCCTGCCGCACGCCGCCGAGCGACACGTGCGCAATCCCCGCCGCGCCGCCGGCGTCGCCTTGCGTCTGCAGGAAGCGATCGGCAAGGCCGTCGCCGGTGGTGTCGACGGCCACCGTGAACAGCGGTGCGTTGGGCCGCGCCGTGTCGCCGAGCGCTGAAAACACGGCGATCCGCGCATTGTCGGCCGCGGCCACCGTGCCGTCGTAGACCTGCGTCAGCGACCGGCCGCCGCGGCCCGTCGAGACGACGATGTCGTCGATCGCGTCGGCATTGAGCCGGTGCGCGGACACGGAGATGCCGGATTGCGTCTTGTAGGCACCGGGCACGATCGTGTCGGCCACTCGCGGGGACGCGGCGTTGGAGACGTCGTACACGAGCACCCGGGGGGTCATGCCCGCACCGCTGGCCACGACGACCTCCACCTTGCCGTCGGCAGCAGTGCCGCTCGAAAGCGCCCCATTGGTAAAGGTACCCACATCGGCCACGGCCACGCTCGAGCCACCGCGATAGTTCCGAGGGACGGTCGGCTGGATCGTGATCGCCGCCGGACCATCCAGCGGCGCCGCCTCGGCCGCCGCGGCAAAAAATACTTTCACTTGGCCGCTCCCGCTCGACATCGCGGCCACGATATCGTCACGCCGGTCGCCATCGATATCGCCGGCAGCGAGTTCGATGCCACCTCGATATGAGGGCCCGAATGGCTGGGTGCGGTAGGCCGTGAGCTCGCGGAGCTCGGTGCCGAACTGCTGAAACACCCGCACCGAGCCCACGTGCCCCGGCCCGGGCGCGGCGATCACCTCGGCCACGCCGTCGCCGGTCACGTCGCCCAGCGCCAGCCGCACGCCCCCCTTGAATCCGGCGTCGAACGCGGGCGCCGTCGTGGCAGCCAGTTGGCTGCCGGTCTCCGCGTCGAGCAGCCGAATGTGCGACGTCGCCGTCACCCCGGCATCGCTGGCCACGGCGACGACCCCCGCCATCACTCGGCGAGATTCGAGGCTTTCGACGGCAAGACGGCGATCGCGGACCATGACGAGTTTCTCCGAGCAGATGATGAAACTACGTTCTTCAATACCCCGCGGTTCGGACCGAAGCAATTTTCAGGCCATTTTCCGGTGTTTATCCACGGCGGGAGGCTGGCCGCCCAATCAGCCGAGGGCGAGCGGCTCGGGCATGAAGGTGACGATCGGGATCAGGAACGAAAACAGCCCGAGCACCGTGCGGAGCAGCCCGAGGGGCCGGCCATCGTCGCGGATCGGCGGGTGATCGACGCCGAGCAGGGCCACGACTACCACCATCACCACCCAGTTGTAGGCGCCGAGCAGCACGATCGCCGCGATCGCAGCCAACAGCACGCCCCGCGCCACCCAGTTGCCCCGCCGGCCGAAGAGAGCCGCGGAGATGTGGCCGCCGTCGAGCTGGCTCACGGGCAGCATGTTCAAGCCGGTGACGAGCAGACCCACCCAGCCCGCCATGAAGGCGGCATTGGGGGCGATGGTGCCGGCCGCGGAGAGTTCGGGCCGCACGGCCGCCAGAATCCACCGGGCCAACGGCGGGAGGGCGAACGGATTCGAGACGGCCTCCTCACCCGTTCGCATGCCGATGGCCAGGAGCGGCAACGCCACCATGAGCCCGGCGAGTGGGCCGGCGATCGCGATGTCGAAGAGCTGGCGGCGGCTCGCCCGCGAGCCCTCCATGCCGATCACGGCCCCCATCGTGCCGGTGAGCAGAATGGGCACCGGGATAAAGAATGGCAGCGTGGCCGGGATGCCGTGAATCCGCGCCGCGATGAAATGCCCCGCCTCGTGGGCGGCGAGCACCGCCATCACGGCGGCCGCATAGGCAAGCCCGCGCGGCCAATGCGACGCGATCCGCTCCGTGATTCCCGGATCGACACCGAGCAGGAGCGGCTCCCAGCCCACGGCGCCGGCAGCGAACGTGGTGAGGCAGGTGATGACGAACAACAGCGACTGCATCCGCAGGCGGGCCGGCGGCTGCCGGTGGCTGCGAACGACGGGTTCGAGAGACGGTGGCGACTCGTGCATTTTGGTGAGACCGAGAATACCGGCTCGCCGCCGGGACTCATAAACTGCCGTCGTCGCGTGCGACCGTCGCCTGCCCGAAGGGGGGCCGCTGATGCGGAGCCCAACGGGCCGCCTCCGCATCCCGGCCTCATCACGACCACCTCAGTCCGCACCGGTTAGGATTCGGTCCGCCAAGCGGTTGAAATGGTGTTCGGTCGCAACGCGGGCAAGGCCGCGAGCCGGTTATCGGAGACACGAGGAGGTCACAGTGCCCGTCGGTTTCCTGCCACTCATCACGCCGTTGCTCTTGATCGGCGTGCCGTTGCTCCTGCTCGTGAAGAGCCGTCGCAGGAACCCCTGATCGTGAATGCGTTTCAGTCACAGCGGGTGGTGATCGCGGGCGGCAGCGGCTTTCTCGGAGTCTCTCTGGCCCACCATCTGACCGCCGCCAAATGGCAGGTCACCATCTTGTCGCGGAATCGGCCGCGGCCGGAGGGACCGTGGCAGTACGTGGCTTGGGATGCGAGGTCGGCGGGAGAGTGGGCTGCCTGCCTGGAGGGCGCGGCAGGGCTCGTCAATCTTGTGGGCCGCACCGTGGATTGCGTCAAGACGCCTGACCACTGTGATGAAATTCTTCGGTCCCGGGTCGAGGCCACTCGGGCGCTCGGCATCGCCTGCCGAACGGTGAACGCTCCACCGCCCGTCTGGGTGCAGATGAGCACCGCGCACATTTATGGCGATCCGCCGAGCGTGTGGTGCGACGAGGACAGTCCCACAGGCTATGGACTGGCACCGACGGTCGGGATCGCCTGGGAGAAGGAGTTCTCGCACGCTCTGCTTCCACAGCAGCGCGGCGTCGTGTTGCGCACGAGTTTCGTCATTGGCAGGAATCGCGGCGCTGGGGGTGGTGCCCTGGCCAAACTCGTGCCACTCGCGAGGTGCGGCCTTGGCGGCGCTGTTGCCAGCGGCCGCCAGGGAATGAGTTGGATCCACGAGGTCGACATGAACCGGCTCTTCGAGCGTGGCCTCGCCGACGAATCCATGACCGGCGTCTACGTGGCCAGCAGTCCGCATCCGGTCAGCAACGCCGAGTTCATGCGCAGCCTGCGTCGAGCAGCGCCCTGGCCGAAGGTGCCGCTTGCCTTGCCCGCCTTTGGGTGGATGGTGCGCATCGGCGCCCCGCTTCTGCTGCGGACCGATCCGGAGATCGCGATTTATGGCCGATACGTCACGAGCAGCCGCCTCGAGCGGGAGGGATTCGCGTTCACGTATCCGCGACTGCCCGAGGCCCTGGCGGCCTGCTTTACCCAGCCCACACGGAATGCCGAACCAGATGGTCGAGCGGGCTCGCGATGACATCGGTTTCGCATTGTTGTCGGCGTTCGCTTCGTACAGCTGACCGTCTCGTGCGTCTTGTGTTGTGGAACACGCATTGGCTTTCATAGTCGCGCTTTCGAAGACGGATCCGGGCAGCGGCCGGCCATTTCGGCGGGGATTCCGCTACAATGCCATGCCGTTCGGAAAGTGACGCCGAGAGTCCTCGCCTTCACCCCGTCCGCGCTGCCCTTCCCCTCAATTCCTTCCCCCCCGAGGCCAGGCCATGCCAGCGATCCGCGCCACCGTCGTCTGTTTTTCGTTCATCGCCCCGCTGCTCGCCTGGATCATCGCCCCGACCCCCGCGCCGGCCGCCGAGCCCGAGGTGATCGCCGTCGTGGCCGTGGATGGCTACGCCGATCTCAAGAAGCAGGTCCGCTGGATCGGCACACTCGTGGGGAATCCCGCGCTCGACGGGTTCGCCGAGTCGTTCATCATGGTGGCCACGCAATTCAAGGGCCTGGCGGGATTGGACGTCGAGCGTCCCGCCGGGGTCGTGGTGACCACGGCCGACGGCGTGCCCGCCGTGAATGGATACGTGCCCGTGAAGGATCTCTCCAAGCTGCTCGCGGCCCTCACGGGCATCGTGGGCCCGGCTGAAAAGACCGACGACGGCTGGCAACTGGCGCCGCCGGGGGGAATGCCGCTGCAGGTCGTCGAGAAGGATGGCTGGGCGATCTTCTCGGCCCCCGGCGTCTCGAGCCCGCTGGCCGACCCGTCGGCAGCGCTCGGCCCGCTCGTGAAGTCGTTCACGCTCGGCGCCCAGGTCTTCCCCAGCCGGATGCCGGACAACCTGCGAGAACTGCTGCGCAGGGGAATCGAGCAGGCGGCGGACCAAGCGGCGGACCAGGGTCAGCAGGTCGATCGTGAGATGCTGATCGCGGCACTCGACAACCTGAAGACCACCGAATCGCTCTCGCTCGGCGCGACCATCGACACGGATCAGAAGCGGGTCTATGTCGAAAGCCGGGCCGTCATGGTGCCGGGATCCGTCGCCGCCGATCTCTGGAACGGCGTCGGTAAGGCCGACGCCACCGTCGGCAACGCCAAGGCCGATGACGGCAAACCATTGGCCGTGAGGGCGCATCATGCCCAGGCCGTGCCCGCTGCCGCGCGAGCGGCGCTCGAACTCGGCCTCGCCCAGGCCATGCCCGACGCCGATGCCGATCCCCTGTCGCGGGCGGCGTTCGGCGTCGTGCGGGACGTGCTCGCCGCGATGCTCGATGCGGGGGGCATCGACGCCGGCATCTGCGTCGATACGAGCCCCGCGACCGCCGATCGGCTGCTGCCGGCGTTTACAGCCGGCATGCGGATCAAGGACGGTCCGGCGCTCGAGCAGGCGCTCAAGGCGCGGCTGGGCAAAGGAGAGGCCCTGCCCCCCCACGTGAAGGTGGCCTTCGATGCCGGCAGGGAGGCTGGGGCCAATCTGCACCGGATCACCGTCGATCTGGCAGGCCTTCCCAACGCCGACGCGTTCGGCAACACGGTCGAACTCACGCTCGCCGTCACGCCGACCTACGCCTTCTTGATGACCGGCGACGAAATCCCTGCCCGGCTCACCGCCGCGATCGCCGGGAGCGGCAAGCCGAATGGCACGATCAAGCCGCTCACGGGTGTCGATCTCTCGCTCCCCGCCCTGCTCGGCTATGCCGCAAAGCTCGCGAAGGTTTTCAGCCCTGGGATGCCGCAGACGGAGCAGCTCGACGCCGTGGCGGAACAGTCGGCCGACAAGCCCGACGCCCTCGTGCAACTGCTCGTGCGGCCGATCGAGCGGGGCGTGGCGATCCGGCTCTCGGCCGACGCCGGCGTGATCGAGACGATCGCCACGAGCGTGGCGCCGGAGCCTGGCCCCGCGGGCCTGCCCGGTGCGGGGGGCCTCCCGGGTGCCGGGCGAGTGCCACTCCCCGGTCTCGCGCCGTAGGCCCGTCACTCCGTGACGGGCAGCCCGTTGCGGAGCAACGGGACTACACGCGACGGGCAACGGCCACCGGCACAGGTCGCAACGGCAGCAGCGAGCCGGCGGCCTGAAGCTTCGCCACGGCGGCGTGGAGTCTGCTCTTCACCGTGCCCACCGGCACGCCGAGGATGCCGGCCGCGTCGCGGTACTTCAGCCCCCGCTGGTAGACGAGCTCGAGCGGCTTGCGAAGCAGCTCCGGCAGCTGCTCGACCGCGGCCCGAATCGTGGCCCGGGCCTCCTCCCGCTCGATCACCGTGTCGGCGGCCGATTCGCGGCCGACCACCGTCTCGGCGAGTGAGCCGCCATCGCCGCCTGCTCCGGTGGCCCCGTCGAGGCTCACCCGGCGATGCCGCGCATCCTTGCGGTGGGCGTCGATCGCCTGCCGCACCGCGATGGCGTAGAGCCACGGGCGGAACGGGCGGCCAGCCTCGAACCGGCCGCGATGGCGGTGCACCTGGAGAAACGTGGCCTGGAACACGTCCTCGGCCAGTTCGCGGCGGTGGAGGTAGCGGTGCAAGAAGGCGAAGAGATCCCGCTCACAGCGGTGCACGAGCAACGCGAAGGCGGCATCGTCGTCGTGGCAGACCCGCAGCATGAGCTGTTCGTCGGTCGGGTCGAGATCGGCTGTCGGCGTGGTGGCTGCCATGATGAGGCCCTCCTGCCCTGACGCCGAAAGCACACGCCATGCCGAAGCCCTCCAGAATCGCTCCACAGCATTTTTGTGGCCGTTCGGGGAAACGAGGCCCGTGGCCGCGGGCCCCCGGGCGTTGCAATTCGCTCCACCCCCGTTGCAGATTGCAATTCCTGCATGGCTCTCGGCGATCCGCGGACCTCTGATAAGGTGATGCCATGAGCTTCGATGCCCCCACGTCCCGCCCCGTCGTTCGCCGCGAGATCGCCGGCGTTCCCGTCGCCGACCTGGCCCGCGATCACGGCACGCCGCTTTATGTCTACGACGCGGAGATGATCCGCCGCCGCTGCCAGGATCTGGCCGCCTGGGACACCGTCCGTTTCGCCCAGAAGGCCTGCTCCAATCTCGCCATCCTCGGCCTCGTTCGCCGCGCGGGGGTGATGGTCGATGCCGTGAGCACCGGGGAGATCCACCGGGCGCTGGCCGCGGGCTACCGGCCCCATGCGGCCGCCGGCGCGGCCTCGGCCACCGACCTGCCCCCCGTCCATCCGATCGTCTACACGGCCGACATCTTCGACCGCGACAGCCTCGACGCCGTCGCAACGCTCGGGATCCACGTCAACTGCGGCTCGGCCGACATGCTCGAGCAACTCGCGGAGCGGGTGCCCGGCGCGAGCGTGACGCTCCGCGTGAACCCGGGTTTTGGTCACGGCCACAGCCAGAAGACCAACACCGGCGGCGAGGGCTCGAAGCACGGCATCTGGCACGCCGACATCCCCGATGTGCTGCGGCGGGCCGAATGGGCCGGCCTCGCGGTGACGGGCCTGCACATGCACATCGGCAGCGGTACCGACCTGGCCCATCTCGCCGAGGTGGCCGGGGCACTCGAGCGGGTGGCCTTGGAGATCGGCCGGTCACTCACCACCATCAGCGCCGGCGGCGGCCTCCCCGTGCCGTACAAGCCGGAAGAGGTGCATGCCGACCTCGGCGGCTACTTCACCCTCTGGGATTCCACCCGCAAGAAACTGGAGCAGCAGTTCGGCCACCGCATCCGGCTGGAGATCGAGCCGGGCCGCTACCTGACGGCCGAATCGGGCTACCTGATCACGGAGGTGCGGGCCGTGAAGCAGCAGGGAGGCCGCAAATACGTGCTCGTCGACGCAGGGTTCAACACGCTCGCCAGGCCGGTCCTCTACGGCTCCTACCACCCGATGAGCATCTGCCCCCAGGATCCGGCTGCCGCTGCCACCACCGAGGATGTTGCGATCGGCGGCCCGCTCTGCGAGTCGGGCGACATCTTCACGCAGACCGACGGCGGCTTCGTGGCCACCCGCAGCCTGCCCGCGGCCCAGGTGGGCGACCTGCTCGTGATCGAGATCGCCGGCGCCTACGGGTTCGTGATGGCGAGCAATTACAACTCCAAGCCCCTTCCGGCCGAGGTGCTCGTCGACGGTGGCACCGCCCGGCTCGTCCGCGCCCGCCAGACGCCAGCCGACCTGATCCGCGGGGAAACGGTGTAGGTTTCCCCGGCGTCGGGCCGGGGTTTGGCCGGCTGCGGCGGCGCGGCTAGGATATTTTCGCAGCCAGTCCTGCTGAATTCTCCGCTCCCTCTCGCCGATCTCCCCACCATGGCAAAAGCCGGCCCCCGCAAGAAACTGCCGAAAGAACTCGCGGTCATCAACGCGGACAACTGCACCGGCTGTGAGTCGTGCCTGGAGGTCTGCCCGGTCGATTGCATCGTGAAAGTGCAACAGTACGACCAGTTCCACAATCTGCAAAGCTGGTGCGAGATCGACGTCGAGCGGTGCGTGGGCTGCGAGGTCTGCGTCCACATCCCCGGCAAGAAGTCGAATCCCTACGATCTCAAGGTCTGCCCCTGGGACGCGATCGAGATGGTGCCCACGGAAGAGGTCGCCCAGGTGGTGGCCCAGATCGGCGGGCCGCCGGACTATGTCGAGAAGAACTGGGACCGGCTGGTTGGTGCTGCCCAGCGACTCGTCGAGATGAAGGTCGCCGCCGGCTGACGGCGGTTTGACGGCCGGCCCAGGAAGGCGTACAACGCGTGATAGATACGCGTGTACACTATCCCTTCACGAGCGCCGTCCATGACTCCCCTCGCAGCCGATCCCGCCTCGGTCGATGCCGATCTCCTGCCCGCCATGCGACTTGCCTGCGTGCCCGGAGTGGGTGCTCGCATGCGGCAGATCCTGCTCGACCGCTTCGGCTCGGCCGAGGCCGTGTTCGCCGCCACGTCCGCCGAGATCGCCTCGATCCCGGGGATCGGCCGCAAACTGCCGAAGCTGATTCCCGAGTTGGCCACCGATCCAACGGCCGAACGGATGCTCGAGCTCTGCCGCAGCCGCGGCGTCGGCATCATCCGCGCCGACAGCGACGCCTACCCCGGCCTGCTCGCCCGGATCGACGACCCGCCGCCGCTACTCTTCGTCCGCGGCGCGCTGGAGCCGTGCGACGCGCTGGCCGTGGCGATCGTGGGCTCCCGGCACCCGACCGCCTACGGCCGCCAGGTTGCCTGGCAGCTCGCCGGCAGCCTGGCGCGGGCGGGCTACACGGTCGTGAGCGGCCTCGCCCGGGGCATCGACGCGGCGGCCCATCGTGGCGCCCTCGACGCGGGCGGCCGCACGATCGCGGTCTTGGGCACCGGCGTGCTCCACGTCTATCCGCCGGAGCATGCCGAGCTTGCCGTCGAGGTGATCGGCCGCGGGGCTCTCGTGAGCGAGGCGCCGCCGCTCTCGGAGCCGTTTCGCGGGGCGTTTCCCCAGCGAAATCGGATCGTGGCGGGGCTGTCCCTCGGCACGATCGTCGTCGAGGCTGCCGACCGCTCCGGCGCCCTGATCACCGCCCGGCTCGCCGGGGAGCAGGGGCGCGAGGTGTTCGCAGTGCCGGGGCCGATCGACAGCCGGATGTCCCGCGGCTGCAACCGGCTCATCCGCGACGGGGCAACGCTCGTGCAGAGCATTGACGACGTGCTGGAGGAGCTCGGGCCGCTGTTCGAGGCGACGACGACATCCGACGGCCGCACCGTGCAGACGCCGGCCGAACTGCAGCTCGCCGACGTGGAGCAGCAGGTGCTCGCCGCCATCGACGCCTGTGGCGGCTCGACGACGGCGGCCGCCAATATCGACAGCCTCGTCGACACAACCGGCCTCACGGCCTCGCAGGTGCTCTCGACGCTCGGCGTCCTCGAAATGCGCCGGATTATCCGCCGCCTCCCGGGCAATCGCGTCGCCCGCCCGTAGTCCGCATGCGGACCACGGCCTGAACACCGCAGACCCGTCTATTCCGCAGCAGGCCAACCTCCTACGGCGCGGGTTGGGGCTGCCCACGCCCCGTCGCCGGACGCTCGCTACGGACATCCTGTCCTTCGCTCGCTCGATGGCGGCTGCGCTCTCGGTATCCTGCCTTCGCTTGCCTCCATACGCCGGCTCTCGGGACATGGGCAGCCCCTCCGATTTCTCGAGCGAGCGGGGGATGAGTCGCGTTGGCAGTGGATCATCCGAGGGTGTACGATTCCTTCGTCGGGGCGCTGACTGCGGGGAAACTCATGAGCCGTCACTCGTCACGCACGCGGATTCGTCGCGGGGTGTCGCTCGCCTTTGAAGCCTGCGAGCCGCGCTGCCTCATGGCCGCCGACACGGGCCACATGGCCGTCGGCATGAACCTCGAGAATGTGGTGGACTGGTCGCCGGCCTGGACGTTCACCGATGCCTTCAAGGCGTCACGGCCATGGATCTCCCATACGTTCAACACGCAGACGTGGGGCACGACCTGGGACGCCGCCGCCGCGCCGTCGCTCGACCTTGATGCCAACGGCAACGTCCGGTCGTTGAAGACCTGGACGCAGAACGGCGTGCAGATAAGGCAGTTCGCCGGCACGCTCATGTTCAACTCGCTCGGCGGCGGCTATGCAGGCGGCACCTACCGGGCCGAGTGGGACGGCACGGGGGTCGTGACGTTCGGCTTCGACGCCGTCGTGACGGCGAGCGGCCGCACGGCGGCGGGCCGCTCGTTCGCCGACCTCCGCGTGACACCCACCGACTCCGGCATCTACCTGCGGATCGAGGAGACGAGCCCAGCCGATCCGGTGCGCAATCTGAACGTCTGGATGCCCGATTGGAACGGCCGCAGCTTCATCGGCGAGCGGTGGCAGCCCGGCGCGACGTTCTCCCCCTTCCACCCGCTGTTCCTCGAGCGGCTCGCCCCGTTCAAGACGCTCCGGTTCATGGGGATGCAGGAGACGAACACGTCGGACATCGGCACCTGGTCGCAGCGGCGCGACGCCGCCGACATCCGCCAGGGCTCGGGCGCCGAGGGCACGCCCAGCGAGCCGGTGGCCAACGGCATCTCGCTCGAATACATGGTGGCACTCGCCAACGAGCTTGATGCCGACCCGTGGTTCAACATGCCCTACCTTGCCGACGACACGTTCGTGCGAAACTTCGCCACCTACGTTCGCGACCATCTCGAGCCGGGCCGGACGGCGTACGTGGAGTGGGCCAACGAGGTCTGGAACTTCGGGTGGGGCTTCGAGGCCTCGTCGTGGGTCGCTGAACAGGCGCGGGCGCAGCGGCTCGACCCCGACTACGGGCAGTGGATCGTGACCGGCCGCGAGGCGAAGCGGGATTTCGACATCTGGTCGCAGGTTTTCGTCGGCCAGACCGACCGCGTCGTCCGCGTGGCAGCCGGGCAGGCAGCCAACCCGTGGATCGTCGAGCAGATCCTCGCGAACATCGGGGGCTCGTTCGACGCGATCGCACTGGCCCCCTATATCACGTTCACCGACGAGCAGCGGGCGGGCTACACGGCATCGACGACGGTGGACCGCATCCTCGCCGACGCGCGGACGAACGTCGCCACGTCGCTCCAGTGGACCCGGGATCATGCGGACCTCGCCGCCAGGCTGGCGACGCAGCTCGGTCGTCCGATCCGGCTCGTGGCCTACGAGGGGGGCCCGCATCTCGACGGCCGCGGCGCGGCCTATCAACCCGCCTTCTACGCGGCGACGAACGACCCGCGGATGGGCGACATCTACCGTGACTATCTGAAAGGTCTCGACGCAGCCGGTCTCGACCTCTACGTCGATTTCCAGTTCACGGGTCAGGCCGGCGCGGCCCCCTGGGGCGACTTTGCCAAGCTCCACCGCATGGACCAGCCACTCGCGGCGGCGGGGAACTACAACGCCGTCGTCGCCGCAGCCGATGGATCGCTGTGGGGCGTCACGCCGCCTCCGCCTCCTCCGCCGCCGCCACCGCCAGTGGCTCTGGCCGACGTGTCGATCGCCTCGGCAGCGATCATCGAAGGCCATTCCGGCGGCAAGTGGCTCACGTTCGTGGCGTCGCTGTCCGCCGCGCCGACCGCATCGGTCACCGTTTCTTGGACGACGGTGAACGGCACGGCCAAGGCGGGGAGCGACTACGTTCGCGGCGGCGGCACGCTGACCTTCGCAGCGGGGCAGACGGATGCCACGCTGCGGGTGCGGGTGAAAGGCGATCGTGCCCGCGAGGCCGACGAGACGTTTGGCGTCGTGCTCGCCAATCCGGCGAACGCCCGGCTATCCGCCACGGCGGCGACCGCAATCGGCACGATCGTCAACGACGACGGCCGGCTACGCTCCGCGCTCTTCGCCGCTCTCGCGGAGCCGACGACGACGAAACAGCGTCGCCGGTAGCCCGAATCGTCGCGTGTCAGACCGGTCGGCTTCTCCATCGTGCGAAGGCCGCGTAGAATCGGTTGCATGGATACAGCTCTTTTTCACCGCGCCGAAGCGATCCGGGCCCGCCTGCTGCAGCTGCGGGACTCTCTTTGACTGGGACGGACGCAAGCAATCCGCCGCCCGCCTCGAAGGGGCGATGAGCGAGGCCGATTTCTGGGGCAACGCCGCCAAGGCGCAGGCCACGGTCGCCGAACTGAAGAACGTCAACTCGGTGCTCAAGCCGCTCGACGAGGCGCTGGGCGTCAGCCAGGATCTCGAGGCACTCGAGGAACTCGCCCGCGAGGATGAATCGCTCGAGCCCGAGCTGTCTGCCGAGGCCGACCGCCTCGAAAAGCTGGTCGACGCGCTCGAACTGGCGTCGCTTCTTTCCGGACCGCACGACTCCTCCGACGCGCTGGTTTCGATCCACGCCCGCGACGGTGGCACCGATGCGAACGATTGGGCCGAGATGATGCTCCGCATGTATTCCGCATGGGCGTCGAAACGCGACTTCGCCGTCGAGTTGCTCGACCGACAGGATGACGCCGTCGCCGGCATCCAAAGCGCGACGGTCGCCATCCGCGGCCCCTGGGCCTACGGATATCTCAAGGGTGAGACCGGCATCCATCGCCTCGTGCGGATCAGCCCGTTCAACTCCGAAGGCAAGCGGCAGACGAGCTTCGCAGCGGTCGACGTCTCGCCGGAAATCGCCGACGACGATACGGAGATCGAGATCCGCGACGAAGACATCCGCGAAGACGTGTTCCGGGCCAGCGGTGCCGGCGGCCAGCACGTCAATAAGACGTCGAGCGCCATTCGGCTCACGCACTTTCCCTCGGGCATCGTCGTGCAGTGCCAGAGCGAGCGGAGCCAGCACAAAAACCGGGCCACCGCCATCAAGATGCTCCGCGCTCGGCTCGCCCGGCTCGAGGAGGAGAAGCGGGAGGCCGAGCAACTCGCCCGCTACAAGCAGCAGCCCAAGACGGGCTTCGGGTCACAGATCCGCAACTACTTCCTCCACCCTGACCAGCGGGTGAAAGACCAGCGAACCGGCCACTATGTGGGTAATTTCCAGAGCGTGCTCGACGGCAATCTGGACGGCTTCTTCGACGCCTACCTCCGCTGGAAGGCGTCGGGCGAGGCCCCCACGGCCGGCGGCGACGACGCCTGATCGGAGAGCATGGCGGAGCCGTCGCTGGACTGGCGGCCCGCGGCGGGCTACATTCCTCGGGTCATTCCGAGCGTTTCAAGGATACCCATGGCGGAAAAAGAACAGGCTCTCGAGGTGGAAGGCGTCGTCACGCAGGCGCTCGCCAACACGCGATTCCGCGTGCAGATCACCGGGGGCCACATCGTCAACGCCCACGTGGCGGGCCGAATGCGTAAGAACTTCATCCGCATCGTGCCGGGTGATAAGGTGAAGGTCGAACTCTCCCCCTACGACCTCACCAAGGGCCGGATCACGTTCCGCGAGCGGTAAGCAACCGCCGGGCGTTCCTGCAGCCCGTTGCGGAGCAACGGGCCTACAGCACGAATCGCCCCGGCGTCACGGCGTGGCGGGGCCACTCGCGTCAGGCTGATTGCTCGTCTCGCCTGACTCGTCGCCACGCGACTCGAAGAACTGCTTGAGGTCGCCGAACGTGCGGAGGGGCTCACGGCCCTCCTTCATCGCCTTCGAGATCGGGGCAGCCGGCTTCTTCGGCCCCTTCACGACGTAGACCTTCGGCTGTTGCTCCCGTGGAGGACGGTTGCGGTCGCCGCTCCGGGCCTGCCGTTGGTGCCGGGGCTGTTGCTGCTCTCGAGACTTTTGATGCCGTTCCGCAACAGCCGGCCTTCCTTCGGCCTCACGTTGGCCGTTGCCGCCGCGTTCCTTGCGCGGCCGCCGCTCGCCCCGGCCGACCCCAGGCTGCTCGGACCGCTGTTCCCGTTCGCCGGGCGGGATCATCGTGAGAGCCACCCGCCGGCGGGTCTTGTCGAGTTCCAATACCCAGACTTTGACGACCTGGCCGACGCTCACGACGTCGTGAGGATCTCGCACGTAGCGGCTCGAGAGCTGGCTGATGTGCACCAGCCCGCTGTCGTGCATGCCGATGTCGACGAAGGCGCCGAAATCGACCACGTTGAGCACCGCGCCCTGCAGCTCCATGCCCACCTCGAGGTCGTCGAGCTTGAGCACGCCCTTTTTGAAGAATGGCCGCGGAAGGTCGTCGCGCGGGTCGCGGCCGGGCCGAGCCAGCTGCTCGACGATGTCGGCCAAGAGCAGCCGCCCCACGCCGAGCTCCCGCGAGAGTGCGTCGAGATCGACAGCGGCGGCCCGCTCGGCGAGCGCCTCCGCCTGCTGGCGGTTCGCCACGTCGGCTGGTGAGCCTCCCAGACGCTCCAGCACCTGCTCGGCGACCGAATAGCTCTCCGGATGGATCCAAGTGGAGTCGAGCGGGTTGGAGCCGCCCACGATCTTGAGGAAGCCGACCGCCTGCACGAACGCTCCCTCGCCGAAGCCGGGTACCTCCAGAAATTGCTGCCGTGACGCGAACGCGCCGTTCTTGGTCCGCCACTCGTAGAGATTGCGGGCCGTCGCCTGATTCAACCCCGACACATACCGCAGCAGGGCTGGGCTGGCGGTGTTGACGTCCACGCCGACGTAGTTCACGCAACTGGCCACCACACTGTCGAGCGAGGTGTGGAGGTGCCGAGCCTTCACGTCGTGCTGGTAGAGCCCGACGCCGATGTTCGCCGGCTCGATCTTCACGAGCTCCGACAGCGGATCCTGCAGCCGGCGGCCGATCGAGATGGCCCCCCGGACGGCCGCCTCGTGGGTGGGCAGTTCCTCGCGGCCATACACGCTCGTGGAATAGACGCTCGCGCCGGCCTCGTTGACGATCACGTAGCCGATGTCGAGGGCGGCGAGATCCCCCCCCATGAGCTCCGCCACCAGCGACTCCGTCTCACGTCCTGCCGTGCCGTTGCCGATCGCGATCACACTGCATGCGTGCTTCGTGACCAGCTCGACGACCTTCTTCGCGGCCGCCTCCCGCTTCTCCTTCTGCCCGATGATGTGGAGCACGGCGTGCTCCAGCGGTGTGCCGCACTCGTCGATCACGGCCGCCTTGCAGCCGCTCTTGAAGCCGGGGTCGAGGGCGAGCACCCGCCGGCCGGCCACGGGGGGCTGAAGCAACAGATTCCGCAGGTTGCGGGCGAACACCTCGACGGCGTGCGATTCGCAGAAATCGGTCATCTCCCGCCGAATCTCCCGCTCGAGGCTCGGCATGATGAGCCGGGCGAGCGAATCGCGGACACAGCCTTTGAGAAAGTCGCCGTGGGGATGCCCGGCCGGCACGAGCACCTCCTCGGCGGCGGCCTGCAGATCCTCGGCCGGCCCCTCGACCCGCACCTTGAGCAGCTTGGCCCGTTCCCCGCGGTTGATCGCCAGCACGCGATGCGGCGGAACCCGTTGGATGTGCTCGGAGAAGGCGAAGTAGTCGCGAAAGTGTCGCTCATCCTTGGAGAGCGCCTTGCCCTCGCTCTCCACCCGCTGGCTGGTGAGCCGCGCCGACTTGTGCAGGATGGCCCGCAGCCGCTGGCGGGCGTCGGCCTGCTCGCTGAACTCGTGGGCGATGATGTGCCCCACCCCGAGGAGCACGTCGGCGACCGTCGCCACTTGCGCCGCCTCGTCGATGAAGTCGGCGGCCCGGGCATCGAGATCCGCAGCCGCGGGATCGCCTGCCATGATCTCTCGGGCCAGGGGTTCGAGACGCCGCTGCTTCGCGATCTCCGCGAGCGACAACTTCCGCGGCTTGAACGGCAGGTAGAGATCCTCGAGCTGCTTCGGGCTCTCGGCGGCGAGAATCCGTGACTCCAAGGTGGGCGTCAGCTTGCCCTGTCCTTGGATTGTCCGCAGGATCGTCTGCTTGCGATCGACGAGCTGCCGGGCACGGGCCAGAGCCTCCGCAATCCGGCGGACGTCCTCCTCGTCGAGCCCCCCCGTTTGGTCTCGGCGATACCGCGTGATAAAGGGGACGGTATTCCCGGCATCGAGCAACTGCGCCGTCGCCTCGACACCGGCCGGAGGAAGGCCGAGGCGATGGGAGATGTGCCCCAAATCGATGACGGCAGTGATCGCGGTGGATCCCATCCGACTCGCGTCGCCGGAGGGCAGCCCCTCGGCAGAACCGCGTAACTCTCCTCCTCGATCCAAATCCCCGAAAGCCGACCCCGAAAATACGGGGCCGTGTGGGATGGCACCCCAGGAATCTAGGGTTCCCGGCCGACTGCTGTCAAACACCGGGAATCGGCCTCGTCCCCGCCGACCGGCTTGACCTTCGCTGCCCTTGACGGCCGCCGGCTGATTTCCCTATTCCCCGCCGTCTGCGTCAGCGGCACCCCCGCGCCGGGCAACGCAGGCGTTTCGGCCACCGTATTCGATTCGAGTGGAGCGACCCGCACGATCGTGACGATCACGATGGTCAGGGCGAGTCCACCATCGGCGTGCTGCGACGAACGCCCCCAGGATTTCAGGAGTTGCACACCAGCATGTCCACGACGCACAGCACGGCAGCCCCGGCGATCACCCCCTCGCAGACCGGCGGCCCGGCCGGCCTTCTGCCGTCGGTTCCCCTGCTCGCCCTCGACCGCCAGTACGCCGTTCTGCGCGGCGAGATTCAGGCGGCGATCACTCGCGTCTGCGACTCCGGCAAGTTCGTGCTGGGCCCCGACGTGACCGACCTCGAGGCGGAACTGGCCCGGATGCTCGACGTGCCACACGCGATCTCCTGCGCGTCGGGCAGCGATGCCCTGCTCCTGGCGCTCATGGCCCTCGACGTCGGACCCGGCGACGAGGTGATCCTGCCGAGCTACACATTTTTCGCCACGGCCAGCGCCGTCACGCGGGTCGGAGCCACGCCGATCTTCGCCGACATCGACCCCCTGACCTATCTCGTCGACCCGCAGGACGTGGCGAAGAAAATCAGCAGGCGGACGAAGGCCCTGATGCCGGTGCATCTGTTCGGCCGCACGGCCGACATGGATGCCCTCCTGCCGATCGCCCGGTCTGCCGGCCTCCCGATCGTCGAAGACACCGCCCAGTCGATCCTCTCCACGTGGCACGGCCGCTGCACGGGCGCGATCGGCGACGTCGGCTGCTTCAGCTTCTACCCGACAAAAAATCTCGGGGGCATGGGGGACGGTGGCTTCCTCACCACTACGCGCGACGACATCGCCCAGAAGCTCAAACTCCTCCGCGTGCACGGCATGGAGCCCCGCTACTATCACCAGGTGATCGGCATCAACAGCCGCCTCGATTCGATCCAGGCGGCCGTGCTGCGGGTCAAACTGCCGCATCTCGATGCCTGGACCACCGCACGGCAGGTCAACGCGGCCCGCTATGGCGAGATCTTCGCGGCCGCCGGGATCGGGAATCGCATGACGGTTCCGACCGACGAGCCGCGCGGGCGGCACGTGTGGAACCAATACATCGTGAGGATCGCCGGCGGCCACAGGGACGCCCTGCGAACGCACCTGCAGAAGTGCGGTGTCGGCACGGAGATCTACTATCCCGTGCCGCTCCACATGCAGAAGTGCTTCGAGCACCTCGGCTGGCGGAAGGGCGACCTGCCCCACACCGAACAGGCGGCCGAAGAGACGCTGGCCCTGCCGATTTTCCCCGAGCTTTCGGCCGCCGAGCAGCGGACCGTGGTCGGACGGATCGCCGAGTTTTTCCAGGCAGCGCCCGCCGCGGCGCCGGCCCCGGCACAGACGCCGGCCCGCCGCACCGACGAGACGCTGCGGACCGACGCCCCGGAGCAGCCGGCCCAGTCGCCGCACGTCGTCCGCCGCTTCGTTGGCCGGGCCGACGACGTCCGCTGCTGACCACACGCGACGGTAAAGCGTGCGGGGAGCTCGACGGGGAGGTAGGATTTCGGCTCGGATCCAGCCGGCTTCCCCCTCCTGACGCTCCCCATGGCCACGAAGACGAAGAAGACCCCGAAGGTCGCCACCTCCAAGCTCCCGGCCGTCGACCAAAAGACCCGCCGGCTCATCATCGGCCTCGCCGACGAGGTGGCCACCGCCGCCGAGAAGAAGCGCGATCCCTGGCTCGACATCCCGACCCGCAGTCTCTCGAACGTCCGCTTCAACAAGTCGCGGAAGATCATCGAGATGGGGGGCCAGACCAATCGGCGGCAGCTCTTCAATCTCGCCCAGGCGAAGAGCTACATGCAGACCCTGCTCGTCGCCAGCGGCTGCAAGCAGCTCGTCGAGCAGCAGAAGACCACGAGCATCCGAGGTCTCTACTACCTGCTCAAGCACACGATCGAAGGCACCCGCGAGGAGACCTTCGCCACGCAGGAGGAGTGCGACCCGATCATCGAGGACCTGGAGGTCACGCTCGAGAGCCTCCGCGAGGAACTCCACGTCTACGCCAGCAACCGCGGCGGCATGGTGGGGCCGATCACGCTCATCGACTCCGGCGACGAGATCGACTGCTCGCGGATGGGATCCGGCGGCTACTCGATCCCGTCGATCGTCGAGGCCGACATCATCAAGTTCAAGTCGTGCGACGCGAAGTTCATCCTCCACGTCGAGAAAGACACCGTCTGGCGGCGGTTCAACGAGGACAAGTTCTGGAGGAAGCACTCCTGCCTGCTCACCCACGGCGGTGGCCAGCCCCCGCGCGGCGTCCGTCGGATGCTCTACCGGCTCCACCACGAGCTGAAGCTGCCGATCTACTGTCTGCTCGACAACGATCCCTGGGGCTACTACATCTACTCCGTGCTCAAGCAGGGTTCGATCAACCTCGCCTATGAGTCGAAGCGGATGGCGATTCCAGAGGCCCGCTTCCTCGGCCTGCGGTCCCGCGACTACGACCGCTGCAAGCTGTCGCAGAGCGTGCAGATCCAGCTCAACGACACCGACATCAAGCGGGCCAAGCAGATCGCCGCCTACCCGTGGTTCACGGGCAAGAAGGCCTGGCAGAAGGAGATCGAGACGATGCTGAAGAACGGCTTCAAGCTCGAAGTCGAGTCGCTCATCTCCAAGGACATCAGCTACGTCACCGAGACCTACACGCCGGAACGACTCGCAGAGGGCGACTGGCTCGACTAACGACACGCGGCGGTCGGCATCCTGCCGACCGCCGCTTGGCTGGACCCGTGAGGGGTTGCCCATGCCCCGGGAGCCGGCGTTTGCCGACCAGCGCAGCCAGGATGGCGAAGCGCAGTCGGCATCGAGTGAGCGAAGAACTGGATGTTCGTAGCGAGCGTCCGGCGACGGGGCATGGGCAACCCCGAACCCCCGCCATAGGAGGCTGAACGCCGGTCACGCCTCCTCGCGGAGCATCGGCGGGGCCTCTTCCAGCTCCTCGAGCTCCGGCGGGAGCTGGAGCTGCCGCATCGTGTCGTCGGTCCGCCGCATCCCCTCGGCCACCTCGTCCACCCGTCGTGCGAGGTCGCCCATGTCGCGTTTGGCCACGGCACCCTCGGCAAGCGCGGCGATCTTCGCCTCCAGCCTTTCGATCTCGGCGGCCACCACGTCGAGCTTTCGCCGCGCCTCGTCGATGTTCGCGAGCCGCTCGCGGCTCGTGCGGAGATGATCCTCGAGAGTGGCCCGCAGTTGACCGGCGTCGGCATCGCCGCCGGGCGGCAGCTTTGCCAGCCGGCGCTCCAACTCGGCGACCCGCGTGCGGATCGCACCGTCGTCGGTGTGGTCGAGAAACTCCGAGAGCGTGGCCGCACCCCAGATCATCCGCAGGTAGCCCCAGAGCAGCCGGTCGAGCGACTCGAGCGTGCCCTGCTCCGGGGCCCCGGCACCGGGGCCGCGCATGCTGCCGGCCAGTTCCACGAGCTTGAGGCAGTGGTCGCGGAGTTGATCGAACCGCCGCAGGAGCGGGCCGGGCAGCTTTTTGCGAATCCGTTCGTATGCCTCGCGGGCTCCGGTCGCCTCAGCCAGCCGGCGAACCTTCGCGTCCTGCGCGTCGACGGCCGACCGAAACCGGCCGTTCCCCACCATGCTCGCCAGGTAGTAAATCTCCGCGGCCGCGACGAGGGGGAGCACGACGCCCGGAAAGCCGCTGATCAGCGCCGCGGCCACGCCGCCGCCGAAGAGCAGCAGATTCCACCGGCTCGCGAATGCCGACCAGAGATACTTCATGACGGTGGATGCTTCATGACGGTGCCTGGGATGACGGCGCGAGGGCCGCAGCCTCGATCTCCTCCATACGCGAGTGGAGCCGCTGCACCTGCTCGTGGAACCACGGCTGCGACTGGGCCTCACGGGCCGGAGCCGATGCGGCCGGGAGCCGAACTTCCTCCACGATCCGACCGGGCGTCGTGGCCATTAGGAACAGGCGGTCGCCGAGGTAGACGGCCTCCTCCACGGAATGCGTCACGAAGAGCACGGTGGCCTGCACCTCCCGCCACAGCGCCACGAGCAGGTCCTGCATGTCGAGCCGCGTGGCGGGATCGAGCGCGCCGAAGGGCTCGTCCATGAGGATGATTCGTGGCCGCAGCACGAGCGTGCGGGCGATGGCCACCCGCTGCCGCATGCCCCCCGACAGCTCGTGGGGATACTTGGTGGCGTCACGATTCGGATCGAGCCCCACCTTCGCGATCCATTCGCGGGCCTCGGCCTCCCGTTCCCGCCGCCCCACGCCCCGGCACTCGAGGCCGAAGGCCACGTTGTCGAGCACGTTGCGGTTGTCGAAGCTCGTGTAGTCCTGAAACACCATGCCGCGATCGGCGGCCGGCCCCCGGATCTCCGTGCCCAGCACGGTCACGCTGCCACTCGTCGGCGGATGCTGCGGCGCGAGGCCGGCCACGAGCCGCAGCACGGTACTCTTGCCGCAGCCGCTCGGGCCGAGGAACGACGAGATCTCGCCATGGTCGGCCACGTCCGGAATCGTGAAGCTCACGCCGGAGATCGCCACGTATTCCCGGGGCGTGCCCGCCCCGTAGATCTTCGTCACGTTGCGAAATGCCACCGCGGCGGGCCGCTCGGTCGCAGGCTCGTCCGGGCTGTTCATGACGTCACCCCCCGCCCCCCGCCGAAGCCGTGCAGCAGGCCATGGATGAACCGTGGCACGAGCCCGCGGCCACCGTAGCGGTGCGGAAACAGATCACACTGGAGCCACCACAGGGCTCGATCGATCGCGTAGGCCACCAGCGGGATCACGACGAGCACGATCAGGATCGGCTCCCGCTCGCCCCGCCGTTGCGACACGTTGATCAGGTCGCCGAGCCCGCCGGAGTCACCGCCGAACTTCACGAGCTCGGCGAGCATCACGTAGCCGAAGGCGAGCCCGAATAGCAGCCGCAGCGAGTTAAAGATCGTGGGGGCCGCGAGCGGCACGAGCACCTTCGTGATGATCTGCCACCGCGAGGCGCCGAGCGTGAGTGCGGTATCGACATACCGCTGCGGCACCTCGAGCACGGCCGTCGTGGCATCGCCGATCACGAAGGCCACGCTGGCGATGAACAGGAACATCACCTTCTGAAATTCACCGATCCCGAACAGGAAGAACGTGAGCGGAATGAGCGCCGCCACCGGGATGTTGCGGCCAAACACGTTGAGCGGCACGAGCAACGCCCGCACGGCGGGGAAGCAGGCGGCCGCCACGCCGAGCGGCACGCCCACGGCCGCGCTCAACCCGAAGCCGAGGCAGACGCGGCCGAGCGTCACGAGCGTGTTCGTCACGAGCTTTCGCTGGCCGAACACGTGCGGAATCGCCGTCACCGTCTCGGCGGGACTCGGCAGCATCGTGGGGCTCACGAACCGGGCCTCGGCGTCGCCCGCGGTGGCGATGAACCAGGCCGCCAGAACCACCGCCACGGCGGTGATCGCCCAGAGGGCGGCCGTGATCGGCGAAAGGTCGCCACGAAGCGGTGCCTGTAGCCGCGCGGGCATGGGCGCCGGCGACAGTGCGGACGACGGCGGCACCTCGGGTGCGGTCATTCCTTTTCCGCGGAGTAGACCTTGATCTCCACGCGGCGGTTGAGGGCGTGGTTGTCGGGCTGCTCGGGGTCGGCGGGCCGATCCCAGCCGACACCGTCGACCGCGAACCGGTTCTCGTCGAACTCATATTTGCCCACGAGCGATTCCTTCACGGAGGCGGCCCGCTGCCGGGAGAGTTCCTTGACCATCGTGGGCGGCACCTGGCCCTTCATCGACGAGTCGGTGTGCCCCTCGATCACGATTCGCGAGTTGCCGAACTGCTTGGCGAGCGCGCCCACCTCGTCGAGCACGAGGTCCACGCTCGGATCGTAGGGCTCCTCCACGTCCTTGCCGTCGATCCGGCGGACGATCTTCTTCCGCAGGTCCCAGCTGTTGGGAAAGAAGTGGATCACCACCGTATTGGTGAGGATCTCCTCGTTCTCGGCCCGGATCTGTGAGAGCGTCTTCGGGGGCAGGGCCTTGGTGTATTCGTCCTTCGTCTCGGCATACTTCTTCTCCGCACCCAGCTTCTGGATCACGGAGAAGTCCATCACCTGGTCGAACGGCACCGGCGGATTGGAGATGGCGCCGATGCGGCGATAGAGGTAGTAGGCCTGTTTCCAGATCCGCTCGAAGTTTGCAGGGTTGTTGCGGTTGATGAAGAACTGGTAATTCTCGGCCCAGTTGGTCGAGTGGGCGTCGCCGAGCATGGCCAGCGTATCGGTGGCGGGGATGTTGTAGCCCGCCGCCATCAGCTCCGCGGCCTTCGCCTTCGCCCCTTCCGTCTTCAGCGTCGCCATCGCGTCGAAGATGCCACGGACGATCGCCTCGATCTTGTCGGGGTGATCCTTGGCGAAGTCAGCCCGCGCAAACCAGACGTCGGCGATCAGCCTGTTGGCCGTCTGCGTGGTCACGAGCATTCGATTGCCCTTCGCCTTCTCCAGGTTGTAGATGTCGGGGGCCCACGACACGCAGCCGGCGAGATCCTTCTGGGCATTGAAGGCCGCCGCCGCCTGGAAGGCGTCGTCGGTGTAGACCATGTCCACGTCGCCCGGTTGGAGCCCGCCCGCCACGAGCATGTTGAGGGCGAAGAACTGGCTGGGTGAATTCTGGGCGAGCACGAGCTTCTTGCCCGCGAGGTCCTTCACCGTCTTGATCGAGTCCCGCACGACGATGCCGTCGCCGCCGTTGGAGAAGTCGACCTGCTGGAATATCCGGGGCATCACCCGGGAGTCCTTCGGGGCGCCGGTGCGATCGACGAGCCCTTCGAGGAACAGCGGCACCATGTCGAGCGTGCCCCAGCCGATGTGCACCTCGCCGGCAGCGTAGGCATCGCGCATCGTGACGGGGTTGTCGATCAAGACGAGCTCCACCTTGAAGGGCTTCCCTCCCGGCGCCTGCCAGACCTTGCCCGGCTTGAAGCCGTCGTTGGCGTAGATGATCGGGGCCCAGCCGGCCCAGACGTTGAGGGCGAACCGCACCGTCTCGTTCTCCAGCGGCTTGTAGGCGCTCGTGCCCTTCACGGGCGGCAGCTTCTCGGCCGGCTTGAACGTGTATTCCTTGACGGTCGTCGGCACGGCCGCGTCGGACGCCTCGAAGAAGACACCTTCGCCTCCTTCGCCGGTCGGCCCGGCCCCGTTGCCGTCACCTGCCGGCCCACCCCCGGCCCCACGCTGGGCCACCGCTCCAGGCCGACCGAAGCCGAACGGCTCGAGCACGCCGGCCCGCCAGGCCGCCAGGCCCACGAGCCCCAGGATCACCGCCCACACCGCCAGCCAGAATGGAGCCTTGGGTTCACTCGCCATGGATCACTGCCTCGCCTCGGGGAATCGGGGTGCGGATCAGCCGCGAAACTTCGTCATCGGCCGCGCCTTGCCGGCCATGTGCATCGCATTCATCAGGTCGTAGGCCGTCACTTCGCACAGGAGCTGCGTCACGAGCTCGTGCGCCTCGGCCGAGAGATGCGGCTCGACCTGCTTCATCAGGTTCACGACCCGCTTCTCCTGGGCGTCGAGCTCCTTCGAGTCGATTCGCCCGTCGGCGACGGCGTCGAGAAACGAGTCGAGCTTGCGGGCATACTCCGCGAGCATGGGGGCGTCGCTCGCGTCGTCGAACCAGGGGGTCTTGCCGGTCGTTGCCTTGGCCATAGGGGCGTGTCTCCTTCAGGGGTGTCGTCACGAACCGATCACGTCGCGTATCGCGGCAAGCCGTTCCTGCAGGCGCGACCGCCCGCCCGGCTCGTTCACTTTGACCTTCCAGCGTTCAGGCAGGAATCGCTTCTCGGTGCACTCGAGCACCGCCGCGATCTCCTGCATCTCCTTCTCGAGGCCCTGGGCACTGGGCATGAAGTCGTCGAGGGCCGCCTTCAGGTCATCCGCCGAAATCGTATCCGGCGGCGGCTGCCCAGCGTCGGCAGCCCGCTCGAGCCCCTTGCGTCGGGCCGCGAGCACCACGCTCTCGATGTCGGCGCCGGAGAGGCCGAGCGACAGATCGACGGGCCCGGGCAGGCCCGGCGCGAGCTTCACACGACACTTCCGGGCCATCGCCGTGAACATCGCGTCCATCTCGGCCTGGTCGTGCGGATAAAAGAGCGGAATGTGCACCTCGGCCCGCCCCTGCCGCTTGAGATCGATCGGCAGGAGATCGGGGCGGCTGGTGAGCAGCATCCACACGATCTTGCCGCGGTAGCGGGTGTCCCCCATCTGCCGGGCAATCATCGAAAACACGCGGGCACTCGTGCCGGAGTCGCCCCCCTGGTCGCGGTTGCCGAGGGCCGCGTCGGCCTCGTCGATGATCACGACCACGGGCCCGAGGCTGCGGAGCACGTCGAGGGCATGCTCGAGGTTGCCCTCGGTCTCGCCCACGTATTTGCTGCGGAAGTTCTTGAGCACGGCGCAGGGGATCCCCACGCTGCCGGAGTAGCATTCGGCGATGAAGCTCTTGCCGGTGCCCACGGGGCCGCAGATGAGATAGCCCATCGGGGCGCTTTCGAGCTGCCCCCGCTGGATCGCCCGGGCATCGGCCTGGAGCCTGGCCTTCGCCGCCTCATGGCCCGCCACGGCGTCGAGCGTGAGCCGCGGCTGGATGAACTCGACGAGGCCCTGACACGACCGCTCGATCATGTCCTTCTTGCGGGCGGCGAACTCGGGCCCGTCCGGAGGCGTGCCTTCGCGGGCCGAGAGGGCGATCACCGCGCGGAGACTCTCGAGCGTGAGACCACCGGAGAGCGCGGCCACCCGCTTCACGCCGTTCATCCGGTCGGTGGGCATGCCGACGGCAGCCGCCGTCGCCAGAGCGAACCGCTCCCGCTCGGTCGCATCGGGAAGCGGCACGTCGATGGCGGTCACGGCCGGGTTCGTCGCCAGCCGCGGATGCACCTCGGAGAGCGTGTCGGTGAGCATCACGACGGCAACGTTCACCCGCCGCAGGAGCGGGTTAGAGGCCCAGCCGAGGATCCGCACCAGTCGTCCGGCGCCGGCCCGCGCGCCTGCGGAGGCCTCGCCTGCGGGAGCGAGATACTGGGCGTAGTCGAGCACGACCGCGATCCGCTTCCGCTGCTCGGGCGGGTCGATCAGATTGCGTTCGAAGATGGCGTCGATCGCAGCGATCGCCTGGTCAGGATCGCGTGGCCAGTTGGCCGCGTTGCCCAGCCGCTCCGTCAGCCACTGGGCCATCGACCGCAGGCGGGCGGGATCGGGCCCGGCGAGCGGCCGCAGGCCCTTGCCAACGTCGTAGGCCAGCACGATGTCCCAGCGGCCGAACATTTCGCGGGCGAGGAAGTCAGACGCGGTGCCCCAGGCGGCCACGTCGTCTCGGCCGGCTGCCGCGGGGGCGGCCACCGGCACGAGGTCCCGCACGTTGCCGTGGAGCATGAACACGCAGCTCGTGCCGGAGAGGTAGGCGTCGCCGAGGCGTTCTGCCCAGGCCGGACACCAATCCGGGAGCGCGGCGGCCGGGAGCGCGGCGGAGGCTGTCGCAGCGGGCGCAGCAGCACCCAGGCTCCCGCCTCCCGGCACCGCATCATTGTGGCTGGCTGGTGTGGTCACGGACTCCCCTCGCTGGCGACGTCAGCCGCCCTGGGTCTGCCGGGCCCGCTCCGTGCCCAGCTCCTTGTCGTCCGCCGACACGCCGGCCGTCTCCGGCGTCACCATTCCCATTTCAATCTCGAATTCACGCAGCGCCTTGTCGGCCATCGCCTTCTCCACCGCCGCTTCCTGTTTGATCGTCTCCAGGCCCTCGCCCGAGAGGTCGGCCGCCACCCGCACCTTGGCCCGATTGAGGCCGATCTTGTCCTGGATCACGTCCTCGATCTGGCCGAAGTCGGTCGTGATGTCGAAGTTGAACGACTGCGCGAGCTTGGCCAATTCGGCCTCGGCGCGGGAGAGCTTCAGCTCGGCATCGTACTTTTGAATCTTCTGCTTGAGGTCGGCGAGCTTCTTCGTGGCGTGCTTGATCTTGGTGACGTTGTTGTTGTAGGCCGTCTCGTGCAGCTTGAGCTGGGCCTCGTTCTCGGCCAGCTCCTTCTTGGCCTTCTGCAATTCAAGGGCGAACTTCGACGCGGTTTCCCGCTCGCCCGCCTGGAGATAGGCCTTGATCCTCGCCTCGAGCGACTCGACGTGCTGCCGGTCGCCGTTCACTTGGCGGGTCACCCGCTCGACGAGGGCCCGATACTGCTCGAGCCCCTCGCGGCCATCCTTCATCTGGTCGACGGCCTTGTCGTACTCGTACTGGAGCTGGGCGATCGGATCGGCCGTCCAGAAGAAGTTGGCGACCTTGTTCATCTGGGCCGCAAGGGCCTTCCACAGCTTCCCCAGGATCATGGCTCGGTGTCTCCGCAGGACGGGCCGGTGAATGTGAATCGGCGGCCAGAAACCACTGCCGCCTGCTTCGTCGTGATACCGCTGCCGAGGGGCGGCGTCAATCAGCCCGCAGAGACGTGGCCAGACTCTACCACGCCTGTAGGTGCAGACTGGCAGTCTACACACCGTCACCGACCGCAGATTACCAATCTGCGGCTACAGGTAACCCACGCTACCGACTGACGGTGAGCTGTGGGCGGGCCTGGGAGAGCCGGGCGATGCCGGCGTCGGTGACCGCGGTGAAGGCGAGGGCCAGCGAGCGGAGGGCCGGCAGCTTGGCGAGGGCGTCGAGGGCGGCATCGGTGATGGAGGTGCCGGTGAGCGTGAGGCTGACGAGTGAGCCGAGGCCGACCAGCCGCGTGACGCCGGCGTCGGTCACCGCCGTGTTCTGCAGGTTCAGCGTGCCGAGGGCCGCGAGCCTGCCGACCACTTCCATGCCCGCGTCGCCGACCTTCGTGTCCCAGAGGTCGAGCGTCGCAAGCTTCCGCAGGCCGGCCAGATGGGCCACGCCCGCGTCACCGACACTCGTCTCGGCAAGATCGAGGAGCACGAGGTTCGGCAGCTTCCCGACATGCGCGAGGCCCGCGTCGCCGACGAGCGTGCCCCGCAATTCGAGCCGCTTCAGCTTCGTGAGCTTCGCGAGGTGGGCCAGGCCATCGTCTCCCACGAACGTCCGCATGACGTTGATCTCGTCGATCTCGGTCTTGTCGGCGAACGGCGCGAGCCCCGCGTCGGTCACCTGGCCATCCTCGACCGCGAAACCGCGGAGCTTCGGCAGCATCGCGACATGCGCGAGGCCGGAGTCGGTGACACTCGGGCAGCGGAGCTTCACCCGCTCGAGGTTGGCCAGCTTCGCCACGTGCTCGAGGCCGGAGTCCGTCACGAGGGCGCAGCCCCGGAGGTCGAGCACGCGGAGCTTCTGGAGCGGGACGAGATGCGCGAGCCCCGCATCGGTGAAGTTGTTGTAGAGCAGGATCAGTTGCTCGAGTCCGCGGATCGATGCCACCGCCTCGAGCGCGGCGTCGGTGAGATTCGACGACCGCCGAAGATTCAGCACCCGCAGGTTCTCGAGCCCCGCGAGCCGGGCTGCTCCGGCGTCGGTCACGTCGGTGTTCTCGAGGACGAGCTGCTCGAGGGTCCGCATGTTCGCGATCGCGGCGAGGCCCCGATCGGAAATCTCCGCCCCCCAGACCTCGAGCTTCGTCAGGCCCTCGAGCCCCGCGAGCACTTCGAGATCGGCGTCGGTCGCCGGCCGCTGCGCGAGGTCGACCGCCACCACATGGCCTGCCGCATCGAGCGATGCTTTTCCGCCGCGGGCCTTGACCAGGGCCACCGCTTCGGTGTCGGTGGCCGCAGGAGTGATGGCACGGGCGGCCCCCGGCAGGGCACAGAGCGCGGCGACCAGCGGCATCGTCACGAGGATGCGGCTCACCGTGCGCAGAGCGTCCGTGCGGCGGAGCATCCTCATCACCACCTCCTCGCTCATGCCTTCCAGCCGTCGCGCGGCGTCGGCCGAATGATCGATTCCACCTCGGGCGCGTTGGTGGCCACGAGCTTGACCGGATCCCACTCGATCTTCTTGCCGGCCACGTCGGCCGTCTCGGCCACCCAGACGGCGAGGTTGCCGAGCAGGATCGTCTCGGTCAGCGGGGCGGCGTAGTCGGGGAAGTTGCTCACTGCCGCTGGACCGCCCTTGATCGCGTCGACGAATTCCACGAAGTGACCAGGCGACTTCGTGAACGCGACGTCCGCCGGCGTGCCGCCGCTCTTGAGTTGCAGGCCCTGCTCGCAGTAGTCGCCGGGGGCGTAGAGCACGTCCGTGGCGCCGATCACGAGCACGCCGCTCGCGGCGGTCTTGAACGGCTGCTCCTCCTCATTGCCATCGGCGTCCTTTTCGACCTTGCCGCGGAATCCTGTGAAGAGCGCTGCATCCGGCAGTTTGCCGCCGTCATACCACTTCACCTTGACGGCGGGCCGGTCACCGAGCGTGGGGAACGCGAAGTCGATGATCGACCACTTGGGAAAGGTTTCTTTGTTGTGGCCGCTGGTGACCGCCTGCACGCTGGCTGGATCGCGAAGCGCGAGCGCCATGAACGGCATGTTGAACGTATGACAGGCCATGTCGCCGAGCGCACCGGATCCGAAATCCCAGAATCCGCGCCAGGCGAACGGGTGATACCCCGCCGCATACGGACGAACGGGAGCCGGCCCGAGCCAGCAGTCCCAGTCGAGGTTCGGCGGCACCGGCTTTTCCTCGGGGCGGCCGCCCCCCTGCGGCCAGACGGGCCGATTGGTCCAGATGTGCACCTCGCTCACCGCCCCGATGGCCCCAGACTTGATGAGGGCGGCGACCCGGCGAAGCGAGTCGCCGGCCGTGCCCTGATTACCCATCTGCGTGGCCACCTTCTGCGACCGTGCCAACTCGCCGAGGAGTCTGGCGTCGGAGATCGCCCGCGTGAGCGGCTTCTGGCAGAAGCAGTGCTTGCCCATCTGCATCGCCATGGCGGCGGCGGTGATGTGGGTGTGGTCGGGCGTGCTGACAGTGACGGCATCGAATTCCTTGCCCATCTCGTCGAGCATTTTCCGGAAGTCGGCGTATTGCTTGGCCCCTTCGAGCGTCTTCTGGGCCCGCTTCAGTTGGTTGGCATCCACATCGGCGACGGCCACCACCTTGCCGCTCCGGGCCGCGTCGGCCGAATCGCTCGCCCCCTTGCCGCCGATGCCGATGCAAGCAAACCGAATCTCCTCGTTCGCGCTCGTGGCAGGCTTCGCCTCGTCGGCTCGTAGGCCGGGGGCGATCCAGTAGCCACCGGCGACGGCGGAGGCGACCGAGAGAAAATCCCGCCGCGAGCGGGACGGCGTGGAGCAAGACTCGGGGCGGCGGGATCGGGGCATGGCGGGAGGCTCCAAGGCGGGAGAGACACCGGCCGGCCGCTGACGCGTTTCAGTCGCGCGGCTGCCAGATATCGATGAAGCGTAGCCCGCACGCACGCGCCCTACAAGTCGCCGTGGCGTGCGGCGGTGCGAAGAGAAAGGACAGGGTGGCTAACGGGACTCGAACCCGCGACCCTCGGTACCACAAACCGATGCTCTAACCAGCTGAGCTATAGCCACCGCGTGACGAACCGCGGCAAGTGTAACATACGCCCGGCGGTCCGCACGGGCCCCGCGGCACGCATGACCGACCGCTTCGTCAGGGCCCGTCAGGTGGTCGGGGAACGCGCCTCGGCCGCGGCGGGCTCGGGCTTCAGCCGGGGCTCCGCGGCTATTCGGGCGTGAGCACGTTGACGGAGCAGCCGCGCCGCATGCGCGTCGTACCACGCCTGCCAGTCGGGGTCGTCGCCGTTCATGTCGCCGGGTCCTCACTCCATCAACGCCGCCGGGGCCGCCGGTTGTAGGAGGACATGAAAACCCGACCGAAAACCCGCCTCATCATGCCCGGTGCCATCGAATATCCTATGGCTCACCGCCACCCGCCTCGTGATGGAACCTGAACCGATGACACGCGCGTTGGCCTCCGCGGCCCTTTGGCTCATGGGCGTGGAATCGCTCCTTTTTTTCATCCCGGCCGCACGCGCCGCGGACGATCCCCGCGTCTACGCGGTGGTAAACAATTGGGGCGGCGACCCCAACTGGCATCCGGGCGGCGCCTGGACGCTTGGCGACACGGGCGGGCAGAGAATCATCGGGCTCGAGATCCAGTCCCCGGACGACGGCAAGACCCTGACTGGCAAGGCGACCTACGCCGAGGGCACGATCACCGTTCGGGGCCGGTCCCTCGGCGGAAACCGGTACGACATGGAATGGCGAAGTAAAGCCGTCTGGCATCCCCTCGGAACCTGGGTCATCGGCGGGCGCGAGGGTCAACCGGTACTCGCGATCGACATCACGTCGAAGGATGAGGGAAAGACCCTCGAGGGCTCGATGCGATACAGAAACGAGGGCGATATCGGCTTTCGCGCGACGCTCGCGGAGCCCCAGCCCGAGCCTCCCCCGGCCGCAGGCGCACCCGAAACCGAATAGCACGTCGCGAGTCGCTTCGGGTCGCGCGTCGCTTCGGGAGATCGACTCACTCGCGGCGTCGGGAGTCGATGCAGATCGTCACGGGGCCGTCGTTGACGAGGGCCACCCGCATGTCGGCGGCGAACACGCCGCGTTCGGCAGGCTTGCCGACGGCGGCCCCGAGCGCCTCCGCGAACCGTTCGTAGAGCGGCACCGCCTCCTCCGGCCGGGCCGCCCGCACGAAGCTCGGCCGGTGGCCCCGCGCCGTCTCGGCCAGGAGCGTGAACTGGCTGACGACGAGCGTTTCGCCGCCGACCTCGTGGACGGCGAGGTTCATCCTCCCCTCGGCGTCGGCGAAGATCCGCAGGGCCGCGATCTTGGCGGCGAGCCAGTCGGCGTCGGCGGCCGCGTCGCCCTGCTCGACCCCGACGAGTACGAGCAGACCACGGCCGATCCGGCCGACGACGTCGCCGCCCACCGTCACGCCCGCCTCGCTCACCCGCTGCACGACTGCCCGCATGGGCCGAGAGTGTACGGTCTTGGGGATCCTTCCTGGGCGAATGCCGGGCGATTCTGGGGTTTCCCGGACACCGGGGAAACGCTTCAATCCCGCTCCCTGTGGAGGCCGGCCATGCCCCGTTCCGTCAGCACGACCCCGTTCACGGGCGCCCGCGGCTGCGTGAGCGACGTCGCGACGCTCGCCCTGCGCGTGCCGCTGTTCCCGGTGGATCGCCAGCTTCGGCTCGCCGCCGTGGCCGAGGCGCGGGAGTCGTGCCCCATGCGGATCGGCTGGGCCGCGATCTTCCTCAAGGCCTACGGGCTGGTCGCCCGCGAGATGCCGGTGCTTCGCACCTGGTTTTCCGGGGGACTCGCTCCCCGGCTCGTGACGGTGCCGCACACCGTGGCCACGCTGGCGGTCAATCGCACCGACGCCGACGGCGATCGCCTGCTCTTCGCCCGGCTGCGCAAGCCGGACGCCGAGAGCCTGGTCGAGATCCAGCGATTCATCCACGCCTGCACGACCGAGCCACTCGACAGGATGTTCAAGCGGCAACTGGAGCTGGAAATGGTTCCCGGTCCGCTCCGCCGCACGATCCTGCGGTGGAACATGAACTCCCGCTCGGCCAAGCGGGCCAACCGGATCGGGACGTTCAGCCTGTCGACGCTCGCCGGACTCGGCGCCTCGAACCGGTTTCATCCCACGCTCTGCACGACGAGCCTCTCATACTCGCCGCTCGAATCCGACGGCCGCTGCGTGGCGACGATCATCGCCGATCACCGCGTGCTCGACGGGGCCGCCGTGGCCCGGGCGCTCCAGTGGCTCGAGCAGGCGCTGCAGACCGACATCGTGGCCGAGCTCACGGCCCTGCGGGCAGCTCCTCCGGCGGCCGTCGCCCCGCCGCGAGCCGCCGCCTGATCTCGGCGAGCCGCTCGCCCAGGTCCCGCTCAAGCCCGCGGTCGGTCGGTTCGTAATACCGCTTCTCGACGCCGAGATAGTCTTGGGACGCGATCCCGTCGGGGGCGTTGTGGGCATACTCGTAGCCCTGCCCGTGACCGAGCCGCTTCGCCCCGGCGTAGTGCTTGTCCTGCAGGTGCCGCGGCACGGGGATCACGGCCTTCTCGCGGACGTCGCGGCGGGCGGCGCCGATGGCCGTAGTACAGGCGTTGCTCTTGGGTGCGAGCGCGAGATACGTGACCGCCTGTGCGAGTGTGAGCTGGCATTCGGGCAGGCCCACGAACTCGGTCGCCTGCATCGCGGCCACCGCGATCACGAGCGCCCGGGGATCGGCGTTGCCGACGTCCTCGCTGGCGAGGATCACGAGCCGTCGGGCCAGGAACCGCACGTCCTCGCCCCCCTCGAGCATCCGCGCAAGCCAATAGAGCCCCGCATCGGCGTCGCTGCCGCGGATGCTCTTGATCAGGGCGCTGGCACAGTCGTAGTGGGTGTCGCCCGAGTCGTAGGTGATCGCCTTGCGCTGCACGCTCTCGCGGGCGAGCGACAGCGTGAAGCGGAGCGGCCGCTCCGGGCTCGAGAGCACGCCCACCTCGAGCCCGCCCAACGCCCGCCGCGCGTCGCCGTCGGAGGTCTCCACGAGAAACGCCCTGGCGTCCGGCTCGAGCGTCACCTGCTCGAGCCCAAGACCATGCTCGCGATCGAGGATCGCCCGATCGAGAATGGCGGCGACGTGCTCGGGGCCGAGGCTCTCCAGCTCGAAGATGCGGCTCCGGCTCACCAGGGCGCTCGTGAGCGCGAAGAAGGGGTTTTGCGTCGTCGCGCCGATGAGGGCGATCACCCCGCTCTCGACGTCGGGCAGCAGCACGTCCTGCTGCGCCTTGTTGAAGCGGTGGATCTCATCGATGAACAGGCAGGTCCGCTGGCCGTCGTCCTCCAGCCGTCGTCGGGCCGCATCCAGCACGTCCCGCACGTCCTTCACGCCCGCAGCCGTCGCCGAGAGCTCGACGAACCGCCGCTTCGTCTCGTGGGCGATGATCTCGGCCAGCGTCGTCTTGCCGACGCCCGGTGGCCCGTACAGGATCACCGACCCGAGCCGGTCGGCCTCGATGAGCCGTCGCAACAGCATCCCCTCGCCGACGACCTTCTCCTGCCCGACGTAGTCGGCCAGCCGCCGCGGCCGCATCCGGGCAGCGAGAGGAGCCGCTCGGGCGACGTTGGCGGCTCGCGAGGCGGAGAACAGGTCGGCCATGACGTCGGCGGATGGCAGCCCGGGCGGACGGCGCAAGAGGGGAAGAGATCTGGAAACCGGGGGTGGCCGGCGAACCTGAAGCGGTCGCACCGCTCCTGTCGATGATACCGGATGCGCGGCCCCGGCCTGCCGGACCGAGCGATCGCACACCCGGTGGGGATCAGCGTGGACGGACTGCGGCACTGGAGGCGATGCAGCTGGCGCGGCCTGCTGGGGCTGGGCATCGCCTGCTGCGCCCTCCCGCCGCTCCTGGCCCAGCAGGATGCATCCGCCCCGCGGCCGAATCCGATCCTCGCGTTTCCCGATCTCGGGCCGATCCCGGGAGGCGGCACCTCGGCCGTCGGCCCGGGGGCCGGCGCCCTCGACTCGGCAGCCGACATGGGGGCCGCGACCGCAGGCTCGGGCGTGCTCGGCGGGCGGCAGCGTACGGGACGGATTCCGAGAGCGAACAGGGTCCGCGGCCTGGCGAGCGTCGCCGCCGCCGTGCGGGGCATGCAGCTGCCGGAGCCGCTGCCCGCGCCCGTCGCGCCGGAGCCGGCCGGTGCGACGACGGTGGTCGCCTCGACGATCATCGACGACCCCGGTCCCGCCGACGGCCTCACGCTCGACGCCGCGATCGAGCGGATGATCGCCGCAAACCTCGACGTCCGCGCGTTGCGCCACGAGCTGACGCAGGCCGATGCCGACGTGCTGACGGCAGGCCTGCGGACCAACCCGCTCATCTACATGGACACGCAGTTCATTCCCTACGGCTCCTTCTCGAACGAGCGGCCCGGCGGCCCGACGCAGTACGACATCAACGTCACGCTGCCGATGGATCTCTCGAAGAAGCGGCAGTCACGGACGGTCGTGGCCCGGATGGCCCGCTCGACCCTGGAGGCCCAGTTCCAGGACGTCACCCGGCGACAGATCGACAACGTCTACCGGGCATTCGTGTCGCTGCAGGCGGCCCGCATCGGCCGGCTCTCCGCCGCCGCCGCGGTGCGACGGCAGGAGGAGCGGCTGGAGGAACTCGGCCGCACCCCCGAACAAGCCGGCGATCATGCGGCCGACGCGATCGATCACGTCGCCTTCGTCCTGGAGCGGTCGCGAAACGAGCTTGCCGAGGCGATCGAGATCTACGACGACGCCCGCGAGGGGCTCGGGCTGCTGCTCAACCTGCCCCCCGAGGAGACCGCGCGATTGGAGCCATCCGGCAGCCTGCGCGACGCCGCCCCGCCGCCGCCGGCCAGCGACGAACTCGAGTCGATCGCCCTCCGATGCCGCCCCGACCTGCATGCGGCCCGGCTGGGCGTGAATCGGGCCGGCGCCGAACTCTCCCTGCAGCGGGCCAATCGATTCGACGACGTCTATCTCTTCTACGACCCGATCACGTTCCAAGACAATTCGCCGTTCGGTACGCCGAGCGCCGCCTCGTGGGCCGTCGGCCTCACGTTCGCCTTGCCGATCTTCAACCGCAACCAGGGCAACATCGCGCGAGCGGAGAGCAACGTCAGCCAGACGAAGCTCGAGCTCTCGGCCCTGGAGCGGCGGGCACTGGCGGAGGTGACGCAGAGCCACCGCGAGGCGGTCATCCGTCATCGCCGCGCCATGCTGGAACTCAACACCGCCGTCGGCCTGCGGCTGCTGCCCTGAAGGTCAGCCCTGCCAGACGAATTCGATCGCGGCGTCGATCTCGGGGTGGAGGCTCTTGTGCACCGGGCAGGTATGGGCGGCCTGCTCGAGCGACTGCCGCTGCGGATGATCGGCGGACAGCGGCACCGTGATCCGGGTGCGGAGCGAGGCGATCCGCCGGGGCGGCGCCGCCGTCATCACCTTCTCCGTTTCGGCCGTCATGCCCGTCAGGTCGATGCCGTGCCGCTCCGCCACGATGCCCATGATCGTCATCATGCAGGCGCCGAGGGCGGTCGCCACGAGATCGGTCGGTGAGAAGCTCTCCCCCTTCCCGTGATTATCGACCGGCGCATCGGTCACGAGCGTCGTGCCCGAGGGCCCGTGGACCGCGCGGCACCGCAGACCGCCTTCGTAGCCGCTCGTGACCTTCACCATCGCCGCCGCTCCTCGAAAAAAAAGGTGCCGGCCACCAAATCTGGAGAATCTGGAGGGCCTGCCTATAACTCTGAAGCGTTAGATTACCCAAATTTGGTGGCTGGCACCTTTTTCGCATGGGATTTCGCTCACTCCAGACGTGCGTCGCGGCGCTGCGTGCCGAAGGGCAGGCGGTGGTGGTCGATCATCCGGTCGATCCCCGGCTCGAGATCGCGGAGATCCAGCGGCGGCTGTTTCGCGCCGGCGGCCCGGCCGTGCTCTTCACTCGGCCGCAGGGCTCGGCGTTTCCGGTGCTCATCAATCTCTACGGCACCCAGCGCCGGATCGAACGGATCTTCGCCGACACGCTCGACCGCGTGAAGAGGCTCGTGGAGCTGAAGATCGATCCCGCGGCGGCCCTGCAGAAGCCGTGGCGGTATTGGCGGAGCCCGTTCGACGCCCTGTCGATGCTGCCCCGGCGGGTGCGGTCGGGCCCGGTGATGGCCCGCAGCATTCCGCTCTCGATGCTGCCGCAGGTCGTGTCGTGGCCCGGCGATGGCGGGCCGTTCATCACACTCCCCGCGGTCTATACGGAAGACCCGAACGAGCCGGGCACGAAGCGGTCGAACCTCGGCATGTATCGGGTGCAGCTGGCGGGCAACGCCTACGAGACCGACCGTGAGGTGGGCCTCCACTACCAGCTCCATCGCGGCATCGGCGTGCACCATGCGGCCGCCCTCGCCCGCGGAGCGGCACTGAAGGTCGCGATCTTCGTCGGCGGCTCGCCGGCCATGGCCGTGTCGGCCGTGATGCCGCTGCCCGAGGGGCTCTCCGAGCTGACGTTCGCCGGGGTGCTCGCCGGCCACCGCATCCCGATGATCGCCCGTCCCGACCGGCCGTCGATCTACGCCGACGCCGACTTCGTCATCGAAGGCACCGTGATGCCCGGCGACACGAAGCCCGAGGGCCCGTTCGGTGATCATCTCGGCTACTACGCCCGCAGGCACGACTTTCCCGTGATGCGGGTCGATCATGTCTGGCACCGCGAGGGGGCGATCTGGCCGGTCACGGTGGTCGGCCGGCCGCCGCAGGAAGACACGCTCTTCGGCTGGCTCGTGCACGAGCTCACGGGGCCCGTGATCCCCACCGTGCTGCCGGGCGTGCAGAGCGTGCACGCCGTCGACGCCTCGGGCGTGCATCCCCTGCTGCTCGCGGTGGGCAGCGAGCGGTACCTGCCGTGGAAGCCCTCCACGCGGCCGGCGGAACTGCTCACCCAGGCCTCGGCGATCCTGGGCCAGGGGCAGCTCTCGCTCGCGAAATACCTGTTCATCGTGGCCGAGCAGGACGCGCCGGGCCTCGACGCCCACGATATCCGTCCGTTCCTCGCCCACCTGCTCGCCCGGGCCGACTGGCGGCGCGACTGCCACTTCCACACGCAGACCACGATCGACACCCTCGACTACTCGGGATCCGGCTTCAACGCGGGCTCGAAGCTGGTGATCGCGGCCCGCGGGCCGGCGATCCGCGATCTCCCGACGGAACTCCCGAGCGGCATCTCATTGCCGACGGGCTTCGGCACTCCGCAGGTCTGCCTGCCCGGCATCGTGGCCGTCGAGGGGCCGCGGATCGAGCCGCGGCCCGTGCTCGAGTCAGCCGGCGACGCGGTCACATGGGCGTCGGCAGACGGAGCGATCTGGGCGGCCGACGTGGAGCGGTTCTGCACGAGAATGGAATCGGAACATCCACTGCGTTCGTTCCCACTGATCGTGATCGTGGACGACGCGGCGTTCACCGCCCAGAGTCTCGAGAATCTGCTCTGGGTGACCTTCACGCGGTCGAATCCGGCCGCCGACGTCCACGGCGTCGACGCCTTCACGCAGCAGAAGCACTGGGGCTGCCGCGGCCCGCTGGTGATCGACGCCCGGCTCAAGCCGCACCACGCGCCGCCGTGTGCGGAAGATGCCGCCGTGTCGGCCCGTGTGGATGCGCTGTGCGCCGCGGACGGCCCGCTGGCGGGCCTCGGCTTGTGAACAAAAAAATTGGCGTGCGGTCGCGTACCAGAACGCCGTGAGGGGTTGCCCATGCCCCGAGAGCCGGCGTATGCCGCCGAGCGCAGCCAGGATGGCGGAGCGAGGGCGGCATCCGAGCGAGCGGAGGGCATGGATGCCCGTAGCGAGCGTCCGGCGACGGGGCGTGGGCAGCCCCGAACCTTGCCTTTGTGGATCAGCCGGCGATCGAGTTGATGCGGATCTTCGTGGAGAGCGACCGGTGGCCGGTTCGGCGCCGGTAGTTCTTCCGCCGCTTGAACTTCTGCACGTAGATCTTCTCGCCCTGCACCGAGGAGAGCACCTCGGCCGTCACCTTCGCCCCCTTCACCTTCGGCTTGCCGAGCGTGAGCGCCCCGGCCTTGCTGACGGCGAGCACGTCGTCGAACACGACCTCGCTGCCGGCCGGCAGGTGTCGGAAGTCGATCTCGAGCTCCTGCCCTTCCATCACACGGTACTGCCGACCGCCGTCTGCGACGATGGCATAGGAATGGCCCGCGCCCTGCATGCTGGCGGCGGTGGAAAGAGCGGTATCGGCAGCGGCCTTGGCCATGATTCGAATCCGGTCAGGAACGGGTGAGGGGGAAGAAAACGGAGAGCCCCAGAGGATATCTCCCCGGGTATCACTGGTCGAGAGGTCTGAAAAACCTACGGAAAACGCACGCTGCGGCCGTTGGCGTCCCAGGCCTCGAAGACGAGGTGCTCGGGCGACACGCCGTCCTTGCCGTCCACGTGCAACTGGATGTGGGTCTCGTCCTCGAACTGGGTGATCTCACGCCGCTTGCGGTTGTTGAGCCAGGTCGCCACCTCGTCATGGACGGTGATGTTGAGCCGGGCCACGTCATCCCGCGTGGCGGAGAGGTGGAGCGTTCGCATCACCTCGATCGCCATGCTCTCGGCCGTCTTCACCGTGCCCGTGCCGGTGCAGGTGGGGCAGTCGCGGAAGATGCTCTTCCGGAGCGACGGCCGAATCCGCTGCCGCGTCATCTCGATGAGGCCGAACGGGCTCGTACGCAGGATCTTCGTGCGGGCCCGGTCTCGCTTCATCGCGTCGTGAAGGGCCTTCTCGACACCGCGGCGATACTTCTCCTTCCGCATGTCGATGAAGTCGTTGACGATCACGCCGCCGAGGTCGCGGAGCCGCAACTGCCGGGCGATCTCCTTCGCGGCGATCAGATTCATCTGATACGCGTTCTCCTCGGCGCTCTTCTCCGTGCGGAAACTGCCCGAGTTGACGTCGATCGCCACGAGGGCCTCGGTCTGGTCGATCACGATCGACCCGCCCCCCTTGAGCGGCACCTTCCGCTGGTGGATCCGACCGATCTCCTCCTCCAGCCCGTAGCGGTGGAAGAGCGGCTCCTTGCCCTCGTAGAGCTGCAGCCGCGGGGCATATTTCGGCATCACCAGTTCGAGGAACTCGCGGGCCCGCTCGTAGGCGGCCGGTTCGTCGATCAGGATCCGCCCCACGTCCTCCGTGAACATGTCACGGATCGTGCGGATGATCATGTCGCTTTCCTGGTAGATGTCGATCGGCGCGGAATACTTCCGCATCCGCCGCACGATGCTCTTCCAGAGGTTGAGGAGGTAGGCCATGTCGCGGGCCATCTCCGACTTCGTCCGCTCCGTGCCGGCGGTCCGCACCACGAAGCCCACGCCCTTCGGCGGCTGCAGGTCGAGCATGATGTCGCGGAGCACGCGGCGGTCGCGCTCGTCGTCGATCTTCTTCGAGATACCCACACGGCCCAGCGGCGGCATGAGCACGAGGTAGCGGCCGGGGATCGAGATGTAGGTGGAGAGCGTCGGCCCCTTGGTGCCGAATCCCTCCTTGATCACCTGCACGAGCACCTCGTCGCCGCGACGGAGGATGTCTTGGATCGGGGGCTTCACCCGCGGCCGGTCGCCGAGCCGGGGCTTCCGCCGGGTGGCCGTCCGCTGCCCTGCATCCCCTTCCTCCGACTCGGCACGGCCGGCCGGCTCGGCCACATCGAAGGCCTTGTCGGGGTCGAGGCCGCCCTGCCGGTAGTACTGCGGCTCCACGTCGCTGATGTGGAGAAAGCCGTTGCGGCCCACGCCGAAATCGACGAATGCCGCCTGGATCGACGGCTCGATGTTGACGATCCGCCCCTTGTAGATGTTGCCGACGAGGTTGTCCTGGCTGGTCCGCTCCACGTAGAGCTCCTCCAGCACCCCGTCTTCCATGATCGCGATCCGGCATTCCTCCGGCTGCGACACATTGATCAGCATTTCCTGTTTCATCTCGTTTCCTTCCTGATTGGGGCCGCCTTCAGGCGACCGCCTGGGCCAGCCGGCGGCGCAACTGGTCGCGCAGGTAGGCCTTCACCTCCCGCGCACCATCCATCGCCAGCGCCTTCTCGGCGATCAGGCGGCATTCGGCGACCGAAACGCTTCGGCACACCTGCTTCACCTCCGGGATGGCGCTCGGCGGCACGCTCAGCTGCCGCAGGCCCAGTCCCAGAAGCAGCTGCGTGAACATCACGCTGCCGCTCATCTGACCGCACACATTGGCCGGCACGCCGGCCTCACGAGCCACGTCCAGCGAGCGGCGCAACAGCCGCAAGACCGCCGGATCGCAGGCGTTGTACAGTTCCGCCACGTCCTTGTTGCCCCGGTCGACCGCCAGCGTGTACTGGATCAGGTCGTTGGTGCCGATCGAGACGAAGTCGACCTCCTTGATGAAGGTATCGAGCATCATCACGGCGGCCGGGGTCTCCACCATCATGCCCACCGGCATCTTGCGGTTGAATGCGATGCCGTGCTCGGCGAGGTCTTCCATGACGTCGGCGAGTACCATCCGTGCCTGCCGAAGCTCAACGATCGTCGAGATCAGGGGAAACATCACCCGCACGTCGCCTAGGGCGCTGGCCCGAAGAATCGCCCGCAACTGCGTGCGGAACATCGGCAGCTGCCGCAGCGAGAGCCGGATGCTCCGCAGGCCGAGACAGGGATTCCGCTCCTCCTCGATGTTGAGCGGCGCGTGCATCTTGTCGGCGCCGAGATCGAGCGTGCGGATCACCACCGGCCGCCCCGCCATGGCCTGCACCACCTCCGCGTAGGCGGCGAAGTGGTCGTCTTCCGTCGGCTCGGTCTTCGAGGCGAGATAGAGAAACTCGGTGCGGTAGAGGCCGATGCCGTCGCAGCCTCGGGCAAGGCAGTGCTCGGCCTCGCTGGGAAACTCGATGTTCCCCGTGAGCTGGATCCGCACGCCGTCGGTCGTCTCGGCCGGCAGGTCGCGGAGCTCCTTGAGCCGGTCCGCCACGGTCTGCGCGGCCTCCAGCTCCTGACGGTAGCGGGCGATCGTCTCCTCGTCGGGCTGGAGGATGACGAGCCCCTGATTCCCGTCGAGGATCACGGGCTCGCCACCCGAGACGTCGGCGAGAAACGGCCCCACGCCCACGACGGCCGGAATCTCCAGCCCCTCGGCCACGATCGCCGTATGGCTGCCCGGACCGCCGAGCTCGGTGGCGAAGCCCTTCACGAACCGGCGGTCGAGCGTGGCCGTCTCGCTCGGCGTGAGGTTGTGGGCCAGCACGATCACCGGCTGCGAGATCGCCGCGAGCGTTTCCCGCCGCTGACCGAGAAGGTTGCGGAGCAGGCTCTTCTCGATGTCGTAGATGTCGTGGGCCCGCTGCGAGATGTGGTTGTCGAGGCTCTGAAACACCTTTGCGTAGCGGCGGAGCGTGCGGCTCACGGCGTATTCCGGCCACCAGTTGCGGTCGCGGACGGCGGCCTGCAGTTCCCGCTGCAGCTTCTCGTCGTGCAGCATCGCAAGGTGGGCCTCGAAGATGGCGGCATACTGCTCGCCCAGCTCGGACCGGATCGCATCGCGGTTGCGCTCCATCTCGCGGGCCGTCTCGCCGATCGCATGGGCGAGGCGGGCCAACTCCGTGTCGACGGCACTGCGCTCGACGAACCGTCGGGGGATGCGAAATCCCTCGCTGTCGAGGACGAGCGCCTCTCCGATCGTGACGCCGGGCGAAACGGCGATGCCTTGAAGTTTCAGCATGGGGCGCGTGCCGCCCGCCGGCAGCCGTCGGTCAGGATGTCTGCTCGGTTCCGTGTTCGTTGAATTTGCGTTCGAAAAGTCCGCCAATGGCCTCGAGGGCCTCGTGGGCGTCGGGCCCCGTCGCCTCGACCACCAGCCGCGTCCCGGCCTCGGCCGCGAGCGTAAGCACGTCGAGGATGCTCTTGCCGTCGACCCGCTGCGCCTCTCCGACGAGCTCGATCCGCGACTGCCACTTCCGCGCCTCCCGTGCGAGCATGTCGGCGGGCCGCGCGTGCAGACCCTGGCTGTTGGCCACCACGACCTCGCGGGTCAACGTCTGCGCGCCAGCCGTGTCGGAGCCGCTCACGACACCACTCCCTGGCTGTCGGCCTCCTCGAGCAGGTGCTGGATCTCCACCGGCCCCTTGGCCGACTTCAGCAGCTTGCAGAACGACTCATCGCGAAGCTGCCGCGAGATGCTCTCCAGCGCCCGCAGGTGATCGCCGGGCCGATCGGGGGGCGAAACGAGCAGGAAGAAGAGCTGCACAGGATCTCCGTCGAGGCTCTCGAATTCGATGCCCGTCGGGCTCACCGCCACCGTGCCCACCAGCCGGGTCACGCTCGGGTGCTTGGTGTGGGGCACCGCCACGCCACGGCCGATCCCGGTGCTCCCGAGATCCTCCCGCTTCATGATCGCCTTGACGATGCTCTCCTGGTCGCCGGCCGTGATCCGGTTGGCGTCCACGAGGGCCTGCACCATTTCGCGAATCACGCCCTCCTTGGTGCCGGCTTTCACCTGGGCACGAATGGCGTCGGTCGCGACGAAATCTGAAAACTTCATACGAAATTGGTTGTCGGGGAGGCGTGTCGGGAGGAACGCAGGGCGTGCGACGGCACGCGATCAGTCGCGACGGGTGTTGTGCACGTGCTTGTGGTCGCGAGTCTTTTCCTTGTGCTTGCGGAGCTGCTGCTCCAGCTTCTGCACCGCCCCATCGACGCTCCGCCACAACTGGGCGGCATGCTCCTTGGCGACCATCTCGTGGAAGTGCTCCGCCGAGGCGATGATTTCGACGGCCGGCAGGGCCGAATTCTCGAGATCGACGGTCACATTGAGGGCCGTCAGGCGGTTGAAATACCGCTTCAGCCGGGACACCTTGCTCGCGATCTTCGACTGCGACGCCGGGCTCAAATGCCCGTGCCGCGCGGAAACATTGATTTGCACCCTGAACAGCCCTCGCCGGGGAATTATGTCGTGCGTTGTGTGAAAAACCGGTTCGGACCGGCATCGCCGGCACCCGATCACGATCGTGAGAGAAGCATATCACCGGCCTCTCCGGGCACACAAACCACGCGCGGCATGCACGGTGGAAACGCCTGCCCGACCGCCGCCAGCCCTCACCGCGGAGCCGGTGCCACTCCGCGGAGCCGCCCCTCCTCCTGCTGACGCCGCCACCACTCGACGCCTTCGCGGCGCTGCTCGGGCCGGCCGTCGGGCCGATAGCGGAGCCGATCGACCGCGGCGGGATTCACAAGCTCCGTCAGCCGCTGAAACGCATACCGACGAACGACCAGGTGCCGATCCTCGAGCGCATCGACCAGCCATGCGTCGGCCCCCGCGGCAAGATCCGCCGGCGAGAAGCCGAGGGCCAGACGCGTGAGCGACTCGGCAGAGCCGGCCGGAGCATGGTCCGCAAACGCCTTGGCGAGCCGCGCCGCCGCGTTCGCACCGCGGGCGAGCGCCGGCGTCACGGTGAGCGATTCGAGCTTCGACCACTGGCCCGCATAGAGTTCCCGCCCGCGATCTTCGGCCGAGAGCTGCCGCACTGCCTCGGCGTAGTCGCCGAGCAGGGCGAGTGTCGCAGCCGCCAGAACTCGCTGTTCGCCCCGCGGATCGGCGGCGAGCCGTTCGAGTGCGGGCTGCACCGGCCCATCGGCCGGCAGCCGGCTGGCCAGGGCCACTGCCGCCTGCCGCTCGGCGGCCTCGATGTCGGCACTGCCCGCCACCCAGCCGGGCACGGCGGCCACGCGAGTCGCCATCACCGTGTCGGCGTTGGCAGACGACCATTCGACGAGGGTGCCCGCCGGGACGCGGCCCGCCGGATCGAAGCCACGCAGCAGCTGCTGCGGAGGCCCGCCATCCTCCGCCGTCTGCTCCCACTCGATGTCACCCGCCGACACGAGTCGGGCCCGGCGGGTCGCGGCGACAACCGCAGGATCGGAGCCGGGCTCGCGTTCGAGCGCGACCTCCACGCCCAGCGGCGCCTCAAGTCCATCGCCGACACGCCCCACGAGACCGGCCGCCGAGATGCCCAGCCGCGCTCCAGGATTCTCCGCCACCACGATCGCACGGCCGAACAACACCTCCAGCCGCACGGTGCCGTCGGCATCTGGCATGACGGCGGCCCGCGTGCCCGGCCCGAACCGGATGCGCAGCCGGCCGATGACGAGTTCCGGCTGACTGAAGGGGGGCGACACGAGCTCTGCCGGCAGCGGGATCTCCGCCGCCGCGGCTCGCGCCTGCCACACCAGTGGCTGCTGCGGCGCGGCGTCAGCGCCGACGAGCAAGATGAATGGCCCCGCGACCACCGCCGGCGGCGTTTCGCCGGCTGCCGGCGGAGACGCAGGCTGCTCCGGCGTCGGCTGCGGCGCAACCGGCACCGCCGGCGCTGGAGCCGCCGCGATCGCGAGCGCCTCCCCTTGCGGCACACGAGGGGCTTGTGGCACACGAGGGGCGATGGCCGTGGGGGGCGGGCCGGTTGCCGGCGGCTGTTCCGCGGAGGAAGCCGCCACCCGCTCGGGATCGGGCGACGATTTAGGAACCGCGACCGAAGGCGCGTCAGCGGGCGGCGGGGCCGGCGGCGCGGCGGGCTCGACCGGCGGCCCATCCACCGTCACAGCGGGCGGCGTTCCAGCGACCGCGGGGGCCTCGGTGCCGGCGGCGGAATGCGCCGGTTCTTCGGGCAGCGACTCACCGACCAGCGGCGGCTCGACGGCGGCTGGAACACGCATCGCCACCTCCCGTCGCCCGCCCCCCGCCAGCGACCAGCCGAGCACTCCGAGAAGGCAGATGAGAACGGCGGCGGCCGAGCCGGCAAGTAGCCACGCCCGCGTCGCTGTGCCTGCTGATGCAGCGGGCATGATCGCCCGGTCCCCCGGCGCGGGGCTGACGAACACGGTGTCGGCGAAGGATCCTTCCGGCAGCATGGCCCGACTGTCGAGCGGCGCTCGCCCGGTCGGCGGCGAGGCCGGGGCGGCACGCTCGGACAGGGCGATCGCCCGCAACCGCTCGGCGAGCGACGCATCGATCCCCCCGACGACGGCGCGACCGGCCGTGAGGTCGGCAAGCAGCCGGTGACAGTCGGCGACTTCCGCGAGTTGCATGTCGGACTCGATACACACCCGTTCGAACGCGGCCAGCCTCTCGGCCGGGAGCACGTTGTCGAGAAACTCGGCAGCCGCATTCGGATCGGCCGCCAGGCCACGGCCTTCGGGCGGAGCTGCGGCGATCGCGGGCCGGGTCGCGACGTCACGAATCCGATTGGCGAGCGTCTGCGCGACCGCACTGCCGGCCACCTTCTCGGCCAACTGTCCAGCAGACTCCGCCGGCAGCACGCCATCCATCCAGGCCAACAGGGTTCGCAGCGTCAGTCGCATCAGGGGGTCTCCTCGTTGGAATAGTGGCCCGCCGGGGGAGATTTCGTGCCGGGGATTTTTCCGGTGTGTCAGGCCGGATTGTGGCGATCCATTCGGGCCGCCTCCGCGTACTGATCACGGGAGTCAGACGGCCGGAGGATTGGGCTGGAGGCCGGATCCGGCTAGGATTCCGCGGTCGGAGACGCTCGGGCGAATCAGCCATGAACCACACTCCAGAGCTTCAGCCTTCCCAATCGCCCGACCTCCGTGGCCGGCTCGTGCCGGAGTCGCGGGTCATTCTGCGGCGAGCCAGCGGCTATCTCGAGCTCGGCGAACTGCTGCTGGAAGGCGAGTCAGCCGCCCCGCCGACGGCCTGCCGTCTCTTTCGGCGGGCACTCACCGAATTAAGCCAGCTCGACGAGGCCGACCGCAGGGACGCGGCGGCCGCCTTGCTGGAGGGAGAGTCGCTCCGGGCGCTCGGTGAGTGGGAGGCGGCACTCCCGCCGCTCACCCGCGCCGCGCATGCGACGCCCGCCCACCTCGAGGCGTGGCTCGGTATCGGCTGGTGCCTGAAGCGCCTCGACCGGCTGCAGGATGCGATCGCGGCCTTGGCCGAGGGACTCGAGGCGTTCCCCAGCCAGCCTGTTCTGCACTACAACCTGGCCTGCTACCATTCGCTCGCAGGCAACGTGCCCGTGGCGATCGACCACCTCACGCGGGCCATCGCGATCGACGACCGGTTTCGAGATCTCACCGGCCATGAACGTGACTTCGACGCGATCCGAAGTGACCCGCGGTTCGTGGCCGCCACCAGCGTCACCGTGTGAATCCTTTCTCGGCAGCCGGGCCCGCCAGTCATGACGAGCGCGGCGTTGCAAGAGATCATCGCCCTGCTGGGCTGTCCGGCGGCCGGCAACCCCGCCCAGTACCTCTTTGAGCGGGCGATCGAGGCGGCTGGCCTCGACGTCCGATTCCTCACCGTGGAAGTCGCCACCGAGCGGCTCGCCGATGCGCTCGGGGGTGTCGCCGCCATGGGGTTCAAGGGCTGCCTCCTCTCGGGGCCGCTCCGTGAAGCAGCCCTGCCGCTCGTCGGCTCGACGAGCCCGGCTGCCGCGTTCGCCGGCGCGGTGACACTCGTGGAACGGCAGTCCGGCCCGCTCTCCGGCCACATGACGGATGGCCGGGGCGTGGTGGAGGCGGTCAGAAGCCATGTCGATCCGGCGGGCGCGAGGGTTTTCCTGCTGGGCGCCGGCTCGCGGGGCCGGGCCACCGCCCTGGAACTGACGCTCGCCGGGGCGGCGGGCATCGTGGTGGCGGATCCCGACGCCGCCCGGGCCGCCGCCTTGGCCGAGGCACTCGGCGGCCTCTCGGCCGCCCCCACGGCAACGCCGCTGGAATGGCACGATTCCCTGGCCGTGCCGTCCGACATCGACATCCTCGTCGCGACGGGCCCCGATCCCGGCGGCCATGGTCAGGCGATGAAGGGACCGACGCTCACGGGTCTGCGAGCCGACCTCGTGGTCGCCGATCTCGCCCTCGTCACGTCGCCATCACCCGTGGTCAGGCAGGCCGCCGCGGCCGGAGCGTGCATCGTGGACGGCCTGGAAATTCATGCCGCCCGGACGGCGATCGACATCCACACCCTGCTCGGCGTGGATGCCGATCCCGACATGCTCCGCGATGCCCTCGACGAGTTTTTGTCGTAGACGCGCGCCGCGACGGGGCAGCCTACTTGCTGTATTCCTTGAGGAAGCCCTTGAATTGCACGAGGTGCTCTTCCTCGTCGGCGAGCAGGCGGATGCAGAGGTCCTGTGTGACGTAGTCCTCGCCTTCGACCGCCTTGATGATCTTCTTGTACTGGGCGCAGGCGGTCTCCTCGGCGGCGATCACGCTCTTGATCACTCCCACGACGTCGGTGGTGTCGGTGACGGGCTGGATCTGCTTGCCGATCGTCAGGGCCTTCGAACCCGGGATGTGGCCGCCGAGCTGCTTGATGCGGTTGGCGAGCTGCTGGGCGTGGGCGATCTCGCCCGGCACGTCGGCGCCGAGGGACTTCTTGATCTCCTCCGCCCGCACCCCGTCGAGGTTCACGCTGTTGGCGAGGTAGTTGATCACCGTTTCGAGCTCCATGCTGTAGCTCTCGAGCAGCAGATCGATCGTCTCTTTCACGGTGGCGGCCATCAGACTCTCCTCATCGGGACGGGGGAAACACGACGAAACCAAACGAACACGCGGCAGGATTCTACCGCGTCTGCCCTGCGGCAGCCGAGACACGCTCGATCTTTTTCGCGAGTGCGGTGGCGGCGGCCCGCACGTCGCCCACGGGATCGTCGGCGAGCGTCGCGAGCGGCTGCGTGATGCTCTCCGGCGGCATGGCCCCCGCGTCCACCAGCAGCCCCACGGCCTTCAGCGCATTGACGACGATCAGCGCCCGGCGATACCGCTGCGACTGGGCCGCCTCGTCTCCGGGCTCGGCCGGCGCATCCGGCAGGGAGAGCATTTCGGCCAGCATGGCGTAGCCGGACTCGCGGCCCTGTCGGGCCAGGCCGATCGCGGCGTTGTAGCGGACGTCGTCGGCCGGATCTTCGACCAGCACGTCCAGCCGCTCGTCGGCCACCGCCCCTCCCACCACGCCGAGCGTGAAGGCAGCTGCCGACCGCAGGCCGGCGTCGTCGCTCCGCGAGGCGGCGAGCAGTGCGTCGGTCACGGCGGCTGTGTCGGGCAGGGCCGCGCCCGCAGCGGAGAGATTGGTGGTCAGCACGGCGATGGCCTCGACGGCCGCCCTCGCCGTTTCCGGATCGCCCGTGTCACGAGCCCGTTCGACGAGCGGTGGCGCGGCCTCGGGCACGGCGAATTCCCCGAGCGCGCGGCAGAGGTAGCCCGACAGCGTTCGCGACTGCTCTCCGGCATGGCCGCCGAGCTTCGGCCGGCCGCTCGCGACCTCGTCGGAGAGGATGCCGGCAAGGTCGGCAGCCAGCTTCGTGTCGGCTTTCAACGCGCCGCCGCCGGGACCGCGCAAGTCGTTGGCCAGATTCAGTGCCGCCTGCCATCGTCCCTCGTTGGCACGCCGCAGCGTCCGCACGTAGCCTTCGGGGTCGTTGCCCAACTGGGCCAGCCAGTGAAAGGCCAGCCAGACCGCTACGATGATGCCCACGATGATCGCCGGCACCAGAAACAGCTGCACGAGAAAGGCCGCGTTCGGTGGCTCGACGGGCGGCAGCGAGTCGTCCTGCGTGACGGTGCGGCGGGTGGGTTCGGCCATCGTGGATCGAGGAGAAGGATGCGGACGCACTCGTGTGGAGCCTCCGAAGTGTAGGTCTGCGGAGCTCGACGGCCAACGGCCGCGCTTTTCCGCCGGGCTGACGAACACAACGTCATGACAGCGCCTCACCTGCCCGGCCCGCTCTGGCTCGCCCCGGAACTCGACACGGTCGAGGAGAACCTCGCCCTCGACGAGGCCTTGCTGGAGGCGGCCCACGAGGGATGGCTCCCTGGCGGCGTCGTCCGCACCTGGATGGCCACGGCTCCCACGGTGGTGCTCGGTTCATCGAGCCGCATCGCAGCCGAGGTCGATTCCGACGCCTGCGCGGCGGAGGGCGTGCGACTCGTGCGCCGGCCGAGCGGCGGACTGACGGTCGTGCTCGGTCCGGGCTGCCTGATGTGGTCGGTGATCACGCCCCATCCCGAGGGCAGCCCCGGGCTCGAGGCGATCCACGCCGCGATGCTCGAGCCTCTCGCCGCCGCACTGCGGGCCGCGGGCCGCGACGTTCACCGGCGGGGCACGAGCGACCTCGCGATCGTCGATGCCGCCGTCGAGCGGAAGGTGTCGGGCAACGCGCTGCGGGTGAAGCGGCATGGCGTGCTCTACCATGGCACGCTGCTCGATGCCTTCGACCTCGACCTGATCGGCCGAGTGCTCCGGCATCCACCCCAGGAGCCGGCGTACCGCGCGGGCCGGTCGCATGCGGGCTTCATCGCCAACCTCGGGCTCGGCCGGCGACGGCTCGAGGTGACCGTCCGGGAAGCCTTCCACGCGACGGGTGCGGCGAGCCTCAGTGACGTGCCTCTCGACCGTGTCAGGCAACTGGTCGGGGAGCGGTACCGGAGCAGCGATTGGACGAACCGCCTGTGACCAGACAGGGCGGGCCGCCCAGGCAAGCTGGGGCGACCTTTCCGGCTTGGTGGACCGATCCGGCCGTGGATGACGGGGTCATTTCCGCCGCGGCCGTCCGCCGATGCCTTTCCTGTCAGCGATAGGCGCCGGGCAGCAGGCGGCATACGGGACATCGGCGAACTTCTCTTTCGTCGTTCGAATGTCCCGGCTACCGTCCGCGGCCCGCTCGACAGGATGTCGGTCAGCCCGCAACAGGAGGTTGCCTTCCATGCGCTTGCACATGAATGCCGGTGACGTTCGGGATCTCGTCAGTCGTCACTTCCTCAATCTGGGAATCGAGACGGCGGAGGTGGACGATCTCCAGGAGAACATCCGCATCGATCGCGGCCGGTGCGTGGCCCGGTGTTATCGGGTGGCCGACATGTTCGCCATGTGGCTGATCGACGTCGGCGTGCTGCAGTTTTACGACGCGGACGGCGAGATGCTGCACACCGTGAACCTGTTCACGGAACTGCAGCCGCAGCGGGCCGCTGCCTGACGCGTCGCCGAGTGCGGCGACGCAACGCGGATCGGGTCTTGGGGGGAGCCAGCATGTCCGGGCAGACGACGCGCGCGGCTGCGCTGTCCATCGTGATTCCGACGGTCGCCGACACGGCGGCGCTCGAGGAGACGCTCGTGAGCGTGCTGGAAAACCGGCCGCCCGACTGCGAGATCATCGTGCCTCTGGCCTGCCCCTACGACGATCCGTGGGGCATTCGCGAGGAGGTCGTGTTTATCCAGGCGCCACCGTCCGCCCGCCTCGTCGCCTGCACCAATCTCGGGATCGCCGCCAGCAAGGGTCGGGTGGTGCACGTGCTCGCCGCCGGCTGGCAGGCGACGCCCGACTGGACCGACCGACCGCTGGCGCGGTTCGCCGCGGAGGACATCGCGGCGGTGGTGCCTGCGATGGTGAACGGCAGCGACGACCGGGGCGTGCCCGCCGGCGTGCGCATCGGCCGCGGCGGCAGACGCGTCGGCCTGTCGGCACCGCGGCCGGGCGACGAGCCGCTCGCGGCTGGAGCGGGGCCGATCCTCGAGGCCGGCTTCTGGCGCACGGACGTCTTGCACATGGCGGGCCCCGGCTTCTCGACAGCCTGCGGCGATGCGTTGGCCGACGCCGACATGGCCGCGGCCCTGGGCTGCCTGCCGCTCCCGGTCGTCTACGAAGAGGCATGTCGCGTGATCCGCGGGACGTCGCGGAGCATGCCGCGGTCGTTCCGCGCGGGCCTGTATGCGGAGCGGTTGTTCTGGCGGTCGCTGGGCCGCGGTTCCCGCACGGCCGCATTGGCCGCGCATCTGGTGGAGGGTGTGCGAGACGCGGTGGCGCGGCTCCCGCTCGGCACGCTGCCGATGCTCGCAGGCCGCCTTGTCGCTCTCGCGGAGTTCGGCAGCACGGTCCACCGGCTGCGGCAGCTCCGGGGCCTGCGAGACGCGCCGATCGGCGAAGAGTCGGGCCACACGCTCCGCATCGACGAGCCGCATGATGGTGTCGTCCGTCCGCGGGGCCGCCGCACCGCGCAGCGGCCGCTCAAGCGGTCGGCATGAAGCGGCCGAGGCGAAGAATCGGCCTGGGCGTGGCCGGAATGGGCGTCATCGCAGCCCTTGATCGCTGCCTGTTGCCGCGGGCGAACGGCGTGTAGAATCGGACTCGTCGATTCGCCCTCGTAGCTCAATTGGATAGAGCGTCAGCCTCCGGAGCTGAAGGTTACAGGTTCGATCCCTGTCGAGGGTATTGGTGGAGCGGCGCGAACAGGTGCGGGGCAAGCTGCGGAATCCTCGCAGGCCGAGGGGCTCGTTTGGCGGCGCAGCATCAGGGCAGCGTTGACCCCGCGTGTGCTCCGTTGTTACTCCCTCGCGGCCCGATCCGGCCCCGAGGATGTGTCCATGCCCAGCCCTGTCGTGAGCCGCGGCTCACTCGTCGTCGCCGCGTTGTGTCTCCTCATCGCAGCGGCCGGATCACGCGCCGCGCACGGCACCGACCAGCCGCTCGCTCCGGCCGATACCTCGAGCCCGCGAGCCACGCTCGAGAGCTTCGTCGAGACGGTCGATCGATGTACGACGATCTGCTGCACAGCCCGCCATCGGCCGACCAGCGAGGCCGATTCAGGCGGCGGCTCGCTGCCGTGACCAACTGCCTCGACCTTTCCGAGGTGGCACCCTCCCTCATCGACTCCACACGGCGTCAGGCGGCAGTAAGCCTCAAGGAAGTGCTGGACCGCATTGCACTCCCGGCTGCTGCCGAGATTCCCGACGCTTCCGCCGCGGCGGCGGAGAGTCTCTCCCGCTGGCGAGTCCCACACTCCGAAATCACGCTCGTTCGGCTGACCGAGGGGCCCCGGGCTGGGGAGTGGGTGTTCTCCGCCGACACCGTGGCCCGCGCCGAGGACTTTTTCCGTGTCGTCGAGCATCTGCCCTATCGGGCTGACGCCGGCAGCCTGGGCCTGCATGACATGTATGTCGAAGCGCCGGGATGGATGATCGCCGAGGCCTGGATTCGCAGACTCCCAGCGTGGGCCCGCCGCCGAGCCTGGGACGTGACGATCTGGCAGTGGTCGGCAGCGGCGGCGCTGCTGGCCGCAGGGAGCGGCCTCGTCGTCGGGGCGTTCGTCGCGGCTCGCCGCGTGGCCGGCAGGCCGGGAGCCCAGCCGCTCATGCTCACGCTCGTAGCGCCGCTCGTGCTGGTGGGCACATGCCTCGCGTGCGACGAAGCGATCAGTAATCAGATTCGGATCACCGGCCCCGCGCTGGTGGGCATCAAGACGGCGCTGCGAGTCGGCATGTTCGTCGGCTGCATCATCCTCGTGCAGGCCGTGCTCACGCGACTCGGGGAGACGGTGATTCGCTCCCGCCGGTTGCGACCGGGAACGATCGATACGCAGGTCGTGCGGCTCGGCTTCCAAACCCTGACGGTTCTGGCCATGGCCTGGATGGTGATCCTCGGGGCCGACTCGATGGGCGTTTCGGTGGCACCCCTGTACGAGACGACGGCCGACCAGATGCGGCACGTGCTGGCGGGCCTGCGGCGACTGTTCGCCAACCATCCGCGAATCGACGCGGAAAGTCTCCGTGTGCGATTCAACGGCTACGGAGCCTGCTCTCTCGACATCGAGGTGTTCGCTCTCGCCGAGACCAACGACTGGGCGACGTTTCTGGCGATCCAGGAGGATGCCCTGCTCAAGGTCATGGACGTGATCCGCGGCTCCGGCTGCAGTTTCGCCGTTCAGCAGCCACCTCAGACCCTGGCAGCCGCCGCGTGACTCGCGGCTGTGCCTACCAGCATGCCCGGACGGCCTTGACCCGCTGACGCCGCCTCCTCTACCGTCCACCGCCCCCCCCTCCGGACGGATTGCGCAGGCAGGCACGAGAGCAGCTCATGATCGAGATCGTCGTTCCTCTGTTCAACGAGGAAGAGAACGTCGAGGAGCTGCAGAGGCGGCTGCTCGCGGCGTGCTCCAGCCTCGACACCGCGTGGCGGGTGACATTCGTCGACGATGGCAGCATTGACCGCACCGTCGCTACCCTCGAGGAGTGCCGCCGCGGCGACGACCGTTTCCGCATCCTGCAGCTGTCGCGGAACTTCGGGCACCAGGCGGCCATCACGGCAGGACTCGCGCAGGCCGAGGGAGATGCCGTCGTGCTCATCGACGGAGATCTTCAAGACCCTCCCGAACTGATCCCGGCCCTCGCGGCCGCGTGGCGCGACGGTGCCGAGGTCGTCATCGCCCGCCGCCGCTCACGGCAGGAGACGGGGCTGCGCCGGCTCGCCTTCGATCTGTTCCACGCCGGCTTCCGCTACCTCATCGATGCCGACATCACCGCCCACACGGGCACCTTCTGCCTGCTCGCGCGGCCCGCGCTCGACGCCCTCAACGCATTGCCCGAAGCCCACCGGTTTTTCCCCGGTCTCAGGGAGTGGGTGGGCTTCCGACGCGTGCTCATCGACTACGACCGCCAGGCTCGGCACCGCGGCAGCCCCAAGCAGACGTTTCCCCGGCTCGTCCGCTACGCCGCCGACGGCGTGCTGAGCTTCTCCTTTCGCCCGCTGCGGCTCCTGACACTGACGGGCCTCGTCGTCTGCGGGCTGGCATTCCTCGTGGCGGCCTGGTTCGTCACGAAGCGGCTCGTCGGCCTCGAGACCGCGCCGCTCGGATTCACCACGCTGTGCTGCGCCGTCTTCGGCCTCGGCGGCCTGCAGCTCATCGGCATGGGCGTGCTCGGCGAGTACGTGGGCCGCATCTTCGAGGAGGCGAAGCGCCGGCCGCTGTACGTGGTGCGGCGCGATGCCGCAGCCGCCCCGGCCCTCACCCACCCCGTCCACCACGCCGCCTAAGCGATGATGGCTGCAACGCCCCCACTGCCGCATCGCATGCCGCTTCCCGCGGTGCTCGTGCTCCTGGCGTGTCTTGCCGCCGGCGGCTTCGCCGTGCTGCTCAACGGCCGGTTCTACAGCCGCAACCAGCCGTTCTACGACTCGATGAGCTATCACGAGCAGGTGCACCGCGTGATGCGGCTGGCCCGCTCTCAGGGGCTCGGCACGGCGCTGTCCAAGGCCTGCCGCTCGTCCACCGTCTGCCTTCCGCTCGTGATGGCCGCGATCGCCGGCCCCTTCTGTGACCCCAGCCGCGCGGTCGGGATCGCGATTCAGGTGGCCGAACTCCTCTTCTTTGCCGGCACACTCCTCTTCTACCTGCGGCAGGTGCGCAGGCTCGATGCATGGACGGCCGCGCTGGGCGTCCTGCCGTTCCTGGCCTGGCACTGCCTCTATGACTTCAACGGCGGCCTGTCCGACTTCCGCATGGATCTCAGCCTGGCACTGCTCACCTCGACGACGGTGCTCTGGTATCTGATCGCAATGGAGACGGGCCGCACGCTCCACTTCCTGACGCTGGGCGTGAGTGCCGCCGCCACATGCCTCTTTCGAGCGACGGCCCCGGTCTACCTCGTGCTCATGCTCGCCCCGCTCGCGATCGCCGATCTCATCCCCGCGGCCACGCGGCGGCAGCGGCTGCTCGGCCTGCTGATCGCCGCAGTCGCGGCGACGCTCGGGGCGGCCTGGTTCTTCGTGCTCAATTATCGAGAGCTCTACTTCTATTACGTCGTCTGGAACACCGACGCCAACGCCCATCTCCCCCTGCGGGAGTCGCTTGCCCATGCGCGATTCGCGCTTCAGCACGTCGGCACTACCGCGGCGATCCTCGCCCTTTCATTCCCGATCGTCCTGGGGATCGAGTCGCTGCTGCAGCGGACACGCGCCTGCTTGACCCCCGCCTCCCTCGTCCCATTCCGCCTCGACTGGCGGATCGCCTGGGTCGGCATCGCCCCGATCCTGCTGCTCGTCGCCCGTGGCGCCGGCCTGAATCCGTTTGTGAGCATGCCGGCCGCCTTCGGGCTCACGCTGGTCATGATGCTGCCGCTGGCGGGCCCGCTGCGGCATCGTCCGTCGCTGCAGGCCCGCATCACCATCGCGGCCGTGGCCGTGCCGTGCCTGCTCATGGCAGGCATCCAGGGATGGCGGGCCCATTACGGCGGAAGCATCGACTCCATGGCTGCCCACTGCGCGGTGCTTGACGCGATCGCCGACGACGCCCGGCAGCAGGGCCGCGACACCGCTGCCTACGCCACCACGCACTGCTACTACCTCAACCGGGGGAGCCTGCACAGCATCGCTGCCTTCGACCATCCCGACGCCGCCTGGGTCGGGTCGGAGGTGCGGCTCCGGGGCGTCGCCTTGCAGCCCAATGCCTGCATCGACGTCGCGGCCCAGGCTGACTGGGATCGCCTGCCCGGCGCGACGGACGACGAGAAGCTCGCCCACCTGCTGGCGGCCGCCGACCATGACCTCGATTATCTCGCGATCCCCGACGAGGCCACGACCGCGTTCGTCGCGGAGCATCTGCCGTTTAACGTGATCAACCGCCACGCCGTGACGCTCCGCCAGCGGCTGCTCGACAGTGGTCGTTGGGAGCCGGTGTCGGCGGCGATTCGGAACGGCGACCACGAGGTTGTAGCGATCTATCGGAACACGAGCCGCACCCCATGATCTCCATCGTCATCGCAACCCATGTCGATCCGTGACTCCTCGACGTCACGCTCGAGGCCGCGTGGCTGCGCTCAACGAGGGCCTGGCACGGACGACAGGCGATATCATGGCCTACCTCAACTCCGACGACATCCTCTTACCCGGCTCGCTCGCCTACGTGGCCGACTTCTTCACGCGGCCTCCCGACGTGGACGTCGTCTGCGGCCATCGCGTGCCCATCGACGAGTCGTTCCGCCGGCTGCCGCTCCGATGATCTGACGCGGCGCGAGCCGGTCACGAAAGCCACAGATGCCGCTCGTCACCATTCGCAACCTGTCGCTCCGGTTTCGCGGTCCGCCGCTCCTCGACGACGTGACCTGCCACGTCGAGGCCGGGCAGCGGATCGGACTCCTGGGCCGCAACGGCGCGGGCAAGACGTCGCTCATGCGGCTCCTCGCGGGAGCGATTCAGCCCGATGCGGGAGAGGTGTCCTTTGCCCCCGGGGCGACGGTCGCCCTGCTCCAGCAGGATGTGCCCCAGGATGTCGCCGGGGCCGTGCACGACATCGTCGCCGCCGGCCTGCCGCCGACGGCGGCCGCAGAAGCGGCCTGGCAGCAGGATCATGCCGTGGCCCAGATCCTCTCGCGCATGGAACTCGACGGCAGCGCGGTCTTTGAAACCCTCTCGGCGGGCATGAAGCGGCGGGTGCTGCTCGCACGGGCGGTCATCGGGCAGCCCGACCTGCTCCTGCTCGACGAGCCGACCAATCATCTCGACATCGAGGCGGTCGAATGGCTCGAGGAGTTCCTGGGCCGCTGGCGGGGCACGCTCATGTTCGTGACCCACGACCGCACGTTCCTGCGCCGCGTGGCCGATCGCATCCTCGAAATCGACCGCGGCCGGATCTTCGACTGGTCGTGTGACTACGACACGTTCCTCGTCCGCAAGGAGGAGGCGCTGGCCGCGGAGGAAAAACAGAACGCGCTCTTCGACAAGAAGCTCGCCCAGGAAGAGGCCTGGATCCGCACGGGCATCAAGGCCCGCCGCACCCGCAACGAGGGCCGCGTGCGGGCCCTGGAGGCGATGCGGCGGGAGCGCGGCCGGCGCCGCGAGGCGACGGGCCGGGTGCAGCTCGACATCCAGGAAGCCGACCGCAGCGGGGCGCTCGTGGCTGCGGTCGAAGGCGTGTCGTTTCTCCGGGGCGAGCGGCCGATCATCCGCGATCTTTCCGCCACCGTGATGCGCGGCGACCGGATCGGCATCATCGGCCCCAACGGGTCGGGCAAGACGACCCTCCTGCGGCTCATGCTCGGCGAGCTCGCGCCGGCGGCCGGCTCGGTGCGGCTCGGCACGAACCTGCGGATCGCCTTTTTCGACCAACTTCGCGACCAGCTCGACGACGAGAAGACCGTGGCCGACAACGTCGCCGACGGCTACGAGACGGTGCAGATCGGCGGCCAGCCCCGGCACGTGATCGGCTACCTGCAGGACTTCCTCTTCACGCCGGAGCGCACCCGGGCGCCGGTGAAGTTTCTCTCGGGGGGCGAACGCAACCGCGTGCTGCTGGCCCGGCTCTTCGCCAAGCCGGCCAATCTGATCGTGCTCGACGAACCCACCAACGACCTCGACGCCGAGACGCTCGAGATGCTCGAGGAACGGCTCGTGGACTTCGCCGGCACGGTGCTCGTCGTGAGCCACGACCGTGCGTTCCTCGACAACGTGGTGACGAGCACGCTCGTGTTCGAGCCGGCAGGCGACGGGGCCTGTATGGTGAAGGAATACGTCGGCGGCTACAGCGACTGGCTGCGGCAGCGGCCGCAGGCGGAATCGCCCGTACTCACGTCGCCGGCGGGCCGCCCACGGTCGACAGCGGCAGCGGAGGCACAACGCCCCGCGGAACCGCCCGCGGCAAAGAAGAAGCGATCGTTCAAGGAGCAGCGTGAGCTCGACGGCCTGCCGGTGGTGATCGACGATCTCGAAACGGCGCTCGCCAGCCTGCATGCGGCGATGGCGGAGCCCGAGTACTTCCGCCAGTCGGGCGACCTGCTGGCCCGCGACCAAGCTCGTCTCCGCGACCTGGAAGCCCGCCTCGCCACCGCGTTCGCCCGCTGGGAGCAGCTCGAAGCGGGCGGTGGGTAGCTGCCCGTCACGGAGTGACGGGCCTACGGGAAGTGTGGCCTACTTCGTGCCGATGAAGATCGAGTTCCAGCTGCCACCGGTCGGATGCGTACGGGCCTTCACGACCTCGACCTCGAAGCCGGCCTCCTCCATGCGGGCCACGAACCGCCGATCGTCGCCAGCCGACCAGACCGCGAGCCGGCCCCGCGGCTTGAGCGCCGCCCGGACCGCGCCCAGGCCCGTCGCGACGTACAGCGCGTCGTTGGACGCCGCCGTGAGGCCGCTGGCGCCGTTGTCGACGTCGAGCATGACGCAATCGAACCGGCCACGGCTCTCGGCGAGCACGTCGGCCACGTCGCCCGTGACGATCTCCACCCGTGGATCGTTGATCACGTCGGCCGCCAGGCGGTGAACGGGATCGCGGTTCCAGGCGATCACTGCCGGCACGAGCTCGGCGACGACGACGCTGGCATCGCTCGCCATGTGCCGCAGCGTTTCGCGGAGCGTGAACCCGAGCCCGAGGCCGCCGATGAGCACCGTCGCCCGCCGCCGGTCGCGGAGGCCGGCGCAGGCGAGCTCGGCGAGCCGCTCTTCGGAGTGATGCTGCCGTGTCGACATCAGCTCGACGCCACCCACCCGGATCGAGAGCGATCCGTCGTGCTCGTGGAGCGTGATCGGGGTGCCGTCGGGCGTCGCAGATCGATCGAGGAGCCGGGTGGGCTTCATGGCGACCCTGCGGCCTCCCGTACCGCCGCGAGCGCCTTGCGGACGTGGCCGTCGGATGCGAAGAGGGCGCTGAACACGAGCCGGATCACGCCCTGCCGGTCGATCACGTAGGTCACGCGGCCCGGAACCACACCCAGTGGATTCGGCACGCCGAAGAGCTTCCGCAGGGCCCGGTCGTGGTCACTGATGATGGGGAACGGCAGGCGGTGCTTGGCGGCGAATGCCTGATGGCTGGCGGCCGAGTCGCTGCTCACGCCGATCACCTCGGCCCCCGCCGCGGCAAACGCCTCGTAGGAATCGCGGAAGGCGCAGGCCTCCTTCGTGCAGACCGGCGTGTTGTCCTTGGGATAGAAGAAGAGGACGACGGTCTTCTTTCCGATCACGCTCGCAGAGTCGAAGCGGCTGCCGTCTTGAAGCAGGGCGGTGAACGGCGGGGCGACGTCGCCGACGGCCAGGGCTGGCATGACGAGGTTCTCGGGGGGCGGGAGGAGGAACGGTCCACCAGTATGTGATCTCGTGGCCTCGGGTGCAGCATTATGTCGGCCGGGGCAAGCCTCGCGCCGTGCCGCTCCCGCGCCGGTCGGATATAACGGCGGCCTGGCGGACCGATGGTCGCGGTTCGCGGCGCGGTGGGAGACGGTTCTGCTGTGTCTGTCATGTTCACGGACGGCTCGCCCCTCTCGGTGGCCGCCAGGACGATCTGGTATCGGCTGCGTGGCAGTCGCTGGTGGCACAACCGCGCGTTCACCCCCCGGCAGTCCATCGACCGCACCGCCGACGGGTTCATCGTGCGGTGGGAGGGCCGGGGTGAGGTGCATGCCCGCAGCCTCGCGCACCTCGCCTGCCGTGGATCACGGGCCGCGATCCTGGCATCCGGCCCCAGCGTGTCGCAGCTTGAACGTCCGGAGCGGCTGTTTCAGCTGCCGGTCGCCTGCGTCAACGGATCGGTGTCGCTGCCAAGCCGCCTGGGATGCCGCTGCGAGTATCTGATCGTGAGCGACCCCCGGTTCATCCGCGATAAGCCGCACCTGTTTCGACTCGGCACGCGGCTGGCCGACGCCGTCGTGCTCGACGCGATGACCGCCTTCGCGGCCCTGCAGTTCACGCCCGACGCCCTCGTCGGCACGACGGTCTATTTGGCCGAGGATGTGCTCCGCCCCTTCAAGCAGCCGCGACCGACGCTAGAGGCACTGACGGCCGACCCGCAACTGATCGTGCATCCGACGGGTCGCATCGTCTTCTCGCTCGATCCGTCACGCGGCCTCGGCTCGGCCGGTACGGTGGCCTACAAGGCCGTGCAGGTGCTGTTCGGGATCGGCTATGAGGAGTTGGGCATGTTCGGCGTAGACCTGACCGATGGCCCGCGGTTTTACGCGGAGCAGGCCCCTGCGCCGAACGAACTCGACGCCACCTTGTCGAAGTCGATCGAGCCGGCGTTCGAACTCGTGGCCGCCTCCTTGCATCGCACTGGCAGAAGGCTCGTCAACGCCTCGCCGGCGTCGCGACTCTCTACGCCCGGCATTCCCAAGGCCGACGCCAACGCGGTGCTCGCCGAACTCTGCGGCACAGGACACTGAAGCCGGCCCGGCTCCGCCGCCGGTGCCGTGCAGGGGGGAAACGGGCCGCTTTTGTGCGGCACACCAACGCGTGGTAGGGTTTCGACTCCCTCCGTGAGTGAATGACCACATTTGAATCCCTGGGGCTCTCCGCCCCGCTGCTTCGCGCCCTCGCCGCCGAGGGCTACTCGGTGCCCACGCCGATCCAGGCCAAGGCCATCCCGCACGTCCTCGCCGGCCGCGACCTGTTCGGCTGCGCCCAGACGGGTACCGGCAAGACGGCGGCCTTCGCCCTGCCGCTCATCGAGCGGATGCTCGCCGACCGCCGCGCCGCCGCGCCGCGGCGATGCCGCACGCTCGTGCTCGCGCCCACCCGCGAACTCGCCAGCCAGATCCACGACAGCTTCCGGGCCTACGGCCGCCATGCCGGTTTGAAGGCGGCCGTCATTTTCGGCGGCGTCAGCCAGCGGCCCCAGTCGGCCGCCCTGATGAAGGGCGTCGACGTGGTGATCGCCACGCCGGGCCGGCTCCTCGACCTCGTGGGCCAACGGCTCGTCGACCTCCGCGCGGTCGAGTTCCTCGTGCTCGACGAGGCCGATCGGATGCTCGACATGGGCTTCATCCACGACATGAAGCGGATCGTGGCGATGCTCCCCCGCGATCGCCAGACGCTCTTCTTCTCGGCGACGCTGCCCGCCGAGGTTCGTGAACTGGCATCGTCGATGCTCGACGATCCACTCGAGGTGAAGACCGCGCCGCAGGCGACGCCCGCCGAGACGGTGAGCCAGTCGGTGTTCTTCGTGGCCAAGAGCGAAAAACGGGCGACGCTCGTGCAGCTGCTCCGCGAGGAGGCGACCGGCCGCGTGATCGTGTTCACCCGCACCAAGCACGGCGCCGACAAGCTCCACCGCGATCTCGACAAGGCGGGCATCACCGCCGCTGCCATTCACGGCAACAAGTCACAGAACCAGCGGGAGCGGGCCCTCGCCGCCTTCAAGTCGCAGCGGCCTCCGGTGTTGATCGCAACCGACATCGCCGCCCGCGGCATCGACGTCGACCAGGTGACGCACGTCGTCAACTTCGAACTGCCGCACGAGCCGGAGACCTACGTCCATCGCATCGGCCGCACCGGCCGGGCCGGCCAGACCGGCGTGGCGATCAGCCTCTGCGACAACGAAGAGCGGGCGCGGCTCGTGGCGATCGAGCGGCTCCTGCGCCGGCCGATCCCACAGCGCAACGCCCCGCCCGCCGGCCCGATCCCCGAACCGACTGAACCCGCCCGCAGCCAGCGCAGCGCAGGCGGACCTCGAGGCCCGCGCACCGGCCAAGGCCGCCAGCAGCGCCGGCCGCAGGGGAAGCGGCGCCAGGAGGGCTCCCGTCGCCCCGGCCGCGGCGATCAGGCACCGGCCGCCGCCACCGTGGCCCGCAAGCCGAAGAAAAAGCACCGCCGCGCACTCTAGCCGTCGCGCCGTCGCCGCCCGCGCACCACAAACGGAGGCCCGGGGCTGCCCAATGCCCTGAGAGCCGGCGTTTGCTGACAAGCGTAGGCAGGATGCCGAAGCGCAGTCAGCATCGAGCGAGCGAAGAACAGGATGTTCGTAGCGAGCGTCCGGCGACGGGGCATGGGCCGCCCCGGGCCGGCCCCTACGCTATGGTGGTCAGCCCTCCGTTTATCTGCGATCTGTTGATCTGCCCCAGGAGCTACCGACATGGAACCGCGAGCCACACACGCCCGCAAGGAATATCAGCAGGGGGCGCTCGACGAGGCGACCGTCGCCGCCGATCCGATTCGGCAGTTTGCCATCTGGTACGACGCGGCCGTCGCCGCGGGCGTGCCCGAGCCCGAGGCGATGACGCTCTCCACCGCGACGCCCGATGGCCGGCCGTCGGCGCGGATCGTCCTCCTGCGGGGCTTCGATCCGCAGGGCTTCTGCTTCTTCACCAATTACGAAAGCCGCAAGGGGCGGGAGCTCGCGGCGAACCCGCACGCCGCGCTGACCTTTCACTGGGCCGACCTCGAGCGGCAGGTGCGGATCGAAGGCCGTGTGGAGCGGACGACCCCGGCCGAGAGCGACGCCTACTTCGCCAGCCGGCCGAGCACGTCGCGGATCGGTGCCTGGAGCTCGCCGCAGAGCGCGGTCATTGCCGGCCGCGAGGCGCTCGAGGATCTGTTCGCACGGTTTCGCGAGCAGCACCCCGACGACACGGCCATCCCGCGGCCGGACCACTGGGGCGGTTTTCGCCTCGTGCCCGAGCGGATCGAGTTTTGGCAGGGCCGGCCGAGCCGGCTCCACGATCGGCTGCAGTTCCGCCGTGACGCGAGCGGCGGCTGGATGCTGGAGCGGCTCGCGCCGTAGCGCCGATCGTCAGCCGGTCGGCATCCCCGCCGCCATGAGCATCGTCGCGGCATGGATGTCGACGATCGCGTCGAGGTCGGTGCAGTAGCCGCCGCCGCAGACGATGGCCACGGGCACGCCGGCGGCCCGCGCGGCGGCGAACACCATTCGATCGCGAGCGGCGAGCCCCGCCTTCGTCACCGCCAGCCGGCCGAGCCGGTCGCCGGCATAGGGATCGGCGCCGGCGATGTAGAGCACGAGGTCGGCCCGCGATCGGGCGAACGACTCGTCAACCGCGGCGGCGAGCTTCGTCAGATAGTCGTCGTCACTCGTGCCGTCGCCGAGGCCCACGTCGAGCGATCCGGGGAACTTGCGGAGCGGGAAATTCCTCTCGCCATGAATCGACATCGTGAACACCGTGTCGTCGTCCGCGAAGATCTCCGCCGTGCCGTTGCCCTGGTGCACGTCGCAGTCGAGGATCAAGACCCGCGCGACGGCGCCGCGGGCCTGCATCTCGCGAGCCGCCACGGCCGTGTCATTGAACACGCAGTAGCCCTCGCCCCAGTCGGTGCCGGCGTGATGCGTGCCGCCGGCGAGGCTCGCCGCGACGCCGTCCGCGAGCGCGGCCGCGGCGGCGTCGATCGCGGCACCGGTGCTCCGCAGCGACCGCTCCACGAGTTGCGGGCTCCACGGGAATCCGATGCGGCGGATCTCATCGCGCGAGAGCCGTCCCCCGAGCACGCGGCCGACGTAGCCGCGGTCGTGGACGCGGAGCAGCTCGTCGTCGGTGGCGGCATGCGGTTCCACGAACTCGAGCGGTGCGCCGGCGGCCGCGTGCCCCTCGAGCCGCTGTCGCAGCAGGCGATACTTCGCGGCGGGAAACCGGTGTCCGTCGGGCAGCGGAAGCGGATAGCGATCCGAGGGAAACAGCCGCATCCTCACGACCTCCGACAGCCGGCCGGCGTCACGCCCTGCGCATGACGGCGAACCAGGCATGTGCGCCCCCGGGGCTGAACGCCGCCCCAGGGATGCCGGGCACCACCTCGAACCGAGTCGGTTCGAGCGATTCGATCTCCCAGCCGGCGCGAAACGCATCTCGCAGCTCCGCCTCGCTGACGCGGCGGGGGCCGTGCGTTCCCGGCTCGGCCGTCGACATGCAGAGGAGGAACAGGCGGCCGCCCGGCTCCAGGAGCCGCGCGAGCCCGTGCACGTAGGCCGCACGCCCCGCGTCGTCGAACGTGTGAAAGAGTCCGCAGTCGGTGACGGCGTCGAACCGTTCGGGAATCTCACCGACGGCGAGCGCGTCCATCCGCAGAAAGGTGACCGCCACGCCCCGGTCGGCCGCCTTCTGCCGGGCCACGGCGAGGGGCGGATCGATGAAGTCGATGCCCGTCACGGCGCGCCCCTGCTCGGCGAGCCAGATCGCCAGATCGCCCGTGCCGCAGCCGCTGTCGAGCACCCGCGGCCCGATGCGGGGGGCCACCGCGACGAACGCCGTCTGCGGCCGACCGATGTCCCAGGGCGGCGTGGGCTGCGCGTACCATTCGGAGAACCTTTCGGACGCCACCTGCTGGTCGGACGGCAACGGCTGGCGGTCGGCTGACACGGTGGCTGACTCCTGCGGCACGCGCGGCTCGAGGCGATCTGCAGGCTACCGCGCCGCTCGGTTCGCCGGCCACCACCGGACACGGCCGGCGGCCTATCCCTTTGCCCTTGCGTCATGGCCGGGTGCGGGGGAAAGTGTGGTCCTCATGGATCTTTTCGCCGCACTCCCGCACCCCTGGCCGGCCGAATGGCAGGCCGCGCTCACGGCGCTGGTGGTCGTCGTGTCGCTGGGGATGCTGCTCTTCGTGCAGCGGGCGCCCGACATGGTGATGATCGGCGGCGTCGTGCTCCTCATGGCAGCGGGCGTGCTCACGCCCGACGAGGCCCTCAAGGGCATGAGCAATGAGGGCATGGTCACCGTCGCGGCCCTGTTCGTGGTGGCCGCCGCGGTGGAACGCACCGGCGCCCTCGCGGCGATCGTCGATCGCGCCCTCGGCCGCCCCGCGTCGCTGGCCTCCGCCCAGCTCCGCACCATGATCGCGCCGGGCGTCCTTTCGGCGTTCATGAACAACACGCCCGTCGTGGCCCTCATGGTGCCCGCGATCCGCGACTGGGCGAGAAAGCACCGGCTCGCCGTCTCCAAGCTTCTGATGCCGATGAACGACGCGGTCGTCCTCGGCGGCCTCTGCACGCTGATCGGCACGAGCACCAACGTGGTCGTGAGCGGCCTTGTCGAGGACAAGACGGGCCGTGAGCTGGGCATGTTCGACATCACCTGGCTCGGCGTGCCGCTGTTCGCCGTGGGCCTCGTCTACCTCGTTTCGGCGAGCCGGTTCCTGCTCAAGGACCGACGGCCGGCGATGAGCCAGAGCGACGACCCGCGGCAATACTCGCTGGAGATGCTCGTCGAGCCGGGCAGCCCGCTGGCGGGCCGCACGATCGAGGCGGCCGGCCTGCGGCACCTCGACGGGCTGTTTCTGATGGAGATCGATCGTGGAGGCCACGTGATCGCCGCGGTCGCGCCGACGGAGCGGCTCGAGGAGGGGGATCGCCTCGTGTTCGTCGGCGTGATCGACTCCGTCGTCGAGCTGCAGAAGATCCGCGGCCTCCGACCGGCGACCGACCAGGTGTTCAAGCTCGACGACCCACGCAGCGAGCGGAAGCTCGTCGAGGCGGTGGTGTCGAACAGCTGCCCGCTTGTGGGCCGCACGATTCGCGAGGGGCAGTTCCGCTCCACGTATGGCGCGGTCGTCATCGCGGTGGCCCGCAACGGCGAGCGGCTGCAGATGAAGATCGGCGACATCGCCCTGCAGCCGGGCGACACGCTCCTGCTGGAGGCCGGCCCGGCGTTTCGGGAGCGGCAGCGTTCGAGCCGCCATTTTTACCTCGTGAGCGAAGTGAGCGATTCGACGACGCCGCGGCACGACCGTGCCTGGATCGCACTGACCGTCCTGGCAGCCATGGTGCTCGCGGCCACGCTCGACCTCGTGCCGATGGTGGCGGCGGCGCTGGTCGCGGCCGGCGTGGTCGTGGCCACCCGCTGCATCTCGTCGACCGAGGCCCGGCGGTCGATCGAATGGGAGTCGCTGCTCCTGATCGCGGCGAGTTTCGGCCTGGCGCGGGCCCTGGAGAAGACCGGCCTGGCGGCGGCCATCGCCGACTCCACGATCGCGGCCGCGGGCGACGACCCGCGGGTGGTGCTGGCCGCGATCTATTTCGTGGCGATGCTGTTCACCGAGCTGATGAGCAACAACGCCGCGGCCGTGCTCACCTTCCCGATCGCCTGGCAGACCGCGGCCGACCTCGGCGTGAGCCCGATGCCCTTCGTGATGGCGGTCACGGTGGCAGCCAGCTGCGGCTTCGCCACACCGATGGGCTATCAGACCAACCTCATGATCTATGGGCCCGGCGGCTACAAATTCAGCGATTACATGCGGTTTGGCGGACCGCTCAACCTGATCGTGATGGCGATCACCGTCGCCCTCGCGCCCCTCATTTGGCCGTTCCGTCCGTAGGCAAACTTCCCCGCCGGCCGTCGCGGCCGTAGGCTGGCGGTTTCGTCCGAACCGCCCCTGTCTCCGCCCGATTTCGGCATGAGCGACATTCTCTTCCAGTACTACGCCGTCAATCCCACGACGTGGTTCTACCTGTCGTCGCTCCTGGCGATCGCGTTGTTCTTCAAGTTCAACCGCGTGTGGAGCATCCGCAACCTCGATCTGCTCGGGCTCCTGCTCTTCGCCCCCGGACTGCTGGCGGTCGAGTATGGGACCTTCAAGGCGAGCGAATCGACGCTCGAGTTGGGCTTTCTCTGGCTCTTCGCCGTGACGGGCCTGTTCCTGCTGCGAATGCTCTTCGATTCGACGATGGTGCGGCGGCCGATGCTGGAGCCGAACCTCACGACTGGCGGCCTGGTCTTTCTCGGCATCGCGCTGCTGGTGTTCCTGCTGGCCAACGTGATCACCAAGCGGCCGCAACGTGACGACGTGGCCGTCGCGGCGACAGCCGAGCGGCTGCGGGCGGGCGAGGCCAACGTCGATGCCGGCCAGCTCGCGAAGCTGGGTCCCGGCTATCCCCTGCTCTTCCTCCTGCCCCAGATTTCGACGCAACGGCTGTTCGCGGCCGACGACGCGGCGGCCCCTGCGGCCAGTGACGCCACCCGCCGTTCCGCCCACGAAACCACGGCCCGCACGATGGCGATCATCGCCCAGTTGGCGATCGTCTCGGGCATGATCGTGATCGCCTGGCGGCACTTCGAGAACGTGCGGCTGGGCATCGCGGCGGCCGTGCTCTATCTGCTCCTCCCCTCTACCGCCACGATGACCGGCCGCGTCGACCACGCCCTGCCCGGCGCGCTCGTCGTCTGGGCCGTGGCCAGCTATCGCAGCCCGTTCATCGCGGGCAGCCTCATCGGCCTGGCGATCGGCACCATCTATTATCCCGTGTTCCTCCTCCCCCTGTGGTGCAGCTTCTACTGGGAGCGGGGCGTGCGGCGATTCGCACTCGGCGTGGCGACGTCGCTTGCCGCCCTCGTCGTGGCGCTCTGGTTCACGTCGCCCGACGCGACGGTGTTCCTCGGCCAGTTGCGGCAGATGTTCGGCTGGATCATGCCCAACGAGGTGCTGCTGGAGGGCTTCTGGTCGCTGCCGGCCTACGACCCCGTGTTCCGGCTGCCGGTGCTGGCGGCGTTCGTGGCGATGATCGCCACGCTCGCGATCTGGCCGGCCCCCAAGAACCTGGGCACGCTCATGAGTTGCTCGGCGGCGGTGCTGTTGGGCAGCCAGTTCTGGAAGGCCCACAACGGCGGCCTGTTCATGGCCTGGTATCTGCCGGTGCTCCTGCTCGTGGTGTTTCGGCCCAACCTCGAGAACCGCGTGGCCACGCTCGTGCTCGACGCCACCTGGTTCCCCAGGCGGCGCCGCCCCGCCGCCATCACGAGCGACCGTGCCGCCTAGTGGCTCGCCGCGTCCTGTGGCGTGGGTTCGGGGCTGCCCATGCCCCGCGAGCCGGACGCTCGCTCCGGACATCCTGTCCTTCGCTCGCTCGATGCCGCCTTCGCTTCGCCATCCTGGCTGCGCTCGGCGGCAAACGCCGGCTCCTGGGGCATGGGCAGCCCCTCACGGCGGTTTGGTTTGCGGGGCGCTAGCCGCGGCGCAGGTCGATATCGGCAGCTGGTCGGGCTTGGGTGGCGAGCCAATCTCGCCAGGCGGCGATGTCCCACCGAAAATTGGCACCCGTGAGCTGCACGAGCGCAGCGAGCACCTGCTCGTTGCGGGCCGTCACCTTCACCGGCTTCGGGCCGCCTCCCATCGAGAGGCCGCCGCCCGAGGGCGTGAACGTCACCGACATCGAGCCGGGCTGGCCGCCCGCGCCCGGCATCGTCACGTGCTGCGTCTCGAGGCTCGCCACGAGTGCGGGGGCGACCGACACGACACCGAGCCGGCCGAGCGCCTCGGCCGCCCGGTTCACCTGCGCGTTGTCGGCACTGCCGAGCGCCGCCACCAGTCGCGGGGCGGCCACCTCCGGCGCAATGGCCGCGAGCTGCTCCGTGGCTGTGAGGCGGGTCTCGGGATCGGGGTGATCGAGCGCCACCACGACGAGCGTTGCGAACGCATCCTGCGATCGCATCCGGCCGAGCGCTTCGACGAGCAGGCCACGAATCCGCTGGACCTGCTCGTGCGCCAGGAGCGCCGCAACCGCCGGCGCAGCCGCCGGATCGGAGAGCCCGCGAAGCTCTTCAGTCGCCCGTTCGGCCTCATCGGGCCGATCGAGCCGGCCGCGGAGCTTCTCGACCCGGGCCTTCCATTCCCGCGCGGTCGCCGCCTCGCTGTCGGCTCGCTCGAGCAGCTCGATCTCCTGCCGGGTCCGCCAGGCGCCCTCGAACCGTGAGAGCCCGAGTTTCGCCATCCGCTCGGCGTGCGTCGGGGCAGTGGCCGCCTCGTCGGCCCGTACCGCGGCCGCACCACCCACACAAACGGCCAGCCACACACACGCTCGGAACACACGGCTCATATCAGTTCTTTCTCGTCATGATGCATCGACTCTCGCCTGCTCGATCCCCTCGCTTCCGCTCAGGACTTATATCGGGTGTCGGGGGCGTCGATCAATGAAGCGGCCGGCCGGCAGCCTCGATGAGGCCGGCGTAGAACGAGAAGAATCGCACGACGATCAGGGCGATGAGCAGTGCGACCGCCGCCCAGACCGCCCATCCGACCAGCGTGACGGCAGCGGCCACCCCGGCGCGGGCCTCCTCGTCGAGTTGCGGCGTCAGCCGATCGAGCGTCTCCGGCATGGTGCCGGTCAACTCCCCCACGCCCACCGCCTCGATCACCCGCGACGGCAGTCGGTGGCTGGCTGCGAGTGCCGCATCGAGCGTGGCGCCGGCGCGGAGCCGCGACTCGATCTCGGCCGCGGAGATTCGCAGCCCCGGCGCGGCACCGGCAGCCAGTTCCACGAGCCTGCCGGGGTCGAGCCCCGCGTGGCCAGCAAGCGCCGCCGCCCGACACCAGGCAGCCGACTCGCCGGCCACCAGCGCCGGCCCGATGACCGGCAGCCGCGCGGTCAGCTGCCGCACGAAGCCGTGGTCGCGCCAGCTGCGCGCGGCCAGCGGCATCGCGATCAACGCGGCGCCCAGCACCAGTCCGAGCATCGCGAGATAGCGCACGAGCCCCGGCATGCCCTTGAGCCCCAGTCCAAGAATATCGACGGGGCGACCATCCAGATCGCCGATCGATCCCGACACGACGATGAGCACGCCCACGGCGGCGGCGGCGGCGGCGAGCTGCAGCGCCGGCTTTACGAGGGCGGCCCGCAGCTGCCGCGTCGCTCGATCCGACGCCGCCAGTGACGCAGCGAGGTCACGAAAGATCTCCGGCTCGCGACCGGTGCGATCGCCCAGTTCCACAACGCTGCACACGAGTGCCGGAAACACTCCCGCGGCATCGCGGAGCGACGGTGCGAGTGCATCGCCGCCGGCGAGCCCGCGTGCCACCTGATCCATCGCCGGTCGCCACCGCGCCGGCACCCGCGCCGTCTCCGACGCCCATGCCCGTCGCAGGTCGACGCCCGCCCCCAGCGCGATCGCCAGCCGCCCGAAGAGGTCGGCCAACACCCGCGTCGGCATGTGAGGACTGCGAAGCATGTGCCTGATCATATGGACTGGAGGGGTTGCCCCTGCCGGTTCGCCGGCGTTGCTGACAAGCGCAGGCAGGATGCCGAGAGCGCAGTCAGCATCGAGCGAGCGAAGGGCATGGATGCCCGAAGCGAGCGTCCGGCGAGACGGCAGGGGCAACCCCGACCCACGCTACAGGAGGTCGACCCTCGGCGGAATAGCTCGGGCCTGTGGCATTGGGACCGGGTGCCGCATGCGGAGCATGCGGACTACGGCGCAAGCGGAGGCGGACGGCGCAAGCGGAGGCGGACGGCGCAAGCGGACTGCGGGGGACGGCGTTGCTGCGTTGCCCGACGTGTTCCACGGCCTGCTAACACGGCGGGCTCGCATCTGGTAAAAAACCTGCCGAAATAATCCGTCAGCCCTCGCACGCCGCCCCCCTCTGGCCCATGAACGCCGACACCGCCCCCTGGCCCTGCGTCGCGATCGTGGGCGTGGGCATGATCGGGGGCTCGCTGGGCAAGGCGGTGCTCCAGCGGCGACTGGCCGGCCGCGTGGTCGGCGTCGGCCGCTCGGCCGCGAGCCTCGCCGAGGCGGTGCGCGGCAACGCCGTGAGCGAAACGTCGCTCGATCTACCGGCAGCCGTGGCCAATGCCGATCTGGTCGTAGTGGCCACCGGCGTCGCCGCGATTCCCGCGCTGCTCGAGACGATCGATGCCGCCGTCCGCCCCGGCACGCTGATCACGGATGCGGGCAGCACCAAGGGCTCGATCGTGGCGGCCTGGGAACGGTCGCGCGATACGCGACGCGGCCGATTCGTCGCCGCGCATCCGATCGCCGGCAGCCACCGCCGCGGCCCGGCGGCCGCCGCGGCCGACCTCTTCGCGGGGCGGGTGACGGTGGTCACGCCAGGCCCCCGCACGCCGCCTGGCGACGTCGAGGCGATCAGCCGGTTCTGGGCCGCCGTCGGCTCGACCGTGATCACGCTCTCGCCGGCGGAGCACGACGCGATCCTCGCCCGCACGAGCCATGCGCCGCATGTCGTCGCCGCGGCGATCGCGGCCGCCACGCCCGCAGCCGACCGCCGGTTCACCGCCGGCGGCTGGCGCGACACCACGCGCATCGCCGCCGGCGATCCCGATCTCTGGGCCGACATCCTGCTCGACAACGCAGCGGCGGTCGCCGCCGCGATCGATTCGATTCATGCCGCATCGGCCGACATCCTCGCCGCGATCACGGCCCGCGACCGTAGCCGCCTCGTCTCACTCCTCGCCCGTGCCAAGGAAGAACGTGATGCTCTGGGAAGTTGACGTCATCTCGAAGGAAGCCTCCGGCGACCATGCGGCCCGGGCCGTGGTGGCGGGGGCCGCCGATCTCGGCATCGCCGGCTGCACGCGGGCCCGCACGGCCGCCGGCTGGCTGATCGAGGGAAACCTGACGGCCGCCGACGTCGAGCGGCTCGCCGCCACCGTGCTCGCCGATCCAGTCACTGAGTCGTTCACCGCCACGGCGGTGGAGGCCGCCGCGGCCCCCTCCGGTCCGGCCGGTCTGCCGACGGTGGTTCGGGTGCTGCCGCGGCCCGGCGTCACCGATCCGGCCGCCGAAACCGCCAAGGACGCCTTCACGCTCGTCGGCCTGAAGCCGGTCGCCGTGCGCAGTGTGCGGAAGTATTGGCTGCCCGCGCTGCCCGATACCGACGCCAAGCGACTGGCCTGGAGCCTGCTCGCGAGCGAGGCGATCCACGACGTCGTCGTGGGCCCGCTGCCGCTCCGGACGCTCGCCGGCGGCAAGCCCTGGACATTCACGCAGGAAACGATCCCGATCGACGGACTCGACGACGAGGCGCTCGCCCGGTTGAGCCGCGAGAAGTGCCTGGCCCTCACCGTCCGCGAACTGCACGCCGTCCGCGATCACTTCCGGTCGCTTGGCCGGCCACCATTCGAGATCGAGTTGGAGACGATCGCCCAGACCTGGAGCGAGCACTGCTGCCACAAGACGCTCGCAAGCGCCGTCGATCACGAAGGGCCCGCGGGCGTCGCCCGGTTCGACAACCTGCTCAAGGAGACCGTGTTCGCCGCCACGCGGAAGGTGCGGGAGACGCTCGGTCCACGCGACTGGTGTGTGAGCGTGTTCCGCGACAACTCGGGTGTCGTCCGGTTCGACGGCGACCACGACATCTGCGTGAAGGTGGAGACGCACAACCATCCCTCGGCGATCGAGCCCTACGGCGGCGCGGCCACCGGCCTCGGCGGCGTGATCCGCGACGTGCTCGGCACCGGCCTCGGCGCCAAGCCGATCGCCAACCTCGACGTGTTCTGCGTGGCGCCCCCCGACACGCCTGCGGCCGACCTGCCCCCCGGCGTGATCCCGCCGCGGCGGCTGCTCGCCGGCGTGGTGGCGGGTGTTCGCGACTACGGCAACCGCATGGGCATCCCCACGATCGCCGGTGCCGTCGCCTACGACCCCGGCTACCTCGGCAACCCACTGGTGTTCTGCGGCACGGTGGGGATCATGCCGCGCGGCACTGCCGACGCCGTGGTGCGGCCGGGCGATCTCGTCGTCGTGGCCGGCGGCCGCACGGGCCGCGACGGCATCCACGGCGCCACGTTCTCGAGCATCGAGCTATCGAGCGCGAGCGAGAGCCAGTCGGGGGGCTCGGTGCAGATCGGCCATGCCATTCACGAGAAGACGCTCACCGACTTCGTACTCGAGGCGTCGCGGCAGCAGCTCTTCAGTGCGATCACCGACTGCGGTGCCGGTGGCCTGTCGAGCGCCGTGGGCGAAATGGGTGCCACGCTCGGCGCCGAGGTGAAGCTGGAGACGGTGCCGCTGAAGTATGCGGGCCTCTCCGCGACAGAGGTCTGGATCTCGGAGGCCCAGGAGCGGATGGTGCTCGCCGTGCCGCCGGCCAAGTGGGATCAGCTCGCAGCCGTCGCCGCCGCGGAAGGCGTCGAGGCCACGGCGATCGGCACGTTCACCGGCACCGGACGGCTCGTGCTCATGTGGGAGGGCCGCGTCGCCGGCGAGCTCGACTGTCACTTCCTGCATGAGGGCCGGCCCAAGCAGCGGCTGCCGTCGCGGTTCACGCGGCCGGCCGCGGCCCCCGCCGCCTGGCAGCCCGCCGCACACCGCAGCCTGACGGCCTGCCTGCTCGACGTGCTCGCGTTGCCCGACGTGGCGAGCAAGGAGTGGATCGTGCGGCAGTACGACCACGAGGTGCAGGGGAAGAGCGTCGTCAAGCCGCTGCTCGGTCCGGGTGAAGGCCCGGCCGACGGCACGGTCGTCCGCGGCGTGCTCGGCCGTCCGCGCGGCATCGTGCTCGGCGTAGGCCTGCGGCACCGGCTCGGCCGGATCGATCCGTATCAGATGGCGGCGGCGGGCATCGTCGAGGCAATCGCCAACATTGTGGCCGCGGGCGCCGATCCCGACCGCATCGCCCTGCTCGACAACTTCTGCTGGGGCGACACACGCCGCCCGGAATCGCTCGGCACGCTCGTCGAGGCCTGCCTCGCCTGCCACGACATGGCGATCGCCTTCGGGGCGCCATTCGTGAGCGGCAAAGACAGCCTGAACAACGTGTTCGCTTGGACCGATGCCGCGGGCATCCAACGCGACATCTCAATCCCGCCCACGCTCCTGGCCACCGCCATGGGCCAGGTGGACGACGTGTGTCGGGTGCTCTCGCCCGATCTCAAGGCCGCGGGCAATCGGCTCGCGGTCGTGGGGCTCACCCGTGACGACCTGGCGGGAAGCCAGCTGGAACTGACGGGTCGGGTGCAGGGGGGCCGCGTGCCCGAGGTCGACGTGGCATCCTGCCGTGCGGTGATCCACGCGATCGCCGCGGCACAGCGGGCCGGATACGTGCAGGCCTGCCATGACGTCTCGGACGGCGGCCTTGCGGCGGCCGTCGCCGAGATGGCGATCGGCGGCCGCCTCGGGGCCACGCTCGACCTCGCAGCGGTGCCCGTCGAGTTCTCACCAGCCGTCGATCCAGCGCACCGCGACCTCGCGATCGCGTTCGCCGAAACACCCGGCCGCTTCATCTGCGAGGTGCGGGCCGACGACGCAGCGGTGTTCGAGCAGGCGGTCGCGGGCGTGCCGTGGGCCTGGGTCGGCGCAGTGACGGCCGAGCCCGACCTGGCCATCGGCTCGGCCGGTCGGCTCGAACGGATCGCGGTTGCACAACTGGACGCCGCCTGGCGGCGGATGTCGCATCAAGAACACTCTGGAGGCCACGGCTGACATGCTGGCACCCCGCGCACTCATCCTTCGGGCCCCGGGCACCAACTGCGATCACGAGACGTCGCACGCCTTCGAGCGGGCCGGCGGCCTCGCCCGCCGCGTCCACGTGCGGGCGCTGGTGGAGAAGCCGGCGATCATGGACGACTGCCAGATCCTCTGCGTGCCTGGCGGCTTCTCGTACGGCGACGACATCGCCAGCGGCCGGATCTTCGCGCTCGAACTGCGGCTGCGGCTCGGCGACGCCCTGCGCTCGTTCCGCGACCGCGGCGGCCTGATCCTCGGCATCTGCAACGGCTTCCAGGTGCTCCTGCAGACGGGGCTCCTGCTGGCCGACCCCACGACAGGCGCGGCCCGCGCGGCACTCGCCCACAACACGTCGGGCCGGTTCATCGACCGCTGGGTGCACCTGCGGGCGCCGGCCGGGCCGTGTGTGTTCCTCAAGGGCATCGACACCCTCGAACTGCCGGTGGCCCACGGCGAGGGGCGATTCGTGACGCGGTCGGCCGCCGATCTCGCCGCGCTCGACGCCGCCGGCCAGTTGGCGCTGCGCTACGCTCCTGACGCGAGCGGCGCATCGACCAATCCCAACGGCGCCCAGGCCGACGTGGCCGGCGCCTGCGACGAGACGGGCCGCGTGTTCGGGCTCATGCCGCACCCCGAGCGGTTCGTCGACGCCACCCAGCATCCGGCCTGGATCGGCCGACTCGACCCGGCCTCGTCGGGTTCCGGCCTCGCGATCTTCGCCAACGCCATTCGCAGCTGCTGACGCCCCTGCAATCGGCGTTGACGTGGGGAGCTGGGTACTCTATTTCTCCCCGCTCACGAGCCAGCCATGGGCGCCTCCTCGCAGCCACCGTGCGCGCCGATCACCCTCTTCGTGGCGACCGTCTGCCTGTCCGCAGCGGGCTGTCGGGGACTGATGCCGCCCACCGTCTCGGCGCTCGCCGCCCGCGCGGGTGATGGCATCGCCGCCGACGCGTCAGCCGATCGGGATGCTTCCGCGTCCGTCCGCACACTTCCCATCGAACTGCTCTTCATCCGGCACGACGCCCACGACCCTGCCGTGTGCTCCGACCTCTGGACGGTAGTCGATGAGCAGGCCCTGGATCGCGAGCTGTCCACGCGACTCGCGGCCAATGGCCTGCGGGCAGGAATCCTTTCCGGGCCCCTGCCGTCGGCCCTGGCCGAGCGGCTCGCCGCCGCCGCCGCGAACGCCGACGCCACGGCTGCCGACGACGCCGTCTCCCGGCGGGTGCTGCGACTGCTGCCTGGCAAACGTGCGGAAATCGTCGCTGCCGCCGGCATTCCGGAAGCGGTGGTACTCGAACATGGCGAGGACGGCGTGCGCGGCGGCACGTACCGGGACTGCACCTCGCAGTTGACGGCGCGGGCCTGGCCCGGCCCCGATGGCCGGACGCGAATCGAGGTCGTGCCGGAGCTCAAGCATGGCCCGCTCCTGCGAACCTGGGTCGGCGAAGAGGGGATGTTCCGGCTGGAGACCGGGCAGGCACGGCTGCGGTACGAGCAACTGGCCATCGACATGCTGCTGCCGCATCGGGGCCTGCTCGTGATCGGCGGCGCGGCCGCTCCGTCGGCCACCGTGGGTGACGCACTCGTGCGGGATCTCGATGCTGGCGGCGGCATGCGACTGATCGTTCTCCGGCCGCTCGGCACGGGCGTGGATCCCGTGTTCGCGACGAGCGACGCGGACGACACCGCCACACCGTAGGCCCGTTGCTCCGCAACGGGCTTTGCCCGTCACGGAGTGACGGGCCTAGGGCGCGCCAGGGCAATCTCCGCTGACCTTGCCGGCATGCGGCCGGGGGTTTGGCGAAGGTACGGAGCTTTGCGGAACACTGGCAAACGGTGACCGCGGGTTCGACTGGCAGTGGTGTTGACACTCCGTTCATGCCGATTCCAGCCGACGATCGAAGCTTTGCGTCAGCCACCCGGGATCGTCCCATGCACACCGCCTCGCCCTCCCGCGCCGACCAGCACCGCCGGCACCGGCCCTCCAGGGTCACCGTGTTCACGACGGCATTCGTGGCCGGGGCGGCGGTGGCATTTGGCGTGAACCGGATGCTCGACGTGCATCTCGCGCAGACCCGGCCGCAGGTCGAGTGCGAGCCGATCTTCGTCGCGCTCCACTCGCTGCCCCAGGGTTCACCGATCACGGTCTGGGACGTGGCCCTGAAAGATTGGCCGCGGGCCATGCTGCCGACGTCGGCCCTGCGCGCCCGTGACACGTTCGAAGGAATGGTGCTGCGGCACCCGCTCCGCGAAGGGCAGCCGTTGCTCTCGGTGCAGTTGGTGCCGGCCGAGGGGGCCGCCCGCTCGGCAGCGCCGGCCCCGGAGCAGCCCTTCACGCCCCCGTCCCCCGCGACGCAGGCCGCTGCAATGCCGGAAGCCGATCTCTGGGCGCCCGCCCCGGCGGCCACCCCCGAGGTCGCCGCCACGCCTGATGTCCGCCGCAGTCGCACCGATGTGGATGCCGTCCCCGTGACGCCGACCACGCTGCCTGAAGCCCCTGCAACCGACACCGCAGACACGTTCGTCGCACCGGAACCTGCCCGCGAGCCGACACTCGCCGCATCACCGGAACCTGCCCGCGAGCCGACGCTCGTCGCATCACCGGAACCCGCTCGCGAGCCGACGCTCGTCGCAACGGAGCCGACGCTCGATCCGCAGACTGAAGCCGCTCAGCCCGAACTGCTCGTGACCACTGACTCGCTCTACGCGCCGGTGCCGGCATCGCCCCCATCGGATCTCGACGGGCCGCTGGCAGGAGTCGGCGGACTGACCGCGACCGGTGCGCCGAGTCAGGCCGACGCCGGTGCGAGCGTGCTCAAGCCGGGCACGAGCGAGACGCCCGCTGCCACGCCTTTGCAAACCGCCGGACGGTATCTCGTCGTTCCGGAGCGGATCGCACTCCAGGCCGACGCCTCGTTCGCGCCCCCGCCGGCCGCCCAGTCGCCGGCCCGGACCACACAGGCCCAGCCGACGGCGGGGACGAAGACGGCCACGAAGCCGGTGAATCGCGCCGGAACAGGACAGGGTGCGACGAGTCAGCGATCCGGAACGAAGCGGCAACCGCAGCCGCAATCAGGTCAGGGAAACGCACGTCAGGCGACGGCGCCCAGCCGGCCACTCGGCGGCATGTTCCCCAGCCTCACGGCGGGCATCGAAGCCATAGGCGGCGGCCAGCGGAAGCCAGCGGCAGCCGTTCAGCCGTCATCGACCCCGCGCTGACGCGGCCCATTCGCCATCGCGAAGCCGACGGCCGCCACGGCGGCACCGCCGGCCGCCACGCCCCACAGCAGCCAGGAAAACACCTGGGCTGACCTGAAGATTCGCTCGCGGCGGGCCTCTTCCGGCGAGGGTGGCCGATGGACACCGGAGCGGGCCATGTCGCGACCGGCACGATGCACCGTCACGATATCGGACGCCGCCACGGCCGCCCGAATCTCCGCATCGCCTGCCGGCGGGGTTCCGAGCGTCGATGACCGCAGGCCGACGGCCGCCACGACTGCCGCCGCGGCGACGAGCAGTCCCGCAAACCCCCAGCCATGACCGGCCGTCCAGCGCCGCTGCGGCACGGTGGGCTCCGAAGCCTGTTCCAGGGCGGCCAGGCCGCCCAGGCGAGGGACGGGCACCAGGGCACGGCAGGCCGGACACTGCACGTCGTCCCCCGCCTGGCCGGCGGTGACGACGATTCGCTCGGAACAGCCGCACGGCAGCAGGTATCGCTTCATGCTTTGCGTTGGAACGACCAGATTCGCCGGCCCGTGCCGACCGCCGGCCGGAGTGAATCGGGCCACCGGCGGCACAGACTCTCCCAGCGACATCTTTTACCATTCGGGCCCTGATTTCGAGGAAAAAAATCGGTTTCGCTGGAAAAAAAACTGGCCTTCGGGGTGCCGCAGCGGCATAATGTTGCGTCCTCATGGAAGCACGCCGGTGATGCCATCACGCACCCCGAATTCCCGCCCCGCTTCCAACGCCTCCCGGGCTGCCCGCGTGAGGCTGGACTTGCCGGCCCCTTGAATCACACTGTCGGCTCGCCGAATGATTGGCCGAGCGTCGCCGCGGCCGCGTGGCCGCTGACCGCACGCTCGATTGGCCCACTCTCACCGTCCGTTGTGCAGGATCATCAGTTTCAGGATCTTTGAAGGAGCATCGCCTTGTACGACTCGCTGCTGGATGAACTCGAAGACGATGTCGTCTCCAATCCCCAGGAGGTCGAGGAACTGACCGAGAAGGTCGTGGACGCCGAGGAGGCCGATGCCGACCTGCTCGTCGACGAGACCGACGCGCCCGTGCTGGCGGAAGGCGACATCGACGCCGAAGCCGAGGTGGATGGCGGCGCCGATGGCGACGACGTGCTTCCGGAGCAGGTCGAGAACTGGTCGGACGATCCCGTGCGGATGTATCTCACGCAGATGGGCGAAATCCCGCTGCTCACCCGCGCCCAGGAGATCTATCTCGCCCGACAAATCGAGACGACCCGCGCCCAGTTCCGCGCGAAGCTCCTGGAGTGCGAGTATGTCTGCGAGCAGGCGTTCCGCGTCCTCTCGCGGGTGCACCGCGGCGAATTGCCGTTCGATCGCACCGTTCAGGTGTCGGTGACCGATAAGCTGGAGAAGGACCAGATCCTCGGCCGCCTCCCGCACAACCTGCGGACGCTCGAGGTGCTGATCAAGCAGAACCGTGCCGACTACCGCATCGCGCTCTCGAAGAAGCGGCGCATGGCCGAGCGACGGGAGGCATGGGACCGGCTCGGCCACCGCCGGCGGCGGTGCGTGCGGCTCATCGAGGAGCTCGGTCTGCGGACGCAGCGGATCGAGGCGATGATCCCGACGCTCACCGGCTTCGTCGCCAGGATCAAGGAGCTGAAGTCCAAGATCGAGGCCCACAAGAAGACGAAGCAGCCCCCTTCGGCCCGACAGCAACTCGTCGACGAATACCGCTCGATTCTCAAGGCCTGCCAGGAGACGCCGCGAAGTCTCAAGCGGCGGATGGACGAAATCCAGCGGATCTTCGCCAAGTATCAGCAGGCGAAGCGCGGCCTGTCGGAGGGCAACCTGCGGCTCGTGGTGTCGATCGCAAAGAAGTACCGCAACCGCGGCCTCTCCTTCCTCGACCTCATCCAGGAGGGCAACGCCGGGCTGATGCGGGCGGTCGACAAGTTCGAATATCGCCGCGGCTTCAAGTTCTGCACCTACGCCACCTGGTGGATTCGGCAGGCGATCACCCGCGCGGTGGCCGACCAAAGCCGCACGATCCGGATCCCGGTACACATGGTGGAGACGATGAGCCGCGTGCGAAACGTGGCCCGCCAGTTGCTTCAGGAATACGGCCGCGAGCCGACGATCGAGGAGATCGCCGCCCGGGCCGGCACGCCGGTGGACGAGACGCGGCGGGTGACGGCGATGAGCCGCTACCCGATCAGCCTCGACCGCCCGGTGGGCAACAGCGAGGACAGCCACTTCGGCGACCTGCTGCCCGACCAGGGGGCCGAGAATCCGGCCGTGGGCGCCGCCCAGGAGATGCTCCGCAACCGGATCGCGAAGGTGCTCAAGAGCCTGTCGTACCGCGAGCGGGAGATCATCAAGCTTCGCTACGGCCTCGGCGACGGCTACAGCTACACGCTCGAGGAGGTGGGCCACATCTTCAAGGTGACCCGCGAGCGGATCCGGCAGATCGAGGCCAAGGCCGTCCGCAAGCTGCAGGCCCCGGCCCGCAGCGAGGAGCTCTCGGGCTTCATTGACTGATCGCGGGCTGGTCACGGCACGTAGGCCCGTCACTCCGTGACGGGCTGTCCTTCCTGCCCGTTGCGCAGCAACGGGCCTCCTCATCCGGAGTCATTCGCATGCATCGCGTGTTCGCTGCCCTGCTCGCCGCCTGCTGTGCCCTCCCCTGCGTGGCTGCGGATTCCGCGTTTCCGCGGACGACGATCGACCTCGGCTGCGTCGTCAGCGACCTCGACGCGAGCGTGCGGTTCTACACGGAAGGCGTCGGCTTCAAGGAACTGAAGGGCTTCGAGGTTTCGGCGCCGCTCGCGACCGATGCCGGCCTCACCGACGGCATGCCGCTCGCGGTTCGCGTGCTCGTGCTGGGTGAGGGCGAGTCAGCCACGAAGCTCAAGCTCATGCAGGTGGCGGGCGAGGCGCCCCGCACGGGCGACACGGAGTTCATCCACTCGCACACCGGCTTCCGCTACCTCACGGTCTTCGTTGCCGACACCGACGCCGTCCTGGCACGGCTTGCGAAGCTGGGCGTGAAGCCGCTTGCGAAGGGCCCAGTCGCCCTGCCGGATTCGCTCGCCCCGGCGGGCACGCACCTCACGTGCGTCCGTGACCCCGACGGCAACCTCGTCGAACTCATCGGCCCGCGTAAGTAAGCCCGTCACTCCGTGACGGGCAGCCCGTTGCGGAGCAACGGGACTACGCCCGCGGAATCTTCCCGGCCCGCTCGAGCCAGGCAAGCACCTGATCGGCGAGCTGGTCGGGAGGGGAAGCCGCCGAATCGACGACGAGCTCCGGTGCGAGCGGCTCCTCGTAGGGATCGTCGATACCGGTGAAACCCTTGATTTCGCCGGCTCGCGCCTTCTTGTAGAGTCCCTTCGGATCACGCCCCTCGCAGACCTCCAGCGGCGCCTTCACGAAGATCTCCACGAAGTCGCCGGGGGCGAGCATTCCCCGCACGGCGTCACGATCGCGGCGGTAGGGGCTGATGAACGCCGTCAGCGCCACGATGCCGGCCTGGGCGAAGAGGTCGGCCACGGCCCCGATCCGCCGGATGTTCTCCGCTCGGTCGGCGGTCCCGAAGCCGAGGCCGAACCGTGCCGCGGCCTCCTCGCCGTAGCGGTCGCGGAGCAGTCCCGGCGCGGCGTTGAGCCCCAGCCGGACGTTGTCCCCATCGAGCACGAAGCTCCGCACGCCGCGGTCATGGAGCCGGCGATCCACGGCGTTGGCCAGCGTGCTTTTGCCGCAGCCGGAGAGTCCCGTGAACCACAGCACGCAGCCGGCGTGGCCAGCCCGTTGCTCCCGATCGGCCCGGCTCACGGCATGCTCGTGCCAGCGGACATCGACCACCTCCACGTCACGGTCGGGCTCTGCCATGCGTTTCTGCTCCCTGCGGGTGATGGGCGGCGATCGTTCGTCCCTCACGATGCCTGCGCACCGCCGCCCGCGTCAACGCCGCATGCAACTCACCAGGCGTCGAGCGTGACGGAACAGTCGAACTGCTCGGCCGCCCCCCCCACCGCCTGGCGGGCGATGGACAGGGTCAGCACGTCGCCGGCGCCACGGCGGGACACCCGCTGCGTGAGCGCCTCGAAGCTGGCGATCGGCTCGCCGTCCAGGGCGATCACCACGTCGCCCACCTGCACCCCGGCCTTGGCGGCGGCCGATCCTGGCTGCACGTGCGTGATCTCGCAGGGTCCGCCGAAGGCCAGGGAGCTGACGCCGAGCCGTCCCCCTTTCCGGACGTCGATCACGGCATGAGGCAACGCGGTGGCCAGTTTGGCCACGGCAGCTTCGGGAATCCCCGTGCCGTAGAGGTCGATTCGGCGCACGCCCCGGAGCCGGCCGAGCACGGCCGCGGCGGTGACATCGATCGGCACGCCGTGCACGCTGACGCTCGTGAGCCCGCGCAGGCGGGCCAGTTGCCGAAGCCCCGCGACGCCGCCGCGCCAGGCCGGGCCGAGCTCCACGTCGAGCCCCCGCTGTCCGGCCACGAGTGGCCGCTCTCGAACCACCGCCCCCGCCTCCTCGACCGCCCTCCGGGCCTGTTCCGCCACACCCACAAGGTGGAAGTCGAGCACGCTGGCTGCCAGCTGTGCCAGTGGCGGCTCCCCCTGCTCTGCGAGCGAGTCGAGGAGCCGCTCGGCCGCGGCTGCGGTGGCAGGATCGTCCGCCGCGAGCATGTCCCGAAGAATCTCGATCCCGCGGGCGGCCACCTCGAGTTCGCCGCTGCGGATCGCCTGCTCGAGTGGAGCGATTGCCGCCTGCCCCGCATCGACCAGGCTCTTCGCCGCCGCCTCACGTCGGGCAAACTGCGCTGCCCCGAGCTGCTCCACCCAGCCCGCGATCTGGGACTCCGGCGCCTGCTCAGCGCCGGCTGCCACCACCGCCCAGACCAGTGCGGCGGTCGCGATCCACACGGAACCGACGCTGTTCATGGCACTGACGACTCCCGTTCACGGGACAGGGACGGGGCGATCGCCGCGAAGCGTATCGGTGCAGACTGGCAGTCTGCACACCGCCACCAACCGCAGATTACCAATCCGCGGCTACAGGGCGACGCACGTCCGGCCTGTAGGTGCAGATTCGCAATCTGCACACCGCCTGCATACCACCCCAATTTTGACAGGTACACTTGCGGCAAGGCCATCCCATGTCACTTCCCATCCTCACCCCTCCCGCGCCGCGGCCCGCGCTCACCGGGGCGCCACCGCTCCCCACCACCCGGGCGGAGATGCTCGCCCGTGGCTGGGAGGAGATCGACGTTGTCTTTGTTTCGGGCGACGCCTACGTCGATCACCCGAGTTTTGCCAACGGTCTCCTGGCCCGGCTGCTGGAGGCGGCCGGCTTCCGCGTGGCCGTGCTCGCCCAGCCCGACTGGCAGTCGTGCGAGCCGTGGCGGCAGTTCGGCAGGCCGCGGCTCTTCTTCGGCGTGTCGGCCGGCAACATGGACTCGATGATCAACCACTACACCGCCAACCGGAAGGTGCGGAACGACGACGCCTACTCGCCGAACGGCGAGATCGGCCGGCGGCCCGACCGGGCCACGCTCGCCTACTGCCAGCGGTCACGGGAGGCGTTTCCCGGCGTGCCGGTGGTGGCGGGCGGCGTGGAGGCCAGCCTGCGACGGATCGCCCATTACGACTACTGGAGCGATACGGTCCGCCGCTCGATCATCCTCGACTCGAAGGCCGACCTCGTCGTCTTCGGCATGGGCGAGCGGACGATTCTCGACGTCGCCCGCGGCCTCGCCGCCGGCAAGTCGGTCAAGGAGCTCCGCGACCTCCGCGGCATCGCCTATCGGCTCGGCGCGACCGAGCCGCCTCCGACCGGCCCGGGCGGTGGCGCGGCCGACACGCTCGAACTGCCCGATTACGACTCGGTCGCCAAAGACAAGCTCGCCTTCTGCGAGATGACCCGCGTCTCGCACCTGGAGACGAACCCCCACAACGCCCGCCGACTGGTGCAGCGATATGGCCGCGAAGCCATCGTCGTGAATCCTCCCGCCCTGCCCTTGGAACAGGACGAGATGGACCAGGTGTATGGCCTACCCTTCACGCGGCGGCCGCATCCGTCCTACGGCGCCGCACGGATTCCCGCCTTCGAGGTCGTGGAGACGAGCGTGCAGATCATGCGCGGCTGCTTCGGCGGCTGCACGTTCTGCTCGATCACGGCCCACGAGGGGCGGATCATCCAGAGCCGCAGCCAGGAGTCGGTGATCACCGAGATCAAGCTGCTCGCCAGCCAACCGGGATTCAAGGGAACGGTGTCGGACATCGGCGGCCCCACGGCCAACATGTATCAGATGAAGTGCACGCGGCCGGAGGTGGAGGCGAAGTGCCGGCGGCTCTCCTGCGTGCACCCCACCGTCTGCAAGCTCTTGGGCACCGACCACGGCCCGCTCAAGAGCCTGATGCGGGAGGCCCGCACCGTTGAAGGCGTGAAGCGGGTGCTCGTGGCCAGCGGCGTGCGGATGGATCTGGCCCGCCGCGATCCCGAGTATCTCGAGGAGCTGGCCGCGCACCACGTGGGAGGCCACTTGAAGGTGGCGCCCGAGCACACCGACCCCGAGGTCTTGAACCTCATGAAGAAGCCGTCGGCCGACGACTACGTCGAGTTCGACAAGGCGTTCACGGCAGCCAGTCGCCGCGTGGGAAAGAAGCAATACACCGTCCCCTACTTCATCGCCAGCCACCCGGGGAGCGGCGTGGAGGAGATGATCGACCTCGCCCTGTTCCTCAAGCGCAACAGCTACAAGCCCGACCAGGTGCAGGACTTCATCCCCAGCCCGTTCGACATCGCGGCCTGCATGTACTACACGGGCCTCGATCCGATGACGAAGCAGCCCGTGAAGGTGACGAAGGGCCTGAAGGATCGGCGGATGCAGCGGGCCCTGCTCCAGTTCTTCAAGCCGGAGAACTACTTCGAGGTGCGGCGGGCACTCGAACAGGCGGGGCGGCACGATCTGATCGGGAGCGGCTGCGACTGCCTGATCCCGGATCGTCCGCCGCAGGAGGCCCTCGACAAGAAGCGCCGCGACGCCACGCGGGCGTTCACGGAAGAGACCTCGGGCGACCACATCAGAGGCGGCCCAGCAAAAGCCCACGAACGCGGCGGGTCGCGCAAGCAGCGCCGCCCCCGCAAGTCGATCGGCTACCGCCCCGAACGCCCCGGCACATGAGGCCGGGGGGCGAACCGTGCGCGGCTGCGAGCCGTACACACTCCGTCACCTTCCCTCGGAGGCCCCTTATGCCCCGCTTCGCTCGTCCGCTCGTCTGCCTGATCGCCGCCGCCCTTGCCCTGCCGGCCACGCCGGCCTTCGCGATCTCGCCGCAGAACCCCTACCGCAGCTTCAACCTCTCGGGCATCAACTACGGCTCGATGCAGTGGGAGCGGGCCCAGCGGCAGGGCAAGCGGGTCTGGCCCTATTACAACACCCCGTCACGGAACTACTCGCGCGGTGGCGTGGTGACCGCCGGCGGCTTCGTGGGAGGCGGAGGCGGTGCGATCATCCAGGGCAGCGGCTATCGCTCCAGCCCCCGCGTCTACCGCCGGTCCCGCCGGTAGCGGGAAGGCCGCCGTAGACTCGGCCTCAGGTCCGGCTGATGTCGGCGTCGTAGATCCGGTATTTCTTGGTCACGAGCGCGCCGCCGCGTTCGAGCGTGCGCTTCGAGAGGTGGTTGCTCTCGAGCACCCACGAGAACTCCGTCTCCTCCATCCCCCAGTCGAGGATCGGCTGCACGAGCGCGGCCATCAGCACGAGCCCCACGCCCCAGGCCTGGTACTCGGGCACCACATTCGTGCTGATCGCCCGCATTCGCTTGATGCCCCGCTTGTTCCAGAGGAGCTTGAGGAAGCCGAAGGGAAACAGCCGGCCATTGATCGCCTTGATCCGCGGGTTGTAGTCGAGCAGACAGAACACCGTGCCGATCGGCTTGCCGTCCACCTCGGCCACGAGCGCGAGCTCCGGCACGATCAGGTGCTTGAGGCTCGCCGCCATGTGCTTCACCTCGCCGGGGCTCAGCGGCACGAAGCCCCAGGTGCCCCCGAGGCTCGAGTTATAGACCTCGAGGAACATCCGCACCTCGGCGTCGAACCGGCTGCGATCGAGCGGCCGCACCTTGACGCCAAACCGCTCCTTCACCCCCTCCACCATCGTGCCCAGCTTGGAGTCGAGTGACGAGAGCATCGAGGTCTTGCCCCAGAAGGCGTAGAGGTCCTCGATCTTGCCGAAGCCGTTCTCCTCCACGAGCTTCCCGTAATACGGGCGGTTGTGCGTCATCATGAAGAACGGAGGTGTCTCGAAGCCCTCGATCAAGAGGCCGCACTCGTAGTTGAGCGACGGATTCGTCGGCCCCCGCACGCTCTGCATGCCCTGCGACCGCAGCCAGCCCTTCGCTGCCTCGAAGAGCGCCTTCGCCGCGGCCGGATCATCGTCGCACTCGAAGAACCCGAAGAAGCCCCGCTGCTCCTGGTAGCGGTCGATGTGGCCCTGATTAACGATTGCCGTGATCCGCCCCACGTCGCGGCCGCCCCGCGTGGCCAGGAACGACCGGCTCTTTGACCGCTCGTAAAAGGGATGCGGCCGGAACCCCAGCAGCTCTTCCTGCGACATCACCAGCGGGGGCATCCAGCAGGGGTCGTCCCGGTAGATCCGCCACGGGAGGCGGACGAACCGCCGCTGCTGGGACCGGGTTTCGACTGGTTCGATGCCGACATCCGCCACGTGGGCTCCCTCGCCGCCGCAGGCCTGTCCGGACGGCGCCCGGCAGCCGGCGCGGCCCGAAACCAGCCGGAAATCGTGTCGTTTCAACACCTTCCGTCCGGTTCGCAGCATCTTCGGGGGCCGGCGGCGTGCGCGTCAACGTCGGCATGATTGGCCACCCCCCAAATTCGCCCCCGGCACTTTTCCGATCTACAACTGGAAGCCTGGGATCGTGGCGATGGAGCGATCGACCCGGGCGGTGCCCTTTCGCCTCGAGGACGATGCTCCGATGATCGCACCCCGCGTGTTCGATGCCGCCGGCGACTGCCTGGTGACCGGGGCCACGGGCCTGGTCGGAAACAACGTCGTTCGCATGCTCGTGGGCCAGGGCCGGAGCGTGCGGGTGCTCGTCCGCCGATCGAGCGCCGTGGGGGACAAGGCCTTCGCCAGCCTGCCGCTGACGCACGTGGCCGGCGGGCTCGACGACGAGCGGGCCCTGCAAGACGCCGTGGACGGCGCCACCTGCGTGATCCATTCGGCAGCGATGGTGCACTGCGGCTGGAAACACCTCGCCGAAATGCGGGATGTGAACGTCGAGGGCACGCGACGGATCGCCCGGGCCGCCCGGCGGGCCGGCGCCCGGCTCGTGCACGTCTCAAGCGTCGATGCGATCGGCCTCCGCCCCGATGGCGGCCCCGCCGACGAGGAGACGCCCCCCGGGGGCATGCCCGAATGCCCCTATGTGGTGACGAAGCGCGAGGCCGAGGCGGCGGTGCTCACGGAAGTGAGCCAGGGCCTCGACGCCGTGATCGTGAACCCCGTCTATATGATCGGTCCGTGGGACTGGAAGCCGTCGAGCGGACGCATGCTGCTCGAAGTCGGGGCTGGAAAGGGGCTGTTCGCGCCCCCCGGATCAAACGATTTCGTGGACGTCCGCGACGTGGCGGCCGGCATCCTCGCCGCCCTCGCCCGCGGCCAGACCGGCCGCCGTTACATTCTCGGCGGCCACGGACTCTCGTACCTCGATGCCTGGCGGGTGTTCGCCCGGGCATCGGGGCGGATGCAGCCGCTCGGCATCGCCCCCCGCGCGATCATCCGCACCGCCGGCCTCGTGGGGGATCTCGCCGCAGCCATGCTCGGCCGCGAGCCCGACATCAATTCGGCGGCCACGCGGATGTCGATGCTCGCCCACAACTTCTCCTGCCGGCGGGCCGAGCAGGAACTGGGCTACCACTACCGGCCATTCGAGGAGACGGTGCAGGATGCGTGGAACTGGTTCGTGACGCGGGGCTATGCTCGTGCGGTGGCGGCACGGCCGGAGCTCGTACGCTAGTCCGAGTGTGCGGGCCTGGAGCGGAGCGGTCAGGCACAACCCGGCTCGGGGACGGCAAAAGTCTCGTCGCGGGACCTCGAAGACTCGGTCCAATGCTCCTCGAGCTTTCGCCGATCCCCTCGCCTCCCGGGTTGGTGCTCGCCTACCGCGTTGATGGTTCGGTCCTCGGTTGGGTGTGCGAGTCCGGTCATGCCGCATATTTTGGTGGTTGAAGACGAAGAGCACCTAGCGTTTGGGATCAAGTACAACCTCGAGTCGGAGGGGTATGCCGTCAGCACGGCAGGGGACGGGCAGGCGGCGCTGGAACTGCTCGAGGCTGGGGGATCACCGGTCGATCTCATCGTGCTCGATCTGATGCTGCCCGGCATGAGCGGCTATGCCGTCTGCGAGGCGATCCGGGCGCGGGGCAGCGACGTACCGGTGGTCATGCTCACCGCCCGCACGCTCGTCGAGGACCGGATCCGGGGCTTCGACGCGGGCACCGACGTCTACCTCCAGAAGCCGTTCGATCTCGACGAGCTGATGTCGATCATTCGCAACCTGCTCGCCCGCCGCGGCCGCGGCGACCGCGCCGCCGCCGAGGCCGCGTTGAAGACGCACGTCTACCGGTTCGGCTCGGCGGAGGTGAACTTCGACAGTTGGGAGGCGTCGTTCCGCGGGCAGCCGGTGCGGCTGACGAACCTGGAGATGAAGCTGCTCCGCTACCTCGTGGAGCACGAGGGGAGCGTCGTGTCGCGGGAGGAGTTGCTGAAAAACGTCTGGGGCCTCACGCGGGCACCGGCCACCCGCACGATCGACACGTTCATGCTCAATCTGCGGAAGTATTTCGAGGCCGATCCGTCGAAGCCGGCACACTTCCTCTCCGTCCGCGGCACGGGCTACCGCTTCGTGCGGTGACGCGGCAGAGCGGTAGACCCGTCACTCCGTCGTAGGCCCGTCACTCCGTGACGGGCAGCCCGTTGCGGAGCAACGGGCCTACGGATCGCCCAGCAGCGCGGCCGCGGCCTTGCCCGGATCGGCGGCCTTCAGCAGCGACTCCCCGACGAGCATCGCACCGATGCCCGCAGCCTCGAGCCGCTCGACGTCCGCCCGGGTCTTGATGCCGCTCTCCGCCACGAGCACCACGTCGTCCGGCACCCGCTCGCGGAGCCGTAGCACGTGGTCGAGATCCGTCGTCATCGTCTTGAGATTCCGGTTGTTCACGCCCACGAGCGTGGCCCCGAGGTCGAGCACTCGGGACAGGTTCTCTTCGTCGTGCAGCTCCACGAGCGGCGTCATGCCGAGGTCGAGGATGTCGCGATAGAGGCTCCGCAGGTGGCAGTCGTCGAGGCACTCCGCGATCAAGAGCACGGCATCGGCACCGTGGGCCCGGGCCTCCAGCACCTGATACCGATCGACGATGAACTCCTTCCGCAGCACGGGCAGCGGCACCGCCACCCGCGCCGATTCGAGATCGACGAGGCTGCCGCCGAAGTCCCAGGCGTCGGTCAGCACCGAGAGACAGGCCGCGCCGGCGGCCGCATAGCCGCGGACGACGTCCTCGACGGTGGCGCCGGGGCGAATCTCCCCCGCCGACGGGCTCTTTCGCTTGAACTCCGCGATCAGCCGGAGGGGCCCGGGGGCCGCGAGGGCCCCAAAGAAATCCCGCACCGGCCCCGCCGTGGCGAGCCGCCCCTCGAGCGCCGCCGTCGGCACCCGCTCCCGCGCGAGCTGCACCTCCGTGCGTTTCCGGGCCACGATTCCGTCGAGCACTGTCGGTTGCATCGGTGTCTAGTGCCGGAAATGCCGTTGGCCCGTGAACACCATCGGGATCCCAGCCGCGTCGGCCGCCGCGATCACCTCCGCGTCGCGCTTCGAGCCCCCGGGCTGCACGATCGCCGCGATGCCCGCCTTCGCGATCAGTTCGATCGAATCGGGGAACGGGAAAAAGGCGTCGGAGGCGAGCACGCCGCCGCGGGCCCGATCGCCCGCCTTCTCCAGGGCGATCCGTACCGAGTCGACCCTGCTCGTCTGGCCGATGCCGGCGCCGGCGAGACTCGTGCCGTGGCAGACCGCGATGGCGTTGCTCGTGAGCCGTCGCACCACCATGAACGCGAACTCCATGGCCCGCGACAGCGGCTCGGCGGGCGCCGTCTGCGTGACGACCTTCCAGGTGGCCGGATCGTCGGCCGCCACGTCGGGCCGCTGGGCGAGGATGCCGCCGGCCACGCTCCGCAACTCGAGGCCGGCCGTCGCCGCCCAGGGATCACCTGCGGGCAGCTCGACGAGCCGCACGCTCGCCTTCCACGTGGGCCGCGTGGTGAGCAGCTCCACGGCCTCCGGCGCGAATGCCGGTGCCGCGATCACCTCCACGAACAGTCCCGGCGCGAGCAAGAGCTCGGCGCAGGCTCGGTCGAAGGGTCGATTCACCGCCACGATCGAGCCGAAGGCGCTCGTCGGATCAGCCGCCATCGCCGCGGCGAGCGCCTCGGCCACGGTGGCCGCACTGGCCGCGCCGCAGGGGTTCGTGTGCTTGACGACGACGGCCGCCGGCTCCGCGCCGAGGCCCGCGAGCCGCGTCGCTCCGTCGAGGTCGAGCAGGTTGTTGTAAGAGAGTTCCTTGCCGCAGAGCTGCTTCAGGCCGGCGAGCCCGGCGTGCGTTCCCGCCGGCGCGTACAGGGCTGCCGACTGGTGCGGATTCTCGCCGTAGCGGAGCGCGAGCCGGCGCTCGAGGGGGAGCGGCACCCGGGCCGGCAGCACGGCCTCGCCGCCGTCCTGCACCGCCGCGGGTTCCGGCCCCGCGTGCCGGGCCATCCAGCCTGCGATCACGGTGTCGTAGCCCGCGGTGTGCTCGAACGCCCGGGCCGCAAGCTGCCGCCGCTCGGCGAGCGACGTGCCACCCCGCCGAATGGCGGCGAGAAAATCGTCGTATTGATCCGGATGCGTGACGATCGCCGCAAAGGCATGGTTCTTGGCCGCCGCACGGACGAGGCTCGGGCCGCCGATGTCGATCAACTCGATCGCCTCGGAAGGCGTGCAGCCGGGCTTCGCAATCACGGTCTCGAAGGCGTAGAGGTTCACGATCACGGCTTCGAAACGCTCGATCCCGTGGGCTGCAAGCACCTCCAGATCGTCGGGGCGGTCACCCCGGGCGAGGATGCCGGCAAAGATGTTGGGGTGCAGCGTCTTCACACGGCCGTCGAGCACCTCGGGAAAGCCGGTGATCGCCGAGACGTCATCGACATCCAGGCCGTGGGCGGCGAGGGCCGTCGCCGTGCCGCCGGTGCTGGCGACCCGCACGCCGGCCGCCTTCAGGCCGGCGGCCAGCCGGTCGAGGCCGGTCTTGTCGAACACGCTGACGAGCACGCGGCGGACGGGGACGACGTCGATGGCGGGAGCGGTGGCCCGAGGGGCCGTGGGGGTGTGACTCATGGACCCGATTAGACCACCCCCGACCACCTGGAAAAGCCCCGCCGATCACGCCGCGGGAAGCTCAAGCTCGAACACGGTGCCCGGGGGCGGAAGCCGTCCGCGAACCCCCACCTTCCCGCGCATCTGCCGCACGAGCGCCTTGACGAGAAACAGGCCGAGCCCCGTGCCCTGGGTCGATCGCTCCAACTCGCTGCCGAGCCGCACGAACCGCCGAAAGATCCGCGGCCGCTGCGACACCGGGATCCCCGGGCCGTTGTCCGTGACGGTGATCCGCACGCGGCCCCGCTGTGGCTCCGCCACCATCACCTCCACCTGCGGATCGGGCTGCGAATACTTCACGGCATTGTCGACGAGGTTCCGCAGCACGATCACGAGATCGGTCTCGCGGACAGCCACGGCCGGTCCCGGGGCGGCAGCCACCTCGACCCTGATCCGCCCCGGGTCGATGCCGTGCCGCTGGGCGACGGCCGCCCGGACCTGCTGCAGCACCGGCTCCACGGTCGCCATGTCTCGGCCCGTCCGCGGCCGGCGCTGCAGCGTCTTGGCGGCGTCGAGGAGATGGTCGATCAGCGTGTCGAGCCGCTCGATGTCGCGGAGCATGATCCGATGGAAGTCGGCCTGCTGCTCGGCGGGCACGGGCCGCCGCGTGAGCGTCTGGAGCGACAGCTTGAGAGAGGCCAGCGGGCTCTTCAGTTCGTGGGTCACGCTGTCGATGAAGTTGCTCTGCCGCTGCGACAGTGCGATCGCCTTCACGGTGAGGGCGAGATAGACGATCACGCCCACGAGCACGAGCACGAGCAACGCCACGCCGACGCCCAGCAGGGCGTAATAGAAGGCCGCGTTCTTCGAGCCCAGCGCCGCGGCGATGCTCACGAGCACCCAGCCGACGCCCAGCGCGATGATCGATCCGATGAGCACGACGCCCAAGAGAATCGGCCAGCCGAGCGAACGACGCGGTTCCATGATGGTCTCCGCCGGATATGCTACGACACCCAGGCGGCACGCGACGCTCGACCTCATCCGAGAAACTGCCCGTGCCCCTTCATTCCCCCGTCACGCTCGCAGCCGGCCCGCTTCACCTCACGTTCGCCTGGCGGCTCGACCGCTGGGCGCATCGCGTGATGCTCGACGGCCGGCTTCTGGCCGAGTCGGTCGAGGACTCCGACGACGGCACGGGCGATCCCCGCTGGCCCGCGTCGCCCGTGCTCACGGAGGTGACGCCCACGGAGGCTGCGGGCCGGCCGGCCATCGTCGGCGTCGGGCTGGCCGGGCGGTCGCACTTCTCGGCGAGCTTCACGCCGCATCCGACGCTGGCCGACGCCGTGTTCGTCGAGATCGCCTGCCGCGTGCAGGAGCAGCCAATCCGACTCGGCTCCAGCTACCGGATGGCCGACGGGCGGCTCGTGCGGGCCGTGCCCTGCGGGCAGGCTGGCTCGCCCCCCCTGCCCCGCACGATCCAATGGTCGTATGCCATCGGACCGCGTGGAATCGTGGCGGCGGCCGGTGCGGCTTGCGATCCCCCCGCCGATGCATCACCATTCTAGGCCTGGCCCGGCTGTTTTCGGGCTCTGGTCTCGTGCGGATTCAGTCCTGCGGAATCACCCATGTTCGACACGATCGAGCGCCTGAAGGCGGAGTGGACCGATAAGTATGTGGTGATCGAGTCGTCGGCGCCCGAGCTCGCCCGGTTCGCGAAGGCCACGGGCTTCGTGAAGACGGTCAACATGAACGGCCGCTGCCTGGTCGAGTTCGATCAGTACAACAACATCGGCTGGTACGACATCGATCCCACGGCACTCAAGATCGTGCCCAAGCCGCTGCCGAAGCCCGCCGAACCGAAGGCGGCGAAGCCGGCCGCGAAAGAAGCCGCCAAGCCCGCCGCGGCGAAGCCCGCGGCTGGAGCTGCCACGAAGCCCTCCACGGCCGACATTCTCGCCGCTGCGCGGGCCAAGACGGGGGGTGGCGCCGCTGCAAAGCCGGCCGCAGGCGCGAAGCTCTCCACGGCCGACATTCTGGCCCGGGCCCGCGGGGCGAAGGCCGCCGCCCCAGCACCGGCGCCGGAGGCGGCCGCAGAGCCTGCCGCCGCACCGCCGGTTGAAGAGACCCCAGCCCCCGTCGCCAAGGCCGCTCCGAAAGCGAAGGCCGGCGGAACGCTGCCCACGACCACCGCCGAGAAGATCGCCTGGTGCCGGGCCAACGACGCGAAAAGCTGATCCGGGAGTCGCCCTGTCGGCCGTCCATCCATCATGTTCACGCTCTCCGTTCAGGGAGGAACGATCGTGCGTCGGTTCTCGTTCGTCAGCGCATGCTGCGCGGCTCTGTTCATTCTCTGCGGCGGATGCCGGCCGCTCTCCCAGCACCCGCTCGTGGCGGAGGCCGTCGACGAGGTGATGCAGAACGAGCGGGTGGCGGCGGCGCTCGGCGCCCCGGTCACGTGCAGTTCAGCCGTCCGCGGTTCGGCGAACGAGACCGACGGGATCGCCTCGATGCAGTTCGACGTGGCGGGTGCCACCGGCAAGGGCGTGGTGGCGGTCGAGGGCAAGAAGACCCGCGGCCAATGGGGCGTGACACTGCTCGAATTGCGGCCTGATGGCGGCGGTCCGCACCTCCACTTGAGCCAGGATCTCGTGGCCCGCACGGGCACTGACACGCCGAGCTTCGATCCCACGGCGAAGCCCGCCGCGGCATCGACACCCGCCCCGCCGCCGGGCGACATCGAGATCGCGCTGCCTCCCGGCCCACCCGGGCAGTGATCGGCGTTGAGGTCCGGCCCTACGGCAGTTCCCGGAGCGTGGCGATCTCCTGCTCACGGCCGACGACGAGGAGCACCTGGTCCTCGAGGAGCCGTGTCTTTCCGTCCGGAAACATCTCGAACTTGCCCTTCATCACGTCCTTGATGCCCATCACGTGCACGCCGATGCGACTCCGCAGGTTGGCCTCGGCCAGCGTCTTGCCGGAGAGGGACGAGGGCATCGCGACTTCCGCCACGCTGTATTCGGGATCGATCGGCAGGTAGTCGAGCACGTTGGGCCAGGTCATCCGGTCGGCCAGTTCGCGGGCCACTTCCTCCTCGGGAAACACCACGCGATCGACCCCGAGGTGCTCGAGGATCTTGCCGTGCTCCTTCGTGACTCCCTTCACGATCACGTTGCGGGCGCCGAGTTCCCGCACGTGCAGCGTGGCCAGGAGCGACTGCGAGATCGTCTCGCCGAGCGAGATGAAGACGGCCGTGGCGTCGCGGATCGGCAGGTTCTCCAGCACCTCGCGGTCGGTGGAGTCACCGATCACCGCCTCGTGGAGCACGTTCTTGAGCAGGTCGAGCCGCTCGCGCCGCTGGTCCACGCCCGTGACCTGGCAGCCGTTGGCCGCCAGCTTGGTGGCGAGGGCCGAGCCGAAGGTGCCCATCCCGAGCATGATGAACTTCTTCACGGGGGCCATGTGTTCAGCCGATGAGCGGCTCCTCCTGGGGGTATTCGGGCTGATAGGGCCGCCGCTCCCGCGAGAGGGCGACGGCCGCGGTGATCGGGCCGAGCCGGCCGATGAGCATCAGCGCGACGAGCACGAGCTTGCCGGGGTCGGTGAGCGACGGCGTGATCCCCGTGGAGAGCCCCACGGTGCCGAGGGCCGAGATGCACTCGAACAACGCCTCGAGGAACCAACGCGGCCGGCCGGCCAGCGAGCCGCGCGACTCGGCCACGAGCAGGGTCACGAGGGCGGCGATGGCCACGGCGGCGAAGAGGAGCGAGGTCGCGGCCGCCCGCTCGACGGCCGCATGGGGAATCGTCCGGCGGAAGAAGTTGGCGTGTTTGAGCCCGCGGAAGCTCGACCAGCTGTTGATGGCCAGCGTCATGAACGTGCTCACCTTGAACCCGCCTCCCGTCGAACAGGGGCCGGCGCCGATGGCCATGAGGATGATCGCGAGGAAGAGCGTCTCGCTCGTCAGCGCGGCGTAGTCGACCGTGTTGAACCCGGCGGTGCGGCAGGTGGTCGAGTGGAACAACCCCATCAGGAGTCGCTCCGCGAGCGGCCGGCCCACGAGCGCGCCCTCCCATTCGAAGGCCCAGAAGGTGGCGGCCCCGAACGCGAGCAGTGCCGCCGTGCCGATCAGCATCATCTTCGACTGCGTGTGGAGCCGCTGCCAGAACGGCTCGCGGGCCCGCAGCCGGGAGACGACGTCGAAGATCACGGGAAACCCGATGCCCCCCACGATGATGAGGCCACAGATGACGAGGTTGATCGGCACGCTACCGGCCTGCGGCATCAGGTTTTGATCGTGGAGGGCGAAACCGGCGTTGCAGAAGGCGGAGACGGAGTGGAACAGCGACGTCCAGAGCACGTCCCGGGCCGGGGCGGTGCCCCAGTTCGACCAGCACAGCCCGATGCAGCCGATGGCCTCTGCCAGCAGCACCGTCGCCAGCAGGGCCCAGGTCACCCAGCGGAGATCGCGGCCCGATTTGACGCCGAGGGTGTCGGCGATCACGGCCCGCTGACGGAGCGTGGCCTGGCCACCGGCTCCAAACGTGATCAGCGTCGTGATCGTCATGATGCCGAGGCCGCCGAGCTGGATGAGCAGCAGGATCAGCCCCTGCCCCAGCGGCGAGAAGTCGTTGAGCGTGGAGCGGACGGTGAGCCCAGTCACACAGCAGGCGCTGGTGGCCGTGAACACGCCGTCCACGAGCGACACGGCAGGCCGGTCGGGCTGGCGGCAGGCCGGCAGCGTGAGCGCGAATCCGCCGAGGAGGATCGTGAGCACGTAGGCCGCGAACGACACCCGGGCGGGATAGCTGACGAGCGATCCGGTGAATTGGGGCATCAGTGCCGGCCTCGGGTGGGAGCCCGTCGCCGACCACGGCCCGCTCCGCATGGGCGGGCGGCTTCAGCCGCGCCGGCGTCCCAGGAGCGTCACCACGATGGTAATTCAACGCGATCCTGCCGGACAATCCGACGGCGGATCAGGCCGGATTTTCCGCATCTTCTGCCATCTCGGCGAAATGTTTGACTCGCGTGTGCGCGAGCCCATAATGGCGTCGTCACGTCCGCCACATGTCGGCCCGCCACGGCCTCCCAGCCGTCCTTTCCGCGGGCTGGAAAACCCAGGGCTTCGGGGCCGTCCCGCCGGCCTGATGGGTGAAGGTCACTTTGCAGACAAGGAGTCGTTCGTTCCCGATGGCACGGATTCGCAACGTTTTTGAGATCATCGAACTGTACGGTCACGACGAGAATTTCGAGCCGCAGTGCACCCCGGAGTTCATTCCCACGCACGCCCCGGCCGGCTCGAAGCAGAAGATCGACGTGCTCGCCGAGCGCATCCAGCGCGGCATGCCGCTCTGGCACCCCGAGGACTCCACCGAGTCGTCCGAGGCCCTGCTCGTTGGCAGCGGCGACAGCCGCTGAACGACAGCCCGCCTGAAGCAGCGAATCACCGCCCTTCGCGGCCTCGGCCGCGGAGGGCGGTTTCAATTTCACGCTTGGCAGTTGCGGCCTTGAGTTTCTGCCGCTTGTCGTGCGTCTTGCGGCCCCGACCGATCCCAAGCAGCACCTTCACCCGGCCGTCCTTGAAATACATCTTCAGGGGCACGAGCGTCAGCCCCTTTTCGAAGGCCTGCCCGGCGAACTTCGCGATCTCGCGGCGATGCAGCAGCAGCTTGCGGGGCCGCTTGGGCTGGTGATTGAGCCGGTTGGCCTTCTCGTATTCGGGAATGTCGCAGCCGATGAGCCAGACCTCGGTGCCGTCGATCCGGCCGTAGGCCTCGTCGAGCGACATTCGTCCCACCCGCAGGCTCTTCACCTCGCTGCCGACGAGCGCGATCCCGCATTCCAGGCTGTCGAGAATCTCGTATTCGTGCCGCGCCTTGCGGTTTTCGGCGACGACCCGTTCGGCGGGCGCGTCGCTCCCCTTCTTCACGGCCGGCTTGCCGGCGGAGGGCTGGGTTGGTTTGGGTGTGGCCACGGGACTCGACCGGCTGTTGGGCGGGGCTGAAACGACACATTACACTTTACGGGCTGGGCCGGTCATTCGTGCCGTCTCCCTCTCGAGATCCCCGCCTGCGGAGCCGCAACGCCCATGCCCCACATCCCACCGGTGCTCGCGGTCGTGCTCGCCTGTCTTGCCGCGACAGCCACCGCCGAGAACCCCGGCTTCGTACCGGGAGAGACGCGGCCAGCAGGTGACGGCCCCGCCATTCAGGTGCCGGGCGGCTGGATGGTGGCCTATGACGAGAGGATTCCGGGCAGCGACGTGACGTTTCGGATGGTGCCGGTGCCGGGAGGCAGGCTGCGCATGGGCTCCCCCGACGCGGAAACCGGACGGTCGGCCGACGAGGGGCCGGTGTTCGAGGTCGATGTCACACCGTTCTGGATGGGCCGCTGCGAGGTGACCTGGGCCGAATACAAGCGGTACATGGCGGCCTGTGACCTGTTCATCTCGCTGCAGTCGGCGGGCGTCCGCGAGGTGGCCGCCGACGCGGAGGCCGACGCCGTGACGGCCCCGTCGAATCTCTACGACCCCACCATGACGTTCACCAACGGCGAGGATCCGACCCAGCCCGCCGTCACGATGACGCCGTTCGCCGCGCGACAGTACACGAAGTGGTTGAGCGGCCTCACGGGCCGGTTCTACCGGCTCCCCGCCGAATCGGAGTGGGAATACGCCTGCCGCGCCGGCTCGTCCGCGCCGTGGCACTCGGGCGCCGACACCGCGGCCCTCGCCGATGTCGCCTGGTTCGCCGACACCTCCGACGAAACGACGCATCCCGTCGGCACGAAGCAGCCCAACGCCTGGGGGCTCCACGATATGCACGGCAACGTAGCCGAGTGGGTGATCGATGAGCTCGTGGCCGGCGGCTACGCCCGGCAGGCGGCGCTGCCGCAGCCGGTTGCCGCGGCCGACGCCATCACCTGGCCGGAGCGGCTCTACCCGCGGGTGCTGCGGGGCGGCGCCTACTACGACGAGCCGGCCGCCTGCCGGAGCGCCGCCCGCCGCGGCTCCCGCGATGCCGACGGCACGGCCGATGATCCCGACTGGAAGGACGTCGATCCCAACCTTCCGAAGAGCCCCTGGTGGTACACGGAGGAGCCGGCGCTGGGCGTGGGCATGCGGGTCGTGCGGCCGTTGACGCCGCCCGCCGAGGCTGCCCGGGGCCGCTGGTGGGATGCCGACACCGAGAGCATTCGCGAAGATGTGGCCAGCCGGCTGGCCGAAGGCCGGGGCGCCCGCGCCGTCGTCGATCCGCAGTTTCCCGCCGACGTGAAGGCCGCCGGCCTCGGCGACTGACCGCCCGCACCGGAGCCGAGCCGATGATGCCTCGCCGCCCTCTCCCCTGCCTGCTGACATGCCTGGCCATCGCGGCCTGCGTTCCGGTGGCGGCCGCCGACTGGCCCGACTGGCGGGGCCCGCAGCAGAACCGCCACTACGCCGGCCCACCTCTCGTCACGACGTTCGATCCGGAAACGGGCACGAACGTGCTCTGGAAGAACGACGAGGCGGGGGGCATTTCCACGCCCGTGATCATGGGGGGCAAGCTCTTCACGCTCGTGCGGCATGAGCCGGGCACGCCCGAGGAGGCCGAGAAGGTGCTCTGCCTCGACGCGACGACGGGGAAGAAGCTCTGGGAAAACGTCTTCAACGTCTATCTCTCGGACGTGCCGGCCGAGCGGGTCGGCTGGTCGGCCGTCGTCGCCGATCCTGCGAGCAACACCGTCTTCGCCCACGGCGTCTGCGGCGTCTTCACGGCGATCGACGCGGAGACCGGGGCGACGAAGTGGCAGCGGTCGCTGCACGAGGAGTTTGGTTTTCTCTCCACCTACGGCGGCCGGACGAACATTCCGGTCGTGTTCGAGGATCTCGTCATCGCCAGCGCCGTCGTGACCGGTTGGGGCGATACGGCCCGCCCGGCGCATCGCTTCCTCGGCATGGACAAGGCGACGGGTGTGGTGCGCTGGATGACCGGCACGAAGGAACTGCCGGAAGACACGACCTACAGCACGCCGTCCCTCGCCGAATTCGGCGGTGCGGCCGCCCTCGTCTTCGGCTCGAGCGACGGCAGCGTCTGGAGCGTCCAGCCGCGGACGGGCAAGGCAGTGTGGAACTTCAAGCTGTCGCGACGCGGCATCAACACCACGCCGCTCGTCGAGGGCGAGACCGTGATCGTCTCGCAGTCGGAGGAGAATCTCGACAACACGTCGATGGGCTCGGCGACCGTCTTCAAGGCGGCCGGCATAGGCGACATCACCGCCACGGCGGCGATCTGGCAGAAGAAGGGTGTGATGGATGGCCGCTCGATGCCCGTGATCCTCGGCGACCGCGTCTATTTTCTCGACGACGGCGCGAAGGTCTACGCCTTCGACAAGTCGACGGGCGCGCCGGTCGGCCGGCCACAGAAACTCCTCGGCACGATCGTCCGGGGCAGTCCGCTCGTGGCCGACGGCAGGCTCTTCGTCTGCTCGACGAGCGGCTGGCACGTGCTCGAACCGACGGCCGGCGGTGTGACGTTCGTCAACCGCATGCGGTTCGACGACGAGGACGAGGTGACGGCCTCGCCGATCGCGGCCAACGGACTGCTGTATCTGACGACCGGGGCCCGGCTCTACTGTCTGGGCACGGCCGCGGCGGCCGTGCCCGATGCCGCCGCATCGCGGGTCGAGGCCGTCTCGGCGGCGACGAAGAGCCCCGCGGGCGAGCCGGCATGGGTGCAGATCGTTCCCGCCGAGGCGCAGATCGCGGCGGGCGAAACCGTGCAACTCGAGGCGAGGCTCTTCGACGCCGCCGGCCGCTTCATCAAGGAATCGCCGGCCACGTTCACCGCGACGGCCGGCACGGTCACGAAGGACGGCGGCTACACCTCGCCCGCCGGCCAGCATGCCGCCGCGATCGTGACGGCGAAGGTCGGCAGTCTCGAGGGCAAGGCCCGCATCCGCTCGATGCCCCCGCTGCCCTGGCGGTTCGACTTCGACGAGATTCCGCTCGCGGCCGATCCCAAGACGGGCGTCGTGAAGGGGGAACCGCCGCTCCCGTGGGTCGGCATGCGCTATCGCCACGTCGTCCGCGAGGTCGATGGCTCGAAGTGCCTCGTGAAGGTGACGACGATCCCGAAGGGCACGCGGAGCCAGGGCTGGATCGGGCCGATCACGCTCCACGATTATTGTGTCCGGGCCGATATCAGGACACGGGAGACCGGCGTGGGCAAGCCGGGAGCGTCTGCTTCCGACACGCAGCAGCCGGCCTCCTCCGCAGCGTCATCCCGCGGAACCGACGCCGACGCCTTCACGAAGGCCTTCGGGAATCCGGCGGCGCTCGAGAAGGCGAGGATGCCCGACATGGGGCTCATCGCCCAGCGATACACCCTCGACCTCATGGGCGCGGCGCAGCAACTGCAGCTGCGCAGCTGGCCGCCGCAGGTGGCGACGCATTTCTCAAAGACGATCCCGTTTTCATGGGAGGCTGGCCGCTGGTACGTCATGAAGCTCGAGGCCCGCACGAACGGCGGCTCGGCCATCCTCCGCGGCAAGGTCTGGCCGCGGGGCGAGCCGGAGCCCGACGACTGGACGATCGAAGCCACGCATGCCGCGGGCAACTTGCAGGGGAGCCCCGGCTTCTTCGGCAACTCGAAAGACTCCGAGATCTACATCGACAACGTGTCCGTGGAGGCTGTGCCGTGATGAGGACGAGAGAAGCGCTACCGCCCGTGGCGGGGGTCGGGGCTGCCCCGGCCGTGTCGCCGGACGTTCGCTGCGGACATCCTGTCCTTCGCTCACTCGATGCTGGCTGCGCTTCGGCATCCATGCCTCCGCTGGCCAGCAACGCCGTCGCCCCGGCCGGGGCAGCCCCTCCGCGCGTTTTGGGTGGGGCAGGTCTCGCCCTGATCCTGTTTATTTTGCCCATGTCGGCCCGCGCGAGTGACTGGAATCAGTGGGGGGGCTCGCCCGTCCGCAACAATGTGTCGCCGGCGAAGAACATTCCGACCGAGTGGGCGCCCGGCGATTTCGACCCCGCCACGGGTGCGTGGAAGCCCGAGACGAGCGAGAACGTCGCCTGGGTCGCGGCGCTCGGCAGCCAGTCGTATGGCAACCCGGTCGTCGCGGGCGGCAAGGTGTTCGTGGGCACGAACAACGGCAAGGGCTGGCTGAAGCGGTATCCCCCCGAGGTCGATCTCGGCTGCCTCGTGGCATTTGACATCAAGGATGGCTCGTTCCTCTGGCAGGATTCGAGCGAGAAGCTGCCGACCGGCCGCGTGCACGACTGGCCGCTTCAGGGCATCTGCTGTGCGCCGCTCGTGGAGGGAGACCGGCTCTGGTACGTCACGAGCCGCGGCGAGGTGAAGTGCCTCGACACGGAGGGCTTCCGCGACGGCGAGAACGACGGACCGTTCACGACGGAGAAGGTCCAGGAGAAGGGCGAGGCTGACGTCGTCTGGGTGCTCGACATGATGAAGCAGCTCGGAGTCTCGCAGCACAACATGTGCTCGTGCAGCGTGACGACCGCGGGCGACCTTCTGTTCGTGAACACCAGCAACGGGGTGGACGAGGGGCACATCAACCTGCCCAACGCCGAGGCCCCGAGCTTTCTCTGCATCGACAAGCGGGACGGCACGGTGCTCTGGGCCGACGACACGCCGGGGGCCAACGTGCTCCACGGGCAATGGTCGAGCCCGGCCTACGCCGAGCTCGGCGGCGTGCCGCAGGTGATCTTCGGCGGCGGTGACGGCTGGCTCTATGCCTTCGACGCCCGGGGCGAGAACGGCCGGTCCAAGAAGCTGTGGGAATTCGACTGCAACCCCAAGAAATCGAAGTACACCCTCGGAGGCCGCGCCGATCGCAACCACATCATCGGCACGCCGGTGGTGCACGAGGGGCTCGTCTACGTGGCCGTGGGCGAGGATCCAGAGCACGGCGAGGGCGTGGGACATCTCTGGTGTATCGACCCCACGAAGCGGGGCGACGTGTCGAGTGAGCTCGCCGTGAGCCTGAAGGATCCGAACACCCCCCTGCCCCGCCGCCGCGAGCAGGCCGTGATCGCGGAGCAGGGGGAGGTGGCCCGACCGAATCCTCACTCCGCGGCGGTCTGGCACTACCCCGGCTTCGACGCCGACGAAAACGGCAAGCTCGACTTCGAGGAGACGATGCATCGCACCTGCGGCACCGTGGCGATCGCCGATGGACTGTTGTTCGTGGCCGATTTTAGCGGTCTCTTCCACTGCCTCGACCTGAAGACGGGCCGGCCGCTCTGGACCCACGACATGCTGGCAGCCAGCTGGGGCTCCCCCCTGATCGTCGATGGGAAGGTCTACATCGGCGACGAGGATGGCGACATCTCCGTCTTCGCCCTCTCGCGGGAAAAGGATCTGCTCAGGGAGATCAACATGGGCAACAGCGTCTATTCCACACCGATCGTCGCCGGCGAGACGCTCTACATCGCCAACAAGAGCCACCTCTTCGCCATTCGGGCCGGGGCAACTCCGGTCGTCACCCCATGATCGCTCCCGCCGGTTTCCGTGTCGTGATCGCGGTGGCTGCCGTCGCGGTGGCCGTGCCGACGAGTGGGGCGGACCTGGCCGCCACGCCGTTTCGCGTGCGTCCGTACCTGCAACATCCGGCTCCCGACGCGATGACCGTGCGATGGCTGTCGGAGGCGGCGGCGCCCGGCACGCTCACCTGCGACGGCCGCACGTTCACGTCGGCTCCCGTGCTCGCCCGCGATCTCGACTACCAGATGGCCGAGCCGGCCGGCATGCAGCATGGATCACCCCCCTTCCTACATTCGGTGCGTGTGACCGGCCTCGAGCCGGCGACCAGCTATCCCTATGCGGTCGAACAGTCCGGCGAGACGGCGAAAGCCGTGCTCACGACCGCCCCGCGGGCGGGCGACGTGGGCCGCGGCGGTGGCGTGCGGCTGTTCTTCTATGCCGACGCAAAGGCGCAGCCTGCATCGCGGGACTCGCGGACGGACTGGACGGCCTCGCCGTCGCTGCCCGGTGGGCCACGACCGCGGTGGGCGGGCGGGCGGTACGTGATCGACGAGACGGCGGCCTATCGCACGAACCTCGCCCTGATCGCGGCACGGGCGGCCGAAAGCCTGCGGGCCGGCAACCCCGTGCTGTGCAGCATCGCGGGGGACCTCGTTGAGAGCGGTGGACAGCAGCGGCATTGGGATGAGTTCTGGCGTCACAACGCCGGCACGTTCGGCACGCTCGCCTCCCGCGTGCCGCTCGTCGCCGTAATGGGCGACCACGACATCTTCGGCGGCCCGCCCAGCGACGACCGGCTCCGCGACCTTGGCGGCTATGCCGGCCCCGTCACGCTTCTCGCCGCACGGAAGTTTCTCACCTATTTCGAGCATCCGGAAAACGGCAGCCCGGACGAGCGACACATCGGCCGCTATCACCGCGTCGATTTCGGCCCCGTGACGCTGCTTTCCCTCGACACGACGAATGGCGGTTCCGACAACGGGCCCGACGACACCAACCACGAGCTTGACCGCAAGAATGCACCCCATATCCCCGACTACGCCCCGGGTTCGGAGCAGCATGCCTGGCTGAAACGCGAGCTCGTGTCGGCCCGCGAACGCAACGCCATCGTGTTCGTGCAGTTCCACCACCCGCCCTACTCGGCCGGTCGCCACGGCCGGCCGCCGGGCAACGGCGACGGCAAGGATCGGCATTCGGGCCAGCCGCTTCGCGGGCTCGCCGGGCTGTTCAAGGATCACGGCGTACGGGGCGTGTTCTGCGGCCACGACGAACACTACGAGCACTCGTTCGCCGACGGCGTGCACTACTACACCGTCGGCATCGGTGGCGATCGCCTGTCCGATCCCGCCACCGACCACGTGAACGACCGACAGATCTTCCTGGCCCACGACCATGCGCCGGAGCGGTGGCAGCGGGACGTGCTCGAATCGGGCGGCAAGCACTACGGCCACGTCGAGGTCGATGTGAGCCGCCGCGACGGCGGCTCCGGCTACACCGTGACGATCATGCCGGTGCACGTGTTTCCCGTACTCGACCCCGACGCTCCCGGCACCATCCTCGACTGGGAGCGGCGGACCTACGACGACGTGCTGACGTTCGACGTCACGCCCCTGCCGGCAGCCGATCTCGACGTCGAACCTGTGTCCCCTGCCGAGGCCCCCTGACCATGCGCCAGCGTCATGCCGCCGTCGCGGCCCTCACCGCCCTCGTGTGCTGCTCATCCGTCGCCGCCGCCGACCCCGCGGCCGTGCCCGCCGACATGCTGCTGAAGGCCAGGCGGATCGCCGTGCTCGGCGACTCGATCACCTACGGCGGCGACTGGGTCGCCGAACTGATCGCCTGGATGGAGCGGCGGGGCACCGAGGCCGACGTGATCGACGTGGGCCTGCCGAGCGAGACGGTGTCGGGGCTTTCCGAAGAGGGGCATGCCGGTGGCAGGTTTCCACGGCCCGACCTCGGCGAGCGGCTCGACCGCGTGCTGCGGGTCGTGCGGCCCGACGTGGTGCTCGCCTGCTATGGCATGAACTGCGGCATCTACCAGCCTCTCGACGACACGCGGTTCGCACGATTCAAGGCGGGCGTCGAGCGACTGCACGACACGGTGGCGAAGACCGGGGCCACGATCATTCACCTCACGCCGCCGGTGTACGACCAACGGCCCGATAAGCCGGGCCCCGCGGGCGCCGCCGACTACGATGCCGTTCTCGAGGCCTACGCGAAGTGGCTCCTCTCGAAGCGGGCCGACGGCTGGCTCGTGATCGACGTCCATGGGCCGATGAAGGCGATGCTCGCGGCGGCCCGAGGGAAGGACGCGGGAGTCGTGTTCGCCCCCGATGCCGTTCATCCCAACCCGCAGGGCCACTGGGCGATCTGCCGGGGGGTGCTCCGCGGGTTCGGCGACGATGCGGCGGCCGCCGCCGAGACGCCCGCGGCGCTCGAGGCGTTTCTGCCGGAGGTGACCCAGCGGATGCGGCTGCTTCGTGACGCCTACCTGTCGGCGGCCGGTCACCTGCGGCCCGGCATGCAGGCGGGCCTGTCGATCGCCGAAGCGGAGGCGAAGGCCCGGGCGATCACCGATTCGATCCGTTCCCGGCGGCTGCAGTTGAGCGGCACCAAGCACCCCAGTGGCGAGTGGCGGATGCCGATCGAGTGGCCGCGGCCAACGGTGGTCGATCCCGGCCCGGCACCGAGCGGCCCCGCGGCCGTGCCGTCCGACGCGGTCGTGCTCTTCGACGGCACGAATCTCGACCGGTGGCAACGGGCCGATGCATGGACGGTGGCCGATGGCGTGGCGACGATCGGCAAGGGGACGATCTCCACGCAGCAGCCGTTCGGCGATTGCCAGCTGCATGTCGAATTCCGGACGCCGAGTCCACCGCAAGGCCGGGGTCAGGACCGCGGCAATTCCGGTGTCTTTCTGATGGGGCGATACGAGATTCAACTGCTCGACTCCTTCGAGGACGGTACCGACGGACCGCTCACCTACCCCGACGGCCAGTGCGGAGCGGTCTACAAGCAGCAGCCACCGGCCGTGAACGCCTGCCGCACGCCGGGCGAATGGCAGACGTACGACATCCTGTTCACGCGGCCGCGGTTTCACGCCGACGGATCGCTCGCCAGCCCAGCCCGCGTGAGCGTGCTCCACAACGGCATCGCGATCCATGCCAACACCGTGCTCAAGGGCGACACCACGTGGCACGTGCCGCCCGGCTACACGCAGCATGCCGACGCCCTGCCGATCACGCTGCAGGACCACGGCAGCCCAGTGCAGTTCCGCTCGATCTGGGTGCGGCCCTTCGAGCCGGTCCAGCCCCGTCCATAATTCCACCACGCCCTTCTCTTCCTCCGCGGGTCGCCCATTGTGGCGAAAGTTCGGGGCTGCCCACGCCCCGTCGCCGGACGCTCACTCCGGGCATCCCGGCCCTCCGCTCGCTCGATGGCGGCTGCGCTCTCGGCATCCTGCCTTTGCTTGCCGCCAACGCCGGCTCCTGGGGCATGGGCAGCCCCTCACGGCATTGTGGTGGTGCATCCGTTTGCGCCGTAGTCCACATGCTCCGCATGTGGACTACGGTCAAAACACCACAAACCTGCACATTTTTTCGATTTCGCGCAACTGCTTGTGAATGCCACGGTTGCCGGCGGCGCGGCCTGACGTAAGTCGAGAAACAACGTCGGCGGACCGCCGCCGGCCACTTGCAGCCGATGCGTCCCGGCCATTCAATCACCACCTCGTTCCTTTCACTTACGGATGAGGTGCAGCATGTTCATCACGAACTCCATGCGGTGTGATCGTATTCGACGCTCCTCGATGATTCCGGCGGCACTCGCCGCTGTCATGACATGCAGCCCGCTCGTGGTGGCCGCCACGCCCGTGCCGCGGATCATCGATTCACGGCAGGGCGTCGAGCGGATCGACGACTACGCTGCGGCGGTCGAGGCCGCTCGGGCCTCCGGCGCGATGCTGCTGGTGTCGGTGGAGCCGCAGTCGGGCGATCCCGGTGACGCCGTGGGCCAGCACCTCGAGCGGCCCGACGTCCAGGAGCGATTCAGCCGCTCGGGCACACCCTGGGTGTTCTGCCGACTGGGCATGGCCGAGGCGGCCGGGCTCGTGGCCGATCAGAGCCTCGTCGAGATGCGGCGCGGACCCGGCGTCTTCGTGGTCGATCACGCGCATCCGCGCTATGCGGGGCGGATCGTCTCGATCCTCCCCCGGACACCGGGCAAGTACTACCGTTTTGCCACGTCTCATGTCGACGAACTGGCCGCGCTGCCGGAAGGATCGCTCACACAGCGGTCTCTGATCCTCGCCGTGCGGATCCATCCCGAGAACCCGCAGAGCACGCAGGGCAGCTGCGATCCTTCGCTCTGCGCCGAGGCCGAGAGCCACTCCGCCCACCAGGCCCGCATCCGCCGGCAGGGGCACCACGGCTGGGACATGCGGTCGCAGCGGATCGCCGGCCGCATGGGAGCCGGCTCGGCGTCGGAGGTCTGTGCCGAGAGCTGGGAAAACCAAGACCTGATCGATTCCTGCATCGACTGCGTCGCCAGCTGGCGGCAATCGTCCGGCCACTGGAACGCCGTCCGCAGCCCGCAGGCTGCCTACGGCTACGACATCCGCCGCGGCGGGAACGGCATCTGGTACGCGACCGGTGTCTTCCTCAAATGAGCCTCACTCGCCGCGGGCCTCGACGGCGGGGAGGACGAATATCTTCCCGTCGCCCATGCGGCCCGTGCGGGCGACGGCGGTGATGCAGTCGATGACCTCGTCCGCGCGGGCGTCGTCCACCCACACCTGAATCTCCACCTTCGGGAGAAACGCCAGCGAATACTCGCTGTCACCATACTGATCGAGGTAGCTCTTCTGCCGCCCGTAGCCCTTCACCTCACGAACGGTGCAGGCCTCGAGCGGCGCGAGCTTGAGCGCCTCGAGCACCTTCTCCGCCAGAAACGGCTTCACGACCGCAATCACTTCCTTCATCGGGCGGAACCATTCAACGAGGAGGCGAGGGGATCGGTGCAAGCTCGAGGAGCATGTGGACCGAGTCTTCGAGGTCCCGCGACGAGACTTGTACCGTCCTCTCGCCGGCCCAACTTCATACGGCCTGAACTAGTTCAGCTGAACGTTCAACTGAAAAAATTCTCACCAAACAGGTTGAGCGGCGGGCAGGTGGTGACGGTGATGTCGCCATTGACGCGGGTCTGGCAGGCCAGCCGCATCGTCTTCTCGTTGCCGATGTAGGCGAGCGAAACACCCAAGCGTCCGGCCTCCAGAAGCCCCTTCGGACTCGTATTCTCCATGCCCTTGGTGACCAGCACCCGGCAGCTGCCGCAGGTGCCGAACCCATGGCAGTTGGCGACCTTGTGAATGCCTGGATAGAGCTGCACGCCCGCGGCGAGCGCCTCCTTGCGGAGGTTGGCCCCCTCCGGCACCTGGATTTCCTTTTTTTCGTTGGTGAAGGTGATGGTGGGCATCGGAATCTCTCGAAGAATACGGGCGTTTCGACCGATACTGTAGCCGGCTCGTAGGACTCCTTCCAGCAGACTCCCCCAAGACAAGGCGGCCGCCATGGCGGAACTCACGAAATACCAGCGGTCGATCGTCAAAAACTACTACGAGAACCTCGATACGGCCCTGCTCCAGCGGCTCGGCGAGCAGGTGACGGACCTCTATCTCGCCGAGGGCAAGAAGCGGGAGAAGCTCTGGACGAGCATCACCGGCTCGCTCGCCAAGCTCGGGGTGCCGAAGTCACGGATCGACCAGGTTCACAAGTCCGATGACGCCCGCAAGCTGGCCGGGCTGCTTCAGGAACTTCTCGCGAAGGATTGACCGTCGCCCGCCGGTGCCCCATCCTGTGGGCTTTTCCGCCCGCAGGATTCCCCTCGCGATGACGACGACTGCCCCCCCGACCGACCGCGCCGCGCTGCTGGACTCGCTGCGGTGGAAGAAGCTGCCAGTGCTCGACGACGGCTTCGTGGCCCTCGTCGACTGCATGGGCGACGACGGCTCCGTCGTGCAGGCGGCCCGCGTCAGCTATGGCGAGGGCACCCGGCGGGTGAGCGACGATCGCCAGCTGATCCGCTACCTGCTGCGACATGCCCACACCACGCCCTTCGAGATGGCGGAGCTCAAGTTCCTGGTGCGGGTGCCGATGGACTGCTGGCGGCAGTGGATCCGTCACCGCACCGCGAGCGTCAACGAATACTCGACCCGGTACTCGCTCGCCATCGACGCGATGCAGACGACGACCGACGACGAGTGGCGCAGCCAAGCGGCGACAAACCGTCAGGGCTCGGATGGCTACGTGCCGGCGGCCGCCGGCCACCAGCTCACGCAGTCGGAGCAGGAACTGCAGCGGATGGCCCGACGCGTGTACGAGGAGCGGCTCGCTGCGGGGATCGCCCGCGAGCAGGCCCGCAAGGATCTGCCGCTCTCCACCTACACCGAGGCCTATTGGAAGATCGATCTCCACAACCTGCTCCACTTTCTCGCGCTGCGGATGGACACCCACGCCCAGCTGGAGATCCGCCGCTACGCCGAGACGATCGGCCGCGAGATCGTGGCGCCGCTCTTCCCGCTCGTCTGGGAGGCCTTCCTCGACTACAGAGTGCAGGCGATGCGGCTCACGCGGCTCGATCAGGAGGTGATCCGGCGGCTCGCCGCGCGGTCTGGTAGCACGCTGCCCGCCTCGCACGCCGAGTTTCTCGCCGCTCAGGATCCCGCCTGGTCCGGTCTCGATCGCTGCCGTGAACGCGACGAGTGCCTCGGCAAGCTCGTCTCGCTCGGAATCGTCACCCCGTAGTCCACTCCCCCCTTCCACGACGTTCACTCCACAGGATTTACACGATGGCCACGTCCGCATCGGTCGAAGCGGAGCTCCTCGACCTCTCCCGGCAGCTCCTGACCGCCGTCGCCGCCGGCGACTGGAAGGCCTACCACCGGCTCGTGGCCGAAGACCTCACCTGCTTCGAGCCGGAGGCCCGGGGCCAGTTGGTCGAGGGGCTACCGTTCCACGAGTTTTATTTCAGGCTGCCGGGCGATCCTGCCAAGGCCCCACGTCCGGTGACGAACACGATGGCCTCTCCCGTCGTGAAACTTCTCTCCGACACGGTGGCGCTCGTGGCCTACGTGAGGCTCACGCAGACGCTCGACGATGCCGGCCGTCCGGTGACGAAGCCATGCGAAGAGACACGGATCTGGCAGAAGATCGGCGGCAATTGGAAGCATGTCCACTTCCACCGCAGCCCGCCCGGGTGATCCGCGTTACCACCGGCGGACGACGTCGATCTCGGCGCCGGCCTCGAATCGGCCGCCCCCAGCCGGCAGCGCGATGAGCCCCTCGGCGCCGGCCAGGCCGAGCAGATCCGAGGAGCCGGTCCAGGGAAGCGGCGCGGCCACGAGTGTCTGCCCGTCGCGGGCCAGGAGGCACGGCAGATACACGGGCCGATCCGGCGCCGCCTGGCAGGGAGCGAGCAGCCGGGCGCGGGCGTGCGCCAGGTGCCACTCCGACCGCGGACGCCCGGCGAGGATCTGGAACGCAGGGCGGACGAAGAGTTCGAAGCAGACGAGGCTGCTCGCCGGATTGCCCGGCAGGCCGAACACGAGCGTGTCTGGCTCGCCACCGCCACGCGCGAGTCGCCCGAACCAAACGGGCTTCCCCGGCTTGAGCCGCACCTTGTGAAACACCTTCTCGACCCCACACTGCCGGAAGATCTCCGGCACGAGGTCGAGGTCGCCGGCCGACACCCCCCCCGACAACAGCAGAACGTCGGCCGCGAGCCCCTGGGCGACGGCGGCTCGAATGGCCTCCGGTCTGTCGACCGCGAGGCCCAACGAAATCGGCTCGCCGCCGAGCAGGCTCACCGCCGCAGCCAGCATCGGCCCGTTGGAGTTGCGGGTCTGGCCGAAGGCCGGCTCGCGGTCGCACGCCACGAGTTCGCTGCCGGTGGAGAGCATCGCCACCCGCACCCGCGGCAGGGCGACGACGTGCGTCGCCCCGGCCTCGGCAGCCAGGCCGATCTCGGCCGCGCGGAGCACTGTGCCGGCGGCGAGCACCTCCTGCCCGCGGCGAAACGCAGCCCCCTGCCGAGCCACGTGCTGGCCGGCGCGAAACCGCGGGTCGGCCAGCCTGACGCGGCTCCCGGCATGTGCGTCCGCCGTGCCGTCGATGGCGCACTCGATCGGCACCACGGCCTCGGCGCCCCGCGGGATCGGGGCCCCGGTCATGATCCGGGCGCACGTGCCGTCGCGGATCACCAGGTGCGTCACGTCGCCGGCAGCCAGATCGACGACGACGTCGAGTTCAACGGCGGCGGCCCCGGCTGTGGCGACATCCGCGTTGCGGACGGCGAAGCCGTCCATCATCGCCCGATCCCAGGGGGGTGAGTCGCTGTCGGCGACGACACCCGCCGCGAGCCCGCGGCCGCAGGCGTCGAGGAGCCGCTGCCGTCGCGGCGGCAGCGGCGTCGCCGTGGCCTCGACCAGCGCGATCGCTTCGGCAAGATCGATCATCGGCATCAGGCGGCCGGCGTCAGCGGCGCGGTCGCGAGAAACGTCCGCATGAGGTCGTAGCCGGCGGGCGTGAGGAAGCTCTCGGGATGGAACTGCACGCCGTAGATCGGCAGCGTCTTATGGCGGATCGCCATGATCTCGCGGGAGCCATCCGGTGCCGTGGACCAGGCATCGACCTCGAAGTCACGCGGCAGCGTGGGGGGGTCGATCACGAGGCTGTGGTACCGCGTGGCCTCGATCGGCGTCGGCAGCCCGGCGAAGAGCCCTTTGCCAGCGTGCTCGATCCGATCGACCTTGCCGTGCATCAGTTGCTTGGCCCGCACGATCGTGCCGCCGAACACCTGGCCGATCGACTGGTGGCCGAGGCAGACGCCGAGGATCGGCATCCGGCCGGCGAACCGTCTGACGGCGTCGCACGAGATCCCGGCCTCGTCGGGGGTGCACGGCCCCGGCGACACCACGAGGTGCGTCGGTGCCTTCCGGGCGATCTCGTCCCCCGTGATCTGATCGTTGCGATGCACCTCGACCGTCACGTCGGGCGCGATCTCTCCGAACCGCTGCACGAGGTTCCAGGTGAAGGAATCGTAGTTGTCGATGAGGAGGATCATGTCACTCCAGCAACGTGCTCGGATGCCCCTCGCGATCGACGAGTGGCATGACCTGTGGCTTGTAGATCGTGGTGTAGGCCTCGGCAAGCCGGTGGGCGTCGACCGCCGCCTGATCGGCCCAATGCTCGACGAGCGTGAACCGCCGCGGCTCGGCCGTGGAGTGATAGACGTCGAATCGCAGGCAGCCCGGCTCGGCCCGGCTCTTCCGCATCGCCTGCGTGAGCAGGTCGCGCACCGTCGACACGGCGGCCGTATCTTTCGTCGTGAGCAGGATCGTGAGGCAGATCATTCGCGGCATCCCTGGGTGGCGTCGCCTTAATGTACCAGCACGATCGCCCCGCCGGCGCGGCCATCCGCCGCCGCGGAGCGCCGCCGGGCGAGGATGCGGACGTACGGGGGAAGGAAGGACGCGCGGTGGGCGAACGAGCCGACCGCGGCCCCGGGCTGCGTGTGATCCGGCTCGCAGATGTCCTCGATCACGAAACCCGCGGTGCAGATGCCGCCGAGCACCGCGGAGAGCGGGTGAATGAACTCGTGGGTGCCGGCCTCCCGCAGCCGCGACGGCGGCTCGGGCGGCAGCGGCTCGCCCCGTGTCACGGGAAACCGCAGCTCGTAGCAGCCGTTCGGACCGGCCTCGAGCGTGGCCTGCAGACTGGCCGGGGACTTGTGCTGGCTCACATAGAGCCCTCCAGCCTTCGTGACCCGGGCCACCTCGCGAAACACGCGGCCGACATCGGGCACGTAGCAGGTGCTCACCGGGTGGATGACCAGATCGAACCGGCCGACACCGAGCATGGAAAGATCATCCATCGAGCCCTGCACGACGGCGAGGTCGATCCGTCGCTCACGGGCCACCTGCCGATCGAGTTCGAGCATGGCGGGCGAGAGATCGACGACGGTGACCTTCGCGCCGGCGGCCGCATACAGTGGGCCATGCTTGCCCCCGCCGGCCGCGAGGCAGAGCACCTCCAGTCCGTCGAGCCGCTCAGGCAGCCACGACCGGCCACCGCCGCCGAGCCAGCCGCGGGGATCGGCGAACGCCTGGTCGGCCGCAGGCTGGGCGAGGGCCGACCTGGTCGTCGCGAGCCGATCCCAAGCCCGCGCGTTGTGATCGAGCATCGCCTCGCGGGGTCGCGCCGGCCCACTCATGCCGCCCGCTGCCGGCGTCGCCGCCACGCCATCGCCCCCATGATCGCTCCCCCGCCCGCAAGCATCACGATGCTCGATGGCTCGGGCACGGCCGACACAGGCTGCGCAAAGGTAAAGGTGGTCGGAAAACCAACGTAGACCGGATCTCCACCGTTGTCTTGAATCTCGTAGAGCGATTCAACGAATCCATACCAACTCCCGTTCACAAGCGCGGTCTGCGAGATGCCGGTGTCGGCAATCAGAGCGAAGGTCCCGCCAGCCGGCCAGCTATTTCCTGCTCCCGATGGCGCGACATAGGGCGCGATATCGACGAAGCCGTTGGCAGGAGGCGGCGTCGTGTTGTCCATCACCCGCTCGATCTGCTGCCATGGATTCGGCAGCCCGATCTGGTCGTATCGAATGGACGTGGCCAGATACCCTGTCAGCCCGAAACCGGCGAAGTACTCAACGTCCAAAGCCAGTCGTGGGTCTGACCCCGGCAGCGGCGACGGTGGACTGGGGGGCGAACCCGACACCGTGATCTCACCCGCCAGCGATAGGAGCATATCGGCTTGGGTCCGCTCGCCGTTCCATCGGTATCCCCAGGCGATCGCACCAGGTGAGCCGCCATCGCCATAGGTCGGGGCGTCGAAATACAGGACCATCGCCGCCTGATTGGTACCGCTGCCTGCCCAAAAGAGGATGTCCGTGAAGTCGCTCACGGTGACGAATTCAGCTCGCGCAGGAAGGTATGAGCCAAGCACTAGCATCAGCCCGAATCCAATCGTCTTTGTCATCTTCCCTCTCCTGAGCAACAGTCGGCCTTGGGTCATCTGCGGATGGCTTCGCCGCCAGCCCGCGTCAACAGTGCCAATAAAATTGGCTGATCGATCGACTCGTCGATGAATTCCACATGGCAATCCGCGAACACCATGCCTGCCATGCCGGGGTGGTCGCTCCAGATTTCGTTGTCCTGGCTGCTGTTGATCGGGTTGGTGTGCCACTGATCGAAGATGTTTTGTCCGTTCGCCCATTCCGAGTTGGTGCTCGTATCACGGCCGGTGCACTCGGCCACCAGCGCCGTTCGCGTCAGTCCATCAGTGACCTGCGTCGCCTTGATGGCCCGCTCGTATCGCATTACTCCGGCGTGTTCAGGCCTGGATGTCGTCCCGGGAAACGCGACGCCATACAGGCCGCCGTAGTCGGTATAGGCCAGACCATCCCCTGCATCCCAACGACCATTTCGATTTCGGTCTCCGGTCGTCGGCCCCGTCCGCTTCGTTCGTGACGTACTCGGGCAGAGGAAAAGCGGGACCACATGGCCGGCAGCGATACGGTTTTGCTCACTCCGAAAGGGGAAGGCAAAGTCAAAGGCCGCGGCCGCCCCCGGCTCCTCCGCGAACGGCAGGATGAACGCGTTCCAGGCAATTTGCTTGCGCGGACTGCCAGTCAGACATCCCAGGCAGCCCACGGGAAAGGTCTGGCGGACGGATTCGTAGCCATAGATGGCGCAGCCGATGCCGCGCAGGTTGTTCATGCAGTTCGTCCGACGCGCGGCCTCGCGGGCCGATTGGACGGCCGGCAGCAGGAGCGCCATGACCGCGGCCAGCACCGCCACGACGACGAGCAGTTCGACGAGCGACATGCCGCCGCGTCGGCCCGAGGAAAACGAGTCCATGCGATTGCCGCGCTGCACGCGCACGCCCAGCCTAGACACGCGCGTGCAGGCGCACGCGCGATCATCGGCGAAGCGGAGGCGAGCAGGAGCGGATCCTGAATACCGTACGACCGGCCGATCTCTCGACCGTGCCCGCCATCCCGCCCTCGCGGTTCGGCAGACTCCTGACACCTGGTAGGTCTTCTGACTCCCAAGCTCCGCCGGCTGCATGCCTTCTCACGGCCCGCATGGGCACCGCAATGGCTTGAAACAGCCGGCCTCGGCGCCTGGTCACAGCGGCGGGGCCGTCCCGGATTCACACCGGTGTTCCCTGTTTGCCGGACGAAAGCAACTGCTCGCTCCCGGCCACCAGAGTCGTTTGAGGAGTCTAACGATTGCAGGGGACATGTCAACATTCCCCGCAGCCTCGCGGACAGGCCGCAGGGTTTACCACGACGGCGGCCCCGCGTGTGAAACTGTGCGGGTTGGAGGGGCGTTTCGCGCGAAGCTGTGAGGGTCGTAGGACGGCCGCCCGCAGCCCTTGCGCACGCCCGTCGCACGGCAGCCTTGACCCAACGCGCACCCGCGAAACACCGCGGAAAAAAACATGACCTGAACCTCAAGCCGCTTCGACGGAGTCGCCGATAGCCCACTCTGTCCCCCGGGGCATCACTGTGCCCGTCGGGCAACCAGGGGGCGACAGCAACCTGCGATTACTCGAGTCACGGAATGGCTCGACAGGCCTGTCGCGGAAAGGTTCGTGGATCACAACCTCGGGGTGACGGCACCTCAAGAACGGGACCAGACGATTCTCGCGTGATCCGCAAGCAAAGGAGATGTGGCTCGATGAAGCGTATGATGTTTCTCGGTGCGCTGGTTCTCGGCGTGACCGTTTGTAGCCAGTCCTTCGGTTTCGAGCTCCTGAACAAGATGCTCGGCCACAAGGGCTGCACCTCGTGCTGTGAGCCCGGCTGCGATGCCGGTGCTGGCTGCTGCGAGCCCGGCTGCGACGCCGGTGCTGGCAATGGCTGCTGTGAGCCGGCGTGTGGCGCTGGCAACGGCTGTGCGGAGCCCGCTTGCGACGCCGGCAACGGCTGCTGCGAGCCGGCCTGCGACGCCGGTGCTGGCTGCTGCGGCGTGCGGAAGTGCCGCAAGCACGACCTCTTCGGCGGGCTGAAGGGCCTGTTTGAGAAGTGCAAGCGGAAGCACCACGGCTGCTGCGGCGATAGCTGCTGCGAGCCGGCCTGCGGTGCTGGCAACGGTTGTGCGGAACCCGCTTGCGACGCCGGCAACGGCTGCTGCGAGCCGGCCTGCGACGCCGGTGCTGGCTGCTGCGAGCCGAGCTGCGGTGCTGCCGCTGGCTGCTGCGGTGTGAAGAAGTGTGCGACTCCGATCCGTGACCTCCTCCGCGCCATCCATGCCGCGAAGAAGGCCTGCCACGCTCGGAAAAGCTGCTGCGGCGAGCCCGACTGCAGCGCTGGCTGCTGCGAGCCCGGCTGCGGTGCGGAGCCCGCGTGCGGCTGCGAGCCGGCCTGCGGTGCGACGGTCGAGCCGGCTGCCCCGACGCCCGATGCCTCGGCCTCGAAGAAGGCTGAGACCAAGGCGGTCGTGGCGGTGAGCCGGACGGTTTCGGTCAAGTAAGTCTCGGACGATAGGTCGAACGGAGATCTGTTGCCCGACTTCGGCCAGTGAGCTCCGCCCGGGAGGAAACTCCCGGGCGGAGTTATTTTTGCGCCTGCCTGGGCTACGAAAGCAGTTCGGCGGCCGGGCCTTGGCGGGCGACGCGACCGACGGCGAGCTCGACGACCCAGGTGGCCGCCCGCTTTGCGAACGCGTGGTCGTGCGTCACGACCACCATCGTCTGACCGCCGGCGGCGAGATCGACGATCACGTCGAGCACCTCCGCCGTCATCGTGGGATCGAGAGCGCTCGTCGGCTCGTCGAACAGCATCACCCGCGGCCGCATCGCCAAGGCCCGGGCGATGGCCACCCGCTGCTGCTGCCCCCCCGAAAGCGTCGCAGGCCGGGCCGCGGCGAACGACGCGAGCCCCACGCGATCGAGCAATGCGAGGCCCGCCGCTCGCGCCTCCTCGGCAGCCGTCCGCAGCACCATCCGCGGAGCGAGCGTCACGTTGTCGATCACCGAGAGGTGCGGGAAGAGGTTGAACTGCTGGAACACCATGCCCACGTCTCGCCGCAGCCGCTCGAGCGTCGCGGGCGCATGCGGCCCCGGCTCCAGACGATGCCCCGCCACGGTGAGGCCGCCGGCGTCGAACGTCTCCAGACCGTTGAGGCACCGCAAGAGCGTCGTCTTGCCGCTGCCCGATGCCCCCACCAGCGCCGTCACGCCCCCCTCGGCCCCCGCCAGGCTCACCTCGTGGAGCACCCGCAGGCTGCCGCGGGATTTCGAGAGGGAGTCGATCGCGATCATCGCTGCCCTCCCGACTCGAGCCGCCGCTCGAACCAGCGCGAGAGCAGCGCCAGCGGCCAGCTCATCACGATATAGAGAATCGCCGTCACGACCGCAAGTTCGACGATCCGCCCCGTCGAGAGGGCGAGCACACTGTATCGCTTCGTCAGCTCGATCACCGTGATCGCCGAGCAGACGCTCGTGTCCTTGAAGAGCGCGATGAAGTCGCTGGTCACCGGCGGCATCACGATTCGCACCGCCTGGGGCACGAGCACGTGCCGAAGGGCCTGCCACTTCGTGAGCCCGAGCGCCAGCGCGGCCTCGAACTGCCCGAGCGGCACGGCCTTCAAGCCGGCCCGATAGATCTCGGATTCGTAAGCCGAGTAGTTGAGCGCCAAGCCGGCGATGGCCGCCACCACCGCCGGCAGAGCCAGCCCCACCTTCGGCAGCAGGAAGAAGATCGCGTAGAGCTGGAGCATGAGCGGCGTGCCGCGGAGCACCTCGACATACCCGGTGAGCAGCGGCCGCATGACCGGCGGACCGTAGAGCCGCCCAACGGCCACGGCCAGGCCGAGCAGGATCGCGAGCGGAAACGAGACGCACGACAGCAGCACCGTCATGCCCGCCGACCGCACGAGCAGCGGCAGCGTCTCGCGGACGAGGTCCCAGGTGCTGCGGGACGGTGCCGGAGGAATCTCGGCGGCATCGCGCAAGAGCAGCATCTGCTGCCGACCGGCGAGATCCCAATGGTCATAGAGCGACTTGAGCCGGCCATCGGCGATCAGCCGCCCGATCGCCGCGTCGATCGCGGTGGCAAGTTCGGGCGTGTCGCGGGCGGTGAGCACAGTGTACAGGCCGCCGGCGAAGGGCCGCCCCACGGTGCGCAGGTCGGCGAACCGGTCGGCATAGAACGTGAAGATGCAGTCGTCCATCACCGCCGCGTCGAGCACCCGTGTCCGCACCTGCTCGAGCGAATCGAGCGTGCCGTCGTAGCCCACCACCTCGATGTCGAGATCAACGCGGCCGCGCATCACGGTCTCGGCCGCCGATCCGGTGAGCACGCCCAGCTTCCACGCCCCGTGCGGGCCGGGACCCGACAGTCGCTCGAAGGCATCGAGTGGGCCCGCGCGGCGGCCGAGCAGCTGCAAGGCATAGGCGAAGTAAGGCCGCGAGCAGCGGTAGTCTCGCTGCCGCTCGGGCGTGAGCTCGATGCCGTTGATCACGCAATCGGCCGAGCGTCCCAGGAGCAGCGGCAGCCGATCCCACTGCCCCTGCTGAAACCGGGCCCTCACGCCCAACTCGGCGGCGAGCAGCTCGGCGAACTCGACTTCGAAGCCGGTGAGCCTCGTCGGATCGTCGGCGGCGGGAAACACATGCGGCCCGCCCCCTTCCTGATCGGCGGCCCACACGAGCTCGCCCCGCCGCCGCACCTCATCAAGATCGGCGGCCGCGGTGGTCGCGACTCCCGCGACCAGCACCAGCGCACACGCACCCCACGGAGCAACGAGTCGAAGCGGCGTGTCGATCATGCGGCGAACGAGCATCCTGCGAGACCGCCCGGCGGCACGATGACCGCACGGCGACGCATGATACCACCGCGAGCACGTGCCCCCCGTAGTCCGCATGCTCCGCATGCGGCCCACGGTCTGAACACCACAGACCCGTCTATATCCTCCGCGGGGCGACGGCCTGTGGCATGGGTTCGGGGCTGCCCATGCCCCGTCGCCGGACGCTCGCTGAGGTCGAACACGTTACAGGTGTGTCGGTGGCTCGGGGGCGGTACAAGTCTCGTCGCGGGACCTCGAAGACTCGGTCCAAATGCTCCTCGAGCTTGCACCGACCCCCTCGCCTCCCCGCCTTCGCTTGATGCCGGCTCCCGGGGCGCGGGCAGCCCGTCACGGCGCATTGCAAACGTAGGCCCGTTGCTCCGCAACGGGCTGCCCGTCACGGCGTGACGGGCCTACAACAAGCGGGGCCGGTCGGAGTTCACCCGTAGCCGACCGAGGCCGCCGACTGGCCCGCCGAGAGCCGCCGCCATTCGCTCCGCCTCACCCGCCAGCTGATCGCCACCGTCGAGAAACTCCTTCGCCTGCGCGGCCGCCTCGGCGAAGTCGGCCAGCAGTGGATCGACGAGCCGCGCCGCGGGCACGCCGGCCACGACCGCCGAGATGTCACGCTCAAGCCCGCGCCGCACGAGCGAGAAGACGGCCCAGCGGAGACACAGCCCCCAGAGAATGAGCCACACGAGCGCCTCCTGGAGAAAGCCCGTGCCACTGACGGGCCGCCCCAGCCACATGTGGCCGTAGAAAAAGCTCCATCCAGCCCGCGCGAGCACGGCGGCGAACAGGCCGGTGAAGAGAAGCTCGAACGTCCAGTGCACGAGCGGGCCTGCCACCCGGCCCCGCCGGTCGGCGACGAGGCGGGCCATGGAGCCGCCGAGCCACTGCCCCGTGCGGTCGAGCACCGCCGCAGCGAGCGGCTGCACCCGGGTGGCCTCGACCCGGGCACGGCCTACGAGCGGCTCACCGATTCGCGCCCGCGCCGCCAGCCCCGCAAGTACCGTCCGCGACTGCTCGACCTCGGCTTCGGAAAGCCCCAGCTCCGCGACCGATTGCCAGCTGGTCGTGTCGTGCGTCGTCACTGCCGCCGCCCCCCCCGTGACGAGCCTTCCGATCACGCCCGGCGCCGGCCGCACTCGTTGCCAGAGCGCGGCGACCGCCGACACCGCGTGGAGAAACGTGGCGAATGGACCGCCGTGCCAGCGATGCACGATCTCGTCGGTCACGAGCCGTTGCCAGCCGTGACGCTGCCCCCGCAGCTGCGCAGAGATTGCCGTCGCAAGCAGCCCTTCGAGCCGCACCTGCTCGGCCCGCACGCCCGCCGCAAGCTGATCCACCGGGCCCCGCAGTGGCTCGAGTTGCCCGCGGCACTGCCGCGTGAACCAGTCTGCGAGATCGACGGCACCCGTACGGCGGACGCGACGGGCGGCTCGGCCGACCAGTTCCTCGTCGATGGCCGTAACGAGGTCGCGGAAGCCGGGCTCGGGCTCGAGGCCGGCCGCGGTTCGCCGCGCCGCCTCGACCCCGTCGAGCCGGAAGATCCGTGGCACGCTGAAACCCTGCGACTCGAGCTCCCGCTGCCAATCGGCGCGAATGTCTGGATCCCGCGACGCATGCGTCTGCACGAAGAAGAGCGGCCGGCCCGGCGCGAACGCGGCGACTTCCCGGGCCACGATCCAGGAGCGGTATTTCTGGGCGGTGGCGACGAGCAGGAGCACGTCGCAGGCGGGCAGCACGGCCTCCAGGAGATCGCGGTTGCGATTGACGTCGCTCGGTCTGGCGGCAGCCGACGCCGGCGCGTCGGGCTCGGCCTGCGTGTCGGGATCTGGGCAATCGACGAGCACGATGTTGGCGACGGCCGGCGCATCGCTGCGGACGACCCGCGCTCCCATCGCCTCGACCGGCAGCCACGCCAGATCGACGTCGGCCGCCGCAACGACGATCGGACTCGTCGTGGTCGGACGGGCCACGTCGCCCGCGTCGGTCACGATCCGGCCGGCCAAGGCGTTCACGAGCGTGCTCTTGCCCGTGCCCGTGCCACCGATCACGCCCACCACGAGCACACGCGACAGTTCGCGGCGAGCCCGGTCGAGCCGAGGCGCGACCGCCTGCCACTCCGCCTGCACGCGGCCGGCCGGCGGCCACTGCGGCAGAGACCCGCTCCAGCGGGCAAGGGACTCGACCAGGTGATCGAAGCTGCCAAAGTCAGGTTCGTTCGCGGCACCGGCGGCCACCGGCATGGAATCGTGACGCGTCATCTCAGGCACACTCCCGGCTGCATTGGGCGAGCAGGGCTCGGGCCCGCGCCACCTCCGGCCGCGCCGCAGCGGTCGCGAGCCGATCGATCTCGTCGAGCCGATCGCCGAGCACGACGTCGTGGAGCGTTTCGGCGAGGATCCGGCCACGCTCGGCCGACCAGCCGGCGAAGAGCCGTTCCAGGAGCGGCTTGAGCCCCACCGCCGTGAGCCCGAGCGCGCCTTCGCCGGCCAGCGTCGCAGCCGTGCCCACGACCACGTCACCGACATGGTGCACGAGTGTGGTGAGCCCGCCGGCCGTTGCGGCAGCCGCGGGCACGACGGCCGCGCCGGCGAGTCCGAGGCCGACGGTGATCGCCGGGCGGGCCACCGCGCCGGCGTTGAGCGCCGTCACGATCCAGCCGACGAGTTGGGGATTCTCACGGGCGAAGCGGTCGAGCTCCGCCCGCACGAAGCCGCGATAGTCTTCCGACACGAGCGGCAGTGCCGCATGCCGTCGCTCGAGGTCGGCATACCAGGCGGCCCGGTCCGCGGTGGCCAGCCGCGTTCCGAGCATCTCGCCCAGGAGCGGATCGCGGCGACAGGCATCGTCGAGCCGCTCGATGAAGTCGGTGAGGGCCTGCTTGAGCGCCCCGAGCTCGACGGCCGAGAAATCCTCCCGCTTCTGCTCGGTCGACCGGGCCAGGCCGACCCTCCGAGCCGCCCACATCACGCCCTGCCCAGCCACCCGATAGACGCGGCTGACAGTGAGATCGAGAACCGACCGCCTGGGCTCGAGCCAGTCCCAGATCTCGTTCCATACGAGCTCGCGAGGCGCCGTCGGCAGATCGACCCGCACACGACTCTCCCGCGCGAGCAGCGCTCGTGCGTCGCGCCACCGGCCCGCTGCCGCATCGAAGGCATCGAGCCACGAGGCTGCTCCTCGCTGCGGATCGACGACGACCCGCAGAGCCCCGGCCATCGCCCGCCGTTTGATGCGATCGAAGTCGCAGCCGGCCAGCCGCTCGCCCGGGCCGGCCTTGCCGCCGTCGGGCGTCAGTTCGGGAATCGCGTGAAATGCGATCCGCCCCGCTTCGGCGGCGTCGAAGTCGTGCGGCGAGGCATACACGGCCAAGGGCGTCACGCCGGTCTCCGCCATGAACGTGGCCAGCCAGCCGGCGATTCGCTCCCGCTGCCGCGGCCAGTCGACCATGTTGAAGACCACGAGCACGGTCTTGCCGGCCGCAGCCGCTGACGTGAAAAAATCGCGCACCGCGGCGTCGTTGTATTTCTGCTGGGTGAGCACAGCCACGATCACGTCGGCGGCGTTGCGGACCAATTCGGCCCGCCGCCAGTTCTCGCGGAGGGTGCCGTCGATGTCGGGCGTGTCGAGAAGCACGAGCCGCGCCGGCTGAAGGCCGCTCGGATCCTCCCGCCACACGAGCCGATCGTCGTCGACCGGCGCGAGCGCGTCGTCGTCGCTCGTCCACTGCCGCGGCTCGAAGCCGGGAAAGACCGCCGCGAGATCGATGCTGCCGGCCGCACACCGCGGGAGACTCGCCACGGGATGACGGGTTCGCGCCGCCTCGG
>Ga0315900_10000151_pt1 | contig 121982 bp, 115 predicted proteins | sample LakEriMetagenome_FD_203521 | JGI IMG/M metagenome (GOLD analysis project Ga0315900, IMG submission 203521) | Freshwater fungal communities from buoy surface, Lake Erie, Ohio, United States - Buoy 12 MA114 | ecosystem: Environmental > Aquatic > Freshwater > Lake > Lake biofilm | place: USA... | reverse complement strand
GCGGCGTTATGGCCCATCACCGCGTTCCAGATGCGGTTTGGATGGGCGGCGTTGTGGCAGGCATCGTGAATCACCGTGCCCTCCAGATGCAGGGCCAGAAATCCCAGCAGCAGCAGCACAGGCAGGGGCCAATGCCCCACGAACCATCCATGGATGGTGAGCGCCGCCAGGCCAAAGCCCCCCAGGAACAGGCCCACCGTGGGATTCCAGGGGGCTGGAGGGTCGAGGAACTCGCGCGGCACCGAGCCCTGGCGGTGAAGGCTGGGGCTTGCCGCCTCACCGGATTGGATCGCCGCCGGAGCCTGGGTCATTCGCGTGCGGGTGAGGAGCCGGCGCCTTGCTGGGATGCAACTTAGGCAAGCCCGCCCGTCTGGCGAGTGCCATCGTGTGGGGGCAGCGGCCCGGGGCGGCACGGCGGCGAGCCTGCCGCCATGCGCGCCCAGCTCACCGACCCGGCCCGGTTGCCATGCCCACCGGGGGACTTGAACCCCCACGGCCTAAGCCACTGGAACCTAAACCCAGCGCGTCTACCGATTCCGCCAGATGGGCATGGAACCGAATCTAGGCAACCCACAATGGGAGGGTTCCGCCTCCCGGCCATGCTCGCCACCCTCGGAGGGGCCCTGGCCCTGCTCCTGGGCCTCGCCATGCTGCTGCTGCCCCTGCTGGCACCGGAGCTGAGCCGGGCCCGCGATGCGGCGTGGGGGGCTGTGGTGCTGCTGCTGGGCCTGGTGCTCGTCACCAGCGCTGACCGGCTCACCGGGGCGCCGATGCTGGGCGTGCTCTGCGCCGGGCTGCTGATCGGGCGGCTGGCGGTGGAAGTGGGTCAGGGGCGCTGGTTCCGCCTCACCCTCGAGGAGCAGCGGGCGCTCCGGAGCTTCGAACGCTGGCGGATGGCCCTGGCCCAGCTGGGGGCCGCCCTGGCGCAACTGCTGGCCATGGTGCGCGGTGCAGCCATGCTGGCGGGTGGCTGGATCGGAGCCGCCCGCGCCCCGAAGCCCATCACCAAGCGCTGGGTGCGGCCTGAGGAGAAGCAGGCGGCGCAGGCAGGGCCCACCCCCCAGAGCGACCCGAGCCCCGCGAGCACGCCCGAGTCCCTGCCGGAACAGCCTGCCGCCGCCCCCGAACCACCGGCCCCCACGGCCGACCCGGTGGGAGAAGGCCAGGCCGCAGCCCCAGCCATCCCGGACGGCCTGGCAACGCAGCCGGCCCAGGGGGCCACAGCCGACCCAGCGCCGATCACCGTGATTCCCGATCTCGATGCGGTGGATGCACTCCTCGATGCCGAGGCCGTCCCCTCCCACAGCGAGGTCGGCGCGCAACCCGCGGCGGAGGCCGGCGAGGATGGAACGGGATAATCGCCGTTGCTGCCCCCGGCGCCGTGACCGCCAGCCCGGCCTCCGCCCAACCGGCCCCCGCCTACAAGGACACGCTCAACCTGCTGCAGACATCCTTCGGCATGCGGGCCAACGCCCGGGTGCGGGAGCCGGAACTGCAGGCGTTCTGGGCGGAGCTGCGGATCTATGAGCGCCTCAGCCGCGACAACCCCGGCGAGCCGTTCACCCTCCACGACGGGCCGCCCTACGCCAACGGGGCCCTGCATGTGGGGCACGCCCTCAACAAGATCCTCAAGGACATCATCAACAAGACGGCCCTGCTGCAGGGCCGCAGGGCCGTGTTCGTGCCGGGCTGGGACTGCCACGGCCTGCCGATCGAACTCAAGGTGCTGCAGGCGCTCAGCAGCGAGGAGCGCCGGGAGCTCACCCCCCTGAACCTCCGGCGCAAGGCCCACGCCTATGCCCTGGAGCAGGTGGAGCTGCAGCGGGCGGGCTTCCGCCGCTGGGGCATCTGGGGCGACTGGGACGACCCCTACCTCACCCTCGACAGACGCTATGAAGCCGCCCAGATCGGCGTGTTCGCCAGCATGGTGCTGGCCGGCCACATCTACCGGGGGCTCAAGCCGGTGCACTGGAGCCCCAGCTCCCGCACCGCCCTGGCCGAGGCGGAACTGGAGTATCCCGAAGGCCACACCTCCCCCAGCGTCTACGTGGCCTTCCCGGTGGTGGAGGTTCCCGAGTCTCTGCGGCACAAGCTCGGGGAGGCGGCCGCGAATCTGGCGGTGGCGATCTGGACCACCACCCCTTGGACACTGCCGGCCAACCTGGCGGTGTCGGTGAACGGCGATCTCGAGTACGCCATCTGCCGCGTGGAGGAGGCGGACGGCGGCGGCGACCGCCATCTGCTGCTGGCCGCCGCGCTGGTGGAGCCCCTCCAGGGCACCCTGGAGCTGCGGCTGCGGGAACGGCTCCGGCTGAAGGGATCCGAACTGGAGGGCCTGATCTACCGCCATCCGCTGCTGGAGCGCACCGGCCCGGTGGTGATCGGCGGCGACTACATCACCACGGAAAGCGGCACGGGCCTGGTGCACACCGCTCCCGGCCATGGTGTGGACGACTTCAACACCGGCCGCCGTTACGGCCTGGCGGTGCTGTGTCCGGTGGATGAGGCCGGCATCCTCACCGCCGAGGCGGGTCCCTTCGCCGGGCGCGACGTGCTCAAGAACGCCAACCCGGCGATCATCAGCGCCCTGCGCGAGGCGGGTGCCCTGCTGAAGGAGCAGCGCTACGGGCACCGCTATCCCTACGACTGGCGCACCAAGAAGCCCACCATCTTCCGCGCCACCGAACAGTGGTTCGCCTCGGTGGAGGGCTTCCGGGAGCAGGCGCTGGCGGCGATCGCCCAGGTGGACTGGCTGCCCGCCAGCGGCCGCAACCGCATCGAGGCGATGGTGCGCGAGCGCGGCGACTGGTGCATCTCCCGCCAGCGCACCTGGGGGGTGCCCATTCCCGTGTTCTATCACCGGCAGACCGGCGAGCTGCTGCTCAACGACGCCACCATCCGCCACATCCAGGCGCTGATCGCCGAGCACGGCGCCGACATCTGGTGGCAGCGCGACGAGGCCGGCCTGCTGCCGCCCGCCTATGCCGATCAGGCGGAGCAGTGGCGCAAGGGCACCGACACCATGGACGTGTGGTTCGACTCGGGCTCCTCCTGGGCCGGGGTGCTGGGGGGACTGCCGGATGGGCAGGCTCCGGCCGGGGAGCTGCGCTATCCGGCGGATCTGTACCTGGAGGGCAGTGACCAGCACCGGGGCTGGTTCCAGAGCAGCCTGCTCACCTCGGTGGCGGTGAACGGCCATGCCCCCTACCGGCGCGTGCTCACCCACGGCTTCACCCTCGATGAGAAGGGGCGCAAGATGAGCAAGTCGCTGGGCAATGTGGTGGATCCGGCGGTGCTGGTGGAGGGCGGCCGCAACGAGAAGCAGGAGCCCGCCTACGGCGCCGATGTGCTGCGGCTGTGGGTGAGCTCAGTGGACTACTCGGCCGATGTGCCCCTGGGGCCGGGGATCGTGAAGCAGCTCGCCGATGTGTACCGCAAGGTGCGCAACACGGCCCGCTACCTGCTCGGCAACCTGCACGACTTCGATCCCCGCCCGGCGGCAGCGGGCGGCCATGCCGTGCCGGTGGAGGAGCTGCCCCTGCTCGATCGCTGGATGCTGGCGCGCACCGCCGCCCTGATCGAGGCGGTGACGGCCGATTTCGAGCGCTTCGAGTTCTACCGCTTCTTCCAGGCCCTGCAGAACTTCTGCGTGGTCGACCTCTCCAACATCTATCTCGACATCGCCAAGGACCGGCTCTACGTGAGCGCCGCCGGCGCCGCGCGGCGCCGCAGCTGCCAGACCGTGCTGCACCTGGTGGTGGAGCGGCTGGCGGGCCTGATCGCGCCGGTGCTGTGTCACATGGCCGAGGACATCTGGCAGAACCTGCCCTATCCGGTGGCCGAGCGGTCGGTGTTCGAGCGGGGCTGGCCCGCGGTGCCCGACGAGTGGCGGACCGGCTCCGAAGCGGGCTATGGCCCCGCCACCCACAGCGGCATCAAGGATCTGCTGCTGGGGCTGCGCCCACTGGTGAACCGCCAGCTGGAGAGCTGCCGCAAGCAGGGCGGCAGCGAGAGCATCGGTGCCTCTCTGGAGGCCCAGGTGCAGCTGGAACTGGAGCCCGGCGAAGCCAGCGCGCCCCTGCGGCAGGCTCTGGCTCTCCTGGAGGCCAGCCCCCACCCGGAGGTCGACAACCTCGCCGACTGGCTGCTGGTGTCGGCGCTGCGGATCGGCGGCGAGCCGCCCGCGGCGGTGCTGGCGCAGGCCACCGAGGGCGGCGTGACCGTGCGGATCGCCCGGGCGGCCGGCCACAAGTGCGAGCGCTGCTGGCACTACGAGAGCGACATCGGCGACCATCCCAGCCACCCCCTGCTCTGCGGCCGCTGCGTGGCGGTGCTGGAGGACTGAGCGCCCTGGCCCGGCAGCACGGACGGGCGGGCTCAGGGCATGGAGCCGCCGCTCCGCAGCGCCACCGGATCCCGCAGCAGCGCGGCGAAGGCGGCGGCCTCCAGCGGGGGGCTGAACAGATAACCCTGAAACCGGCTGAACCCCATGGCGCGCAGCCGGTCGACCTGCCACTGCTGCTCCACCCCCTCCACCAGCGCGTTGGCTCCGATCGAGGCGGCCAGGGCATGGCTGGCGCGCAGGATCGCCTCCGAAGCGTCGGAGACATCCATCTGGCGCACGAAGCTCTGGTCGAGCTTGAGCGTGTGGATCGGCAGCCGCAGCAGTGCGCTGAGGCTGGCGAAGCCGGTGCCGAAGTCGTCCACATGCAGGGCCACGCCGGCCCCATGGATGGCCAGCAGCTGACGGATGCCCCGCTCCTCCAGGGCTCCCGATTCCGTGATCTCCACATGAACCGCAGCCGGCTCGAGACGATGCAGGTTGAGCGACCGCAGCAGATGGGCCGCCAGGCTGGGGCCGGCCCCGGTGAGCTGCACGGCCGAGATGTTGATCCCCAGAGGTGGTGGGGCCAGTCCCGCCTCCCGCCAGCTGGCCAGCCAGCGACAGGCCTCCTCGATCACCCAGATGCCAAGGGCGTGAATCTGGCCGGTCTGCTCCGCCACCGGGATGAACCGGCCGGGGCTGACGGCGCCCAGCACCGGGCTCTGCCAGCGCAGCAGGGCCTCGCAGCCCACGAGTTCGCCGCGGGCATCCACCTGGGGCTGGAAGACGAGCCGCAGCTGGCCGCCGGCGATCGCCTGCTCGAGCTCCTGCTCGAGGGCGACCACCTGCCGGGCCGCGTCGGTGATCGCCTCGCTGTAGACCACCACGGTCTCGGAGCCTGGCCGGCAGGCCTGATCCAGGGCGGCGGCGGCGCAGCTGAGCAGGCCCTCGGCATCGCGGCCATGCTGGGGGTAGCCGGCGATGCCGGCCTTGAAGCGCAGACCCTGCCGCAATTCGCTCAGACCCTGCAGGCGACGGGGCAGCAGTTCGTTGAGATGGGCCGCCGCGGCTCGGGCGGCTTCACAATCGCGACCGGGCAGCAGGATCAGGAACTCATCGGAGTTCGGTCGGAAAACCAGATCGCCCTCCTGAATCCAGTCGGTCAGGATCTGCGCCGTGGTTGTCAGCAGGGCATCCCCCTTGGCCCGACCCATCAGGGCGTTGATGCGGCCGAAGCCCGTGAGATCGAGCCAGATCAGGGAGAGGGGGTCGGCACCCTCGGGGTGGGCGCCGCCAGCCTCGCGCCATCCTGCCTTGGCAGCCGCCGGCCGCATCAACCGCTGCAGGCTGGGGATGGTGGCCGCCAGGTTGCCCAGGCCGGTGAGGCGATCTTCGAACGCCTGCCGTTCCAGTTGCCGCCGTGCCCCCTCCTGCTCATCCACGTTGATGATCAGCCCCTCACAGATGCGCAGCTCAGCCTCCCGCCGCACGCTCATTCGCACCTCGTACCAGCACCACTGGCCGGTCTCCGACACCCCCCGGAAGCGGTTGCTGGTGATGTCGCGGCTGTAGCCCTCACTGCCCAGCAGGAGGTCGGCGACAGTGCTCATGTGGGCGCGATCCTCCGGGTGAACCCGTTGGAGAAACACCCGCAGCAGGGTGAGGGCCGAGCCCTCCTGCGCCACCCAGTCTGGGGTGAAGTGGCAGTGGATGTAGGCCGGGGAGTGGAAGTAACGGCGCATGGCATCCCCTTCGGGGGCAACGGGGATGCGGAAGAATTCCACACCCGCCCGGCGCAGCAGATCCACCACATCGGCCCGCAGCGGCAGCCGGTCGAGGCTGGCGAGGACAGGTGGCGGGCTCAGGTGATCGCCGGCTTCAGGGGCCATCGGTTGCGCTCCTCAGCCGGACCGCCGCCCGCGGCAGCCGGCCGTGGCTCCTTCGGAACGCCCGCCGGGCCGTCCCCCGTCGGGCGTTCCGCGAAGCAGCCGCGGCTGTGCTGGCGGCGAGGTGATCATCCCGACGCACCCGGGGAGAGGACGGGAGAGCCTTCCAGAACGGGCCGGAGCAGCAACTCGAAGTGGCGGATCGTGATGCCGTCGGGGCCATCCTTGATCGGCTGGCCGGCGGCACCGGGGGCGCGGCGCAGCCGCCAGTGGCGCAGCAGCGGCGCCAGCATCGCCGGGATCACCGCCATGTTCAGATAGTCGCCGGCACAGCGATGCTGACCGTGGCCCCAGTGCAGGTAGGAACCGGCGGGGCGATCAACCCGGAACTCCCAGGGGGCCCGCACCAGCGCCGGATCGAACATGGCGGAGGAATTCCAGGCCATCACCAGGGTTCCGCGCGGCACCGCGCAACGGCGCGAACCCGCCCCCAGCCAGCTGTCGGCCTTGGTCCAGCGATAGATCACCGGATCGCCTGGTGAGAAGCGCAGGGCCTCCATCACGCAGGCCTCCAGGGCCGAGGTGTCGCGGCGGCGGGCGGCGGCCTGGGCCAGCGCCTGGGCCCGCGGACGCTCCAGCAGCACGTCGATCACCTGGCAGGTGGCATTGACCAGCGGCGTCATCGCCCCCACCAGAAAGCCGGTGAGATTGACCCGCAGGGTCTCGTCGTCCATGCCCGGGGTGCCGGAGCGCTGCAGCCGCAGGCAGCGGCTGAGCACATCATCGGCATCAAGGCCCTCACCGGCCTCGAACGCCTGGCGCCGGCGGCGGATGCATTGCTGCAGGGCGGCTCGCACCCGAGGGGCGGCCGTGCCGACGGCGGCCAGGCTGGCATCGCCCTTGAGGTCGTAGAAGAGGTGGTTGAAGATGTCGGCCAGCCAGGTGTGGTCGCGATCCACCGCCGCCCCGGGCCTTTCTTCGCCACCCCCGTCAACACCGCCCCGTTCCTCACCCCCCACCTGCCCATCGCCATCCGCGGCGCCATCGCCCCGGGGTGGGGCCTGGAGCGGCACCGGGATTCCGAAGTACTCGTTCACCAGCGCCTCGGCGACGGGAACCACCAGGTCGACGGGCAGATCCAGCCGCAGCGCCGCCGCCGCGGGCGGCAGGCCGAGGAGCGGATCGAGAGCCCGCCGCAGCGCCGCACTGCCGACCCGCTCGGCCAGGTCTCGGCAGCGCGCCGCGTCCTCACGGCGGAAGGCGAGACGCATGTTGGAGCTGTCCCGCCAGTACCGCGGCGTGTCCTGCATGCCGAGCAGGAAATTGCCGTCTTCCCCGGGGCCGCGGCTGGCCTCGTCGCCGGCTGGGGCCAGCACCGGCCGGGTCACCCGCTGCATGCGCGGGCCATAGATCACCTCGAAGGTGTCGGGCCGCCCCAGCACCTCGCGCACATCGGCATCCAGGCTCAGCCAGAGCATGCCCCGGATCGGGAAGGCGGGCGCATAGCTGTCGGGGCGCACCATCGCGCGCCAGAGAGCAGACGGCAGCCACCAGCGCGGCTGCAGGAGCCGCAACAGCGAAAGCAGCAGGTAGAGATTGACATGGCGGCCCCAGGCCAGGCGCAGCCGGCCGGCGAGGCCCGGTGGCTCCAGGCGTCGCCGCTGCTCCTTCTCCTCCCAGGCCGGATCGGGCCGGAACAGCCGCTGCAGCCCGAGGCTGGCCAGCCAGTCGAACGGCAACCAGAGCAGATCCAGCAGCCTCTGCCGCGGCCGGTACGCCGGCTGGCCCTGAGCCGCGCCCACCGGGGGCCGCCGGGCCTGGCGGGCGCGGCGGCGGGCCGGATCCACCCACACCAGCTCGCGCAGCAGGGCCAGCAGCAGTCGCCACAGCCGGCTCGCCAGCTCGCGCAGGCGGGCCAGCAGCAGGCCCAGGGCCGGCACGAGCTCGGGCAGGCGGGCCAGCAGCAGCAGACCGAGCCCGATCAGCGGCAAACCCCAGAGCAGTCGCTGCCACCAGGGCAGCGGCTCCAGACCGAGAGCCTGGGTGAGGGCCTGGCTGGCCTCGGCGAGCCGGTCCGTCAGGGCCTGGGGAAGTGGCCTTGCAGCCAGGAACGGAGCGGGGAATGGCATGGGGAACGGAGGCGGAGCGAGGTCAGAGCGGATCCACCAGTCCCTGGGCCATCTGGCGCAGGGCCGTGAGGCTGGGCACGAAGGCGTAGGCGCCGCCCCGGCATTCGACGGGCATCGGCTCCGGGCGGAACACGAAGGGGGGACGGCCACCGGCCTCCGGCGCCGCGATGATCACCTTTGTGCCCCGGGCTGCATCCGCAGGCGCCAGCACACCGGTGATCGGGCAGACGTCGTTGCCGGCCCCGAAGTCGGCGCCGTAGTTGAGCCATTGCTGCTGCATGAACTCAAATTGCCGGAAGATGCCGGCGCAGAGCGCCATGAACAGGGTTCCCCGCTCCCTGCCGTCATCACCACCGCCGCCGGCCCCCGAGCGGTCGGCGGTGGGAACCCACGGCTCGCCGTAGGACATGCCGCGGCGCAGGATGCGGCGGCGGTTCACCAGCACCGAGCCCGCCAGGCGGCGCCTGGCATCATCCGCCTCCTCCTCGAGGCGGGGATCACCACTGTCGCGCGGGTTGCTGCGCCGCACATGGGAGGTGAACGGGCAGCGGGCGCCGTCCCTGTCGGCGGCCTCGAAGGTGAAATCCCGGAAGCGGCGCTTGAAGCGGATCAGCTCCTGGCGGGCGTCCTCATCGCGCTCGGCCGCGGCCAGCAGGCGCTGGAATTCGGCCCGGAACGCCTGCCAATCGCGGTAGCTGGGGGCCACCACCAGGGGCGTTCCATCCTCCCAGCGGCCCACCAGCTTGGCGCGCAGCAGCTGGCGGGCCTCCAGCTCCGAGGGTTCGGCCGGGGCCGCCGCGGCAGCGGCCCCGGCCCCATCCCGGTGACGGAGCCAGCGCTGGAAGGCCGGCAGCTGCTCATGGATCGCCTGCTCGAAGCGGGCCACGTGCTGATGCAGCTTGCGCACCACCAGGAAGGTGCCGTTGCGGCTGAAGCTCAACGGCACCGCCGCCACCGCCATCTCCTGGGCCTCATCGGGGTAGCCCAGCAGGAACTCGCCGGCGGCGAGCGGCTGCCACTGGCCCTGCTCGCGGCGCCCCTGGCCGATCAGTTCCTCGGCCTCCATCCCGGGCGGGTACTGGCCTTCGAACACCGGGTCGGCGATGCCATCGAAGAAGCCGAAGTGCTCGTATTCGCCGTAGCGAACCTGCTCGCCATGGCGAACCTGGACCGGATCGCCGGGCCCCTGGGGATCGCCGGGCTCGGCCAGCGCCCCATCCTGGGCGCGGGTGCGCAGCAGCGACTCCATCGTCTGCCAGAGTCTGGCGCCCGCCTCGGGATTCCCCGCCGGGCCGTGACCCGCCAGCACCCGGACGCCCGAGGCCGTGCCCGCCTCGATCAGGCCCAGGCTGCGTTGATCCAGGCGCCGTCGGGCCAGTCCACGGGCCTGTTCCAGAATCGCGGCGGGGTGATAGCCGCCCTTGGCGGACATCGGCACTCCTGCCAGGCGATACACCTTCGCCAGCGCGCTGGCGACGTTGACCCGCAGCAGGATCAGCATGTCGATGCGCTGGGTTGGGTTCTCCTCCCTCCAGACGGGATCCCACAGCGCCAGGTCATCGTGGAGCGCGACCGCGCGCACCCGCATCCCCTCCTGAAACTCGGGAGGGAAGCCCTGAAGAGTGACCTGGGGCACGCCGAAGGCAGCAAGACCGGGGTGGGTGAACGCCACGTTCACGGTCACGGGCGGTGGGGGCCGAAGGCGGGCCAGCCCCGGGGCGCTCCACTGGTGGGTGCGCTTCGATCGGAACAGCTCGGCCGCGGTGATCTGGGGCAGCAGCCTCTCCAGGAATCGCCTCGCCGCCCCGCTGCCGCCGTCGCGAGCAGCCCCGTGATCCTCCACATGGAAGAGCAACAGGTTGCCGATCGCGAACGTGTTGCGTCCGTAGGGCAGAAGCACATTGCCCTGGATGTCGGCGCGGTCGAGCGTGGGCGTCATGGCGGATCCCCCGGGTGAACGGCATGGAGCCGGCCCGGCCTGAGCGTGGGCGCGCGCAGGTCGTGGGGACGGGCTTCCTCCAGAAAAGACCGGAAGGTCTGGCGCAGGGAGTCTTCCGGGGCACCGGACCGGTTCTGCCAGTCCTCCGCCAGCTGCAGGAAGCGACCCTGCAGATAGAGGGCCTTGAGGATGGCGCGCAGATCCGTACCCACCTGGGCGGGCCAGGGTTGATTGGCGCGCCGCAGGAAGATCGGCCAGAGCAGGGCCGGAGTGAGGATCAGCCCGGCGAGCAGCAGCAGCAGAGCCGGGCGGCGCCAGGCCGGGATCGGATCCGCCGCCAGCGCCAGGCTGCCGATGCCCGCCAGCCCCTGGATCAGCACCGCGATCAGCAGAACCAGCGCCAGCAGCAGGGGCAGGGTCGCCAGCAGCAGCAGCGCGGGCCGGTTGCCCGATCGGGGCGGCGCGAACAGACCGTCGCCGGGCCGCCAGCGCCGAGCGGCCTGGGCGGCCCAGTTGTAGGAGCAGAAGCTGAAGGTGGACTCGATCTCGTGGCGCAGAATCAGCGAGAGGAACGACTGGCGCCGGCGGCAGGGGTTGAGCTCGTAGCCGATGCAGTGGCGCAGGATCAGCGTCCACTCCTGCTCCATCGTGTGCCACAGCTGGTTGAGGTACGCCTCGACGCTGCCCCGTGAGCCGTCCGGACAGTCGAAATCCAGCAACACCAACAGATAGGAACAGGGCAGATGGTCGGCCACATCGCGTTCCTGCGCCTGCAGGGCAGGGAGGAAACCGCGCAGCAGATCGAGCAGCGTGTCGCCACGCTGCCGGCCGTTGTAGGCGATGTCCTCCACCACCACGAGGCGGGCGAAATGGGTGCGCGGGTTGCTGCTGAAGGGCAGGGGTCTGGCAACCTGCTGCCTGCCGGGATCTTCGCCGGGCAGCTCGGGCACATCCACGCTGCGCAGGCTGTCCAGCAGCTCGCGCAGGCTGTGAACCGGGGTGGAGGCGCGCGGCTGCCAACGCCACAGCAGCGGATCGGATCGCTCCGGCAGCAGCGGGATCAGGGACGTGAGGGAGTAGTACCCGGCGTCAAAGCTCGGCATCGCTCCCTCCCATCGGGTCGTCGAGGGGGCCGAGCCGGGGCAGGAAGCCGAAGGGCGGCTTCAGGGATTCGAGCCGGGCGATCCGTTGGCGCCGCCCGGCCTGCAGCCCCACCATCTCCTGCTGGGCCATGGGGGCCGTGCCGGGGGTGGGCAGGCGGTTCTGGACCGCCCGGAACACCTGGTTGAACTCGTGCTCGAAGCTGTGGTCGCGGTCGGCTTCGGAGAGATGGACATCGGCATCGAGCTGCCGCAGCCGCGTCTCCAGGTGCGCGATGGCCTCGCGCACGATGAAGGCATTGTTCACGTCCCGCACGGCGTGGCCGGGAGTGGCGTTGTAGTAATACCCCGCTTCGAATGAATTGCGATCGATGTAGGTCTTGAAGGGCGTGCTGGGAACCGATTTCGGAAATCCCACACCCAGATACCAGAGCGCATCCAGACCGAGCGCAAGAATGTCAGAGAATTCATCCAGGTAGACATCCCAGGTGCTGTTGAAGTTGCTGGCGAAGAGGATGTAGCCGTAGCGAGTGCGCCAGTTCTCGGGAGCCCCCGGCCAGCGATCGGCAGGAAGAATCACCCAGCGCGCGAAATGGATGATGTTCAGGCGGATCAGGATCCGCAGCTGGCTGGGAAGACAGCGGAAGATGCCGTAGAGCCAGCGGTTGACCCAGGTCAGTCGCTGCGGACTGATGACAGTCAGCGCATAGGCTTTGCCGGCCAGGTTGGACATGGGCTGGGCAGAGACTGCGGAGACGGGCCTGGGGAATGGCCTGCGGGAAGAGTTCTGCAGGGACGGGCCTGCGGGATGCGTCTGCCGTGGCAGGGCCCGGCGCTCCTGGGCAAGCTAGGCAGACGCGGCCGAGACGTCAGCAGGGTTTCCACGGATCGTTCGCCACCCCGAAGCGGAGCCGGGCACCCCGGGGTGCCGCCGCCGCCGGGACCTTGCCAGCCGCAGAGATCGCCGCCGCCGTGAGGGCCGCTCCGGCAGGGATGGCCAGCCCTACAGCCAGGCGCCGGGATCGAGGAAGGAGTCCACCGGCCGCGGGCCCAGCAGCGGAGCAGCGTCCGGCAGCAGGGGTGCCGCCAGCAGTTCGGCCGCCTCGATGGCGCTGCCCTCCGGCAGGGCCGGCCGGTCGGGATCGAAGGCGGTGGGGTGGGTGGTGAGACTGGAGAAGCCGCGGAAGATCAGCAGCTCGAAGGCTTCACCCCTCTCTCCGGCCGCGGAGGCGGCCAGGCTGCCCCGCAGCCGCAGCACCCTGTCGGGCCGCCCGCGGCTGATCGTCTCAAGGGCGGCCAGGAGGGCAGCCACCGCCATCGCTCAGAAGCCTCCGGCCACGCGCCCCATCTTGGGCAGACGCACCAGCAGCCACTGCAGCAGGCCCACCACGTAGCCCACCAGACCCACCCATCCCACGAAGGCCGCCAGGGTGGGGGTCCAGGTGCCCCCGAACACGAATCCGAGGACCCGGGCCAGGTGCTGCTGCAACCCCAGCGGCGGCTGCAGCCAGACGGCGCAGCCCGGGGCGGCCAGGGCGGCCTTGGCCAGACAGCGCAGGGCCGTGGCGCTGAACAGGGCGCCGACCAGACCCCAGAGGGTGAGGCTCCAGCGCCAGATGCGCAGGGTGAGTGGCAGGGCCCGCCAGGGCGGCAGGTCCTCCAGTTCCTCGTTGAGATCCACCCAGAACCACACCCCCACCACGAGCAGCAGCTGGGCGATCACCGCCAGGATGAAGCCGGCGGGCCGGCGGTCGATCAGCAGCAGGGTAGTGATCAGCAGCAGACTGGCCAGCTTCCAGTAGATCCCCAGCAGCCGCACCATCGCCCCCTCCCGCCGCAGGCTGGCCCACACCAGCAGCACCAGGGGCATGCCCACGGTGATCAGCACCGCCAGGCGGTAGTCGAGCCACACCAGGGTGCGGTAAAGGGCTTCCGGCACAGGCCAGGTTCGGGAAGGCGCCATTATCCGCGTCTCCCCGTGGGCGATAGGGTCCGCAATCATGAGCGGTCTTTCCCTCCCCCCCTGGTGGCCCGGGCGACGCGCTGGCGCCTGGTGCCGCACCGCCCTGGCGACCGATCCGTCGCTGCAGGCGGCGGTGGATGACGTGGCAAGCCAGCTCAGGGGCGGCGAGGCGGCCGACCTGGCCCTGGTGTTCGCCTCCGCCAGCTACGCCAGCGACCTGCCGCGCCTGCTGCCCCTGCTCCGCCAGAAGCTGCGGGCCCGGCACTGGCTGGGCTGTCTGGGCGGCGGCGTGGTGGGCAGCGGCCGTGACGGTGTCCCCCACGAATGCGAACAGGAGCCTGGCCTGGGCGTGACGCTGCTGCGGCTGCCGGGAGCCAGGCTCCAGCCCTTCGCCATCGATGGCGACCAGCTGCCGGACCTGGACGGCCCCGCCGAACCCTGGGGCCAGCTGCTCGGCGCCGGGGAGGTTGCGGAGGCAGCGACGGGGCTGGCGGGCGCGGGTTCGATGCTCCTGTTCGTGGATCCAGGTTGCCCGGCCATCAACGATCTGATCAACGGCCTCGATTACGCCTGCCCGGCCGCGGCCAAGGTGGGTGGGATCGCCGCTCCGCACAGCGCCCCCCACGGCTCCCTGCTGTTCGCCGACCGGGTGTGCGGCGGCGCCGTGGGCTGCCTGATCGATGGCGACTGGGTGCTGGAGCCGGTGGTGGCCCAGGGATGCCGCCCGATCGGCCCGGTGCTGGAAGTGCAGGAAGCCCAGCGCAACGTGGTGCTGCAGGTGAGCGAGGGCGGCAGCCGCCAGACCAGCCCGGTGGCGGCGCTGCAGGCGATCCTGGGCGGGCTCAGCCCCGGGGACCGGGAGCTGGTGAAGCACTCGCTCTTCCTGGGGGTGGCCCGGCGGGATTTCAGCGTGGTGGACGGCGAGGCCGAAGCGGCGGCGGCCTTCCTGGTGCGCAATCTGATCGGCGTCGATCCGCGCAACGGAGCCGTGGCCGTTGGGGAGCGGATGCGGGTGGGCCAGCAGGTGCAGTTCCATCTCCGGGATGGAGCCACCTCCCGCCAGGAACTGGAGCAGCTGCTGCGGGCCCAGGCCCATCGCCGGCCCGAGCCCTTGGCGGCCTTCCTGTTCGCCTGTCTGGGCCGGGGCCGGGGCCTCTACGGCCGACCCGATGGCGACGCCGGCCCCTGCCATGCGATCTTTCCGGCCACCCCGCTCGCGGGAGCGTTCTGCAACGGTGAGATCGGGCCGGTGGGGGGCAGCACCCATCTGCATGGCTACACCGCCTGCTTCGCCTTCCTGGTGCCGAAGAACGCCTGATGGTGCGTCAGCACGTCAATCCGCTCAGCGCCTTTTATCAGCTGCCACGCCCCCTGCCCCCGCCGGCGGGGCTGTTCGACGATCCGGAGCTGCCGATCCACCTCGACATCGGCTGCGCCAGGGGCCGCTACCTGCTGGACCTGGCTGCAGCCGAGCCCCACTGGAACCATCTCGGGGTGGAGATCCGGCGCCCCCTGGTGGCGGCCGCCGAGGCGGAGCGGCGGCGGCGCGGCCTCCCCAACCTGCGCTACCTCTTCTGCAACGCCAATGTGAGCCTGGAGGGCTGGCTGGCGGCGCTGCCCGATCAGCGGCTGCGGCGCGTCTCCATCCAGTTCCCCGACCCCTGGTTCAAGAAGCGCCACCACAAGCGGCGGGTGCTGCAGCCGGCCCTGCTGCTGGCCATCAGCGCCGCCCTGCCGGCGGGGGGCGCCTTGTTCCTGCAGAGCGACGTGCCGGCCGTGATCGAGCCGATGGTGGCCCTGGTGGAGGCCTGCGGCTGCTTCGAACGCCCCAGCGCAGACCCCCGCCCCTGGCGCCCGAGCAGCCCGCTGGCTGTGCCCACGGAGCGGGAGACCCACGTGCTCGCCCAGCACCGGCCGGTGTATCGGGTGCTGTACCTCCGGACAGCCGCGCCGCCGCCGCCCCTGGAGCCGCTCGCGCAGTGGTGGAACGCCCGGGCGGAGGCCATGCCGTTGCCGGCCAGCCCATAATCCGGCCAGCCACGCGGCCCCATGTCCTCCGCCTCTGCCCCCACCCCCTGGCTGCTGCGCTGGCAGGGCCTGCTGGCCGGCGCGGCCGGCGGACCGCTCGCGGCGCGCCTGCCGCTGGTGGCCGGTGTCGTGCTCTGCGCCCTGATGGCGGCTCTGCCGCTGGTGACACGGGCCGGGCTCAGCCTGCTGATCACGGCCAGCGGCCTGCTCTGGGTGCTCTGGGCCCTGCGCACCCCTGCGGGCCGGCTGGGGGGGCTGAGTGGCTGGCTGCTGGCGATCCTGGCCGTGATGGTGCTGGCCACCGGGTTCTCGCCGGTTCCGGTGGCCGCGGCCAAGGGCCTGGCCAAGCTGGTGAGCTATTTGGGGGTGTACGCCCTGGCCCGCCAGTTGCTGGCGGCGGCTCCCCAGTGGTGGGATCGGGTGGTGGCGGCGCTGCTGGCCGGAAGCCTCGCCAGCAGCGTGATCGCCATCCGCCAGCTCTACGGCGACACCACCGAGCTGGCCCGCTGGGCGGACCCCAACTCCGTGGCCGATGGCACGATCCGGGTGTATGGCCCCCTGGAGAACCCCAACCTGCTGGCCGGCTACCTGATCCCGGTGCTGCCGCTGGCCGTGGTGGCCCTGCTGCGCTGGCGAGGTCTGGCACCACGCCTGTTCGCGGGCACCAGCCTCGCCCTCGGGGCCACGGCTCTGATCCTGAGCTACAGCCGCGGCGGCTGGCTGGGCATGGTGGCTGCCCTTGGGGCGGTGGCCGTGCTGCTGGTGCTGCGTCAGACCCGCAGCTGGCCACCCCTGTGGCGACGCCTGTTTCCTGCCCTGCTGGTGGCGGTGGCGGTGGTTGCCCTGGTGGTGGCGGTCGCCCGGGTGGAGCCGCTGAGGATCCGTGTAGCGAGCATTTTGGCCGGCCGGGAGGACAGTTCCAACAACTTCCGCATCAACGTGTGGACCGCGGCGCTGGCGATGGTGCGGGATCGGCCCTGGCTCGGGATCGGCCCCGGCAACAGCGCCTTCAATCTCATCTATCCGCTCTATCAGCAGCCCAAGTTCAACGCCCTCAGCGCCTACTCCGTGCCCCTGGAACTGCTGGTGGAGGGGGGAATCCCCGCCCTGATCGCCGGCCTCGGCCTGCTGCAGAGCAGTGTGCGCGCCGGGCTGGCCCAGTTGCGGGGCGAGGCTGATTTCGCCCTGCCGGCCCTCGGGGCGCTGGCGGCGATCGCGGGGCTCTGCATGCAGGGCGCCATCGACACGATCTTCTTCCGGCCGGAAGTGCAGCTGATCGGCTGGTTCTGCCTGGCCACCCTCAGCGTCAGCAGACAACCGGCACCCTGATGCGGGCCCCCACCGGCCGGCTGATCGCCGGCTTTGACGCCGGCCAGACCCACACCACCTGCCGTCTGGCGCTGCTCAACGACCACGCCGGGCTGCGCCCGCTCGCCGAGGGCAGCGGCGCCGGCGTGAGCCACCTGGCCGCTGCGGGGGGCGAGGCCCGGTTCCGCGCCGCCCTGCGCACCAGCCTGGAAGCGGCGCTGGCGAGCGCGGCGGCCGGACCGGCCGGCGCCGCGCCCCTGCCCCTGGCAGCCGCGGCGGTGGGCGCCAGCGGCATCGAGCGGGGCAGCCCCGTGCAGGAGCAGGGCAGGCTGCTGGCGGCGTCGGCCCTGGGCCTGGATCCGGCCCTGGTGACCGTGGTCGGCGATGAGCAAACCGCCCTGCTGGGGGCCCTGGGTAGGGGGCCGGGGGTGCTGGTGATCAGCGGCACCGGCTGCATCGCGCTGGGCCAGAACGCCGCCGGTGGACAGCACCGCTGCGGCGGCTGGGGCTGGCTGCTGGATGGGGCCGGCTCCGCCCTGGACATCGGCCGCGATGGCCTGGCGCTGAGCGTGCGCATGGCGGATGGCCGCGATCCCGAGACGCCCCTGCGCCAGGCCCTCTGGCAGGCCCTCGGCGCCCGCACCGCCCAGGAGGTGAAGGCTGCGGTGGTGGCCCCCGGCTTCGGGGCGGCCGAGTTCGCGCGGCTGGCGCCGGTGGTGGCCGCGGCGGCCGGCGCCGGAGACCCGCAGGCGCGCCGCATCATCGCGCACTCGGCCCGGGCCCTGGCGGAGCTGGTGGGCGGGGTCGCCCAGGCCCTGCGGCTGGAGGCGCCGGCCGTGTGTGCGGTGGGCGGCGCCCTTGAACACCTCCAGCCCCTCCGGACCGGCCTGGAGGCGGCCCTGGCCCAGCGCCTGCCGGCGGCCCGGCTGCAGACCCCGCACGAGGATGCCTGCGCCGGTGCCCTGGAGCTGGCCGCCGCTCTGCTCGGCCACCCCGCAGTCAGGCCCGGTTGAGATGCCGGTCGGCCAGGCCGGCCAGCTCACCGCACCAGTGATCCACTTCGGCCTGGGCAGCCGCCTCCACCATCACCCGCAGCAGCGGCTCGGTGCCGCTGGCCCGCACCAGCACCCTGCCGCTGCCGGCCATCGCCGCCTCGGCGCGGGCCACGGCAGACGCCAGCGGTTCACAACCCTGCCAACCGGTGCGGCGGGCCCGATCCGGCACGGTGACGTTCACCAGCTTCTGGGGATAGGGCTGGAAGCTGCCGTCCATCCACTCCGCCAGGGATGCCCCCTGCGCGTGCACGAGCGTGGCCACCTGCAGCGCCGTGAGCAGGCCGTCACCGCTCATGCCGTGGTGGGCCGAGAGGATGTGGCCCGACTGCTCGCCCCCGAGGGCCGCCCCCAGCTCCTCCATGGCGGCATGGACATGCTGATCGCCCACCGGCGTGCGCTCCAGCAGGCCGCCCCGGGACTGCCAGGCGCGCTCGAAGCCGAGGTTGCTCATCACGGTGGCCACGATCCGGTTGGCGGGCAGACGCCGCTCGGCCATCAGGGCCTGGCCCCAGAGGAAGAGGATCTGGTCACCGTCCACCACCCGGCCCCGTCCATCCACCGCGAGCATGCGATCAGCATCGCCATCGAAGGCGAAGCCCATCGCCGCCCCCTGCTCGAGCACCGCCGCGCGCAGAACCTCCAGATGGGTGCTGCCGCAGCCCTGGTTGATGCGGCGGCCATCCGGGGTGCCGTGCAGCACCGTCAGGCTGGCACCCAGCTGGCGGAACAGGGCCTCGCCGCAGCTGGTGGCCGAACCCCAGCACAGGTCGAGCACCACCTTCACCCCATCCAGGCGCGCCCCATCGACGCTGGCCAGGAGGGTGTCGCGATAACCGGCGAGCAGATCGCCGCGCGCCTGCACGCCGCCATCGCCGGCGAAGTCGGCCGCGGCGGCGGGCAATTCACCGTGCAACCCGGCCTCGATCGCCTCCTGCTGGTGCCGGGCGAGCTTGGCGCCGCAGGCGCCGAACACCTTGATGCCGTTGTCCGGGGGGGGATTGTGGCTGGCCGACACCATCAGGCCGCCGCTGGCCCCAAGACGCCGGATCGCACCGGGAACGGCGGGGGTGGGGCAGAGGCCCAGATCGAACACCTCGCGGCCGGCGGCGGTGAGACCGGCGGCCAGTGCCGCCACAAGCATCGGTCCGCTGCAGCGGGAATCCCTCCCGATCAGCACAGGACCGCCGGGCGGCAGCACCCGGCCGCTCCAGAAGCCGAGCTGCAGAGCCAGCGCCGGCGTGATCAGGGCTCCCACCCGGCCGCGAATCCCATCGGTGCCGAAGTGGGCCTGGCCGGGCTCCAGGGGCACCCCGATCGGAAAGCGGGCCGGGTCGGCCATGGGTATGGGCACGCGCAGGGGCAACAGGCTAAGGGGGGCGGCCCGGCGGCACTCAGCGCCAGCGGCGGGGCCACCAGGCCCAGCGCAGCAGCTCAACGGCGGCCCAGATCAACAGAGCTCCCACCACCCAACCCGGCAGAAACAGCAGCGGCCAGTACGGCCGCAGCAGCAGCACGAGCCCGGCGGCGGCGAGCACCTGCAGGGCGCGGCGGCGCTGCTGCCAGCCCGGCAGGGTGGTGAGCAGGGCCGGCAGGGGCGGCGGGGATGGCAGGCGCCAGGGGGGCACGGATGGACGGGGGCGGGGAGTGGCTCCCTCCAGCATGCTGCCCAGCGTCCGGGCCAAGCTGGCCTGAGATCCGGCCGGATCCCGGCCTCGTTCCCCTCGCACTCCGCCCTCCACCTGCCGCCCGATGCGCTTGCTTCCGCTGCTGGCCGGCACCTGCCTGGGCGCCGCCGCGGCCCTGCTGGCCGGACGGGCGGCGCTCGTCATGCCACCTCAGCCGACCCCGGCCTGGAGCACCGCCAGCCTGGAGCAGGCGCGGCGCTTCGCGCCGGACCCGGGTCTGCGGCGGGAGGCGGCCTTGCTGCTGGCCGCGCGGGCGGAGGGCGATCCCCGGCGCCAGCAGCAGCTTCTGGCGGGCCAGGGCTGGGGCGCCGACCCCCTGGCGGCCGTTGTCCTCAAACGCCAGGCCCTCAGCGCCGAGGCCCTGCGGCGGCCCGCTGAGGCGGAGGCGCTCTGGCACAGGCTGCTGCAGCGCTTCCCCCGGGAACCGGCCGCCGCCGATGCCCTCTACGCCCTCGGCCAGAGGCAGCCGGCGCTGCACGGGCAGCTGCGGCGCAGGTTCGCCGCCCATCCTGCCGCCCTGGCCGCGGCCAGCGAACGGGGCGACGCCGACCACCTGGTGCGCTGGGGAGCGCGCTGGCCCGGGGCCGCCGGGGTGATCAGCGACGCCTGTCGCGGCCGCGCCGATGCGACCGGGCGCAACCTGCTGGCCGGCGGCCTGGCGCGACTGGGCGATGGCGCCGCCGCCCGGCGCTGCCTGCGGGGATCCCCGCCCAGCAAGGCCACCGCCCTGGCGCTGGCCGAAGCCCAGCTGCGCGGCTCCGCCCCGGAGGTTCTGCGGGCGGAAGCGGAGCTGCTCGCCCTGGCCCGCCGCCAGCCCCACAGCCTGGAGGCGGCAGCCGCGGCCCGGCTGCTCAGCGAAGGCAGCGGTGCCGCCAACCTGGCCCTGGTGCGCCAACTGCCGCCTTTCCTGCAGGCCACCGCGCCGGTGCAGGCGCGGCTGGCCCTCAGCGCCGGCGAGACGGGACGGCTGGCCCCGGCGCTGCGGGTGCTCGAGCGCTGGCCGCACGAGCCGGCGAGCTGGGAGCTGCAGTGGCAGCTGGCCCGCCGCGAGGCCCTGGCGGGTCGCTGGCCGGCCGTGGCCCTGCTGCTGGCCCCGCAACGCAGCGCCGGGCTGCCGGCGGGGCTGGCGGCCCGGCAGGAGTTCTGGCTGGGCCTCAGCGCGTGGGAGCAGGGTCAGCGGGGGGCGGCCCGCACCACCTGGGCGGAGCTGCAGCGGCACCATCCCGGCGGGTACTACGGCTGGCGGGCGGCGGTGCGGCTCGGCCGCGACGACGGCCGGGTGAAACCCACGGGCCCCGGCAGTCTGCCCCGGCCCGTTTGGGAACCTCTCGCCAGCGGCTGGGCTCACCTCGACCGGCTCTGGCGCCTGGATCAGCGCCTGGAAGCCTGGGAAAGCTGGCGGCACCGGCGGGGCGGTCGGCCACCGGGCGATGGGCAGCTGCTGCTGGTGGAGGGCCGGCTGCGGCGCGGCATCAACGACCACTGGCTGGGCCTGGGCCAGCTGGAACAGGCCCAGCTGCGGCTGACCACCGCGCAGTGCCCCCAGCGCCGGTTGCTTGAAGGCAGTCTGCGCCAGGTTCCGCTGGCCTCGGTGTTCGAGCGGGCGTCCCGGAGCCGTGGTGTGCCCGCGACCCTGCTGGCGGCGGTGGCCCGCCAGGAATCGCGCTTCAGCCCCGGCGTGCGCTCGGTGGTGGGGGCGGTGGGCCTGATGCAACTGATGCCGGCAACCGCCGCGGAGCTGGCGGGCCGGCCCCTGAGCCCGGCGGAGCTGGAGGATCCCCGGCGCAACGCCGCCCTCGGCGCCGCGTTCCTGGCCCAGCTGCTGCGGCGCTGGGATGGCAATCCCCTGCTGGCGGTGGCCAGCTACAACGCCGGCCCCGGCGCCGTGGCGGGCTGGGTCAACCCGTGGGTCCGGACCCGGCCGGAGCTGTGGGTGGAGGCGATCCCCTACCCCGAGACCCGTCTCTACGTGAAGAAGGTGCTCGGCAACCTGTGGAGTCTGGAGACCGATCCGATCCCGCGCTGCTGAGTGCGCTCAGGCGGCCACGAAGCGACCGATCGTGGCACCCATGAGCACCAGCAGCACGAGCAGCAGGGCCTGCCGCAGGGGCGAGAGATTCACCCGGATGCGGGCCAGGTCGAGGCGGGCCAGCAACACGGCGCTGGCCAGGATCAGCACGTTGGAGAGCACATTGAGGTGGAGAAGGTAGAGCCCCCCCACGGTGACGATCAGGAGCGTGATCACCAGACTCATCACCCGGCTGGCGGCCATCAGGTTGGATACCCGCTGCAGGAGCAGATCGGGAATGGTGCACACCAGCACCACCGCCACGGCGTGGAGGCAGTCGATCGACCAGACCACCGCCGCAATGCCGAGCAGGCCGGCGGCCGGCGAGGGGGCCGGGCCCGTCCAGCGCAGCCCCTCGTACACCGAAACCGCCAGCAGCACCAGCAGCATCGGCGCCCGCAGCGGCAGGGTGAGCAGGCGCAGCAGGTGGCTCATGCGGCTTCCAGTTCCAGCGAGATGGCGTCCAGGGGACAGCTTGGAATGCATTGCTCGCAGACCAGGCAACGCTCCGCGTCGAACTGCAGACGCCAGCTGGGGGCGGCGAAGCCGAGGGCACCGCTGGGGCAGAGGCTGGAGCAGATCCCGCAGTCCACGCAGGCAACAGGATCGATGCGGATCTGCCCCGGCACCCGATTCAGTTGCACTCCCAGGCTTTCCAGCCAGCTCTCGGCGGCGGTGAGCTCATCGATGTCGCCGGAGAGCTCCACCACCATCGTGCCGCTCTGGTTCGGCGCGATCTGGGCCCGCAGGATCTTGGCCGCGATGTCGAAATCCACAGCCAGCCGGTAGGTGATCGGCTCGTGCACCGATTCACGCGGAAAGTGAAGGGTGAGCCGGCGCTTCATGGCGGGTCGGAGGCGCCGCAGGGATGTCCGGGGTCCCTGGGAGCCTCGCAGTCCCCGGGAGCCTGGGGGTTTTGCGGAAGCATCGGGGGCGCGGGGTTCAGCGGCAGGAACGGCTGCTTCGCCAGCGGCGGGAGCGATGACCGCAGCTCTGCTCCCGGCCAGCCCAGAAATACCCAGCCATGGGCGATGGGACGGTCAACGCGCATTGGGGGCTCCGTCAAACGAGCCGCTCCGATCTTGTGTAGAAAGATCAAGAAACCGGCATATGCCGGGGAGGCGCCGGGCGGAATGTAGAACCCATCGGTATTCAATGCGTACACGGTACTGTGAGCGTTGTGGGGGTTTGAGCCCTTTGGTGGGTGAGCAGCACCGAAACCGCTGTAGCCAAAGTCATTGCGCAGTTGAAGTGCTCCCCCGGGAAAGTTGTTCCTATCGACAACCCCAGCACCCGCCGACAAGCTACGTGCTTGCGCCGGGATGTAACCGACAACCCAATGCCACCACCGACCACACGCGGGCACATCAGGATAGTACACGGTAACCGCATCACGCTTGGTACCATTGGGAAGATCACTCCATTTCAACGCGGGGGATTCATTTTTTGGGACATGCCAGCGAGTAAAGATTCGGGCATTTTGCAAAGATTTATCATGTTCAACGCTCGGACTGATCACCGTCAGCGCTTGAGCGCCCAAGGCCAGGCCACGCCATGCGATCAAGACAGGAGCAGGATCGGCTTTGACCACGCGATGCAACCGCAGAGCACAACCATATGCCTTGATCATGCGTTATGGCTTGAGGGCTAATTATGCAGTGCAGCCTTGCGTTGCAGTCATACGCCGAATCGAGCGATCAATCCATTATCTTAGGGAAGCTCTGAAAAACCGAGCAACGATCAATGGAGCCCCCGATGCCGCAATGGATCTCAGCTGGCTGCAGCGGCGAAATTGCGGTTGTTCAGAGCTTCCTTAGCCTCGCTCTGGTCTCGTTTTCGTTGCGTTCTGGATGAGATCGGCTCTGGATGAGATCGGCGCTGATGAGATAAGGTCAGGCTTCCTTTAGACTACCAGCCACGGAAGGGGCTGCCAACGCCAGAGTTCCCCTCCGCCCTGGCACCTTCGCGATGGCCCCTTCACCGGACTCCAGCCCCAGATCCCTGGGCCCGCTTGAGCGGCTGATCCTGGTGGGAATCGCGCTGCTCCTTGCTGGCGCCCTGCTGTGGCTGCGGGGTGGAATCCAGCCGCAGGCACCCCTGGAGAAACTGGCGCGCCAATCGCTCGACCTGCCGGCGGCCCGTGCCAACGGCCGCCCCACCCTGCTGGAGTTCTACGCCGACTGGTGCCAGGCCTGCCGCGCCATGGCACCGGCGATGGAGCAGCTGGAACAGCGCCGGAGGGGCCAGCTCAACGTGGTGCTGCTCAACGTGGACAACCCTCGCTGGCAGCCGGAGCTGGAGCGCTTCGAAGTCAACGGTATCCCCCAGCTGGAGTTCTTCGCCAGCAACGGTGAGCCGGTGGGGCGGGCCGTCGGTGCCCGCACGCCCACGGAGCTCCAGGCGATCGGCGACGCCCTGGTGGCGGGCCGCCCCCTGCCCCAGCTGGCCGGGGCGGGGCTGACCAGCCGGGTGGAGTCGGCCCCTGCTGCCACGATGGCGGCACCCCGCAGCCACGGCTGACGTTCCCCATGGACCCCCGCTTCCGGGTGGCGCTGATCGCCGCCACTCCCAATCCACAGCAGTGTGTCTACGCGGGGATGCACCAGGATTACTCGGAAGGCTTCGTGGCCGAACAGCGCGACAGCTGGCCCGATGAATCGCGCGCGGGGGAGATCTGCGTGAAGCGACTTCTGGCCGGTGAGCGCGGCCACTACGGGCCACTGGAGCACGCCATGATCGTGCTGAATGTGGGCTGGTTCCCTCATTCTGTGATCCAACAGGCCCGCACCCACCGGGTTGGCGTGAGCTTCGATGTGCAGTCGATGCGTTATACAGGGGAGCGAATCTGCCGCGCCGCCAATGGCGACGTGGAGCTGGAGGAGGTATTCTATCTCCGCCCCGTCGGAGCCTACAGCGACCGTCAGGGCAAAAAATACACCTACCTGGCCGAGCAGCGGGACGCAGACCTCGAGCTCTGCAGAAGAGCGGCTGAGCGCTATCGCGATCTGCTCGCCGCTGGCTTCGCCGAGGAGCATGCCCGCGGCATCCTGCCCTTTGATTACCGCCAGCACTTCGTGGTGAGTTTTTCCCTGCGGGCCTTTCTCCATTTCATGGATCTGCGGGCCAAGCTCGATGCCCAGGAGGAGATCCGGGCCCTCTGCGACCTGATGTGGCCTCACATGCAGGCCTGGGCCCCTGAGATCGCCGCCTGGTATGAGAGGAATCGCCTGCACCGGGCCCGGCTCGCACCCTGACTGCCTGGCCGCTGCCGCGGCACAAGTCGTTCAGCCTGGCGCAAGCCAGGGAGCCCCGCTCAGACGCGGGCGAGGGTGACCCGTTCAGGTTGATGCTGGTATTTGCCGGCCCTGTCCTGGTAGGTGGTGTCGCACGGATCGCCTTCGAAGAACAGGAGTTGGCAGATTCCCTCCTCGGCATAGATGCGGCAATCCGCCCCTGAGGAATTGCTGAATTCCAGGGTGAGATGGCCCTCCCAGCTGGCTTCGGCCGGGGTGGTGTTCACAATGATGCCGAGGCGCGCATAGGTGCTCTTGCCCAGGCAGATCACCGTGATGTTGGCGGGCACCCGCAGGCGCTCGAGGGCAACACCGAGGCCATAGCTGTGGGCCGGCAGGATGAAGAATTGACCATCATCGTCGTGGTGCAGGGGCGCCGGCTCCAGGTTGGCCGGGTTGAAGCGCTTGGGGTTCATCACGGTGCCGGGTACATGCCGGAAGATCAGAAACTCCCGCGCACTCAGCCGCAGGTCGTAGCCATAGGACGAGCAGCCGTAGCTCAGCACAGGGCTGGCGACATTCTCGGGATCAAGATGGCGCACCAGCGTGGCCTGAAAGGGCTCGAGCATGCCGCCAGCGGCCTGTTCGTTGATCCAGCGGTCGTTCTTGAGCATGGCAACAGGGTGCTCAGAGGCCGCGGCGCAGCTCGGTGACCTGATCGGCCATCGCCATCAGCGCGGCGGGCATCGCGGGTCCGGTGAGGATCACATCCAGCTGGCTGGGCCGCCGCTCCAGGCTGGCGACGACGTCTTCCGCGCTCAGGTAACCGAGTTCCACGGCCAGCCCGAGTTCATCGAGCACCATCAGATCCACGGCACCGCTGAGAAGCTGCTCGCGGCTGAAGCTCCACAGATCGGCCACGGCCCGCGCCGCTGCGGGCGCCTCCGCGGCGGGCCGATCCAGGCAGGCCGCCACCGCGGGCCGCAGCCACTGCAGGCGGCCGCAGAGCCAGATGCTGGCTTCGGGGCCCTGCTCGACACCGCCCTTGAGGAACTGACTCACGAGCACCCGGCTGCCCAGCCCGGCCGTGCGCAGGGCCTGGCTGAGCACACTGCCGAAGCTGCCCCGATAGGGAGCGGTGTGCACCTGCAGCAGACCCTCCGGCTGGGCGGCCGGACGGACCTGCGGCAGGGGCCGGGGAGTGACCGGGGCGAGGGGCCGGTGCGGGCCGAATGGGGTACCGGGCAGACCGCGCGTGGCTCCGACAGAGGCGGGAAGGCTGGCGGTCATGGGCGTCCGGGCACGAGGCTGAATGTAGCGGCAGGGGCGGCACAATCAAGCCCGCGCACACCACCGGTGGCGCAAACACCTGTACCAGTGGCCTGGGCAACGGTGGCGACGGTGACCGTTGCCCGCACAAAGCGTGTGCTCCGCTACAAAGTGGCCCCAAGCCCATCCGTAGGTTCCGCCCATTCGTGCCCACGTCATGGTCGGCGCCTCCCGAGGCTTCAGCCGCACTGCGCCAACGCCGTCCTCGGGCGATCCGGGTTCCGTGGCGGGCATCGGCAACGCCGGCCAGAGCGCGTCCACCCTGCTGGAGGTGATCCGGGGCCTCACGGGCAGCACGGTGGAGACCGTGGAGCGGGGCAAGACGATCTTCTTCCCGGGGGATCCTGCGGAAAAGGTTTATCTGCTGCGCCGGGGAGCCGTGCGCCTCTCGCGGGTGTACGAGAGCGGCGAGGAGATCACAGTGGCCCTGCTGCGCGAGAACAGCCTGTTCGGCGTGCTCTCCCTGCTCACCGGCCAGCGTTCGGATCGCTTCTATCACGCGATCGCCTTCACCCGCGTGGAGATGATCACCGCCCCGGCCACCTCCGTGCGCAGGGCCATCGAGCAGGACGCCAGCGTCGGTCTGCTGCTGCTGCAGGGTCTCTCCTCCCGGATCCTGCAGACCGAGACGATGATCGAAACCCTCACCCATCGCGACATGAGTTCGCGTCTGGTGAGTTTCCTGCTGGTGCTCTGCCGCGACTTCGGAGTGCCCAGCAGCGAGGGGATCACGATCGACCTGCGGCTCTCCCACCAGGCGATCGCCGAGGCGATCGGCTCCACCCGGGTCACGATCACCCGCCTGCTGGGTGACCTGCGCAATGAGGGTCTGGTGTCGATCGACCGCAAGAAGATCACGGTGTTCGACCCGATCGCTCTGGCCAAGCGCTTCAGTTGAGCGAGCGCGCCTGAGCCGATGCCAGCCCGAACCCTCCGGGGCGGAGATACTGGTGCCCCCTGGAGCTGTCGGTGTCGGGCTGGCTGCTGATCGTGAGCCTGCTGGTGCTCGGAGGTGTGCTCTCCACCCTGGGCGACCGGCTGGGCAGCCGAGTGGGCAAGGCCCGCCTGAGCCTGTTCAACCTGCGCCCGCGCAACACGGCGGTGGTGATCACGGTGCTCACGGGCAGCCTGATCAGCGCCATGTCGCTGGGGCTGATGCTGCTGGTGAGCCAGCAGCTGCGCGTGGGCCTGTTCGAGCTGGATCAGATCCAGGAGCGGCTGCAGGCCAGCCGGGCCGCCCTGGAGCGCAGTCAGCGGGAGAGGGCCGAGGCGGAGTCCGGTCGGCTCCAGGCGCGCCGTCTGCTGATCGAGGCCCGGCGGCAGGCGATCGCGCTCCGGCAGGAGCTGCAGCCCCTGCAGGCCCAGCGGCAGCAGCTGCTGGCTGAGCGCGACCGCCTCAGCGGGGAGGTGCGCAGCCGCGACGCCGACATCCGCCGCAACAAGGCTGAGCTGGCCCAGGTGCAGCGGCGCATCGATGCCGGCGCCAGCGAACTGCGCCAGCTGGAGAACAACCTGATCGCCCTGCGGCGTGGCGATGTGGTGATCGCCAGCGGCCAGCCCCTGGCCACCGCCAAGGTGGCCCTGGAGAAACCCAGCCAGGCCCGGCCGGTGATCAACGCCCTGCTCCAGCAGGCCAACCGCTTCGCCTTCCAGCGCGTGCTGCCGGGCCAGCCCGCCAACCGCCAGATCCTGTTGGTGCCCCGCAGTGACATCACCAGACTCGAGGAGATGCTGGTGAAGCCGGGCAGCTGGGTGGTGAGCATCCTCGCCGCCACCAACGTGCTGCGGGGCGAGCAGCAGGTGCTCGCCTTCCCCGACCTGCGCCCCAACCGGCCGGTGGTGCGCGGCGGCGAGGTTCTGGCGAGCACCACGATCGAAGGGGATCTGCGCAATCCCGAGGCCATCTCGCGGCGGCTGAACCTGCTGCTGGCCGCCGCCTATGCCAAGGCCCAGCGCCAGGGCACCCTGGCCGATGGGGTGCAGTTCGATGCCACCAACGCCAACCAGCTGACCCGCTCGCTGGCCGAACGCCCCGCTGGAGAGGTCGCCCAGCTGGAGGCCGTGGCCAGCCATGATGCCGATACTCCCGACCCGATCGGCGTGACCTTCCGCTGGGTCCGGTCTCGGCTGTCCCAGCCGCAGCGCCTGCCATGAGCGGCAGCTGGGCAGGACTGGATCCCGGCCATGACAAGTGCGGCCTGGTGCGCTGCGACCCCGGCCGCACCCTGGTGACCGATGCCCACATCGACGCGGTGGAGGCCTGCCTGCAGCGGCTGGCGACCTGGCACCACGAGGGACTCGAGGGGGTGGTGCTCGGCGACGGCACCGGCAGCGGCCCCTGGCCCGGGCGGCTGCGCCGGCTGGGCCTGGCCATCGCTGTGGTGGATGAGCGCGGCAGCACCCTGGCCGCCCGGGAGCGCTACTTCAGCCTGCTGCCGGCGCGGGGCTGGCGGCGTCTGCTGCCGCGGGGCCTGCGGCTGCCGCCCCGGGCGCTCGACGACGTGGCGGCCCAGCTGCTGCTGGAGCGCTGGCTCGGCCAGCCCCTGGGGCGCGCAGACGGGCTGGAGCCGCCGCTCCTGGAGCGGGAGCGGCGGGCGCGCCGGGCTCAGAAGCGGGCCCGCACCGTGAAGGCGTAATCCCCCCCCGGCTCGAGCTGGTAGTCCGCTTTCACCAGGAAGCGGAGCAGGGCGTCCTGGATCAGGGCGCGCCCCAGGGAGGGCTCCACGCTGAGCTCGCCGCGCTCGAAGCGCCAGGTGAAGGTCCAGCGGAATCCTCCGGCGCTCACCTCCCCCTCCAGCAGGCGCTCGCTGAAGCTCTGGTGCAGCACCCGCAGCTGGGCGGTGGTGGTGGGAAGGCGGGCCATCGGCTCAGGCTGGCGGGAGGTCGGCGCGGAAACCGTTCACATCGTTACCAGCCTTGCCATAGCCCTGGTCGCGGATCAGGGCGAAGGCCCGTTCCACCTCCGCCAGAACCAGCTCCAGAACGGGGAGCTCAGCCGGCCGGAACCGACCGAGCACATGGCCCACGGTGGCGGCCTTGCGTTCCGCCGGGGTGGCGGCCGGAGCGCCGATGCCGATCCGCAGCCGAGGGAACTCCTGGGTGCCGAGATGGGTGATGGCACTGCGCAGGCCGTTGTGCCCGCCGGCGCTGCCGCGCTGGCGCAGCCGCAGGCGTCCGAGGGGCAGGTCCATGTCGTCGACCACCACCAGCAGCTGCTCCGGCGTCAGCGTGAACCAGTCGAGGGCCGCCCGGATCGAGCGGCCGCTGTCGTTCATGTAGGTCTGGGGCAGGAGCAGCCGCAGACGCGACGCACCCCCTCCCAGCTCGGCCAGTTGTCCGTGCAGTCGGGACTGCTGGCGGAAACCGGAGCCATGGCGCGCGGCCAGCCGCTCCAGGGCCATGAACCCGACGTTGTGACGGGTGTCGTGGTACCGCGCTCCAGGATTGCCCAGGCCCACCACCAGCTGGAGGCCCACGGATTCAGCCCTGGCGCTCACCGGTGGGGAGATCGGCGGCCGCCCCCGGGGCGGCAGTGGCTGCATCGGTGGCGGCTGCATCGGTGGCCGCCGCAGCGGCGGTGGCTGCAGCCGTGAGGGCCTCGCGCCTGGAATCGATCGGCTCGCCCTCGCCGGCAATGGCGGATCGGAATTCCCGCTCGAACTCGCTCGACGCCGACTGGAAACCCCTGAGAGTTCGACCCAGGGCGCGCCCGAGCTCGGGCAGGCGCTTGGGGCCGAACACCACAAGGCCGATGGCGGCAATCACGGCCAGCTCAGGCAGGCCGATCCCGAAGACATTCATGGAGGGTGCCCGCGGCGGGGGGATCAGCCGATGCCGTTCCAGTTGACGTTGATGCCCTCGAGCAGCAGCGACTTGTTGTAGAGCTGCAGGATCACCAGCAGAAACACAAGGAAGAGGGCCATGAACACCCCCATCACGGGAGTGGTGCCCCAGCCCGGAACCACCTTGCCGTATTCGGAGTTCAGGGGACGGAGCAGGTCTCCCAGACGGGTGCGTTGGGCCATGGCGGCTCGAACCTCTCGCGCGTGCAGACGGCCCGATTACTGTAGGGGCTGCCGCTGCCCGCCCACGCCGGGCCGATGCGCCTCGCAACGCATCGGCCCGGCGTGGGCGGCATCAGACCGGTTGGCGGGAGGTTCTCCCCCGGCAGCATCGTCCGTCTGGCGAGCTGGCTGCCTGGCAGACCAGCCACGCCCGGGCTCCCCGGCGCCCCCATCCCGACGTCAGCCTGACGCCGCCCCACCCCCACTGATCGCCACCCCATGGAAACCAGCAGCTCCCCAGCCCTTTCGGTGGCCCTGGCCGTGCTGGCGGTGCTGCTCGCGCTCACCGGTTTCGGGGTGTACACGGCGTTCGGTCCGCCCTCGAAAACCCTCTCCGACCCCTTTGACGACCACGACGACTGAGCGCCCGGGCTGCCGGGTTCGGCGGGCTCAGACGGGAGCAAGGCGCCAGAAACCCAGTTGCCATGGGCCCAGCTCCGCGAGCCGGCCGGCTTCGGGCTGGGGATCGAGCGGCTGATCGAGCCCGTCGAGCCGCTCCAGCACCCGCCAGCGACCGCCCGGTGCGAAGCGGCGCCGGCAGGGGCTGAGATTCTGCACCGCCACCACCACGCCGGCATTGCCGGTGCGACAGCCGATCAATACCAGCCCCGGGGCCAGGGGGGCCAGGCCCTGGAGCCCTGGCCCGGCGGGATCGGCCGACGCGGCGGCCACAGGGCGCCGCCACAGCGGTTCCCGCAGCCGCAGCGCCTCGGCCGGCACGGCGGCCTGGCTCCAGCTTCCCCGGAACGGCAGCACGGCCAGGCGCTGGCGCTGCCAGCCGTTGTCCGCGCCGGGATCGGGCCAGGTGGGCGCCCGCAGCAGAGACACCCCGAGCCGCCCGGCAGCCGCCGACACCCCCTGGGGCCCGTCGAGCAGCAGCGCCAGGCCGCCATCGGCCTGCAGCGCGGCCACCCAGCTCAGAGCCGCCACCTCCCAGCGCGCCCGCTCGCGGGCCGTGGCAGCCTCCGCCGGACGTTCCACCATGCCGCCGGAGGTGTCGGCGGCCCAGCGGCTGGCGCTGGCGGCCAGCGGCAGCTCCAGCCGCAGCAGTTCATGGCGCTGGTGCCAGTGCACCGCCAGGCTGAGTTCCAGCCAGGGGCAGCCGGCCAGCAGCCGCCCATCGAGGCGCAAGCGGCTGCCGCCACACCGCCCCCGCCAGCGGAAGCTGGCGCAGAGAGCCCCCCGCTCGCGCAGCTCGGGCTGGCCCTGCCAGGTCCAGGGCAGGGGATGGTCGGCATAGTCGGCGGCCAGATCCCAGGCGTCCCAGAACTCGCCCGTGTCGCCGAAACGGCCCCAGGCCAGGGGCCCGGCCAGCTGCGGCCGGCCCTCGCCATCCCAGATCTGTTCCACGCCACAGGGGCCCAGACGCACCTGCAGCAGCCCGTTGGCCAGCACCACCCCATCGCCCTCCGAGCCCACGCGCACCGGATGCCGGGGCGGCACCAGGGCCGGCTGCTGCCGGCCGCTGGGCGGCTCGGAGGCCCGCAGCCGACGCTCGAGGCGGCAGGCGCCCACCCCGCTGATGCCGGGGATCTGCACCCAGCAGCCCCCGCCGGCAGCGGGCTGGCTGGCAAGCGGGGCGCCCCCTTGGCTCCACCACCCGGCGGGCAGGCGCAGGGTGAGCGGACGGGCGGGCAGGGGCTGAAGCTGCACCAGGCTCCAGCAACCGAATCCGGGTGCCCCTGGCCCGGCGCCGAGCCACCGCCACAGAGCCTGGTCACGGGCGCCGGCAGCCTGCCGCCGGGCCTGGCGCCACCGGGGCTCGGCCTGCTCGAACACCTCCGGGATCGCGGTGCCGGGAAGGATGTCGTGGAACTGCTGGAAGAGCAGCGGCTCCCAGTCGATGGGCGCGTCTTCGCTGGCCAAGTCTTCGCTGGCCGTGGCGGCGGCGGATGCCGGCCCCGCCAGCACCCGGGCCAGCTCCGCCTCCCGCAGCAACCGCTCGAGCGTGCGGTTGTGGCGCTTCTGATCGGGCCGGGTGGTGGCACACCCCCGATGCAGCTCCAGATAGAGCTCATCGCGCCACACCGGCCAGCGCCCGGCCCCCGGCGCCAGTCCGGCCAGGTAGGCCCGCAGGCTGCCGTGTCGCTGCGCGGGCGCCTCCGGCCGGTCCGCCCAGAGGCGGAGCTGGTCGAGCATCTCCGCCGTGGGACCGCCGCCGTGGTCGCCCACACCGGGGAGCCAGAGCGCCTCCGCCACACCGGTGGCCTGCTGCCAGTCGCGCTGGAAGCGGGCGATCGCCAGCGGATCGCCGTCGCTGCCGATCGGGGCCGTCATCAGGGCCAGCAGCTCCGAGCCACAGCGGCCGCGCCAGCGGAACAGCCGGTGGGGGAACGGGTTGGTGGCGTTCCAGGCGAGCTTGTGGGTGCAGAACCAGCGCACACCCGCCGCCGCCGCGACGGCGGGCACCCCGGCCCCGAAGCCGAAGCTGTCGGGCAGCCAGGCCAGGTTGTGGTGGAACCCGGGGAACAGGCGGCGGCTCTCCCGCTGGCCGTGCTGGAACTGGCGCAGCAGCGATGGCGTGCCGATCAGCACGCAGTCGGTCTCCACCCAGGGGCCGTTGATCGGCTCGAAGCGGCCGGAGCGGGCCGCCGCCCGCAGCCGCGCGAACAGGGCCGGCCGGTGGCGCTCCAGCCAGGCCTGCAGCGCCGGGGTGGAGTGGGCGAAGTGGAGCTCGGGATAGCGGTCGATCAGATCGAGGGCCGAGACGAAGGTGCGCTCCGCCGCCCGCCAGGTGTCCGCCACCGGCCACAGCCAGGCCAGATCGAGGTGGGCATGGCCCAGCACGTGCACCTGCGCCTGCCCTGGGGCGGCCAGCAGGTCGCGCAGGGCGGCGCGGGTCGCGCCCAGCAGGTCGTGGGGATCGGCCGGATCGAGGGGTTCCAGCTCCAGTGTGCTGTCGATCAGGGCCCCGTCGTCGTGCAGCGGACTGCGCAGCCGCAGCTCCAGCCGCAGCACGTCCCCCTGCCACCAGCGGTCCGGCAGGGGCCAGCGGCAGGCGGTGTCGAACAGATCTCCCTGGAGCACCCGTTGCCCATCAACCCGGAGCTCCGCCCGATCCGCCCACCAGCGCAGGCAGAGCCGCGCCCGCGCAGCCCCGGCCAGGGATCTCCAGACCGCCGGACAGGCCAGCGCGAGCGTCAGACTCCGCTCCAGCCCCCCCCGGGGCCAGATCAGCAGGCCGCGGCGATGCCAGTCGGGCCGGTGCCGGGCACCCCAGGGATGGCTGAGGGCGGCGGCGATCTCACCTCCGGGCTGCTCGCACCGCCACTGCCCCCGCAGATCCCAGCGGGCGTGTTCCGGGGGGTGGTTCACCGGCGCGCGTGAAGCAAACGTTTCAATCCTGGGGGCTCGGGGCCCCAGGGGCCGCCTGGACGGGGGGTTGGCGGAGGGAGGCCCATAGGATGGTGAGGCAGCCGCACGGCAGGTGAGGCCCTTTCGGCGCTGTCACCCTTCCGGCCCGTCCGCCGGTTCCTCCCCGCCCCCAGACCCCGCAGGCCCGACCATGCTCGCCCTCAAGATCTCGGTTTACTCGGTCGTCTTCTTCTTCATCGGGATCTTTGTGTTCGGCTTCCTGGCCAGCGACCCCAGCCGCACACCGAGCCGCAAGGACCTGGAGGAGTGACCCAACGGGGCCCTGCACTTCCGCTGCTCCATGGCATGATCGCCGCCGTTCGTTGAAGCCTTGTGCGTCGGCCCTCCAGGTCCAGCCATCCGGTCCTGGCCTCCGCACAGCTTGTGCTGATCGGTCTCGGTTCAGGGGCTGGCACGGCACAGGCGCAGGCTGAGTCTCAGCTGCAGTCACCTCCTGCGCAGATCCTCACGGCGAGGGTGGGTGCGGGCCCCTCGGCAACGGGGGACCCTCTGCCGGCGCCATCGCCCGTGCAGCCTCTCAGGGCAGCGTCGATGCCGCTGTCGCGGACAGCCCCGGGAGAGGCGGCCCAGGCCGGCGCTGGCGCGGACGGCGCCTCCCTGGTGCTGCCCCCCGGCGAGGGCCCGGAGCGGGCACCCCTTGAGATCGGCCTCTCGGCGAACCGCCAGAGCTACGACGGCCAGCTCGGCCGCGTCGTGGCCCAGGGCAATGCCGCTGCGAGCCTGGCCGGCGGCAGCATCCGGGCCGAGCGGATCGAATACGACGTGAACTCGCGCACCGTCTACGCCTTCGGGTCGGTGCGCTTCCAGCGCGGCCAGCAGTATCTCCAGGCCAGCAAGCTGCGCTACAGCCTGCTCGAGGGGGTGGGTGAGATCGAAGACGTGTATGGGGTGCTCGATCTCGACACGAGTGCCCGCGACCTCGACCTCGACCAGCCCCCGTCCCAGCCGCCCGGCCCGCCCGAGCCGATGGCCTGCACCCCGACCATCCCCGACCTGCCCGATTGGCATCCGTACCCCTGGGCCGCCACCGCCTGGGCGGGACAGATGGTGAATGCCAACTTCGGGGAAACCTTCACCTTCCAGGGACGCTGGCGGCCTGAATACCTCACGGGTATCAACCTGCAGCGGCGCCTGCTGGACGGAGGGCCGTTCACAATCGAGACGGACTTCAACCTGATGGGCCACTTCGCCAGGGCCCAGGCCGGTGGGGAGTTCAACCAGGCGGTGCCCTTCGCCCCGGTGCCGGCCCAGACGTTCGGCGAAGGGACCCTGGGCCTGGGCCTGCGCGTCTGGCTGCGACCGTGGCTGAACCTGTTCGTGGTGGAAGGGATGAGCCTGAACACCGATTACAGCTTCTACGAGCAGACCTACCGGGATCGCTTCGCCAAACTTCTCAACTATCTGGCCTTCGAGATCGAGGCGCTGGTCGATCCACGCTGGTCGGTGGTGGGACGCATCCATCACCGCTCGGGGGCCTACGGCACCTACAACGGCGTGAGTGAGGGCAGCAACGGCTACCTGCTGGGCGTGCGGCACCGCTGGGGTCAGCAGGCCACCCCCCGCCGCGTCCTCACCGCGATGCCGCCCGCCCTGGGCTGCCCCGGCATCACCGGTGAGCGCGGGGACCGCGTCCGCAGCCTCAATGACGAGCTCGAGGCGGTGGCCGCCGGGGGCAACCCGGACCCTGGAGCCACCGGCACCCCGGGCCCGCAATCAACAGCCGAGGCTCCTGCTTCCGCCCCCGGGGCTGCCGCGGCCGCCAGGCCAAGGGGCAACGCCTGGCAGCGGGCCCGGCAGCAGGAGCGGATCCGGCAGCGGGTCACCGACACCATCGACCAGCGCGTCGAGGACGTGGCTTACCAACGCAGCCTCCGGGTGGAGCGCCGTTTCGGCTTCCCCAGCCAGCTCACCACCCCGGACACGGTGAACCAGTACGGGAGTGTGCGGCCGGCGCAGCTGCAGTCGCTCACCACCGTGAGCAACGCCGAACTCGTGAAGGGCACGCTCAGCCGCTGGCGCTTCCAGGCCCGGCGCATGACCTTCACCCCCGGCACCCTGCAGGCCGACCGGGCCGCCTTCACCAACGACCCCTTCACACCGGCGCAGGTATGGCTGAATTCCGAGGATGTGGTGGCCAGCCTCGAACCCAACGGCGACACGGTGATCCGGGCGCGCCGCAACCGCCTGATCCTGGATGAACGCCTGCCGATCCCGGTGACGCGGCAGACCCGCTTGCGCAAGCAGGAGGATGTGGACAACCGGGTGGTACTGGGACAGGACAGGACCGACCGGGGCGGCTTCTTCATCGGCTACAAACTCCAGCCGGTGCGCTTCGGTGAGACCGGCCGGCTGGAACTCCAGCCCCAGTTCCTGATGCAGCGAGCCATCAACGGCTTCACGAACAGCTATCCCCTGCCGGGCCAGTCTGCGGGTGATCCCCCCAGTTCCCAGCCCACCAAGGGCGGCGATCTGTTCGGCCTCGTGGCCAAACTGCAGGCACCGATCGCCGGCTTCCGCAGCGAGGCGCAGCTGGAGGTTTCCACTTTCAATCCTGATAACTTCGCGAACGGCACCCGCAGCTGGGGCGAGATGAACCGGCCCGTGAAGCTGCCGCTGCTGGGCGAGAGCAATCTGAGGCTGTTCGGCGCCTATCGCTACCGCATCTGGAACGGTTCCCTGGGCGAACAGGATGTCTACTCCGCCTATGGAATATCACTGGACGACCGGGGCAACCTGCCCAACTGGGGCGCCCTGTCCAGCAACTTTTTCTGGCGCCTGGGAGTTGGCCAGTATCAGGGCAATCAATTTGAGTCCACCAATCTGATCGATCTCTGGCGAGGCAACCTGATCGCCTCGTTGAACGGTTCGCTGCCCCTCTGGACAGGCAAGCCCCTGGATGCGCCGCCCAAGCAGCGTCTGGCCTACTCACCAACGGCCATCGTTCCGGGGCTGCGGCTGAATGCCAACCTCACCACGGAGCTGGCCTACTTCGGCAACGGCACCAATCAGAACACGCTCTCCCTCTCCGGTGGACCCACCCTCACCCTGGGGCATTTCAGCAAACCCTTCCTCGATTTCACCGAAATCTCGATCACCGGCAGTGGAACCCTGAGGCAGGGCCTGAGCGAATTCAGCTTCGACCGGGCGGTGGACCTGGGAACCATCAACGTGGGCCTCAGCCAGCAACTGGTGGGGCCCCTGGTGTTCAGCGGGGGCATCGGCTTCAACGTGGATCCCAATTCCGGCTTCTACGGCAGCGTCACGAACTCCTATCTGGAATTTCGCTGGCAGCGGCGCAGCTATGACATCGGGGTGTTTTACAGCCCCTATGAGGGCCTGGGCGGCATCCGGGTGCGCCTCAACGACTTCAACTTCAAGGGCACCGGCACGCCCTTCGTTCCCTACAGCGGCCGCACGACCAGTCAGAGCCGGTTGTTCTGAACCCCAGCACCAGGCCCCGAACCCTGGTCCTGGGCCCCGGACCCTGGCAGAGCTCAGGCGAAGCCGTTCAGATAGGGCAGTCGGGCCATCGTGCCGCTCAGGGCTCCAGGGTTGGCGAGCAGCTGCTGCGTGGCGTCCCACTGGCCACTCACCAGCATCTGGCGCGGCCCGGGCGCCAGCTCCAGGGGCCAGCTCTGCCCTGCCCCCCGCAAGTCGCCGCTGCGCACATCCAGGTGGAAGGGCGCGCGCGGATCGGCGGCGGCCGCCGCCTGGATCGCCAGCATCGCCGCATGGTCGGCGAGCGCGCAGGGAATGCCCAGGGCCAGGCAGTTGCCGAAGAAGATCTCGGCGAAGCTCTCGCCCACCAGGGCACGGATCCCCCAGCGCATCAGGGCCTGGGGCGCATGCTCGCGGCTGGAGCCGCAGCCGAAGTTGCGGTTCACCAGCAGGATCGAGGCCCCCTGCCGCTCGGGTTGGTCGAAGGGATGGGCACCGGCCGGATCGGTGGCCCGTTCCGCCCGGTCGTCGGCGAAGGCGGCCGGCCCGAGAGCATCAAAGGTGACGCACTTGAGAAACCGCGCCGGGATGATCCGGTCGGTGTCGATGTCGTCGCCGCTCACCACCACGCAGGTGCCGCTGACGCTGGTGATCGGCCCCCGGGGCAGGGAGCAGACAGGGGGGGAGAGGGGAGCGGACATCGCGGAGGATCAGGTGGTGAGCAGCTGGCGCACGTCGGTGACGCGACCGGTGACGGCGGCGGCGGCCACCATGGCGGGGCTCATCAGCAGGGTGCGGCCGCTGGCGGAGCCCTGGCGGCCCTTGAAGTTGCGGTTGCTGGAGCTGGCGCTGATCTGGCGGCCCTCCAGGCGGTCGGGGTTCATGGCCAGGCACATCGAGCAGCCGGGCTCGCGCCACTCGAAACCGGCGGCTGTGAACACCCGATCCAGTCCCTCGGCCGCGGCGGCCGCCGCCACCTGTTCACTGCCCGGCACCACGAAGGCCTTGATGCCGGCGGCCACCCGGCGGCCCCTCGCCACTGCCGCCGCGGCCTGCAGATCACTGAGGCGGCCGTTGGTGCAGCTGCCGATGAAGCACACATCCACGGGTGTACCGGCGATCGGAGCACCGGGTGTCAGGTCCATGTAGCGGTAGGCGTCCTCCGCCAGCGGCCGCTCCTGGGGGTCGATCTGGGCGAGGGTGGGCACGGCTTCGTCCACCCCGATGGCCTGGCCCGGGGTGATCCCCCAGGTCACGGTGGGCGCGATGGCGGTCGCATCGAAGCGCACCTCGTCGTCGAACACGGCGTCCGGGCCACTGGCCAGGGACCGCCACCAGGCCACGGCGCGCTCCCAGGCGGCACCGCTGGGGGCTTGGGGGCGACCCCGGAGGTAGGCGAAGGTGACGGCATCCGGGTTCACGTAGCCGCAGCGGGCGCCCCCCTCGATCGCCATGTTGCAGAGGGTCATGCGCTCCTCCATCGAGAGCGCCGCGATCGCCGGCCCGGCGAACTCATAGGCACGGCCCACGCCGCCCTTCACCCCCAGCACCCGGATCACGTGCAGCACCAGATCCTTGGCGAACACGCCCGGCTGCAGCTGGCCCTCCACCCAGATCCGGCGCACCCTGAGCTTGGTCATCGCCAGGCTCTGGCTGGCGAGCACGTCGCGCACCTGGCTGGTGCCGATGCCGAAGGCGATCGCCCCGAAGGCCCCGTGGGTGGAGGTGTGGGAATCGCCGCAGGCGACGGTCATGCCCGGCTGGGTGAGGCCCAGCTCCGGGGCGATCACATGCACGATGCCCTGGCGGCCGCTGCCGATGCCGTGCAGGGTGATGCCATGCTCCGCGCAGTTGGCCTCCAGGGTGGCGAGCATCGCCTCGGCCAGCGGATCGGCGAAGGGCCGCGCCTGGGAGGTGGTGGGCACGATGTGATCCACCGTGGCCACGGTGCGCTCGGGGTGGCGCACACCCAGGCCCAGATCCTTGAGGGCCGCAAACGCCTGCGGGCTGGTCACCTCATGGATGAGGTGCAGCCCGATGAACAGCTGGGTGGCCCCACCCGGCAGGTCCGCCACCCGGTGCTGCTCCCAGACCTTGTCGTACAGGGTGCCGACGCTCACGCGGAGGGTTGAGACGGAGGAAATCAAGCCTACGGGCCGGTGCCGCTGCGGCAGCGCCCGGCCCTGGCCACAGCGGGGCTGCGGTGTCCTCTCCCCAGGCCCGCTCAGCCGGCGGCCAGCGCCAGCCGCAGCCGGTTGAGGGCCTCACCGGCGGTGAGGGTACGGATCCAGTGGCGGCCGCGGCTTGCACCGAAGCGCACCCCGCTGCTGCTGGTGCCAGCGGGCCCCGCCAGGGCGATGTGCACCAGCCCCACCGGCTTGTCGGACCCACCGCCGTCGGGGCCGGCGATGCCGGTCACGGCCAGGGCCCAGGTGCTGCCCGTGAGGCGCCGCACGCCCTCCGCCATCGCGATCGCCACCGCATCGCTCACGGCGCCGTGCTCCTCCAGCAGCGCCGCCGGCACCCCCAGCAGCACCTGCTTGACAGTGTTGGCATAGGCGATCACGCCTCCCTGGAAGGCCTTGGAGCTTCCGGGCACGGCGGTGAGGGCGGCGCCCAGCCCTCCGCCGGTGCAGGATTCGGCCACCGCCAGCGTCTCGCCGCGCTGCCGGAGCCGCTCCAGCACCACCGAGGCCAGGCTGTCGGCATCGGCGCCGAAACAGGCCAGGCCGGTGCGGGCGCGCAGCTCCGCCTCCACCGGCGCCAGCAGCGCGGCGGCGGCGGCGGGGCTGTCGGCGCGGGCCGTGATCCGCAGCTTCACCTCACCGGCCCCGGCGTAGGGGGCCACGGTGGGGTTCTCCCGGGCCAGCAGATCGACCAGCTCTTCGGCGAGAGCGGCTTCGCTCACCCCCCAGAAGCGCAGCATGCGGCTGGCGAACACCCCCCGGGCCAGGCCGGCCTGCCGCAGCCAGGGGTCGGCGCTGGCCTGCCACATGGCCTGCATCTCACTGGGCACCCCCGGGAAGGTGAGCAGCGTGAAGCCCGGCACCGGGCTCCAGATCATTCCCGGCGCCGTGCCGGTGGGATTGGGCAGAACCGCCGCTCCTTGCGGCAGCAGCGCCTGCCTGCGGATGCTGGGGGAACACACGCGGCCCCGGGCGGCGGCCTTCGCCTGGATGTCGGCCCAAACCTCCGGGTGCTCCACCAGCGGGGTGGCGAAGGCGGCGGCGATCGCCTCGGTGGTGAGATCGTCGGGGGTGGGACCCAGACCGCCGGTGGTGAGCAGCACCCGACAGCGGCCCGAGGCCTGCCGCACCGCCTCGATCACCCGCTCGCGGTTGTCGCCCACCACCTCCTGGCGGTAATGGGGGATGCCGAGGGCGGCGAGCTGCTCGGCGATCCAGCGGGCGTTGCCGTTGGTGATGGTGCCCAGCAGCAGCTCGGTGCCGATGCAGAGCACCTCGGCGGCTTCGCTCACGGCTCCGACAGCTCCTGCTGGATCTGGCGCCGGGCCATCACCACCACGGCGATCAGGATGGCCGTGGCCAGGGCCAGCCAGAGGAAGCGCATCTCGGCGTTGGCCACCACCAGGGCCAGGGCCGCCAGCCACTGGGTGAAGGCATAGATCAGCAGCACGGCGCGGCGGTGGCTGAAGCCGGCCCGCAGCAGGCGGTGATGCAGATGGCGGCGATCCGGATAGAAGGGCGAACGACCCTGGCTCACCCGGCCGAAGATCACGGCCGACATGTCGGCCAGCGGCAGCGACAGGATCAACAGGGGCAGGAGCAGGCTGACGCTGGTGATGCCCTTGGCGGGGCCCACGATGCTGATGGCGGCCAGGGCGAAGCCCAGAAAATAGGAACCGCCGTCACCCATGAAGATGCGGGCGGGGTTGAAGTTGTGGCGCAGAAAGCCCAGGCAGGACCCCGCCAGGGCGGCCGCCAGCAGCCCGGCCGCCGGCTGATCAAGGCTGAAGCTCACCGAGAGCAGGCCGATGGCCGCGATGCCACTCACCCCGGCGGCGAGGCCATCGAGACCATCGAGCCAGTTGATGGCGTTGGTGATGCCCACCAGCCAGACCACCGTGCCCAGCAGGCTCAGCCACTCCGGCAGCACGACCACGCTGGAGCCTGGGCCCGGGGAGGGCAGGTCGATCGTGCCGATGCGCACCCCCTGGGTCCAGACGGCCATCGCCACCATCAGCTGAATGGCCAGGCGCGGGAAGGGGGAGAGGGCGAACAGATCATCGGCCAGGCCCACCAGGAAGAAGCAGAGGGAGCCCGCCAGGGTGGTCCAGATCAGCTGGTCCTTGGCGGGCGGCAGATCGGCGAACCCACCGAACGCCCAGGTGATCGCCAGAGCCCCGCTGAACCCGAGCATGATGCCCACCCCTCCAAGCCTCACCATCGGGGTGGTGTGCTGCTTGCGGGCGTCGGGGGCGTCGGTGAGGCCGAAGCGCAGGCCCAGCCGGCGCACCTGCGGCACCACCAGCGCCGTGATCAACGCCGCGGCCACCAGCGTCAGCAGAGCAGCTGCGTTGGGGCTGTAGGCAAGCGTCACGGGCAACAGCCGATGCGGCCCAGGTTACGGGCCGCCGCCAGGGTCAGGCGTGCTGAAGCTGACGCTCCGCGGAGTAGAGCGGAAAGCGGGCGCACAGGGTCGCCACCCGCTCGCGGCAGCGCAGCTCGATGGCAGGGTCGTCCGGATGGAGCAGGCGGTCGGCGATCACATCCGCCACCTCACGGAAGGCGGCCTCATCGAAGCCGCGGCTGGTGCAGGCGGCGGTTCCCAGCCGCAGGCCGCTGGTGACGAAGGGCGACTGGGGATCGAAGGGCACGGTGTTCTTGTTGGCGGTGATGTGCACTTCACTCACCAGCAGGTCGGCCACCTTGCCGGTCATGCCGATGCTGCGCAGATCCAGCAGCACCAGGTGGTTGTCGGTGCCGCCGCTCACCACGGCGATGCCGCGCTCCTGGATGCGGGCGGCCAGGGCCTGGGCGTTGGCCACCACCTGGCGGGCGTAGGTGGCGAAGGAGGGCTGCAGCGCCTCCCCGAACGCCACGGCCTTGGCGGCGATCACGTGCTCGAGCGGCCCGCCCTGGCTGCCGGGGAAGACCGCCTTGTCGAACTGTCTGGCGAAGTCGGCGTCGCGGCAGAGAATCAGGCCGCCGCGGGGGCCGCGCAGGGTCTTGTGGGTGGTGGTGGTCACCACGTCGCAGACGGGCACGGGATTCGGATGCACCCCAGCGGCCACCAGACCGGCGATGTGGGCCATGTCGGCGAGGAGGAAGGCCCCCACCTCATCCGCGATGGCCCGGAAGGCCTGGAAGTCGATCGTGCGCGGGTAGGCCGAGTAGCCGCAGATGATCAGCCGGGGCCGGTGCTCCAGGGCCAGCTGGCGGATGGCATCGAAGTTGAGCTGCTGGCTCAGGGGATCGACGCCGTAATGAACGGCCTTGAACCACTTGCCGCTCACGTTCACCGGCGAGCCGTGGGTGAGGTGGCCGCCATGGCTGAGATCCATGCCCAGGATCGTGTCGCCGGGCTGGAGCAGGGCCAGGAACACGGCGAAGTTGGCCTGGGCGCCACTGTGGGGCTGCACGTTGGCCCAGGCGGCCCCGAAAAGCTGGCGAGCACGCTCGATCGCCAGTTGCTCGATGGCATCCACGTGCTCGCAGCCGCCGTAGTACCGCTTCGAGGGCAGACCCTCGGCGTACTTGTTGGTGAGCACCGAACCCTGGGCCTCCATCACGGCGCGGGAGGCGAAGTTCTCGGAGGCGATCAGCTCGAGGTGGCTCTGCTGCCGCGCCAGTTCCCGGTCGATCAGGGCGGCGATCACCGGGTCGCTGGCCGCCAGGGCGGTGTTCAGGGAGGCGGCTCCAGACTCGGCCATGACGGCGGCGCAGGTGGGTTGTGCCGATCGTAAGGAAGGGCGCCGGGCCGACCTGGCGGTTACGAGCAGAAAAAAACCGCCCGGGGGCGGTGAGTGGGAAAGCGCGCCTGGAGAGATTCGAACTCCCGACCCTCTGATCCGTAGTCAGATGCTCTAATCCGCTGAGCTACAAGCGCGTGCTTCGTCATTCTCACCGCACGGGGGGGGCCTGCGTCAACCACCGCGCCCAACCCCGGCGCCAGCGCGCCCCGCTTCAGGTGGCGCCGCTCCGTGTGGCCCCGCTCCGCCCGCTGCCGCCGCGGGCGGCCGCGGCGCCATGATCGCCACACCGGCTCCGCTCCTGCTCCATGCCCATCCGCTGGTACGGCCCCGCCAACCCCGAGGATCCCCGCTACAGGCACTTCGAGCGGATCGTGAACCTCACGCTGCACGCCGCCCTGTTCGCCGCCCTCAACAGCGGCCTGTGGGTGGTGGAGGGACTGCGCCATCCCTGGCAGCATCTCCCCTGGCTCACCCTCACCTGGCTGGGTGTGCTGCTGGCGCACGCGGCCGTGGTGGTGGCCCTGCGGCCGGCCCCTGAACCCTGATCCCCCCGTTCCGATGAGCCTCACCGCCGCCCAGCTGCACGACCTGGAGGTTGCCCTGGCCGACCGGCTGTACATCCAGGTGGCCAGCTGGCATCTCTACCTCGGCGATGCCGGTGTGGCGCCGGCGCTGGCGGTGGAATGCGCGGCGCGGCTCGACCAGGGCGCGGCGGTGGCCGCCCGCCAGGCGCTGGAGGCGGTGCTGGTGCCGATCGGCGGCGGCTCGACACGGCTGCCCCTGGCCCGGCTGATCCCCACCGGCCAGCTGCGCGACCTCGAGGATGTGCTGGAACCCTTTTCCCGATAGGGTTGCGGACCGGGCTGGGGGTGCGCTTGCTGTTGATCGAGGTCACCAACGCCCGCGAGGTGGTGCGCCAGCGCATGGGCAAACTCGGCGGAAGGCTGATCGGCCGGGTGGTGGATGCCGAGGCCCAGGTGGAGAAGGTTCTGATCCAGGAGCTCGAAAACGCCTTCCGTGAATTCGGAATCGAGGCCCGCATCTTCTCCGTTGGCGGGCCCCAGATGATCGGGCGCTCCCATCTGGAGATCCCCCTGCAGGTGCGAGAGGAACGGCGGGTGCGCCTCAACGTGGGCGAATCCGGCTCACCAGCTGGCTGACCAGCTGGCGCGCCTCCGGCACGGCGGCGGCCGAGGCGATCAGTCCGAACACCGCCAGGCCCAGGCCGGCGGCAAGACCGTTGCAGAGCAGCAGGCCCAGCAAACCCTCGGGCCAGTTCACCGCCCGGGCCAGGCCCCAGGCGGTGAGGCCCGCCGCCAGCGCCGCGGCCAGCAGCACCAGCCCGTCGCGGCCCCAGGCCAGCAGCGGCAGCCCCCCCAGGCGGCCGTGCAGCACCCACAGCAGCGCCGCGCAGGTGATCACGTTCACCGCCACCGTGGCGAGCACGAGCCCGGGGGCGCCGAAATCGAGGGCCGGCAACCGCTGTCCCCAGGGGGTGGGCCCGCCCACCAGGATCCAGTCGAAGCCGGCATTGAGGCCGATGCCGGCGAGCGAGAGCCGGAAGGGGGTGTTGGCATCCCCCAGCGCGTAGAACACCCGCACGAGCACGTCGCGGCCGAGATAGGCCGCCATGCCGAGTCCATAGGCCATCAGGAGGTTGTCCACGAGATCGGCGGCCGTGGCATCGAAGGCGCCGCGCTCGTAGACCAGGGCCACAATCGGGGTGGCCAGGGCCACCATCAGGGCCCCCAGGGGCAGCATCGAGGCATTGGAGAGCATCAGTCCCTGGCGGATCCGGGCGATCAGCCGGGGCCTGTCCTCGGGGGCGGTGAGCCGGGCGTAGAGCGGCAGCAGGGGCACCAGCAGGGCGTTGGAGATCAGCCCCAGCGGCGTCTGCACCAGCAGGTTGGCGTAGCCGAGACCCGCCGCGGCGCCGACGATCCCCGATGCGAAGAACAGATCCACGAAGACGTTGATCTGGAGCATGCCGGAGGCGAAGGTGGCGGGGCCCATCACCGCGAGCACCTCGCGCACGCCGGGATGGCGCCAGTCCCACACCAGCCGCAGGCGCTGCAATCCCTGCCGGGCCAGGGCCGGCAGCTGCACCAGCCACTGCAGCACGGCGCCGAGCGTGGTGGAGGCCGCCAGCACCAGCCCCCCCAGCATCACGTGGCGGCTGCTGGCGATCTCAGGGCCCAGCTGCCACCAGAGCGCGCCGATGCCGCCGATCACGGCGACGCTGGAGAGCAGGGGGCTCACCGAGGGCAGCCAGAACTCATCGGCCGCGTTGAGCGCCCCGAAGCCGAGGCCGATCAGCCCCGCCAGCAGGGCCATCGGCGCCATCCAGCGCAACTGCAGCACGGCGATGCCGTGCCGCTCGGCATCCAGGGCCGGGCCCACCAGGGTCACCAGGGGATCGGCCGCCACCACCAGCAGGAGCGTGATCACCAGCAGGCCGGCACCCACCACGGTGTTGATCGCGGCCAGCACATGGGCGCCCTCGTGGCGGGGGCGGCGGGCCAGCACGCTCACCATGGCGCTGTGGAACGGACCGTTGATCCCGCCCAGCAGGATCAGCAGGAAGCCCGGCAGCACATAGGCGTAGTTGTAGGCGTCATAAGCCGCCCCCACGCCGAAGGCCGCGGCGATCACCTGCTGGCGCACCAGCCCGGCCAGCTTGCTCAGGGCCGTGGCCACCGCCACGATCAGGGCGATGCGCTTGAGCGAACGCGCGCGGGGCGTGGGGGCCATCCGGGCTGGGCCGGATGGCCCGCAGGGTCGAGCGGCAGTATGGCGAGGGGCAGGATGGCCTCCAGCCCACCGCCCGTTCCACCATGGCCACCCCGGTGCTGCAGCTTGGGCCGCTGGTGGAGGGCGTGCTGCTCAGGCGCTACAAGCGTTTTCTGGCGGATGTGGAACTGCTGGAGGCGGGCCCCCACGGCGAACCGCCCGGAACGGTGGTGACCGCCCACTGCCCCAACACCGGCCCGATGACCGGCGTGCTGCTGCCCGGCGGCCGGGTGCGCCTGCGCCACGACCCTTCCCCCAGCCGCAAGCTGGCCTGGACCTGGGAGCAGGCGGAGGTGCCCGGTGCCCACGGCGATCCCACCTGGGTGGGCATCAACACGGCCCTGCCGAACCGGCTGGTGCGGGCCACGCTCGAGGCCGGGCTGCTCGAACCCTGGCTGGGGCCGATCGGCGCCATCCGGGCCGAAGTGCCCTATGGCCCGAACCGCCGCAGCCGCATCGACCTGCTGCTCACTCCGGCCGCAGGCGCCGCCGATTCCCGACCGATCTACGTGGAGGTGAAGAACACCACCTGGACGCGGGGCGAGCTGGCCCTCTTCCCCGACACCGTGACCGAGCGGGGGCAGAAGCACCTCCAGGAGCTGATCGACCTGCTGCCCCAGGCCCGCGCCGTGCTGCTGCCCTGCCTCAGCCGCGGCGACGTGAGCCGCTTCGCGCCGGGCGACTCCGCCGACCGGCGCTATGGCGAGCTGTTCCGGGCCGCCCGGGCCGCGGGGGTGGAGGTGCTGCCCTGCACCTACAGCTTCCGCGACGGCGCGGTGTGGTGGACGGGCCTGGCCGAGGTGCTGGAGCGCGAACCGGAGGCCGGCTGAGGGCCGCCCGGGGCCCATAGAGTTCGCCAGTCGCTGCCCAGGTCGCCGTGGATACCCGAGCCTTCAAGCGTTCCCTGCACCACTCGGAGCGGTACAACCGGCGGGGGTTCGGGCTGGGCGAGGAGGTGGCCGGCAGCCTGCAGACCGCCTACCAGAGCGACCTGATCGCCAGCATCCGCGAGCACGGCCACCAGCTCCAGCGCGGCCGGCTCACGGTGCGGCTGGCGGAGGCGTTCGGCTTCTGCTGGGGGGTGGAGCGGGCCGTTGCGATGGCCTATGAAACCCGGCGCCACTACCCCAGCGAACGGATCTGGATCACCAACGAGATCATCCACAATCCCTCGGTGAACGCCCATCTGCGCGAGATGGACGTGCGCTTCATCCCGGTGGAACAGGGGGTGAAGGACTTCTCCGAAGTGGCCGGCGGTGATGTGGTGATCCTGCCCGCCTTCGGCGCGACGGTGCAGGAGATGCAGCTGCTGAACGAGCGCGGCTGTCACATCGTGGACACCACCTGCCCGTGGGTCTCGAAGGTGTGGAACACCGTGGAGAAGCACAAGAAGCACGCCATCACCTCGGTCATCCACGGCAAGGTGAAGCACGAGGAAACGCTGGCCACGAGCTCCTTCGCCGGCACCTACCTGGTGGTGCTCGATCTGGCCGAAGCCCAGATGGTGTGCGATTACATCCTGGGCCGGGGCAGCCGGGAGGCGTTCATCGCCCGCTTCGCCCGGGCCTGCTCCCCCGGCTTCGATCCCGACCGCGATCTCAACCGGGTGGGGGTGGCCAACCAGACCACCATGCTCAAGAGCGAAACCGAGGAGATCGGCAAGCTGTTCGAGCGCACCATGCTGCAGCGCTTCGGCCCGGCCGACCTCAACGACCATTTCGTGGCGTTCAACACGATCTGTGACGCCACCCAGGAACGCCAGGACGCGATCTTCGCGCTGGTGGATGAACCCCTCGACCTGATGGTGGTGATCGGCGGCTACAACTCCTCCAACACCACCCATCTCCAGGAGATCGCGGTGAGCCGCGGCATCCGCTCCTTCCACATCGACACCCCGGAGCGCATCGGCCCCGGCAACCGGATCGAACACAAGCCGCTCGGGGCCGACCTGGCCCTGGAGGAGCCCTTCCTGCCGGAGGGTCCGATCCGGGTGGGGATCACTTCCGGAGCCTCCACGCCCGACCGGGTGGTGGAGGACGTGATCGAGCGGCTGGTCGCCCTGTGCGAACCGGCGCTGGCTTTACATTGAGTAAAGGTTGAGCCACACCGGCGCCGGGGGCCCTCTGTCGTTGTCCACACACACACCCGGTTCCACCCTGATCTCCGCCCGCCCTGCCGAAGCCCTGAACACCCCCAGTCCCGCCTCGCTGCGCCACGGCCACGATCCCCGTGTGCGCCGCTACGCCAGCCGCTTCGCCGACCTGATGGAGATGCGGGCGGCGGCGGCGGTGGTGGGTCGCTATCTCGATCACCACGAGGGCTGGTTCCGACGCTGTGCCGCACCGATGCGCGTGCAGCCGCTCGGTCCCCAGGCCTATGCCCTCACCCTCGGCCGCTTCGGCAACTTCGGCTTCGAGGTGGAGCCCACGATCGGCCTCGAGCTGCTGCCCCAGGCCGAGGGGCTCTACCGGATCGTCACGGTGCCGTCGCGGCCGGCGGAGAGTGCCCTGGACGGCCTCTACGAGGTGGACTTCCATGCCGCCCTGCGTCTGGAGGGACTGGCGGAAGGGCACACCGAGGTGCGCTGGGATCTCGACCTCACGGTATGGATCCAGTTACCGGGAGTGCTCACGCTGCTGCCCGATGGCCTGGTGCAGTCGAGCGGCGATCACCTGCTGCGCCAGATCGTCCGCCAGATCTCCCGCCGCCTCACCTGGAAGGTGCAGGAGGATTTCCACGCCAGTCATGGGCTCGAGTGTCCACCACGGCGCCGGGCCCAGTTCTGAATGCCTGGCCGGGGATCGCCCCCGGGGCCCGGAGGCGGCAGGGGTGGAATCAGGCCGGCCTGTTCTCCCAGATCTTGTTGACGATCTGCATGCCGGTGACGGCCTGCCAGAGGAACAGGGTCATCATCAGCATGTTCAGCCCCACATGGGCCTTGCGGGCGATCAGGTTGCCCTGCTGGATCTGGGGGATCAGGGAAACCGCCAGGGCCACCAGACAGGTCATGCCGATGCCCACCAGCAGGTGGGGCCCCACGAACAGCTTGCCGTTGTTCAGGTAGGTGACGGCCATGCCACCGAAGGTGCCGAGCACCATCAACGCCAGCATCAGGCCGCCCACCTGGAAGTGGCGGCGTGCGTAGTGGCCCTTGATCAGCTGCTTGCGGGTCTCGGCGTCCGCCGTGCGCGTCTTCTTGGCCTTGATGCCAAGGAACAGGCCATAACCCGAGAGGGCGAGCAGGGCCCACATCAGCAGCGGATGCAGGAAGTTGAGGTTGTAGGCGAGCGATTCAGGCATCGAGGCGAAGGCGACGGACGTGTGGGGCGAAGCTACCGCTCACCCGGTGCCGCTGCCCAGGCGGCTCAGTGCAGGAAATGGCGGCGGCCGGTGAGCACCATCGCCAGGCCGAGCTCATCGCAGGCGGCGATCGAGTCAGCATCACGGACGCTGCCGCCGGGCTGGATCACGGCGGTGATGCCATGGCTGGCCGCCAGGCGCACGCTGTCGTCGAAGGGGAAGAAGCCGTCGCTGGCCAGCACGGCGCCGCGGGCCCGCCCACCGGCGGCCTCCAGGGCGAGGCGGGCCGAGCCCACCCGGTTCATCTGGCCGGCCCCGATGCCGAGGCTCTGGCCCGCCCGGGCCACGCTGATCGCATTGGAGCGCACGTGGCGCACCAGTCTCCAGGCGAAGCGGAGGTCGTCGCGCTCGTCGGGGGTGGGCTGGCGTGCGCTCACCACCCGCCAGGCTTCCTCGCCCACGGGCTGATCGTCCGCCTCCTGCACCAGCACCCCCCCGAGCAGGGAGCGCAGCTGCTGCCGGGACGCCCTGGCGATGGCCTCGCTCGGGAGCTCCAGGAGGCGCAGGTTGGTCCTGGCGGCCAGGTGGGCGCGGGCCGCGGGGTCGAAGGCCGGCGCCACCACGCACTCCAGGAACAGGCTGGAGAGGTGCTGGGCCGCGGCGGCATCCACCGGCACGTTGAGGGCCACGATGCCGCCGAAGGCACTCACGCGGTCGGCCTCGAGGGCGCGGCCGAGAGCTGCGGCGGCATCGGGGCCCGTCGCCAGCCCGCAGGGATTGGTGTGCTTCACCACCACGGCGGCGGGGCCGCTGCCGGGGCCATAGCCGAACTCCCGCACCGTGGCCAGGGCGGCATCGAGGTCGATCAGATTGTTGTAGCTGAGCTCCTTGCCCTGCAGCTGTTCCGCCCCGCCCCAGCCGGCGGCGGCGGCGCTGTGCCAGGTGGCGCCCTGGTGAGGGTTCTCGCCGTAGCGCAGGCTCTGGCGCACGGGCAGCTCCAGGCGCAGGGGCTCCGCATCCGCCGGGGCCGCGGGCGCGGGCGCGGGCGGCCCAGCCCCTTCCTCCGCGGCCAGCCGCGCCTCCAGCCAGGCACTGATCGCCGCGTCGTAGGCGGCGGTGTGCCGAAAGGCGTCCAGGGCCAGGCTGCGCCGCAGGGCCTGATCCACCGCCCCGGCCTCCAGGGCCGCCAGAAAGCCGGCGTACTGGGCGGGGCTGGTGAGCACCGCCACGTCGGCATGGTTCTTGGCGGCGGCCCGCACCATCGCCGGACCGCCGATGTCGATCTGTTCGATCGCCGTGTCGAAGGGCACGGCGGGATCGGCCACCGTTTCGCGGAAGGGGTAGAGATTCACCACCACCACGTCGATCGGGTCGATCGCCTGCGCCTCCAGCTCGGCCCGGTGGGTGGCGTCCGAGCGCCGGGCCAGGATGCCGCCGTGGATGCGCGGATGCAGGGTCTTCACGCGGCCGCCAAGGATCTCGGCGGCCCCCGTGTGCGCCGCCACCCGCGTGACCGGCAGTCCGGCGGCCTCCAGGGCCGCCGCCGTGCCGCCGCTGGAGAGCAGGCGGTGGCCCGCCGCCAGCAGCCCCTCAGCGAGCGGCACCAGACCCTCCTTGTCGGACACGCTCAACAAAGCGGTGGGGGCCATGACAGCGGCGGGGGCGGAGGGACCGCCAACCTACGCAGCAGCAACGAGGCACGATCCATGGCCCAGCCTTCCTCCCCTGGCGACGGCGACCTGCCCGAGGCCGTGGGCGAATGCCTGCGCGGGGGCTCCGCGGCGGCCCGGGCCCGGCTGGTGCTGCTGCACGGCTGGGGCGCCGACGCCGACGACCTGCTCGACCTGGGCGAGCTGCTGGCGGGCCCCGGTGTGGACATCGTGGCGCTGCGGGCGCCGGAGGCCCATCCCGCCGGCGTCGGGCGCCAGTGGTATGGCCTGCAGCCGATCGACTGGAGCGCGCTGCCGGCGGCCCGGGTGGCCCTGCGGCGGCGCATCGAGGCGCTGGCCGCCAGTGTTCCGATCCAGCGCACCGTGCTGCTGGGCTTTTCCCAGGGGGGCGCCATGGCTCTGGATGTGGGCAGCGACCTGCCCCTGGCCGGGATCGTGGCCTGCAGCGGCTACCCCCACGCCGACTGGGAGCCGGCGGCAGGGGCGGAGCGGCCCCTGCCGCCGGTGCTGCTGAGCCACGGGCGCGAAGACCCGGTGGTGCCCTTCGCCGCCGGGGAGGCGGTGCTGCGGCGGCTGCGGACCGCGGGCGGCGAGGCGAGCCTGCTGCCGTTCAGCGGCGGACACAGCATCGATCCGGCCCTGCTGCCCCAGATCGCCGCCTTCGTGGGAGCACGCCTGGCCTGAGCGCCACAGGCCGGCCAGCCTGCGGCGGCGCGCTGCGGGATTCTGTGCCGGGCCGCAGCCATCCCCCGGGGGGCCCGCGGTGGACCGCACGGGGGATGGGCCGGGGATTCAGACGAACGCGTACTCGTATTCCTCCATCTCCTCCCAGTCGTCGGCGGCGAGGGCTTCGATCCCCTCGAAGAGCACGTCTTCGCCGATGCGATCGACGATCTCGCGCAGGGAGGGGAACAGGAAGTGGTTCTCCTCGGCGTACTGGGCGCTGAACAGGCCCTTCTCGCCCCAGAAGAAGCGATCGGTGGTGTGCTCGTTGCGGCGCACGTTGAGGATCGCCGGGGCCGTGAGGCTGTTCTCGGCGATGAAGCGGCGGGCGGCGGTGACCGGCTTGTGGGAGCCGGTCTCGAGGTTGAACGTGGCGACATGGGCGAGAACCCGCTGGCCGGCGAGCCGGCGGCGGCTGATCCGCTTGCGCTTCTTGGACATGGAACTGCTGCCGGTGGCAGAGGGTTGTTGGGGGGACGGGAAAACCGCGGACAGCGCAGCGCCGCTGGGCGGCGTTCATCCGTGGAGGAACCTTCCGGTGCGGGGGGAAGGCAGGAGCATCGCCAGACGAACCCGCGATCGGGGCCGGGAAGAGCGGGAGTGACGCCGGCGGGAAACCGGTTTCAATCCCCCCAGCCGGGGTGCGGGAAGGTACCAGAGCGCGTCTGACTCTGCTGTAGCCTCTCTTTGGGGAAAATGCAACAGCTGCCGGGCGGAAACCCTGGACTGGCCGACCGTTCGCGGGCTGCGAGAGGCGGTCGTTGCGCGGAGCTTAATCCTTTTCCCAGATTTCCCCACACCGGGTCGAAATCTTGTTTCGCCGTTCGGGCGGGGATCCCCTGATGCCGGTCTCCAAGCGCTTCCTGGCCCTGCTGCGCTTCCAGCTCGCCCAGTTCGCCGATCGGGACGATCTGCTCGCATTGATCGTTTACGTGGCCCAGCCCGGGCAGGGAGCCACCCCCGATCTGGTGCCGGTGGGCCAGTGGCCGGGGGAGGAGCGGGCCCTGCCCACCGTGGGGCCGGACAGCCCCCTGCGCCAGCCCGCCGACACGCGCCGCTGGCTGCCGCTGCGCCACCGCGAGGTGCTGCTCGGGGCCCTGCTGGTGGAAACCGCCGCCGTGCCCTGGCCCGCTCCGTTGCGCCACCGCCTGCAGGCCGTGGCCCTCTGCCTCACGGAGGCCCTCTGCCTCGACCTCGAGCAGCAGCGGCTCCAGGCCGATCTGCGGCAGCAGCGCGAACAGCTGCAGCTGCTCCTGCACCAGCTGCGCAACCCCCTGGCGGCGCTGCGCACCTTCGCCCAGCTGCTGTTGCGCCGGATCGAGCCGGACAGCCCGCACCGCGGCCTGGTGGAGGGTCTGCTGGCCGAGGAACGCCAGCTGAACCGCTACGTGGAAGCCCTCGACCGGCTCGGACAGGCGGCGACGCTGCCCGACCCGCTCCCGGCGGCCCAGCCGCTGCTGCTGCCCCCGGTGGGGGGCAGCGGCGGACTGGCCCTGGCGCCGGTCCTCGAACCGCTGCTCCGCCGCGCCGCCGCCACCGCGGCGCTGCAGGGCCGCCCCTGGCAGCCCCCGGCCCGACTGCCGGAGTGGCAGGGGGATGCGGGGGCGGTGGCGGAGGTGGTGGCCAACCTGCTCGAGAACGCCTTCCGCTACAGCCCCCAGGGTGCCGCCGTGGGCCTGCACTGCGGGCGGGCGGCCGATGGCGGCTGGCTGCTGAGCGTCTGGGACGGGGGGCCGGCGATCCCGGCCGAGGAGCGCGCCGCGATCTTCGAGCGGGGCCGGCGCGGCAGCCGGGGCGCGGCGGCGGCCGGCAGCGGTCTGGGCCTGGCCCTGGGGCGGGAGCTGGCCGCCAGCCTGGGGGGAGACCTGAGCCTGCTCTCCACTCCGGCGGCGATCGATCCCCGGCTGCCGGGCGAGGGCAACGCCTTCCGGCTCAGGCTGCCGCCCGCGCCACCAGGCCCATCAGCAGCAGGCTGAACGCCTCGCACCACTCCACACAGGCGCCGTAGGTGTCACCGCTGTGGCCGCCGAGGCGACGGCCGATCCAGTGGGGCACGACGGCCACCGGCAGCAGCGCCAGCCCGGCCGCCAGGGGGGTGCCGCCGCCGGGCGGCCAGGCCCGCAGCAGGCCCGGCAGCAGCGCCAGCAGCAGCAGCGAGGGCAGGAGTTCCCGCGCCAGAGAGCGCCGCTGCTCGCGGTGGAAACCGGCCGTGCCGCCCAGCCGCAGGTAGGGGTAGGCCGCCATCGCCAGCAGGGGGGCGATGCGGGCGCCGCCGGCGCTCCAGGCGAGCGCCAGGGCCACCGCCGGGGGGGGCAGCACCGCCAGGCTGAGCACGCCGGCCAGCTTGAGCAGCAGCACCAGCACCAGCGCCTGCACCCCGGCCGCCCCCACCCGGCTGTCGTCCATGGCCGCCAGGGCCCGCTCGCCGGCCGCCAGTCCATCGGCCGTGTCCATGGCGCCATCGGCGTGCAGGCCGCCGCTGAGCGCCAGCCCCAGGGCCAGCACCAGCAGCGCCGCCGCCTCCGGCGGCAGCCACCCCGCCAGCAGCCACCAGAGCAGCCCCTGGCAGGCCCCCAGCACCAGGCCCACCAGCGGAGCGAAGCGGGCGATGCGCCCGAAGCGGGGGGCCACGCCCGGCCAGGCCGGCAGCACGGAATAGAACACCCAGGCGCCGGCGGCATCGGCCAGGGCCTGCCGCAGCCGGCGGAGCGGGGGGGAGTGCGACACGGCGCCTAGCGTCGGAACCGCCTGGGAACGGCTCCATCACGATCCCATCCTTCACGTTCACGGTGACGGCCCGCAGCGGCCGCACCCGCGCCCGCTGCGGCACCTTCCACACCCCCCATGGGGCGGTGACCACGCCGCGCTTCATGCCGGTGGGAACACTCGCCACCGTGAAGGGGATCACCGCCGACCAGCTCCGCGCCAGCGGCGCCCAGATGGTGCTGGCGAACACCTTCCACCTCCATCTCCAACCCGGCGAGGCGGTGGTGGCCGCGGCGGGCGGCCTGCACCGCTTCATGGGCTGGGAGGGGCCGCTGCTCACCGATTCCGGCGGCTTCCAGGTGTTCAGCCTCGGCGGCATCAACCGGATCGACGACCACGGCGTGGCCTTCCGCTCCCCCCGGGATGGGGCGGCGATCACGCTCACGCCCGAACGGTCGATGCAGATCCAGATGGCGCTCGGGGCGGATGTGGCCATGGCCTTCGACCAGTGCCCCCCTTACCCGGCCAGCGAGGCGGCCGTGGCCGAAGCCTGCCGGCGCACCCACGCCTGGCTGGAGCGCTGCCTGGCCAGCCACCAGCGGGCCGACCAGGCCCTGTTCGGCATCGTGCAGGGGGGCTGCTTTCCCCATCTGCGCCGCGAATCGGCCCGGCTGGTGGCCGCCATGGACCTGCCCGGGATCGCCGTGGGCGGGGTGAGCGTGGGCGAACCGCTGGAGGAGATGCACCGGATCGTGCGCCAGACCGGCCCGCTGCTGCCCGACGCCCGACCCCACTACCTGATGGGGGTGGGCAGCCTGCGCGAGCTGGCGCTGGCGGTGGCCAGCGGTTTCGACCTGTTCGACTGCGTGCTGCCGACCCGGCTGGGCCGGCACGGAACGGCGCTGGTGGGCGGGGAGCGCTGGAACCTGCGCAACGCCCGGTTCCGCGACGACCATGCCCCCCTGGATGGGAGCTGCCCCTGCCCGGCCTGCCGCAACCACAGCCGGGCCTACCTGCATCACCTCTTGCGCAGCGAGGAGCTGCTGGCCAAGGTGCTGCTCAGCCTGCACAACCTCACCCACCTGATCCGGTTCACGACGGCGATGGCGCAGGCGATCCGGGAGGACTGTTTTGCGGAGGATTTCGCTCCCTGGGAGCCGGGGTCGGCGGCCGCCCACACGTGGTAGCTTCCAGCCCTGGAACTCCGATGCACCCCTCCGATGCTCCCAGGGATGGCTGTCTCCGCGCTGCTGGCCGCCACCGCGCCGCCGAGCCTGGCATCACTCCACACCCTGGCCCAGCTGCCGGAGGCTTACCAGGCATTTGCCCCCCTGGTGGACATCCTGCCGATCATTCCCTTCTTTTTCCTGCTGCTGGCCTTCGTATGGCAGGCCTCGGTGGGCTTCCGCTGAACGTCGGGCTGTATCCGGCCGCCGGGCCTGAACCGCTCCCTGAAGGGCCTGCCGGCCGGTCCTGATCGCGAGCCGCTCCAGCTGCTGGGGCGCCGCCAGGCTCGGGCGTGAGCCTTCCAGCCCTGGCTCAGCGTTCGCGCAGCACGGCCAGGGCGAATCGGGGCAGGGCGAGCATGCGGCGCCAGCGCCGCGGCTCCTGCACCAGCCGGTACAGCCATTCCAGCCGCAGGGCTCGCAGCCAGCGAGGTGCCCGCTGCTTCACCCCCGCCCAGACATCGAAGCTGCCGCCCACGCCCATCCACAGGCCGCTGCGCCGCTGGGGCAGGCCGGCGATCCAGGTTTCCTGCCGCGGCACGCCGAGGGCCACCAGCACCAGGTCGGGGTGCGCCGCGATGATCTGGCGCTCGAGGGCCGGCCAGGCCGCGGCGGGCTGGAAGCCGTGGGCGCTGAACACCAGCCTCAGCCCCGGCAGCTCCTCGCGCAGACGGGTGGTGAGCCGTTCGATCACCAGGGGCGAGGCGCCCACGAGGGCCACGCGCCAGCCCACGGCGGCGGCGTGGGCCAGCAGCCGCCAGGCCAGCTCGATGCCCGGCGCCCGGCGCACGCGCACACCCTGGCGGCCCAGGGCCCACACCACCCCAGCCCCATCGGGGATCACCAGCCGCGCCGCCTCGATCGCGGCGCCGAGGGCCGGATCGGCCAGGGCGGCCATCGTCATCTCGGCGTTGAGAGTCACCACCTGGCCGCCGCCCTGCTCCTGCAGGGCGCAGGCGGCGGCGAACACGTCGGGGCAGACGTGCAGCGGCACCCCGAGCACGCGCAGGCGGCGCGGTTGCTGCCTGGGCTGGGCGGATCGGTCGGTTGCCATCGCTGCCATGGGGTGACCGCCGCAGGGAGAGAATCTATGGCGACCCGAGCCCCTGGCTGAGTCCATGCAGTGTTCCGGCACGGCCCCCACCGGCCCCGGTGCCACGGCCACCACCGGCCCCGGTACCACGGCCCCAGGCCGGTCTGACCCGGCCGCGAGCCTGCCTGGCACGAACGAAGCAGCCGATGATGGCCCGTCCTCGGGCGTCACGGCCGCCATCCCAGGCGGCGCCAGCCACCGCGGCGATGCCGCCGCCTGGGCGCTGCTGCGCGACCTCGACCAGCGCATCGAGCAGGTGGTGCTGAGCCGCCAGCATCCGATCACCGGCCTGCTGCCGGCCAGCACAGCCCACACCGTGCATGGCAACTACGGCGATGCCTGGGTGCGCGACGGCGTCTATGCGATCCAGTGCGTATGGGGCCTGGCCCTGGCCCACCGCCGGCTTCGCGGACCCTGCCGCCGGGCCTTCGAGCTGGAGCAGCGGGTGCTGCTGCTGATGCGCGGCCTGCTCACCGCCATGCTGCGCCAGTCGGCGAAGGTGGAGCGCTTCAAGCACAGCCTGCACCGGCTCGATGCCCTCCACGCCAAGTTCGACACCGCCACCGGCGAGCCGGTGGTGGGGGATGAGGGCTGGGGCCATCTGCAGCTCGACGCCACGGCCCTGTTCCTGCTGCAGCTGGCACAGCTCACCCGCGCCGGACTGGTGGTGGTGCGCTCCAGCCACGAGTGCGATTTCGTGCAGAACCTGGTGTATTACGTGGCACGCGCCTACCGGGTGGCCGACTACGGCATCTGGGAGCGGGGCGACAAGGGCAACCACGGCCTGCCGGAGCGCAACGCCAGTTCGATCGGCCTGGTGAAGGCGGCGCTGGAGGCGCTCGAGGGCCTGGATCTCTACGGTCCCCATGGCGACGGCAGCCGCAGTCTGGTGATCCCCCACGACGCGATCGTGCGGCTGCGCCGCGCCCTGCTGGGCCTGCTGCCGCGCGAGTCGGCCAGCAAGGAAGTGGACGCCGCCTGCCTGGCGGTGATCGGCTACCCCGCCTGGGCGGTGGACGACCGCCCGCTGGTGGAGCGCACCCGGGCGAGGATCCGGTCCGACCTGGGCGGTGCCTACGGCTACAAGCGCTTCCGACGCGACGGCCACCAGACAGTGCTGGAAGACCACACGCGCCTGCACTACGAGCGCGAGGAACTGGCCCAGTTCGAGCACATCGAGTGCGAGTGGCCCCTGTTCTGGGCCTTCGAGCTGATCACCGCCTGCTGCGAGGAGCGCTGGCAGGAGGCGCGCCAGTGGCGCCAGCGGCTGGCGAGCGTGAGCCTGCTGGTGGAGGGCCAGCCGCTGCTGCCGGAGCTGTATCTGGTGCCGCAGGAGAGCGTGGCGGCCGAGCGGCGCCAGCCCGGCAGCCAGCCGCGGCTGGCCAACGCCAACGTGCCCCTGCTCTGGACCCAGAGCCTCACCTGGCTGGCCGACCTGCTGCTCAACGGCCTGATCACCCCGGCCGATCTCGACCCCAGTGGCCGGCGGCTGCCGGCGGCGCTCGGGGCCGATGAGGTGCTGGTGGCCCTGGTGCCCGCCAGCGAGAGCGTGGCCCAGGGGTTGCGGCACGCCGGCCTGCCGCTGGCCGACGACGGACAGACCGGAAACGTGCGGGTGGCCGGCTCGCGCGAGCTGGCCCAGCGGCTGGGGCGGGTGGGCGCCAACAGCCAGCTCGGACTGGGCGGCCATCCGCCGGTGCGCATGGAGACGATGGCCACCGCGCGCCTCTACCGCCATGGCCCGGAGGGGGAGCAGATTCTGGCCTTCCTGCCGGCGGTTCTGGAGGAAGACACCTTCTATCTGGCCGACGATCCCGAACAGCTCGTGGACGCGGTGGCCGCCGAACTGCGCCTGCTGCGCCGCCACTGGCGCGGCACCGGCCTGCCGCTGCTGCTGATCCCCGTGGGCGAGGGCCCGTTCCGGGCGGCACCCCACACCTTCCTGCGCCTGGGCGAGCAGCTGCGCCAGGGCCTGGTGGACGGGGTGCCGGTGCAACTGGCACCCCTGGCTGAACTCCTGGATCAGGCGAGCTGGGTGGAACTGCCCCCCGAGGCCGCCGCCCTGGCGGCCCCACCCCTGCCGGCCCCGGTGCCCCTGCGGGCGATCACCAGCCTGGAGCCGCTCTCGGCTGTGGAGGAACGGGAACTGGAACGGGAGGCCAGCGCCGCCTCGGCCGTTCCCGAACTGGCGGAGCGCCTGTGGCGCAGCACCTCCCTGGAGGAGCAGGGCGAGCTGCTCGAACAGCTGCAGCGCCGGCTCGGCCTCGATGCCCAGCTGCACGGCCCCCAGGGCGGCGCGCCGGTGCGCCTGGCCAGCCTGCTGGAGGAGGTGTATCGCCGGGCCCTGGCCGCGAACGACTGGAGCCTGGTGCGGCGCCTGGGCGGGGCCCTGGGGCTGGTGCACCCCCAGCTGGAGGACGCCCTGATCGACCTGCTGATGCGCGGCAAGCAGGTGGTGGTGGGGCGCAACTACACCAGCGAGTCGCTGATCAGCGAGCCGCTGGGCAGCCAGGCGATCGCCGCCATGATCCGCCGCTTCAGCGGCGAGGACAGCCGCGACTGGATGCTGCAGCAGGAGCTGCTGCTCGCCCTCGACGGCCTGGCGCGCCATGAGCCGGCGCTGCTCAGCGGCAGCCTCACCCTGCAGCTGGGCCAGCTGCTGCTGCTGCTCACCGGCGAGCTGGCGGCCGAGGCCGATCTCAGCCCGATCGACGCCTATGAACGGCTCTGCGGCCAGCCGCCCCATGGGATCCGGCGGCGGCTGCGGGCCGTGCTCGCCGATGTCGAGCATGCCCGGGCGGCGCTTCAGCGCCAGGAGCAGCTGCACCTCAGGGGCCGGGTGCGCTGGCAGGTGCCCGATCCGCTGGCGGAGCTGCCCAGCGGTGGCGACTGGCTGCAGCACCGCCAGCGGCTCGGCGCCCTGGGTCGGGTGCCGCGCGATTTCTACGCCGGCATCTGGGAGCTGCTGCACCACTGCCGCGGCCTGGTGATCGGCGACAAGCTGGAGAAGCGCAACCGCCTCGAGAGCCTGCCGCTGCTCAGCGAGAAGACTCCGGGCGAGCGCAACTTCGCCGCCCTGGTGGACCACCTGCTCGGCAAGATCGAGGCCCCCGAATATCGCCAGCTCTGCACCGAAACGCTGATCACACTGATGGCCTTCTTCGGGGCCAACCCGGCGGTGCGCTTCGACGACGACCTGGTGCTGGATGTGGTGATCGGCCATGCCGTGCGCGTGGGCTGGCAGGGCTCCCACCCGGGGATTCCCGAAGCCGACTACGCCGTCCACAAGGCCGAGGCCTGGAGCCGCTTCCACCGCGCCTCACCGGCCGACTGCCGGCGCTGGCAGCTGCAGGCCCTGCGCCAGCTCACCGAAACCGCCACAGAGCCGCAGCGCCAGGCGCCGGCCTGAGCACGGGTCTGAGCGCCTGTCCCGTTCAGGCGGCCCCGTTCAGATCGGCTGGTTCAGGCTCATGCAGAAGTTGGGCCGCTCCACGCACTGCTCGATCAGATCGGCCAGCTGCAGGGCCCGGGAAGCCTGGAGGCCATCCACGGCGGGTTTCTCCTCGCCGCGCACGCAGCGCAGGAAGTGCTCCAGCTCGGCGTAGAGCGGCTCGATCGAGGTGGTGCTCACCTCCTCGATCACGCCGTCGGAGCGGTACACCAGCTCGCCGTGGTCGGCGCTCACCGATTCGTGGGCGCGGCGGTGGATGTGCAGGGTGCGGTTGAGGAAGTCGGTTTCCACCAGGGCGCTGCGGCAGTGGGCGCTGAGGCTGCGAATCTTGCGGTGGGCCATCTTGCTGGAGGTGAGGCTGGCCACCACGCCATTGGCAAAGCCCAGGGTGGCGTTCACGTAGTCGATCGGGCCCTCCTCGCTGCGGCCGCCGGCGGCGGCCAGGCGCACCACCGGCGAGGCGGCCAGCTCGAGCACCAGGTCGATATCGTGGATCATCAGATCGAACACCACCGACACGTCGTTGGCGCGGTCGGCATTGGGGCTGTGGCGACGCGCTTCAAGCACCACCACCTGCTCGCCGGCCGCCACCTTCACCAGCTCGCGGAAGGCGGGATTGAAGCGCTCGATGTGGCCCACCTGCAGCAGCCGGCCGGCCTGATCGGCGGCGGCGATCAGATCGGCCGCCTCCTCCTGGCTGGCGGCGATCGGCTTCTCGATCAGCACATGCAGGCCGGCGTGCAGGCAGGCCATCCCCACCCGGTGATGCAGCAGGGTGGGTACGGCGATGCACACCGCCTCGGCCTCAGGCAGCAGGGCGGTGTAATCGGGGAACCAGCGACAGCCGAACTGTTCGGTGGCGAGGCGGCCGCGGCTGGGATCCGGATCGGCCACACCCACCAGCTCGGCGTCGCGCAGCAGGCTGAGCACACGGGCATGGTGCCAGCCCATGTTGCCGATGCCGATGACACCCACTCGCACCGGGTTCATGGCAGGGCCCAGAGGTGGTGAGATTATCGGCGATCGGGGGCGGGTGACGATCGCCGTGGCGGAGGCCGACCCTGGGGCGCTGGGAGCCGGCCGCTGGGGAGCCGGCAGCGGCACTGGAACAGCTGCGGTTGCGGCTGCGGAGCCGGCTGCCCACCCGCACACCCGAGCAAAACCGTTCCTCCAACATGGCACTTGCAAATGCCCGTCGCTCGAAGCGCGCCCTGGAGGCCTTGCTGCCGGCGTCGCGGGTTGTTTCCGCTGTCGCTGGTCCTGCCACCCTCACGGCACAGGCAGGGGTGCCCGGGGCCGGGGGTGCAGCCGGCTGCCCCGGCTTGGGTCCAGGTGCAAGTGCGGGCGGCCTGGGCGGCGCCGCTGGCGCGGGGGCAATGCCGGCGCCCCTGGAAGCCTTGATGGTCCGGGTTTGGCAAATGGACCTTTTGGTTTGGGTGATGCTGGCGGGGCTGCAGGCTCCGGCGGTCTTGAAGGAGTGGGCGGCAATGAGGGCTGCCAGCACCTTCACCTTCTTGCGTTTCTCGTGGCTCCGCCACGCTCGGCCTGCGGCCTCGGTAAGAGCAGGCCCCGCAGCCGGGTCTTCTGAACGCCGAACTGCCGTTTGATCACGCGGAATGGATGCTCCACCTTGGCGCGGAAGTGCGCCTTGGCTCTCTCGATCAGATCAACCACCCGCCCCTCGGGTGTATCCGGTAAGGCGTGGCGCTTCCGGCTGCAGGAGGCCCCAGCGCAGGACACCTACCTCTACAGCAGCAATTTCGGCCAGATCACGGCCAACCACGCGCTCCACGCCGCCGTTGAAGCCAGCCTGGCGGAGGGTCCCCTCAGCTTCGCCGAACTCCAGAGGCGTCACGACCTCACTCTGCCCACCCTGGCCCAGCTGGTCAGCCTCGTGCTCCACGCCAGCCGTGTCGGCCTCGATCAGGGCGAGGCCATCGAGCCGGCAACCCAGAGCTGTGCCCACGCCCACACCGCCCTGAGCGCGCTGCAGATCGCTGGCCGGCCCGATGGCTTCCGGCAGGTGGCCAGCCTCGGCAGCGCCATCGGCTTCTCCCTGGCCGAAGCCCTGCTCGAGAAGTCGCTGCGGCAAGACCCCAACGCCGATCCCCTGCCCGCTCTGAACGACGGCCTGGCGGCACTTGGACGCAATCGGATCGGGCGAACCGGCCGAAGTGCTCGCCAACACTCGCAAGCGCCGGCCGGCGCTGGTGAACCTTGGCCTGCTCAGCCCATGAGCGGCGTCTCCGCAGGCTCGCAAGCGGGGCCATGGGCCTGGGCTGAGGCGATGGATTCAGCAAGTCCTGCGACCACTCGCGTCGAGCACTGATCCGGGTCCTGGGGGGCCGCTGCCGTGGCTGTAGCGCTGTCCGCTGCGCTGAACGTAGCGCGTGGGATGTGGCGTATGTCCCTGATGGGGGTCGCGAGGATCGAACTCGCCTAAGGCGGATTATGAGTCCACTGCATTCACCAGATTGCTAGACCCCCGCAGCGCGGGCGCCTGCCTACCAGAGGCCCCGCACCGGCGGATTGAAGCCCATGCCGTAGCGCGCCGGGGGATCCTGCTGCCACTCGGATGGTGCCGGGGCAGAGGGAAGCGCACCGAGGCTGCCGGAAAAACCGTTGGGCACATCAGCGGTGCGCCAGGGCATCGGTGTGCCCTGCTGCTCGAGCAGCACGGCCGTGGTGTTGCCCACGGCCGTGGCGTCCCAGGTGGCCGCCTGGTCGGGGAAACCGAAGCCCATCACCCGGTTGCCCTCCACGCCACCCATCGCAATCCCGAGGATGCTGGCCACCTGGTTGGGCACACTCACGCCGCGGGCGAAGGGGGAGCTCCAGGTGAAGAAGCGTTGCTGGAGCAGCTCGGCGGTGGTGGTCACAGGTCCGCAGCGCGTCACCTCCACCGGCGGGGCGGGTGGGCGTCCGGAGCGGTCGATGGAACCCGCCGGCGGCGCCTCCAGGGTGGTGGTGCACACCACCGGGCCGGCCAGCAGGGCCGGAGCGGCGCCGAAGGCAGCGATCCCGGCGCCCATCAGGGCCAGCCAGCGAGCCGCGCGGATCGGGGTGGTTGGGCTGGTCACGGATCGTCTCGCTACGGGGCCTGGTCTCCTTTCCAGAATAGGGAGGCCGGCGGGAGAACACCAGGCTGGTGGCCGAGAGTGGGGGGATCCGAATCCTCCGGCGCCGGAGCCATGACCGTTTCCGTGCCCTCCTCCAGCCAGGCGAGGCGGGAGGCGCTGCTGCCCCTGCTGGCCACGCGGGCCTACCGGCACGGGCAGTTCACCCTGGCCTCCGGGCGCACGAGTCATCACTACGTGAACTGCAAGCCGGTGAGCCTCAGTGGCGAGGGCCTGGCCCTGGTGGGGGGCCTGCTGCTGGAGCAGGTGGAACCCCACGCCGCCGCCGTGGCTGGCCTCACCCTGGGGGCCGATCCGCTGGTGAGCGCCGTGGCCGTGCTGGCCGCCCTGGCCGGCCGGGCCCTCGACGCCCTGATCGTGCGCAAGCAGGTCAAGGGACACGGCACGGGCGCCTGGCTGGAGGGCCCCCTGCCCGAGCCCGGCAGCCTGATCACCGTGCTGGAGGACGTGGTGACAACAGGCGGGTCGTCGCTGCAGGCGGTGCGCCAGCTGCGCGAGGCTGGCTATCGCGTGGATCGGGTGGTGACGATCGTGGATCGCCAGGAGGGGGGTCAGGAGGCGATGGCCGCCGCCGGACTCAACCTGCGCAGCCTGTTTCTGCTCGAGGAGGTGGCGGCGGTGGCGGCCGCCCGGCACGCCTGATGGCCGGCCTGCCCCACCCCGCCCGCTGGAGCACGGGCGTCACCACCATCCGCCTGCTGGGTGAGGATGGGCGCCGCTTCCTGCACGGCCAGAGCAGCCAGGCGATCGCCCTGGCTGAGCCGGGGAGCTGCCTGGCCACCTGCCTGATCACGGCCACAGCGCGCCTGCGGGCCCTGGCGCTGGTGCTGGTGCGGGAGGCGGAGGTTGAGCTGGTGGTGCTGAGCGGCGATGGGGCGGCGGTGCACCGGGCCCTCGACGCCGTGCTCTTCCCGGCCGATCAGGTGCGGCTGGAAAGCCCGCAGCCGGCCACGCTGGCGCGGTTCAGCGGTGAAGCCGGCGGCGCGCCCGCGCAGGCAGGAGTGGTTTGGCTGCAGCCCGGCGTGGATCTGGGAGCCGGCGCCGATCAGCCGGCGCTGCTGCTGCGGCCGGGATCCGCCCTGCCGGCCTGGCTGGCGGCTCTGCCCGAACTGAGCCCTGAGCAGGCCGAGCTGCAGCGCATCCGCCAGGGGATGCCGGCGGCGCCGAGCGAGGTCAACGAGCACACCAATCCCTTCGAGCTCGGTCTGGCCGCCTGGGTGAGCCTCAGCAAGGGCTGCTACGTGGGCCAGGAAACCCTGGCCAAGCTGGCCACCTACGACGGCGTGAAGCAGCAGCTGCGCCACTGGCGCAGCGCGGCGAGCGCGGCGGCCCTTGCCCCCGGCACCGGCCTCACCAGCACCGGCGGCGAACGGGCCGGGCTGATCACCTCCTGCCTCGGCACGGAGGAGGGATCGGAGGGGCTGGCCCTGATCCGGCGCAGCGCCCTCGCTCAAGCCACCCTGGAGGCTCCTGGCGCAGCCGTGCTGCACCTGGCCAGGCCGCCGGCCTTCGTGGACCCGCCGGCGGCCGCCGGCGGCCCGGGCAGGGGTCAGCCCTGATCGAGCAACCAGCGCGCCACGGACCAGGTGGCCAGGTTGTCGTCGCGGTTGTAGGTGAAGATCCGCTGCAGCGGCCGCCGGACGGCGGCAGGCGGCCGCTGACGGGGCAGGGCCGCCTGCCGCCGCCACTGCCGCCACCAGAGCAGGCAGCGGGCGCCGTCCACGCCGCCGGTGCTCCAGTGGAATCCCCGCCAGCCGGCCACGGCCTTGAGCCCGTAGCTGCTCACGGGCAGCCGCCAGTGCCGGCGCAGACGGGCATGCACATCCACCAGCCGCCGGCGCAGATCCGCAATCTCCTCCTCGCCGGCACCCAGGCGCCGGGCCAGCCGCAGCAGGGCAACCGCCTCCGTTTCGCCGTAGTGCAGCAGGGGCCAGCCGGGGTAGCGGCGCAGCAGGGCCCGCAGCCGCGCCCACAGGCGTTCCTCGCCGTGCTCGATCCGCGCCAGCACGGGCACATAGCGCCAGCCGGCCATCGCATCCGCGGTGGCGGCGGGCCAGCCGTCCGCCCCCTGGCGCGGCACGATCACGAAACCGTGCAGGAAGTCGTCGCGGGCGTCGGGATCCGACTCGATGTCATACAGCAACAGCCCCGGGGCCAGGGCCAGCTCCGGCAGCGGTCCGCCGGCCGCCTGGGCCGGCTCCAGCTCCAGCCGCTCGGGCTTCCCGGCCGCCTGCACCCCGGCCTGGGCCACCAGCTGGGCCGCCACCAGCCGATGCTGCTCGCCATGGGCGGCCAGTTCGCCCGCCAGCCATTGCGGATCGGTGGCCGCCAGCTGGGGCAGCGATTCGATGCCAAGGCCGAGCAACATGTCGCGGCGGCGACCGCCGATGCCGCTCACCTCGCTGAGATGGCCGGCCGCGGCCGCCTCCCGATCGCACACCCCGCGCCAACCGCAGAGCACGCATTTCTTGCGATCGGCCACCAGGGGAGGCGGGCTCAACGCCCGAAGGTCGCCGGCCAGCCGCTGCAGGGCCTCATCGAGCTGGCGCTGCAGGCCGGCGCCGAGGGCCAGCCGCTCCCGCTGCAGGGCCCGGCCCTCACCGGCCACCACCAGGGCATGGGGCACCGGCGCCCGTTGCCGTTCGGCCAGCAACCGCCCCCAGCAGGCCAGCAGCAGTCTGTGCTCGCGGGTGAGGTTGCGGCCCTGGCGGCCCAGCACAGGCCGGTAGGCGTGCTCGCCCCAGATGCTGCGGCCCGGCACCCGTTCCAGCAGCGCCGGATGGGCTTCGAGGCGCAGGCCGGCGGCAGCGCCGGCCATCACACCCCGCAGACGCAGCCCCAGCACCCCCGGCGCCCCGGCCCGGGCCGCCGCCTCCCCACGCCCGGGCCGCTCCGGCAGCAGGCTCTGGAAGCTGGCGAGCTGCTCGCCCAGGGCCAGGGCCCGGTGGGCGGTCCACTGGCGCTGGGCGGGATCGCCGTGGCGATCGAGCCAGGCCCGGCGCCGGCAGCGGAGCCAGCTGCGCAGCAGCCGGTCGGTGATCAGCTCCTGGGGCATGGTGCCCACCGTAGGCAGACAGTGGCCTGCCGCCGGGCCGGCACCCTCCCCGGCCGGGAGGCGCGGGCCGGCTGCTACGAACGGCCATACCCCCAGCCGCGCCTCCGATGGCCTCCGCCCCGCTGCCGCTGCAGGCCAGTCCGATCAGCTTCGGCACCGATGGCTGGCGCGGGATCCTGGGGGTCGACATCACGGTGGAGCGCCTGCTGCCGGTGGCGGCGGCGGCCGCCGCCGAGCTGGCCCACTCCGCCCCCGACCACCTGGACAGCCGCGAGGTGGTGATCGGCTACGACCGCCGCTTCCTGGCCCCGGAGCTGGCCGAGGCGATCTGCGCCGCCGTGCGCGGGGCCGCCCTGGAGCCGGTGCTGGCCGCCACCGCCACACCCACGCCGGCCGCCAGCTGGGCGGTGGTGGAGCGCGGCGCCCTGGGTGCCCTGGTGATCACCGCCAGCCACAACCCCCCCGAATGGCTGGGCCTGAAGATCAAGGGCCCCTTCGGCGGCTCGGTGGAGGGGAACTTCACCCGGCGGGTCGAGACCCGCCTCGAAGCCGGTGGCATCACGGTGCCGATCCCGGGGCCGGCAGAGCGTTTCGATGCCCTCGGCGCCTACGTGGCCGGCCTGCGGGCCCGGGTGGATACGGGCGCCCTGGCCGAGGGGCTGCGGCGCCAGCAGCTGCGGGTGATCGTCGATCCGATGCACGGCTCCGCCGCGGGGGTGCTGCCGGCGCTGCTGGGGCCCGAGGCCGTGGCCGGCGGGGCCCTGCGTGAGATCCGCGCCCGCCGCGACCCCCTGTTCGGCGGCCATCCGCCCGAGCCCCTGGAGGCCTATCTCCAGGAGCTGATCGCCGCCGTTCAGGCCAGCACGGCGGCGGGTCAGCCGGCGCTGGGCATCGTGTTCGACGGCGACGGCGACCGCATCGCCGCCGTGGACGAGAACGGCCGCTTCTGCAGCACCCAGCTGCTGATGCCCCTGTTCATCGACCACCTGGCCGGGGTGCGGCAGCTGCCCGGCGTGGTGATCAAAACGGTGAGCGGCTCAGACCTGATGCGGCAGGTGGCCGAACTCCACGGCCGCACCGTGCTCGAAATGCCGGTGGGATTCAAGACCATCGCCGCCGAGATGCTGGCCGGCGCGGTGCTGGTGGGCGGCGAGGAATCGGGCGGTGTTGGCTTCGGCATGCACCTGCCGGAACGGGACGCGCCCTTCGCGGCCCTGCTGCTGATCGAGGCCCTCGTGGCAGGCGGCATTCCCCTGGGCCAGCGCATCGATGCCCTGCAGCGCCGCTGCGGCGGAGCGGCGGCCTACGACCGGCTCGATCTGCGCCTGGCCGACATGGCCAGCCGCCAGCGGCTGGAGGCCCGGCTGGCCGCGGCGCCGCCGGCCGCGGTGGCGGGCGTGCCGGTGCTGGAGGTGATCCGCACCGACGGGGTGAAGCTGCGACTGGGCCCGAGCCATTGGCTGATGCTGCGCTTCTCCGGCACCGAGCCGCTGCTGCGGCTCTACTGCGAGGCCCCCAGCGCCGCTCGGGTGGCCGAGGTGCTGGCCTGGGCCCGGGCCCTGGCGGAGGCGGCCTGATGGGCGGCCCCGCCGCGCCGGCGCTGGTGATCGCCAGCGGCAACGCCGGCAAGGTGCGCGAGTTCGCCGCCCTGCTGGCGGCGCTGAACCTGGAGGTGCGGCCCCAGCCGCCGGGGCTCGTGGTGGAGGAAACGGGCGCCAGCTTCGCCGCCAACGCCCGCCTCAAGGCCACGGCGGTGGCCCGGGCCACGGGCCAGTGGGCCCTGGCCGACGACTCGGGCCTGAGCGTGGACGCCCTGGGCGGCGCCCCCGGCGTGCACTCCGCCCGCTACGCCGACTCCGACGCGGCGCGCGTCGAGCGGCTGCTGCGGGAACTGGAGGCCGCCGAGGCCGTGGCCCGGGCCCAGGGGAAAGCGGCCGATCGCCGCGCCCGGTTCACGGCCGCCCTGGCGGTGGCCGAGCCCGGCGGAACCGTGCTGCTGGAGGTGGAGGGCGTGTGTGAGGGCCTGATCCTGGAGGCGCCCCGGGGCAGCGGCGGCTTCGGCTACGACCCGGTGTTCCTGGTGCCGGAGGCGGGGCTCAGCTTCGCGGAGATGTCCAGCGATCTCAAGGCCAGCCTGGGTCACCGCGGCCGTGCACTTAACCTGCTGGCCCCGCGGCTGCGGGCGGTGCTCAGCTGAATCGCAGTCTCAGGCCTGGGCCCAGCTGCCATGGAGCCCGTGGGGGATGGCCAGGGGCAGCTCCAGCACCGCCACCTCCGCCAGGCTGGAGGCATCGAGAATCACCAGATCGCTGGCGCAGCGGGCTCCGTTCCACACCACGCAGAGCACCCAGCCGTCATCCTCGGCGGCCTCGGGGCCCGAGCCGGGGCGGGGCACCATCACCGGCTCGCTCACAAACCCCCGCGGCGCGGCGCTCCACAGCCGGCTCGCGCCGCTCACCAGATCGAGCTTCTGGATCGCCTGCAGGGGGGCGTTGCCGCTCTCCCTTTCGGCCACGGCCATCCAGGCCTGCCGCCCTCTGCGGCCCACCTGGCGCGGGTTCACCATGGCGAATTCGCAGCAGCGCCGGCTCAGCTGTTCGCTGCTCACCGAACCGCTCACCAGATCGAGGCTGCAACGCTGCAACAGGCCCTCAGGAATCTGGTCGAAGTCCACGGCGCGAAAGTCCTCGCCCGGCCCGATCGAGGGAAAATCGGCGTAGAAAATGCTCTCCACCACCACACTGTTGCCCTCTTCCCAGGCGTTGAGATGGTGGAACACAAAGCCCTCCGGCGCCGGCAGCATCCGGGGCGCCTGGCCCGCACAGGCGCCCGATTCCCGGGGGATGAGCCAGAACTGGCCATGGCTGCCGGGCCTGGAGGCCAGGCACTGGGCCGCACCGCGCTGGCCGAGCACGAACGGCAGCGGATTGAAGCTCATCGCGTTCTGCAGGAACACCGCCCAGTTGGGGGTGATGGCGAAATCGTGCAGGAAGGCGAACCCGGGGAAGCTGTGGCGGGAGTCGGCCAGGAGGGTGCCGGCCTGCGGGCCCTCGGTGGCGAACTCCATCAGGCGCACGCGGCTGCGCGGACCCGCCTTCACCCCGAAGGTCACCAGGCGCGGCGCGCCGTGGTGGCCCGGATCGAAGCGGGGGTGGGCACTGAAGGCCTCGCCGGGCTGGAGCGCCCCGTCGAGCCGGGTGAGGCCGCGGGTCTCGAGGGTGAGGGGATCAAGGGCATGGGGTTCGGCCGCCTCCCAGAGGGCGAGCAGCTGGTCGCCGAGGCGCACCACATGGGTGTTGGCGATGTTCTTGAGCCGCACGTCGAAGGCGTTGGCCAGCGGGCCTCCCGGCTTCTGGGTGCCGAACACGCCGCGATACACGAAGCGGCCGGCCCGCTCCTCCGCCAGCCAGCCGGCGGTGCGCACGAAGCGGTTGCTGAGCCGCACCGAGCCGGCGTCGAAGCGCAGGGCCGTCACCATGCCGTCGCCGTCGAAGGGGTGGTGCACCCATCGGCCGCCACGCTCCAGACGGCCCGGCCCGTTGCGGTAGAGCGTGCCGTGCAGGGCGGCGGGGATCCGGCCGCGGGCGGCCGTCAGCGGCACCGCATCCAGCTCGGTGCCCACGTTGCGGAAGGCGCTGGCCCAGTCGGAGCGGTGATAACCCTGGTCATGACCCGGGGTGGTGGCCGGAGCGCCCGGAGCGAGGGTCATGGCTGGGGGTGGCGGCGGGATCGGCCCATCATCCCGTAACGGTGTGTGAAGCCGTTGCGGCCGGCGCCGCCACGGGCACGCTGCTCCGCTGATCAGGCGCCCGCCCGCTCCAGCACGCCCTTGCTGCTGGGCACCGCGCCGGCGCGGCGGGGATCGATCGCCACCGCCTGGCGCAGGGCCCGCGCGAACGCCTTGAAGCAGGCCTCCACGATGTGATGGGAGTTCAGCCCGTCGAGCTGGCGGATGTGCAGGGTGAGACCGGCGTTGTTGGCCACCGCCACGAAGAACTCCCGCACCAGTTCGGTGTCGTAGGTGCCGATCCGGGCCGCCGGGATCGTGAGGCCATAGCTGAGATGGGGACGGCCGGAACAGTCGAGGGCCACCTGCACCAGGGCCTCGTCCAGGGGCGCCAGGAAGTGGCCGAAGCGATGGATGCCGCGCCGGTCGCCGAGGGCCTGGGCCAGGGCCTGGCCGATGGCGATCCCCACATCCTCATTGCTGTGGTGGTCGTCGATGTGGGTGTCGCCGCTGGCCTGGATCGCCAGATCGAGCAGGCCATGGCTGCTGAGCTGGTGCAGCATGTGATCGAGGAAGGGCACACCGGTGTTCACCGCGCACTGGCCGGTGCCGTCGAGGTCGAGGTGCACCTGCACGTCGGTCTCGCCGGTGACGCGCTGGATGGTGGCGGTGCGAGCCGCCGCGCTGAAGCTGCCGTTCTGCATCAGGTCGGCCGCGTTGAGGGAGAGGCCAGGTTGATCATGCCGAAGCCGCAGCCGAAGCCGAAGCCGAAGCCGAAGCCGAAGCCGAAGCCGAAGCCAAAGCCAAAGCCAAAGCCAAAGCAATGATGCCATGGTGCTTTGCGGTAAGCATCAAGATGCAGTGCGCACCACCCTCACGATCGACGACGGCCTGCTGCGCCAGCTCCGCCAGAAGGCCCTGGACAGCGGCAAGCCCTTCAAGCTGGTGGTGAATGACGTGCTGCGGATCGGGCTGCGACGGTCCGAGTCGGCCGCGCCAGAGCCCTACCGCTTGCCCACCTTCCCGATCGGTGCCCTTGCCCCGGGCGTGGATCTCACCAAGGCGAATGCGTTGGCCGCGGCGCTGTGAGGACGAGGCCCGCATCGAGAAGCTGCGGCAGGGGCGGTGATCCTGATCGACACCAAGCTGCAGGAGTCTCCAAGACTCCATCTAGCGTTTGCCAAGCAGCGCTGTGGGGTTTTCTGTGGCATTGACTGTGGAGAGGACTGTGCGCGGCAAGTGTGAGATGGGATACTCCCTTGGCCGGCCGCCTCTGCCCTCCTGGTGCAACTTGATTGTGTCTTGATCTTCCATTGTGGTGATGAGGGGCGCGCCTCGACGGCCCTTGCCCCTTGTCACCTGGTGGCGCCATTTTGAGCCATTGCTCGGAAACTGGATGTGCCGGTATGCATCTCCTTTGGCAAGGGGGAAAAGATTTTCTGAAAGAAGACGCAGTCCAGGCAGGCTTTCGTTATCTTCCGCTTGATCAAGTGCAATCTCCACGCTATAGCGGAGGGCGGCAATCGATGCTTCCGCTTTTTGCCGAGGCTGTCGATCCCTTCGGCGGGAATAATCATCTCGACTGCCAGGAGGATCCGTGCCAAGGAGTGGTCCTGGTGGCGATGAAAGAGGTCAAGGATATTGCCGGAAAGATTGCCGTCGGTGCGCACCGAGAGTGCTGCATCAAGCAGGTCTGCGCTCAGGTTTGCGCTCGCCAGTCGTGACAGAAACTGGATGGCGTCAACAAGATTCGACCTGCCTACGGCATTTGGGACCCGCGATGACGGTGAAAGGGCCAAAGCGAACATCCACATCCCAAAGGCTCTTGAATCCCTTGACCTGCAAGCAAGTCAGCACCAGAGAATAGGGCGATTGACTGAGTTGATCGTAGCCGCCTCCCTGAGTTACCCCCGACCTCACATTCCCGTGATGCAGTAGCCGGCGTCCACGTAGATCACCTGACCGGTGATACCGGAGGCCAGGGGGCTGGCCAGGAACGCGGCGGCACCCCCCACCTCCTCCTGGGTGACGGTGCGGCGCAGGGGGGCCTTATCCTCCACGTTGTGGATCATGTCGAGGATGCCGCCGATGGCGGAGCTGGCCAGGGTGCGGATCGGGCCGGCACTGATCGCGTTCACCCGCACCTGCTTGTCGGGGCCCAGCTCGGCGGCCAGGTAGCGCACCGAGGCCTCCAGGGCCGCCTTGGCCACGCCCATCACGTTGTAGTTCGGGATGGCCCGCTCGGCGCCCAGGTAGCTGAGGGTGATCACGCTGGCGCCCTGGCTGAACAGGGGCTTGGCGTGGCGGCAGAGGGGTGCCAGCGAGTAGGCGCTCACCTCGAGGGCGCGGGCGAAGCCCTCGGGGCTGATGGCGCTGTAGTCGCCGATCAGCTCCTCCTTGCCGGCGAAGGCCAGGCAGTGCACCAGCACGTCGATCGAGCCCCAGCGCTCGGCCACGCGGGCGAACACCGCCTCGATCTGCGCCGGATCCTGCACATTGAGGGGTTCGAACAGGCTGGGGGCCAGCGGAGCGGTGAGCTCGCGCACCTTGGCCTCGAAGCGGCCCTTCTCATCGGGCAGGTAGGTGACGCCCAGCTCACAGCCGGCGGCATGCAGCTGCTGGGCGATGCCCCAGGCGATCGACTTGTTGTTGGCGATTCCGGTGACGAGGGCCTTCCTGCCGCGCAGATCGAGGAGCATGGGAAGAGGGCAGGAGACGATGAATCGGGCGATTCTCCCCCACCCCGGCTCCCGCTCCCTGCCCCACAGTGCTGCTGGCTTTCCCCACCCCGCTGCCGCCTTGGCCCCGTCGCCCCCACCGTCGCTCCTGGAAGGAATCCCCCTCGGCTGGAGCGGGGCGGCAGGGGATCTGCCGCGCCGGTTCGCCAGCCGAGCGGATCTGGAGCACCTGCTGCGGCAGCGCTTCCCCGCGGCCGGCGGCGGCCTCAGCCCGATCCGTGGCGGGCGCCGGGCCGCGGAGCGGCGGCTGGAGGCGGTGCAGCCGGCCCGGTACGGCGGCAGCCGCAACTTCCTCGATGGCGCCGTCACCCACCTGTCGCCCTACATCCGCCATGGCGTTGTCAGCCTCGCCGAAGTGCGGGAGGCCGTGTTCGGCAAGCTGCGGCGCGGTGGCGGCCGCGCCGCCGGCGCGAAGCTGATCAACGAGCTGGGCTGGCGCGACTACTGGCAGCGCCTGTGGCGGCAGCTGGGCGATGGGATCTGGGAGAACCGCGAACCCCTCCGCACCGGCCTCGACGCCGACGCCTACGCCGGCGCCCTGCCGGAGGACATCGCCACAGGCCGCACCGGCCTGGCCTGCATCGACGCCTTCGCGCGGGAGCTGGGCGAGACGGGCTGGCTGCACAACCACGCCCGGATGTGGCTGGCGGCCTACGTGGTGCACTGGCGGCGGGTGCGCTGGCAGGCGGGGGCCCGCTGGTTTCTGGAGCACCTGCTCGACGGCGATCCCGCCAGCAACAACCTCAGCTGGCAGTGGGTGGTGAGCAGCTTCAGCCACAAGCCCTACCTCTTCAACCGCCAGAACCTGGAGCGCTACAGCGGCGGCCGCCACTGCGCCGGTTGTGCGGCGGCGGGTCGCGGCGGCGCCGGAGTGGCCGGGGGCTGCCCCTTCGAGGCCAGCTACGAGGAGCTGGAGGAGCGGCTGTTCGGCGCTGCCGCCCCCCGGAGCCGCTCCGCTGAGCGCCGCTGATGGAGCGGCCCATCCTCTGGATCCATGGCGAGGCCCTGGGCCCGGCCAACCCCGCCCTGGCGGCCCATCCCGGCCGGCCGGCGGTGTTCGTGTTCGACACGGCACTGATCCGGGAGCAGGCGATCAGCCTCAAGCGCCTGGCCTTCCTCTACGAATGTCTGCTGGAGCTGCCGGTGTCGATCCGCCAGGGGGATGGGGCCGGGGAGGTGCTGGCCTTCGCCCAGCGCCACGGCGCCGACGGGGTGGTCACCAGCGCGGCGGTGGATCCGCGCTTCGAGCCGATCCGGCGGGCGATCGCGCGGCAACTGCCCGTGGCGGTGCTCGAGCCCGAACCGTTCGTGCGGCTGCGGGAGCCGCCCGACCTGCGGCGCTTCAGCCGCTACTGGCGCCAGGCCGAACCCCAGGTGTGGGGGCTCTACTGAGGCGGCGGGCCGCCCTGAAGCAGTTGCTGCTCGCTGCGTTCCACCGCGTTGGGATCGCTGAGCAGGTCGGGCTGCTCGAGCAGCGGGAAGCGCTGGGGTTTCACATCCTCGGGCCGCCGCGGCGGTTCCAGCCAGCGGAACGCTCTGTCGGCGGCCCGGCTGCGGCAGAGGGCCTCGCTCTCGGCCCGCAGATGCCGGCGCACGTCGGCGCGGGCCACCGCCGCGAAGAATTCCTGCCGGGATGCCAGGCCGGAGCTGAACGCGGCCGTGCCGTTGCCGTTGAACAGCCGGGCGGCATCGGCAGTCCAGCGAGGACTGCACTGCCCCGCCCGGCTCGTGTCGGTGTCGATCCAGATGTGCAGCCCGAAGCCATCGGGCTGGCTCACCACCGCCAGAGCGTCGTGGGGCACCCGGCGCGGCAGGGGGTAGATCGCCCAGCTGGGCTGGCGGTGGGCCGGCACGCAGCCGGCGGCGAGCGCCAGCAGCAGCGCCGCGGCCGAACCGGTCTTCCACAATGCGCTCTCCGCCCTGCCCATGGGTCATGGTGCTCACCGAATCCAGGATGCTGCCCCTCGGCGAGCCGCTTCCGTTCACCGTGATCCAGGCGGCCTGGGGGGCGGGGCGGCTGGAGCAGGTGGCAGGGGCGCCCCTCGATCTCGACCGGCTCCTGAACCGGCCCGTGCTGGTGCTGTTCCTGTGCGCCCACTGCCCCTTCGTGAAGCACATCGAGCCGGAACTCACGCGGCTGCAGCACGACCTGGCGGCCAGCGACCTGGCCTGGCTGGCGGTCAGCGCCAACAGCACGCTCACGCATCCGCAGGACGGTGCCGAGGGCCTGCGGCGCCAGGCCGGACGCTGCGGCTGGCACTTTCCCTATCTGCTCGACCACGACCAGGAGGTGGCCGTGGCCTTCCGGGCGGCCTGCACCCCCGATCTGTTCCTGTTCGACCGGCACCACCGGCTGGCCTACCGGGGCCAGCTGGATGCCAGCCGTCCGGGCAGTGAGCGGCCGCCCGACGGCGGCGATCTGCGCGCGGCGATCGCGGCCGTGCTGGCGGGGCAGGCGCCGGCGGAGCCCCAGCGGCCGGCGGTGGGCTGCAACATCAAGTGGCATCCCGGCCGGGCGCCCGCCTGGGCCCGCTGATCCAGGCCAGGGCTCAGGAATGCTGAAACTTGCTCAGGCTGAAACGGCTGGGCGGGCCGTCGGCTTTATGGTTGCGCCCATGCAAGTGCCCCCGTTCAGCCTGCGCGAGCAGATCGATACGCTCGGCGAGGAACTCGATCTGGCCGTGCTGCAGGTGCTGCGCAGCGGCCAGTACATCGGCGGCGGCACGATCAGCAGCTTCGAGGCCGCCTTCGCGGAGGCCGTGGGCGTGCCCCATGCGGTGGGCTGCAACAGCGGCACCGATGCGCTGATCCTGGCCCTGCGGGCCCTGGGAATCGGGCCTGGCGATGAGGTGATCACCGCCTCCTTCAGTTTCTTCGCCACCGCCGAGGCGATCAGCGCCGTGGGCGCCACGCCGGTGTTCGTGGATGTGGATCCCGAGAGCTACCTGATCGATCTGGCTCAGGTGGAGGCCGCAATCACCCCGGCCAGCCGGGCCCTGATCCCGGTGCACCTGTTCGGCCGGCCCGTGGACATGGAGCAGGTGGCTGCCCTGGCGGCACGCCATGGCCTCAAGGTGGTGGAGGACTGCGCCCAGGCCACCGGCGCCCGCTGGGCCGGCCGGCCCGTGGGCAGCTGGGGCGACGTGGGCTGTTTCAGCTTCTTCCCCACCAAGAATCTCGGCGGCGCCGGCGACGGCGGGGCTGTCACCTGCCGCGATGCCGCCCTCGCCCAGAGCATGCGCGAGCTGGCCGTGCACGGCATGCCACGCCGCTATCTGCACACCGCCCTGGGTTACAACAGCCGCCTCGACGCGATCCAGGCGGCCGTGCTCGCGGTGAAGCTGCCCCACCTCGAGAGCTGGCTCGATCGCCGCCGCGCCATCGCCGCCCGCTACCGCGAGCAGCTCGCCGGCGACGGCGCCGTGCGCCTGCCGGCCGCTGGTCCGGCCGGCCACAGCTGGAACCAGTTCGTGGTGCGTGTTCCCCCCTGTCCGGCGGGGAGCCGGGCCTGCGCAAGCCTGGGGGGCTGCAGCCTGTCGAGCGACAGCGCCGAGCACGGCCTGCCGGAGGCCTGCTGCCGCGACTGGCTCAAGCAGCAGCTGCAGCAGGACGGCGTGAGCACGATCATCTACTACCCGATTCCGATCCATCTCCAGCCCGCCTATGCGCAGCTGGGTTATGGGCCCGGCGCGCTGCCGGTCACCGAACGCCTCTGCAGCGAGGTGCTGAGCCTGCCGATCTTCCCGGAACTGGCCCTGGAGCAGCAGGATCAGGTGATTGCGGTGCTGCGCCGGCTCGCCGGGGCGCCCGCGCCTGTGGCCGCCTGAGCCGCGGGCGCCCCGGGCTCAGCAGCCCCGCGGCAGGGCCGCGTGCAGGGCCTTGAAGCGGGCCTGCTGCAGGCGATGGCTCACGATCGCGGCCGGGTAGCCCCGCCGCTCCAGGGGAGCGATCTCGCCGCTGATCAGATCGGCGCTGGCCACGTGGCGGAGTTCCGGCAGCCAGGTGCGGATGTACACCCCCTCGGGATCAAACTTGGCGGCCTGACTGGCGGGATTGAAGATGCGCAGCGGCTTGGGATCCATGCCGCTGCTGGAACTCCACTGCCAGCCACCGTTGTTGGCCGCCAGGTCACCGTCCACCAACCGTTCCATGAAGGCCGCCTCGCCCCAGCGCCAGTCGCAGATCAGGTCTTTCACCAGGTACGAGGCCACCACCATGCGGCAGCGGTTGTGCATCCAGCCGCTCTGGTTGAGCTGGCGCATCGCCGCATCCACGATCGGCACGCCGGTGAGCCCATCGCGCCAGGCCTCGAAGCGGCCGGCGTCGTTCTCCCAGGGAAAGTGCCGCCACTGGGGGCGGTAGGGGCCGTCGGCCAGCTCCGGAAAATGGAACAGGGCCTGCTGGTAGAACTCCCGCCAGGCCAGCTCCTGCTCCCACACCTGGATCGACTGGAGCTGTTCCTCGCCGCGCACCAGCTGGCGGGCCAGCCGAGCCGCCTGCCAGCAGCGGCGCGGACTGATCGTGCCGAACTTGAGCGCCGCGCTGAGCGCTGAGGTGCCGGCGGTGCCGGGCAGGTTGCGATCCGGCTCGTAGCGGAGCAGCGGGCCCCCGTCGCAGAAGGCCGCCAGCTGCGCGCGCGCCGCGGCCTCGCCCGGACGGCAGGGGCAGAGGGCCGCGCCCGCGAAGTGATGGGGGATCGCGCCGGCCGGATCCTGCACCTGGGGGAGCCGGGCCCAGAGTTCCGGTTGGGGAAGGGTGGCCGGATCGAGATCCAGCAGAGCGGCGGGGGCGGCCACCGGCTGCGGATCCAGGCGCTCCACCTGGCCGCGCCAGTTGCGCCAGAACGGGCCATACACCCGGTAGGGATCACCGGCGCCGGTCCTCAGGGCTTCCGGCGCCACCAGCAGCTGGTCCCAGTCCACCAGCAGCCGCTGGCCCTGGGCCCGCAGGGCCGCCGCCACGCGCCGGTCGCGCTCGCGCCCGTAGGGCTCCACATCCCGGTTCCAGGCCACCGCTTCCGCCGCGACCGCCGCCGCCAACCGCGGCAGCAGCTCCAGGGGATCGCCCCGCAGAACCACCAGGCGCGAGCCGGCCGCCCGCCAGCCCTGCGCCAGCTCCCGCAGGCTTTCGCCCAGGAACCAGAGCCGCGCCGGTGCCAGGCCCGGCGCCTCCAGGAGGGCGGGGTCGAGCACGAACACGCCGGTGAGCGCCGGCGTCGCGGCGGCGGCGGCGGCCACACCGAGGTTGTCGTCGAGGCGCAGGTCGCGCCGGTGCCAGAACAGCCAGCGGGGGGGAGTCATGGGCAGCAGGGGGGTCGGGCCTCCAACGGCCGCTCAGAGCTCCAGCAGCTGCTTGGCTCGCAGCCAGGCTGTGACACTCTTGCCATCGAGGTATTCATCGCCGCTGGCCAGGGCGGCGTCGAGCTCGGCCGGAGCCATCAGCAGCACCTCCAGGTCTTCGTCGTCGTCGCCGGCGGGCCGCTCGCTGAGGGCCCGCAGGCCGCGGGCCAGGAAGAGATGGATCACCTCATCGGAGTAGCCGGGACAGGGCAGCATCGCCCCGAGCGGATCCCAGCGCTCGGCGCTGTAGCCCGCCTCCTCCTGCAGCTCCCGCCGCATCGTGCTCAGCGGCGTCTCGCCGGGATCGAGGGTGCCGGCCGGGAATTCCAGCAGGCGGGCGGCCACGGCGAAGCGGTACTGGCGCAGGATCACCACCCGGCCGTCGTCGAGCACGGGCACCGCCAGGGAGGCGCCGGGATGGCGGATCAGACCGAAGGTGCCCTCCACCCCCATCGGCAGGGCGATGCGGTTCACCTCGAAGCGCACCTTGCGCACATCCAGGGCGGCGGTGGTCTCGATGTGGCGCGCTGGCTCGGGAGCGGGCAGGGGCGCCATCGGCGGAGGCGGCGGATGGCGGCCAGCATGGCCTATTCCGGCCAGCCGGGGCGGGGCGGCAGGCGCCGGGGGGGAGATTCCGGCCCCATCGCTCCAGCGGGCGTGAAGGCGTGCGCCGCCTCCAGCCGCGCCAGCAGCTCCACCACCGAGGGGGGCGGATGGCCCCGGCCGCCGGGGGGGGAGAGGGCCGGATCGATCGCCGCCAGGGGCTCCAGCACAAAGCGGCGCTGCTGCAGGCGTGGATGGGGGAGCGTCAGCGCCGGCTCCCCCAGCCGGCAGGCCCCGCACCAGAGCAGGTCGAGATCCAGCAGCCGTGGCCCCCAGCGCTCGCCCCGCACCCGGCCGAAGGCCCGCTCCAGCGCGAGCAGGTCGTCGAGCAGAGACCGGGGATCGGGGGTCGGATCGGGCAGGGGCCCGGCCACCAGCACCGCATTGACATAGGCCGGCTGGCCCGGTGGCCCGCCCACCGGCGCGGTGCGGAACAGGGGCGACCAGCGGCAGCCCCGCTCCAACGGCGACCCGCCCCAGACGGCCAGCGCCGCCGCCAGGCGCGGACGCACCGCCGTGAGGGTGGTCTCCGGATCGCCCAGGTTCGCCCCCAGGGCGATGGCCAGGGAGGAGACGGTCATGCCGGGGCGATCAGGCCCAGTTCGGCGTCGCTGGCCCTGTGCCCATACTTGTCGGCCGGGGGCCAGGGCCGGCTGCTCCAGGCGGGCAGAGGGGCGAACGAAGAGACGCTCCGTCCCGGCGGCAGCGCGCCGTTGCCGACCCCGAGGGCGTAGTCGTAGTACAGACGCACGATCTGCTCAGGCACCACCTGGCCCACCGCCGGATGGGCCAGGCAGGCCTCGCGCCAGGCCCGCACCCGGTCGTAGCGAGGCTCACGGGGCAGCTGGAACGCCTCGTAGTACTCCAGGAACCAGAACCGCTGGAACAGGGGGGTGAACACCGTCTCGGCCCAGCCGAAGTCGTTGAACAGCCAGGGCCCCCCGGGAGCCTGCTCGAGCAGGAACGCGTCCAGTTGTCCATAGACGGCGAGCAGAGCCTCGCGGAAATCCGCGCGGCGCTCCGGGTCCTGGTTCATCACCCAGCCGTAGCCACGCGCGCAGAACTCAGCCTCCAGCAGGGTCAGCATCCCCTCCACCGCCCGGCGGTAGGGATCACACTGGGCGACGGGAGCTTCGGGGAACTGTTCGTCGAGATAGCGCAGGATCACCAGGCTCTCGCGCAGGAGCCCGCCTTCGGGGGTCTCCAGCACCGGCAGGGCCGTCCGCCCCCGGGTCCGGCGCAGCAGCTCAGGCGGGCGGGGCCGGGTGATATCCACCACCCGGAAGTCGACCGCCTCCCGCCGTCCCTTGAGCTCCAACAGGATCTCGAGCCGCTGGGAGAAGGGACAGACCGGGATGTGATGGACGATCGGAGACTCCAGAACCATCCACTCCAGGGTGGTCTGAGGATGCCACGACGGGCGGAGACCGGGGCGGGGGCGCACCCCGGCAGCGATCGGCGAGACTGCCGCTCCAGCCCCCGCCCCGGTCCGGGGCCTTCTCTTCCCGCCGTCATGGCCGCTTCCGGCAGCTCCAGCGCCATCGCCGCCCGCGCCTTCCCCCTGGTGGCCGTCACCGGCCACGACACGCTCAAGCTGGCCCTGCTGCTGGCGGCCGTGGATCCGGCTCTGGGCGGTGTGGTGATCGCCGGTGGCCGGGGCACGGGCAAATCGGTGCTGGCCCGGGGCCTGCACGCCCTGCTGCCGCCGATCGACGTGCTCGACCTGGGCAGCCCGCCCCCCGGCCGCGCGCAGCCCATCGGCCTCAACCTCGATCCGGGCCGTCCGGACGAGTGGGACGAGGCCACCCGCACCCGGCTGAGCGAGCTGGGAGCCGATCCCAGCGGCCGCGACCGCGCCACCCTGCTGCCCACCCGGGTGATCCCGGCCCCCTTCGTGCAGGTGCCGCTGGGCATCACCGAAGACCGGCTGGTGGGCTCGGTGGACGTGGCCGCCTCCCTGGCGGCAGGGGCTCCCGTGTTTCAGCCCGGCCTGCTGGCGGAGGCCCACCGGGGTGTGCTCTACGTCGATGAGCTCAACCTGCTCGACGACGGCATCACCAACCTGCTGCTGGCGGCGGTGGGCAGCGGCGAGAACCGCATCGAGCGGGAGGGGTTGAGCCTCTCCCATCCCTGCCGCTGCCTGCTGATCGCCACCTTCAACCCCGAGGAGGGGGCGGTGCGGGATCACCTGCTGGATCGCTTCGCCATCTGCCTGAGCGCCAACCAGACCCTGGATCTCGACCAGCGGGTGGCGATCAGCCGCAGCGCCATCGACCACGCCGAAGCCGGTGACACCTTTCGGGCCCAGTGGCAGGGGGACACCGAGGCCCTGGCCACCCAGCTGCTGCTCGCCCGCCAGTGGCTGCCCGACGTGACGATCAGCCGCGAGCAGCTCGCCTATCTCGTGCAAGAGGCCCTGCGCGGTGACGTCGAGGGCCATCGCAGCGAGCTCTATGCGGCACGCGTGGCCCGCGCCCATGCCGCCCTGAGCGGTCGCGACCGGGTGGAGGCGGACGACCTGCAGGTGGCGGTGCGGCTGGTGATCGCGCCCCGCTCCCGGCCACTGCCGCCGCCCGATCCCCACCAGCCCCTGGAACCGCCACCGCCGCCGCCCCAGGCGGAACAGCCGCCCGCCGAGCCGGAACCGCCCGAGAACGGGCCGGAACCCGACGAACCCGAGAGCGACGAAGCCGACCAGCCGGAGGACGACACCCCCGAAGACCAGGCGCCGCCGTCGATCCCCGAGGAGTTCCTGCTCGACCCGGAGGCGGTGGCGATCGACCCCGACCTGCTGCTGTTCGGGGCCGCCAAGGCCCGCAGCGGCGCCAGCGGCAGCCGGGCCGTGGTGTTCAGCGACTCCCGCGGTCGCTACGTGAAGCCGATGCTGCCCCGCGGCCCCGTGCGCCGCATCGCCGTGGACGCGACCCTGCGGGCGGCGGCGCCCCACCAGAAGCGACGCCGCGAACGCCAGCCCCACCGGCGCGTGATCGTGGAGGACGGCGATCTGCGGGCCAAGCGCCTGCAGCGCAGGGCGGGCGCCCTGGTGATCTTCCTGGTGGATGCGAGCGGCTCGATGGCCCTCAACCGGATGCAGAGCGCCAAGGGGGCGGTGATCCGACTGCTCAGCGAGGCCTACGAGAACCGCGATGAGGTGGCCCTGATTCCCTTCCGGGGCGAGCAGGCGGAGGTGCTGCTCCCCCCCACCCGCTCGATCACCGCCGCCCGGCGGCGCCTGGAGTCGATGCCCTGCGGCGGCGGTTCGCCCCTGGCCCATGGCCTCGCCCAGGCGGCGCGGGTGGGGGCCAATGCACTGGCCACCGGCGATCTCGGCCAGGTGGTGGTGGTGGCGATCACCGATGGGCGCGGCAACGTCGCCCTCGGCCGCTCCCTCGGCCAGCCGGCCCTGGAGGGGGAGCCGGCGGTGGACCTGCGCGAGGAGGTGATCCAGGTGGCGGCTCGTTACCGCGCCCTGGGGATCCGACTGCTGGTGATCGACACCGAGCGCCGCTACATCGGCAGCGGCATGGGCCGGGAGCTGGCCGAAGCGGCGGGCGGCCGGTACGTGCAGCTGCCCAAGGCCAGCGATCAGGCCATCGCCGCCATCGCCATGGAGGCCCTGGCCGGCATCTAGGGGCGGCTGCGGGCCCTAGCGACGGGCAGGCCGCTCCTGGGCTGCGGCGGTCTGGGCGGGATAGAGCTCCTCGAAGAACTTGCCCAGACCGATGGTGACGCTGCGCACACCATTCATGAACTGGGGATCGGCGGAGAGCTTGTTGACGTCACCTCCGACGGCCTCCCAGCGGGCCGTGAGCCGCTCGGCGTTGGCCACGGTGCGCCGGAGTTCGGCCACGGTCCTGGGATTGTCGAGGGCCGCCAGCAGCCGGCGGGCGTGGGCCGAGGAGGCGTTGAGATTGTCGATCGTGGGCTGGGCCCGGCGCACCGAGGTCTCCAGCTGCTTCACCAGCGACTGGCCATCCTTCATGAAGGCGGAAGCGTCGCGGGAGGTTCGGTCGAAGGTGAGGGCCAGGGTGGCGAACCTGCTCACCAGCCGGGCCTCGTCACCCTGCTGCAGCAGCTTCTGCATCAGGGCGGTGACACTCTGCAGGGTGGCGCCGCTGACGCCGCTGATCTGGGCGCCGCTGCAGATCATGCGGGCGGGGGGGCAGGCGGGTGAGGTGGGACTGGGGCTGCCCGGCGCCAGGGGCGAGCCGCGGGCGATCAGGTTCACCTGGGCCTGCCCCCCCAGGAGAGTGGCCTCACCCACCTCGGCCACCACCGGCCGCGCCAGCCGCAGATCCGTGTTCGTGATCTCCAGGTTGGCCAGCACCGATTCAGGCGTGACCCGCACGCTGCGCACATTGCCCACCTGCACGCCGCGGAACACCACGGGGGAGCGTTCCGCCAGGCCCTCCGCCTGCGCGAAACGCACCTGCAGGGTCCAGGTGTTGCGGCTGAAGCTCACGCCGCGCAGCCAGTAGGTGAGACCCACCGCACTGGCAATGGCCGCCAGCAGCGAGAAGCCCACGATCGCCTCACGCACGCTGCGGCGCATGACTCAGAGCTCCGCTGGCTGCATGGGTCCGCGCAGACTACCGCTCCGGAACTGAACGACGTAGGGATCGGCGGTGCCGCGATACTCCTCAAGGCTGCCGCTCCAGCGGAACAGGCCGTCGTAGAGCAGCACCACCCGTTGGGCGGTGCGTTCGATCGTGCTGTGCACATGGCTCACCACCACGGAGGTGGCCGCGGCCATGGCGGTGGTGTGCACGATCAGGTCCTCGATGCGGGTGCAGGCCACCGGATCGAGGCCGGCGGTGGGTTCGTCGAACAGCAGCAGGGGCGACTGGCTGGAGGGGATGGAGGGATCGTTGATCAGGGCGCGGGCAAAGCTCACCCGCTTCTGCATGCCGCCGCTCAGTTCCCCCGGCAGCAGCTCCTCGATGCCCGCCAGCCCCACCGCCTCCAGGGCCTGGCGCACCCGTTCGCGGATCTCCGCGTCACTGAGCCGGGTGCAGCGGTAGAGGAGAAAGCCCACGTTCTCGCGCACGGTGAGCGACCCCAGCAACGCCGGGTTCTGGAACACGAGCCGGACGTCGGGGGGATGGCGCTGGTCGAGGCGCAGGTAGGTCTGGAGGTCGCCATGCAGGCGCAGCGAACCGGCGCTGGGCAGGAGCAGGCCGGCCAGCAGCCGCAGAATCGTGCTCTTGCCGGCGCCGGATGGCCCCACCACCACCAGGCGGTCGCCGGGCTGGAGCACCAGGTCGACGCCGGCGAGCACGGCGTGGGCCCCCCAGCTCACCTCCACTCCCTGCAGTTCGGCAACGGGAGCGGCCATCGGCAGGGGCGGGGGACGCAGATCATCCTGGCGTCTGGACCGCACCGGGCGACCTCCGTAGAGTCGTGCCAGTCGCGGCAGCGTCCCACGCCCCGTTGAGCCCCCCAGGCCAGGCCCCCACCCCCGCCTCCCGGGGGCGCCGACGGCGACCTGCCCTGCGCCGCCCCAGCTGGGCGGCGCAGGCGGATCCGCATCAACGCGACCTGATGACCCGCTCCCGGCGGGCGGTGCGCTGGCTGCAACCCGGGCTGGTGGTGAAGCGCTGGATGCTCACCTCCGGGATCGGGCTGTTGCTGGCCCTGGTGGGCACGGCGATCTGGGCCGATCTGCAGCCGATCTACTGGACGCTGGCCTCGATCCAGTGGCTGCTGCGCAACCTCACCACGGTGCTGCCGCGCGAGATCACCGGGCCGCTGGTGCTGGTGATCGGCGCCGGCCTGATCTGGCTGGGGCAGAGCCGCAGCTTCGGCACGATCCAGCAGGCCCTGGCGCCCGAGAAGGGCACGGTGCTGGTGGACGCTCTGGTGGCGCAGCGACGGCTGAACCGCGGGCCCAGCATCGTGGCGATCGGCGGGGGCACCGGTCTCTCCACCCTGCTCAGCGGGCTGAAGCGCTACAGCAGCAACATCACGGCGATCGTCACCGTGGCCGACGACGGCGGCAGCAGCGGCGTCCTGCGGCGGGAGCTGGGCGTGCAGCCCCCCGGCGACATCCGCAACTGCCTGGCGGCCCTCTCCACCGAGGAACCCCTGCTCACCAGGCTGTTCCAGTACCGGTTCAAGGCCGGCGGCGGCCTGGAGGGCCACAGCTTCGGCAATCTGTTCCTCTCGGCGCTCACCGCGATCACCGGCAGCCTCGAGTCGGCGATCACCGCCTCCAGCCGGGTGCTGGCCGTTCAGGGCCAGGTGGTGCCCGCCACCACCGCCGACGTGCGTCTCTGGGCCGAACTGGAGAACGGCCAGCGGATCGAGGGGGAATCCCAGATCGGCCGGGCCCCGAGTCCGATCGTGCGGCTGGGATGCGTGCCGGAGCGGCCCCCCGCCCTGCCCCGGGCGCTGGAGGCGATCGCCAACGCCGATCTGATCGTGCTCGGCCCCGGCAGCCTCTACACCTCCCTGCTGCCCAACCTGCTGGTGCCGGATCTGGTCAACGCGATCAGCCGCAGCCGGGCGCCGCGGCTGTACATCTGCAACCTCATGACCCAGCCGGGCGAAACCGACGGTCTGGATGTGGCCGGGCACCTGCGGGCGATCGAGGCCCAGCTCGCCAGCCTCGGCGTGGGCCAGCGCCTGTTCACGGCAGTGCTCGCCCAGGAGGACATGGGCGATTCGCCGCTGCTGGCCCACTACCGCCAGCGGGGGGCCGAACCGGTGGTCTGCAACCTGCGAGAGCTGCGCAGCCAGGGTTACGAGGTGATGCAGGCGCCCCTGCAGGGCGCCAGGCCCACGGCCACGCTCCGCCACGACCCCCGCAGCCTCGCTCTGGCGGTGATGCGCTTCTACAAACGCCACCGGCGCGAGAATCAAGGGTGAGCCTGTCCCTGATCCGACAGTTCCGCATCAGGGGCAGGCTCAGCGAGATCAGCGGCGGGTTCAGCCGGATCAGCCGAAACAGGCGAGCGGGCGCGAGATTCGCTCGGGCGCAAGGCGCGGCCCCAGGGGCCCTGGCGGGGAATCGTGCGGGCCTTGGGGTCAGTAGGCGTCCTGCATCTCGTAGAAGTCGGGCTGCACGTAGTCCTTGCGCAGCGGGTAACCCTGCCAGTCCTCGGGCATCAGCAGCCGCTTGGGATGGGGATGGCCCTCATAGCGGATGCCATACATGTCGAAGGTTTCCCGCTCCTGCCAGTCGGCGCCGCGGAACAGGCCGTAGAGGCTGGGGATGGTGAGATCGCCGTCCCGGGCGAGGAAGACCTTGAGGCGCACCTCCTCGGGCCGCAGATCGGCCGGGATCGGCTGGCAGGTACCGGCGGCAGCCGAGGGGGCCGCCACCTGGTCGGCCAGGGGAGCGAGCTTCACGAGGTGATAGAAGCTCACAAGCCGGCCGCCCGGGCCCTCGTCGTAGCCGCCCTGGCACTGGAGATAGTCGAAGCCGGCGGCCCTGAGGGCGGCGGCGATCACCGGCAGGAACACCGGCTCCACGCCGATCACTTCCACACCGAGATGGTCGGGCGACAGGGGGTCGTGGCCGAAGCCCTGAGCGCTGAGCCAGAGGCTCACCGGGCCGGGCTGAACCGCCGCTGTGGTGGTGGCGGTGGTGGCGATGGCGGCGGCGCCTGCGGCCGCCGTGCCTGCGGCGGAGGGAGTGTCGTCGGGCATGGCTCAGGCGTTGGTGGTGGCGGGAGCGGTGGCTGGAACCCCGAGCGGCAGCTCCGACCCCGCGGCCAGAGCCCTGCGCTGGGTTTCGGCCTGCAGGTAGCGGCCGTCGACAATCGGCTCGACCGCCTTCATCCGGTGGCTCACGGTGCAATAACGATGGGAGGGCAGCAGATTGGCTCTCTCGGCCAGGGCCTCGTTGCCCACCTTCTTGCGCAGCTTGATCACGGCGTCGAAGATCGCTTCCGGCCGGGGGGGGCAGCCCGGCAGATAAAGGTCGACAGGGATCAGCTTGTCGACCCCGCGCACGGCGGTTGTGGAATCGGCCGAAAACATGCCGCCGGTGATCGTGCAGGCACCCATGGCGATCACGTACTTGGGTTCGGGCATCTGCTCATAGAGACGCACCAGGGCTGGGCCCATCTTCATGGTCACCGTGCCGGCCACGATCAGCAGATCCGCCTGGCGGGGGCTGGAACGGGGCACCAGCCCTAAGCGGTCGAAGTCGAAGCGGGAGCCGATCAGGGCGGCGAACTCGATGAAGCAGCAGGCCGTGCCGTAGAGCAGGGGCCAGAGGCTGCTCAGCCGCGCCCAGTTGTGGAGATCGTCGAGGGTGGTGAGGATCACGTTCTCCGACAGGTCGGCCGTGACCTGGGGAGCGGCCACGGGCGAGCAGCTGGAAGCGCGCAGATCGCGCAGGGCGTTGATGGAGAGGGCCTCGGCCATGGCGGCGGTGGCGGGTTGGGAAGGGGAGGGTGTCATGGCGGTCAGCTCCACTCGAGGGCGCCCTTGCGCCAGGCGTAGGCCAGGGCCACCACCAGGATGGCGATGAAGACGAGGGCCTCGATGAAGGCCAGCAGCCCGAGGCGATGAAAGGCCACGGCCCAGGGATAGAGAAATACGGTCTCCACGTCGAAGATCACGAAGACCAGCGCGAACATGTAATAGCGGATGTTGAACTGGATCCAGGCGCCGCCGATCGGCTCCATGCCCGATTCGTAGGTGAGCTGGCGCTCGCCGGCCCGGCTGCGCGGCGAGAGCAGCTTGTTGGCCACGAGAGCCAGCACGGGCACGGCCGCCGAGATCAGCAGAAAGCCGAGGAAGGCGTCGTAGCCCGAGAGGACGAACATCCCACAGTGGTTGGCAAGGCCGGCAGTCTGGCACCATCCGGCTGGTCGATGGGTCCTGGATAGAGTTCGCGCACCGCCACGGGGCAGGAATGAGCGACGCGTCAGGCGAGTCCACACCGGCCGATCTTCGGCCGGAGCCGGCAGGGGCGGCGATGGCCCCTGCCGATCCGGACGCCGTCGCCAGCGGCGGCAGCGATCCGGCCAGCCACCGCTTCGAGTGCCGCAGCTGCGGCTTCGTCTACGACCCGGCCGAAGGCGTGGCGAAGGTGGGGATCGCGCCCGGAACCGCCTTCCTGGATCTCGATCCCGCCAGCTTCCGCTGCCCGGTCTGCCGCAGCCGGGTGGGGGCCTTCAAGGACATCGGCCCCCGGGACAAACCCAGCGGCTTCGAGGAGAACCTCAACTTCGGCCTGGGCGTGAACCGGCTCACCCCGGGCCAGAAGAACGTGCTGATCTTCGGGGGCTTCGCCCTGGCCATCGCCTTCTTCCTCTCGCTCTACTCCCTGCGCTGATCCCCGTGTTCCAACGCCTGCTCACCCCCCTGCTGGCCCTGCTGCTGGCCCTTGGCCTCAGCGGCTGCGTCACCACCGGCCTGCCCACGGCCGCCACGAGTCCCTGGCAGCCCGTGCCCCTCGACACCCGCTCCAGTCCCCTCGATCTGGCCTTCACCAACGATCGCCACGGCTTCCTGGTGGGCAGCAACCGCCTGATCCTCGAGACCGATGACGGTGGGGCCCGCTGGGAGGAGCGGGCGCTGGACCTGCCGGAAGAGGAGAACTTCCGCCTGATCAGCATCGACTTCCAGAACGACGAGGGCTGGATCGCCGGCCAGCCGGGGCTGCTGCTGCACAGCACGGACGCCGGGCGGAACTGGAGCCGCCTGCTGCTCGACACCAAGCTGCCCGGCGAGCCCTACCTGATCACGGCCACCGGCCGGGGCCAGGCCGAACTGGCCACCAACGTGGGCGCCATCTACACCACCGCCGACGGAGGCGCCAGCTGGAAGGCCCGCGTCAGTGACGCCGCGGGGGCCGTGCGCGAGCTGCGTCGCAACGCCGACGGCCGCTACGTGAGCGTCAGCGGCCTCGGCAACTTCTTCTCCACCTGGGATCCCGGCCAGGACACCTGGCAGGTGCACCAGCGGGTGAGCAGTCAGCGCCTGCAGAGCATGGGCTTCCAGCCTGACGGCAACCTCTGGATGGTGGCGCGGGGGGCCCAGATCCGCCTCAACCCCGAGGCCGCCGACCCCGAGGAGTGGAGCAAGCCGATCATCCCGATCACCAATGGCTACGGCTACCTCGATCTGGCCTGGGATCCCAGCGGCTCGATCTGGACCGGCGGCGGCAGCGGCACCCTGCTGGTGAGCCACGACGGGGGCCAGCACTGGCAGAGGGATCCGGTGGGGGCCGAGCAGCCCACCAACTTCACCCGCATCAGCTTCAGCCCCGACGGCAAGGGATTCGTACTGGGCGAGCGGGGCTCCCTGCTGCGCTGGGTGGGCTGAAGCCCGGCTGCCCACGGCCGCATCTTTCCCTCTGTAACCAAGGCCGCCAGGCGCTCCCGGAGCCGGCGGAGCGCCCCCTAGGATCCATTCGCTGAACGCTTGTCACCATGGCTGCCGGCTCCACAGGAGAACGCCCGTTCTTCGAAATCATCACGAGCATCCGTTACTGGGTGATCCACGCGGTCACCCTCCCGGCCATCTTCCTGGCGGGCTTCCTGTTCGTGTCCACGGGCCTGGCCTACGACGCCTTCGGCACCCCGCGGCCCGACGCCTACTTCCAGGCCTCCGAGAGCAAGGCCCCCGTGGTGAGCCAGCGCTACGACGGCAAGGCCCAGCTGGACCAGCGCCTGCGGTAACCATCAGCCATGACCCAATCCCCCGTTTCCACCACGCCGCGCAATTACCCGATCTTCACGGTGCGCTGGCTGTCCGTTCATGCCCTCGGCATTCCCACGGTGTTCTTCCTTGGGGCCCTCGCCGCCATGCAGTTCATCCGCCGCTGAAATCACCGTCATGGGCCTGCAACGCAACCCCAACCCCAACAACCTGCCGGTAGAACTCAACCGCACAAGCCTCTATCTGGGCCTGCTGCTGGTGTTCGTCACCGGTGTTCTGTTTTCAAGTTACTTCTTCAACTGAACCGCCCCGGCTGGGCACCCACCTTCCGATTTCAGGTTTCCTTCGATGAGCGGCAAGAAATCCTCTCTCCCTGACGGCCGCATTCCCGACCGTCTTCCCGATGGTCGCCCGGCCGTGCCCTGGAAATCGCGCTGGACCGAAGGGGTTCTGCCGCTCTGGCTGGTGGCCACGGCGGGAGGCATGGCCGTGATCTTCGTGGTGGGCCTGTTCTTCTACGGCGCCTACACGGGTGTCGGTTCCGCCTGATCACAGCGCCCAACCTGCTCTGCCTGGGCTCCCCGGAAGGCGGTTCGTTCCCTGATCACCCTTCGCCAGCAGAGCCTGGCAGGTGTAAGCGGCGGATGCCTGATCGCATCGGCTGCGTTCCCTTCGCTGGCCACCCAGCACGATCAGGAGCCTGTGTACTGGCGAAACCACACCGCGAATCGAGTGACGCCCTCGCCAATCGGCATGGCCGGCCTGAAATCGATCCAGTCAGCCAAGGCGCGGCTGTCGGAAGCTGTGCTCTCCACATCACCAGGCTGCATGGGTTGAAAATCCATGATCGCCTGCCGACCGAGGGCTCCCTCGAGATGGGTGATGAAGTCCAGCAGCGCGACCGGTTGGCTGTTGCCGATGTTGAACAGTCGGTGGGGAGCCCAGCTGGTGGCTGGATCGGGATGGCAGCGATCAAAATCCGGATCCGGGGTGGCTGGCTTGTCGAGACAACGAATCAGCGCCTCGACCACATCATCGATGTAGGTGAAATCCCGACTCATCGCGCCATGGTTGTACACCCTGATCGGCTCTCCAGCAAGGATTGAGCTGGCAAACAACATCGGCGCCATATCCGGGCGCCCCCAGGGGCCATACACCGTGAAAAAACGAAGTCCTGTAGCTGCCAATCCAAAAAGATGGCTGTAGGCATGAGCCATTAACTCATTGGCCCTTTTTGTTGCGGCATACAAACTTACTGGGTGGTTCACAGGCTGCGACTCCCTGAATGGGATCGTACGATTACCGCCATAGACCGAACTGCTGGAGGCGTAAACCAGATGAACCACACCGTGATGGCGGCAGCACTCCAGCACATGCCCAAAACCCACCAGGTTGCTCTGAGCATAAATGCCTGGATGCGTGATGGAATGCCGCACTCCCGCCTGGGCTGCCAGGTGGATCACAGCCCTGGGCTCGGTGGCGGCGAACAGGGCCGCCAGGACCTCACCATCGCTGATGCAGAGAGTGTGAAAGCGCCAGTGGCCTGCTGCCGCCCCCTGCTCAGAGATTGCCGCCAGCCTGGCCCGCTTGAGGGAGGGGTCGTAATAGGGATTGAGATCATCCACTCCCACGACCCGTTCGCCGCGCCTCAGCAGTCGACGCACCACCGCTGCACCGATGAACCCGGCCGCTCCGGTCACCAGGATGGGACGGGTCACGGGAACAGAAGCTCCGGCGGCTGATCGCGCAGGCGAGGATTGGCCTGGTCCTTCAGCGACAACTGGATCGGCGCAGCGCCTGGCAGGGCTGGCCAGGTGATGCCGAGATCGGGATCATTCCAGGCGATACCCTGCTCGCTGCGGGGATGATAATAGTTAGAACATTGATAGCAGAAATCCGCCACCTCGCTCAACACCAGAAAACCATGAGCAAAGCCGGGCGGCACCCACAACTGATGATGCTCAACATCATCAAGAAGCACTCCCAGGGCTTGCGCAAACGTCGGAGAACTGCGGCGAACGTCCACAACCACATCGTAGACACAGCCCCGTGAGCAACGCACCAGCTTGCCCTGGCTGTGCACCAATTGATAATGCAGGCCGCGCAGTACACCCTGACAGCTGCGCGATTGGTTCTGTTGCACCAGATCAGGGATGCCGGCTTCCTGAAACACAGACTGGCGGCCAGTCTCCACAAAAAAGCCCCTGGCGTCGGCATGCACCTCAGGCACCAGCAACAGCACGTCTGGAATGGACTGGGGAATGATCTGGATCACAGCAAGGGCTCCCACCAATCCCGGTGGGTCAGATACCAGATCACCGTGCGACGCAAACCCTCCTGCACGCTCACCTGAGGAGCCCAGCCCAACTCAGCCTCAATTCTGCGGGCATCAATGGCATAGCGAAGGTCATGACCTGGACGGTCGGCCACATGGGTGATCAGCTGGTGACTGGGCAGCACCGGCAGGGCCAGGCCGTACTGAGGAGCCAGTTCATCGAGCAGGCTGCAGCACATCTGCACCAGGTCGATGTTCCTGATCTCATTGCAGCCACCAATGCAGAAGGTGCGGCCTGGCATCGCCCGGGTGAGAATCAGATCGAGGGCACGGCAGTGGTCGTCCACATAGAGCCAATCACGCACATTGTGGCCACTTCCATACACGGGTATGGGCTCACCGCGGATGATCCGCAGCAGGGTGAGCGGGATGAGCTTTTCCGGATAGTGATAGGGGCCGTAGTTGTTGGAGCAGTTGCTCACCAGCACCGGCAGTCCATAGGTGTGATGCCAGGCCAGCGCCAGATGGTCGCTCGCCGCCTTGCTGGCGGAGTAGGGGGAGCGGGGTGCATAGGGGCTGGCCTCGCAGAAGGCTGGATCCCCGGCTTGCAGGCTGCCGTAAACCTCGTCGGTGCTCACCTGCAGGAAACGCCAGTGGTGTGGGCGGCCAGCACCCTGCCAGTGGGCCAGGAACGCCTCCAGGAGGGTGAACGTGCCGAGCACATTCGTGCGCAGGAATGCAGCCGGACCGCTGATCGAGCGGTCCACATGGCTCTCGGCCGCCAGATGCGCCACCGCGGAGATCTGCTGCTGCGAGAGCAGGCGATCCAGCATGGGCCGGTCAGTGATGTTCCCTTCCACAAACAGGATCCGGCCGGCCTCGATCAGGGGCTGGATCGTGGCCCGATGACCCGCGTACGTGAGCGCGTCGAGCACAACCACCCGGTCGTCGGGATGGGCGGCGCACCAGTGATGGGTGAGGTTGCCACCGATGAAGCCGGCTCCACCGGTGATCAGAATGTTGCGGCTCACGATGGCGGGGCGGCGGCGGCGATCGCCGCCAGGCAGTCGCGAAGATCCTGGCGCCAGACGGGCTGGCTCAGCCCCAGCTCCAGCCGGGCGGTGCGGCAATCCAGCCGGGAATTGGCGGGGCGGCGAGCCGGGGATGGGAAATCAGCAGTTGTGATCGGGATCACAGCAGGAACCTGGCGGATCAGCTGAATGGCATAGGCGTCAGTGATGATGGCTTGCGCAAAACCGCACCAGCTGACAGACGGCCGACCCTGCAGGTGATGGATACCCCAGGGGAAGTGTTCACCCGCACCACGGACGGGGTGGTGGTTGGCAATGGCAGGCTCCACAAGCTGCAACAAGGCCCGGGCGATCGACTCAGCACTGGTGGGACCGCCGATCTGATCAGCCACCACCCGCACCTCAGGGTGCTCAGTGGCCAGCTGAAGAATCCTGCACAGGAAATTCCGGCCCTGCTCTGCGAAGATCCAGCTCACACGCAGAATCAGAGCCTGGGTGCCGAAAACCCCACCGGACTGCTGCAGCTCGATCTCACCGAGCAGCTTGCTGAAGCCATAGGCTCCCAGCGGCCTTGTGGGGTCGTCTGGTGACCAGGCACCGGTGCCACTGCCGTCAAAGACATAATCGGTGGAAAGGTGAAACAGGGGGATGCCACGCTCACCACAGACCACAGCCATGGAACCGACCGCCTGACCGTTGATCACCTTGGCCAGATCCGACTCCTGCTCGGCACGATCAACGTCAGTGTAGCCAGCGGCGTTAATCACCAGAGCGGGCCCATGGTGCTCAATCACCGCCTGAAACCGCTGGGCGAAGTCGGGCTGTGCCAAGTCCAGAATCGGTCGACCAAGAGCCAGCAAAGGCCGACCAGGCAAGCTGCCACTGGCAAGACGCTGCAACGCTGCGGCCACCTGACCAAAACGGCCAATCACCAGCACCGGTCTGGACATCAGCGCTGCTCCCCCAGCAGGATCTCGAGATAAAGACGATAACCACTACGGCGGGACGAAGTCGCCAGAGCCATGAGCTGCTCATCAGTGATCCACCGCTGGCGCCAAGCAACCTCTTCGGGACATCCAATCTTGAGAGCCTGTCGTTTTTCCAGAGCGCGGATATAGCTTCCAGCCTTCTGCAGAGAATCGCAAGTGCCAGTATCCAAGCATGTCATTCCACGTCCCAGAAGATCAACCTGGGGATCACCTGGATTCAGATAGAAGCGATTGAGATCCATGATTTCCAGTTCGCCCCGGGAGGCGGGAGTCACTCGCCTGGCAAGTTCAACTACACGATGATCATAGAAATAGAGGCCAGTTACAGCACAATTTGAAGCGGGAGTATGCGGCTTCTCCTCATGGGAAACCACACGACGCTCGCCATCATTTCCAAACTGCCAACCCACAACCCCACAACGCTCGGGATCAGCAACCCGGTAGGCGAATAACGTTGCACCATCTGAGCGCCGAGCTGCTCTTTGGAGAACTGCTGAAAACTCATGACCATAAACGAGATTGTCACCGAATACCAATGCCGCTCCACAGTCTCCAAGCAAGTTCTCACCGATCAGAAATGCCTGAACAAGGCCATCAGGGCTGAGCTGTTCAGCATACTTAAGATCCAGGCCCCACCGCACTCCACTACCAAGTAAGGACTGGAAAAGCGGCAGACGGGAAGAGGCAGAAATAACTTGAATCTCACGGATATTGGCCAACATCAGAGTGGTTAGCGGGAATAGATCATCGGCTTAGCATAAACAGCCAGCAGCTGCTTGCTCACGGCCTGCGTCATTGGGTGCAGGCGTGAACCTGTTCCACCAGCGAGGATTATGCCACGTCGGTGCACAAATGTCATTAACCTTTGCCGACACTCCACACCGAAAGGCCGGCGGCACGGGCAGCATCATGATTGACAATCGCGCGGGCATCAAACAACCAGGAAGGTTGACGCATTACTCTCGCCAGTTGAGACCAGTCCAGCGATGCAAAAACCTTCCACTCAGTCAGGATGAGTACAGCATCAGCGCCGCTGACCGCAGCCTCTGGTGAAGAAACAGACTGCCACACCCCTTCACCACTCAGCGCACTCGCATCAGGACAGATCACGGGATCCAGGTTGAGATCCCGACGGATCTGATCGGTGCTCACCTTTGGATCAAAGATGGCCAATTGAGCGCCCTCCTCAAGAAGATCACTGCAGATTCGAATCGCCGGAGATTCACGTGTGTCATTAGTATCAGCCTTGAAAGCGAAACCAAGCACAGCCAGACGCTTACCGCACACCGTTCCAAACAAATGCTGTACCACCAGTCGAGCGATTCGATGCTGTTGCCATTCGTTCAGCCGCACCACACTCTGCCAGTAAGTCGCCACATCATGCAAACCGTAGTGACCGCAGAGATACACGAGATTGAGCACATCCTTCTGAAAGCAGCTACCACCAAAACCCGGTCCTGCCTGCAGAAACTTTGCACCGATCCGACTATCCGCTCCGATTGCACGGGCAACCTCGTGAACATCTGCGCCTGTTGCTTCGCAGACAGCCGCGATTGAATTGATTGAACTGATCCTCTGAGCAAGAAACGCATTAGCCGTAAGCTTGGTGAGCTCGCTGCTCCACAGATTGGTTCTCAAGATCCGATCCACAGGAACCCAGTGACGGTAAATACTCGCCAGAGCATCAATTGCGGCTTCATCTTCTCCGCCAATGAGAACACGATCTGGCTGCTCGAGGTCACGAATAGCCGTACCCTCAGCTAGGAATTCTGGGTTGGACAGCACTGCAAAAGTTTTGTGTTCCCCGCCATGGCGAACCTCACCTTGCGCAGCAGCAAGGATCGCCTTAATAGTGGCAGCTGTGCGAACTGGGAGAGTACTTTTCTCTACGACAATGGTGTGACCCTTTGCACAAGCTGCAACCTGTCGGGCGGAAACTTCAATCCAGCGAAGGTCACTGGCTTGGCCAGCACCAACGCCCTTAGCCTTCGTAGGTGTATTAACCGAAAGAAAAACCATATCCGCTCCGGCAATAGAACCATCGACGTCAGTCGAGAAGTGCAGGTTGCGGCCTCGGCAGCGCTGTATAACCTGATCCAACCCGGGCTCATAGACTGGCAGTCGGGATAAGTCATTCTGGTTCCATTCTGCAATTCGATGGAAGTTAATGTCCACAACAGTCACTTGAATCTGCGGACAGCGATCCGCGATCACGGCCATTGTAGGACCTCCCACATAGCCAGCACCGATGCAGCAGATGCTTTGAACTGGCTTGATCTCAGTAGGCTGCATCATTGTTAATCAGTTCTCGAAAATAAGAGATTGTGGCATCCAGTCCTTGATTCAGCGAGATGCACGGCTCCCACCCTAGTTGATGACGGGCTAGATCTATGACAGGTTGGCGCTGAATAGGATCATCAGCAGGCAACGGTCTGAAGACGTAGGGAAGATCGGGATTGACTTTCCTCCGAACGGCATCAGCAAGCTCGCGGATGGTATACTCGATTGGATTTCCAATATTCATAGGGCCACAATGATCGGAATTCATAAGACGTATCATTCCCTCAACAAGATCATCAACAAAGCAGAAACTGCGAGTCTGACTGCCGTCACCATAAAGAGTGAGAGGCGTATTCTTTAATGCTTGCACAATAAAGTTACTTACAACCCTCCCATCATCTGGCAACATTCGAGGGCCATAAGTATTAAATATTCGCATCACTCGAATATCTATTCCGTGCATGCGTTGATAATCGAAACATAACGTCTCAGCGATTCTCTTTCCCTCGTCATAGCAGCTTCGAATACCAGTGATATTAACACACCCACGATAGCTCTCAGGCTGAGGATGTACCTCAGGATCGCCATACACCTCGCTGGTGCTGGCAAGCAAGAAACGAGCGCCCACTCTTTTAGCCAGACCAAGCATATTGTAAGTGCCTAAAAAACTGGTTTTTGCCGTCTTGATGGGATTCAGTTGATAATGGACAGGAGATGCCGGACAGGCTAGATGCCAAATTCTATCGACCTCAAGGCGAATAGGCTCGGTAACATCGTGTCGAATAAGCTCAAAGCAAGGATGCCCTAACCAGCGCTTAATATTGCATTTTCTGCCAGTGAAGTAGTTATCTAGACAAATAACTTCTTCACCATTCTCCATTAATCGATCAACGAGATGAGAGCCAACAAAACCAGCCCCACCGGTCACGAGATTGCGCATAAGTGAACTTGTCATTAAAGTAACATCAGTTATGTACAGAGCCAGGCTTAGAGTCTCATCAGATGCTCAGCAAGTTGATCTCGGAATAGGGTCACAGTGCTAACAATTCCTTCCTGCAGCGAGATAGTTGCTTGCCATCCAAGTAAGCACAACCGCATGACTTCCATTAATTGATTCGGTGTTCCATCGGGCTTGCATTCGTCCCACTGAACCCTGCCTATGAAACCGGTAGCAGCTGCCACGACCTCACCCAGTTTATAAATGGTAGGATCCAATCCCAAGCCAACATTCAGAGAGGTCAGTGACTGGCTTGAGTCATCACAAGGTGAATCAAGAAAATCGGGATTCCCGTGTTGGAGAGCAAAGATGCAGGCATATCCAAGATCGTCAATATGCAGGAACTCACGTAGAGTCACGCTAGCACCAAAACAGAACAGAGCAGGATCACACCTCTCAATACTGTGCTGAAACCGACGAATCATTACGGGTAGCACATGGCTATTCATAGAATGATAGCTCTTGCCAGGCCCATACGAAGTTGTGAGCATCAGGCTGAAAGTATCAAAATCATACCGTTGCCACAAATCCTGTACAAACCAGATCTCAGTAATTTTGGCATGATCATACCACTGATCATTCGGTTCTATAGGGCCTGCGCGCAGAGGCTCCTCAGACAACGGCTGATCGGTAACCTTAGGATAAATGCAGCAGCTTCCCAAATATATCAGGTGGCGAACACGAGTACACCATGCTACTTCGATCACATTAGTGTGCATTTTGAGATTATCCAGCAGAAGACATGCTGGAGAGCAGTTGTTTTCTTGAATTCCCGCCAGCTTGGCCGCTGCGAGAACAACAACTGAACGCATGCGCTCACAATACCAAAGTGCACCGGAAGCATGATCCGGAAGATCCAGCTCAGCCCAACTCGCGACCAACAGGGCGCCAGCGTTTGAGGCCTGGCCATAGCCAGAGCGCTGCCATGCTCTGCAAATCGCGCTGCCAGGCATTCCTCTATGGCCCAGGACAAAAGTCCTGCAGGAGTTGTGGATGAGATTGGGACGATCCCTTGATCGATCCATCAGAGCTGGCCACCACTATGTGCCGCGATCACAGCCTGGGGATTGGTTGGCGGATTTTCCATGGATCCAACCACGGGAAAGCCCTTACGCCGAAGCAGGGACTCCTTGGCTGCCTCCTCCTTATCTGCCTCCACCATCTCAGCTACCAGCTCTTCAAGACTGGTTGTAGGGGTCCAGCACAGTTTCTCCCTAGCCTTCGTGGGATCACCGAGCAAAGTTTCAACCTCAGCTGGACGAAAATATCTGGGATCAATACGAACAACCACCGCACCCGTATCACGCCTACTTCCAATCTCCTCCAAACCACATCCCCGCCACTCAATCCCACCCCATCCAAGTAAATCAGCAGTGAGCTCAATAAAACGTCGAACACTTTCCTGGCGCCCGGTTGCGATTACAAAGTCCTCAGGGGTCGGCTGCTGCAACATCCTCCACTGCATCTCCACGTAATCTCTTGCATGTCCCCAATCGCGCATGGAGTCCAGATTCCCCATGAAAAGACATTGGTCAAGACTTGCGTCTATGCGAGCGAGACCTCTTGTGATCTTGCGGGTAACAAAGGTTTCGCCACGACGAGGAGATTCATGGTTGAATAAAATCCCGTTACAGGCATACATGCCATAAGCTTCACGATAGTTAACGGTAATCCAATACGCGTACATCTTTGCTACAGCATAGGGGCTTCGCGGGTAGAACGGCGTTGACTCCTTTTGGGGTATTTCTTGAACGAGACCATAGAGTTCGCTCGTACTAGCTTGATAGACACGTGTTTTCTTTATGAGGCCCAGTAGGCGAACGGCCTCAAGAATACGCAGAGTTCCAAGTGCATCACTATTTGCAGTATATTCAGGCTCTTCAAAACTGACCGCTACATGACTCTGTGCACCAAGGTTATAGATCTCGTCAGGCTGCACCTGCTCAATAATTCGGATTAGGTTGGTACTATCCGTAAGATCGCCATAATGCAGTATAAGCCTGGGATCGGCTTCATGAGGGTCTTGGTAGAGATGGTCAATTCGAGATGTGTTGAAGCTGCTTGAACGTCGCTTTATCCCATGCACCGCATAGCCTTTTTCAAGCAGGAGCTCGGCTAGGTAGCTGCCATCCTGGCCCGTGATGCCGGTGATCAAGGCTTGTTTCATTGCAGCACTAGGGGTTCTGAAAGGGATGTTACATCCTGATCAACGCCCGACAGCTGAGTGTCGCCAGATCCGAAAACCATAGGCCTCCGATTCCCAAACCAGATTGTATCCCAGGCTTTTCAAGCGCTCAGCAGACCAGCGATTGACTGCAAATCCGGCAACCCCTGAAGCAATACAAGGATCGTAGGCATGCATGTCAGCGTAAACACTATAAAAGCACTCGCGCGCCTTCTGTTGGATGATAACCGAGGGCAATCGATGCGAATCAAGAAAAGAGTTCTGATAACGAAGTGCAGAGCGCTTGGAGAGGTAATGATTGCTAAGTTCTTCATAGTGTGATATTCTCTCCTCTCCCAGCAGAATTTCCGGATCGCCAACAACACCGAAGGGGTACAACGCCGTACGGATAATCGGATCTGCTGCAACTGTCACTCTGTCCATGGAGTGCCCCAATGGGGTAGAGGCCCTGAGGGCTGGTATCAAAATGCTTGCAACATGGCTTGGATCGGCCCAGGACGGAGTTGGAAGAATCAAATGGCGTACCTTACTAAAGAAAAGTTGTTTTCGCTGGCCTTCAACAAACTGGAGCGGAACAAATACAACTACGATCAGAATCAACGAACCTACAAATAAGAGGCTCTTCAGATGCCTCTCCCCCGAAAAGAGGATGCATGGCAATGGCGACACCAGGCATGCACCCCACATAAATCGCATATGACTTGAATACTCCGGATTTAGTTTGAGAAAGAGATTGGAAAATGGCGGGAGTAAATACACAACAAGAATAGATACTACGTAAACAGATGAAAGGAGTGCAAAATCATTGGTTTTCCTCTTGTCAGAGTGGTTTAGTGGGATATTTAATCCACTATTTATCGAACCGGAGAGGAATTGCCGATCTCGAAAAGCAGCAATCAGGAACGCCACTGAAACAAGCAAGCTCAGTACAGCCAATGCTTCAGGACGAGTATCCGATGTTCGCGGTATAAAACTCACGAGGCCATACTCTCCGTAGGATGCCAGCCCAAGCGAATCAGACCATCGGATCACGACTCCGCTGAAATTAGGACTAACTGGAACTCTTAATGAATTCTTGAAGATGAAAAGTGCAATGGTCCCTATCAGTGCTACGGAGTAAAACTCCCATATGGCTCTGTGAGGAAGGACGCCGAAGAGAGCTGGCAGCAGAATGGGCAGCGAAACAGGGACAACCAAAATCCAGACAAGCGTCAAGAGACTGAAAAGGCCATGCAACTTGAGAAGCAAAAGCAGATAAACACTTGCACTAGAGTACCAAGCGACTATTGTCGACACCCTACTACTTACTGTTTGATTGGATCGCAGTCTGGCGAAGAGAGCGCAGAGAACGCCAGAGCATTCAACAAAAAGCGCTGCTGCAAGAATTGATCCTTGCAATGCATGGTTTATGACAAACAAGTTGTAGAGATAGCCAGTGCCAACAAACACAACTGCCACCATACAAGCTGCGGCAATTGGCTTAATACGCTGCAATGACCATAGACGGAGCAGTGATAAAGCCAGAACCAGAAGCTCTCCGAAGTGAATCATTCGGACATACAATCCGGACAAATACCAGGATTCAGGAATATTCGTTGCTGCAGCAAGTTTAAGCCATATAGAGCATACTGATTTGTATTCCAGGAAGTTCCCCATCTCACAGGCCAGAACATCTGCTCTGCCGACCCCAAAGGCATCAATCACTCTCTGCCAGTAGTTAAGGTGGTCGACGGGATATTCCAGAAGTGAAGGTCTAAAGGCGACTAATACACACACAAAGACAGCGAAAAGAGATGGTCCAAGATATCGTCGGCCCTGAACGGCAGAGCACTTGCCCCAACGCAGAATAAACCATACGTAGGTTATAGATATAGCCAAAAGAACGCCGTTAAGTGCCGCTTCTAGATGGATGGCACTGAGGATATAAACTCCACCTGTCAAAAATCCAAGCGACATACGGGGCCAGATTGCTCTCGACTGACTCGTGATTCCCAAGCTGAGCAGGGCACTAGCGAGCAACAAAAACAAAGGCAGTGATCCCATCACCAGTAGCAGGCTCCGTCCACCCGTGATGCCGAGATCGGTGTCTCCTCGAATGCTGGTCTGACCCAATGATCATTCATCAGTGCAGCAATCATTGGCAGCTGATCCCAGCGCTTGCCACGAATCCCAAAGAGGATCTGCAGCGCCCCCCCCAGATGGATGGCCTGTCGGCCAGATGCCTTAATCGCGGCGCCAAGGGGTAAGCCATAGGCACCACAGCCAAGGAGAGCAACATCAAATTCACGCTCCAGTACCCTGGAAACGAGATCCTGATAAGCGAGCAACCAATCTGTGAAGCCACCTGTCAGAGGGGCGAGTGTCTGCGGAGGCGCCACAACCTGCAAACTGAACTGAGGCAAGACACGCTGATCGGTGAACAGGCTTACTCTTTTCGTGGTGTACTGTGTGATGATCGATTGAGCGAAAGGATGTACAACAACAACACGCAAACCGGCAAGATTTGCTGACCACGGCGAAACATGAAGATAGGGCTCCAGGGCCGACAAGGAAGTGATTGGGATCGTCGGATACTGCACTGACAATAACTGAGCTTGAAAAGCTGTTTGCCAAAAGCCAAGCAGATCAGAATTGGCTATTGCCCCTCCATAGATTTCTGCGAAGCAATCAAGAAGCTCAGGTGCAACAGGGAAAATACCCGAAAACTGGTGAGCCTCTTTTCTGGTCAAACGACTATAACGCCTATTCCTGAATAAGTACTCTCCCAGAATTCGTCCTTCGGTATGGCCAATTCGTCCAACAAGGAAAGGCTGCTTTTCCTGCAGTAGACGAGAGATGGAGATATTTGCATCATCGCTGTTCAGTTGGTTGCTCCAAAGCTTCGGAAAACGCAATCTCTCAATTCTATTCACAAGCGAGCCATAGGGCTCTTTCACCCAACGCCCCCAAAGCTGACGCCATGATCTGGACACTACGGGAGAAGCAGCCATTGAGGAATCCGAAATGACCTGGTCATTGAAATCACCGCTACCCATCGAGCAGAGTTGGCCATGCGGTAAGCCATGAAGAAAGCACCTGCCATTGCCACCAGCCATGGTAACGGTGGGGTTTGGCACGAAACAGATGCCGAGCTTCCTCAATCCGCGCTGGCCAGGGTGCGCCGAGTAGCTCAGGAGCAAGGGACGGCGGTTGCCAGGTCTTGAGCCAGGAAGCGAGTGGCAATTCAAAACCTCTCTTTGGTTGCTGAAGAATCTGGTCAGGCAGATGGTGACCAATAGCATCGATCAGCAATGGCTTTGGATATCCAGGCCTGAACTTGAAGACAGAAGGCAGGGAAAGTAGCAGATCGACCAGATCATTATCAAGAAATGGAACCCTGAGCTCAAGCCCACAGTGCATAGTGACAGCGTCAGCATCTCGCAAAAGCACATTGGCCATGTAGCCCCTGAGCTCTAGGCGAGTTAACTGCGCCACCAGATCAAGCTCCTGCTCTTGCGAGGTGAGAGCAACGCCCATGGGCTCTGAACCAGCCTGCAGTCGACGATGACTGGCCAGCGCAGCCACGCTGCCCCAGCCAAAACGCCGGTACTCCCAGCCAAAACGCTGGAGAACCCGCCAGGGCAGATGGGCAGGCCAGTTCCATTCCAGCGGCGTGTCGTTCTGGAACCGCCAAGCCCGCTGGAACACAGGATAGCCACCGAATACCTCATCCCCGCCCAGACCGGAAACGGCGACAGACAGTCCCTGATCCCGGGCAGCGCGCGCCACCAGGAAGGTGTTGAGTCCATCCACAGAGGGTTGGTCGATCGCCAGGCAGAACTCATTGAACTGGGCAGACACCTCGGCGGCCGAGACAACGAGCTCGTGATGCTCCGTGGCGAAATGGCGGGCTGTGCAGGCAGCAAGGCTGCGTTCATCCACCACTCCACGGCTGAGATCCCCCTTCGTGAAACCAAGGGAGAAGGTGCGCAGCGGTGCTGTGCTGCACGAAGCCATCAGAGCAACCAGCGCCGAGGAATCCAAACCACCACTGAGAAAAGCCCCCACCGGCACATCCGCCAGCATCTGGCGGTTGACCGCCCGAGCCAGTGCATCGGCCACAGCCTGCACGGCCTCGGCATAGCTCAGATCTGCCGGAGTCAGCACTGCGGTAGGGAGTGCGGAAAACGCCTCGACATGCCAGCGCTCCGCGGGCTGATGCGCCTGCCAGCGAGCCCAATGCCCCGCAGGGAAGCTCTGAACGGCTTCCACCAAGGTGCGGGGGGCTTGAACAGCCCCCCACTGCCAGAACTGCTCCAGAGCCGATCGATCGAGGCGCGGGCGGGCAGGCCTGCCGGCGGCCCGCAGGGCCGAAAGCTCGGACGCTACGGCCCAGCCACCGGAGTCAATGCACCACAGCAGGGGCTTTACACCGAAACGGTCCCGAGCCAGGGTAATGGCATGATGGGCGTTATCCCAGAGAGTGAGTGCAAAGATGCCATTAAGGCGCGAGAACAGCGCTTCACCCCAATGGGAAAAGCCCTCCAAGATCACTTCAGTATCGCTATGGGAGCGAAAATCCACGCCATCCCGTTGCAACTCCCGGCGCAACTCTGGAGCGTTGTAGATCTCCCCGTTGAAAACGATAGTGAACCGTCCATCAGCGCTGTGCATCGGCTGATGTCCAGCGGGAGACAGGTCCTGAATCGCCAGACGGGCATGCAGAAACTGCAACACTCCCGAACCCACCACTTGTTGCCACTGCCCGCGGTCATCGGGACCACGGCCCTGCAAGGCGGCAAGCACAGCGTCGACCGCTATCGGTGTGGAACCCCAGTGGGCAAAGAGGCCACACATCCCTACCGTACCTTCTGTGCGGCGCGCCGATCCTGGCCTGCGATCCTCAGTGTTTCGCGGAGGTGCCGCAGATTCCAGAGGCAAGCCGCACCAAGAATGGGAAGATTCACTAGGGGACTGGGGCTGGGTTTGAGGCGACGTTGGTAGGAATTTACATGATCAACGGAACGCAGTGGATTGAGCATCAGAACCAGAACCCGAAGCACAAAACCACAGCATGATCGGACCCGTCGGGGGCCGAATTTGATACGAATCCGCAGGCTATTCCGAATGGCCAGATAGGCGGTGAGCCTAGGCACACGCCGGGAAGCCATTTCCGAGGCATGCCAGATTGGAGCGGTACATCGCACCGTGCGCCAACCGGCGAGCCGTATTCGCTTCAGGAAGTCATCTTCCTCGCAGTACATTCCATAGACTTCATCAAATAATCCTAGATAACGAAATAAGTTGGCGCGAATGGCAAGAAAGCACCCGGAGATATAGGGATCGTCCATATAATTCAAGTCGCCAATCATAAACATTCTCCGAGCCGTCTCGAATTCAGATAATGGCACCCTACTAGATTCACCAAAAACACAAAAGCCAACCGCACCGATCTGATCAGCCGCGTCGAATGTGGCCAGCGCTTCGCACCAACGGTGATCAACAATAATATCACTATTGCAAAAAACAAGCCAGTGATAATTGCGCTCCAGAGCCCAGGCAATGGCCTCATTATTTCCGCCTGCCCAATACAGATTGGCGGGAAGCTGCAGCACATGAAAATCAGGAAAGAGTTTGCAGGCATCGGGAAACCGACCAGATGTCGAACCGTTATCAACAAGCAACACATCAAAGGGGTAACCTGGGCTCCGAAGCCGCGCCAACTGGAGTGAATCGAGGCAATCGATCAGCTCCTGCTCTCCATTCCAGTTCAGGACGATGACAAGCGGCCGAGAGGAAATCATCGCAGCAATCGGTGAAGCCGATACCACTGACGGGACAACCACTCTCTTCTCGCTTCGCGTGCGATAAGGCGATACATGTATCGCTCATACTCACGGTCGGGCAGCATGAACGAAGGCTCTCTGTAGGGGGCTTCCAATCGCCCGATCGCATTACGCCCATAAAGAGAAAAGCGGTTACGGGTATGGGTGGCATCGGGCTCGAAACCGAGATTCCGCACAAGATTCACAGATGGAACCGCCACTAGTCCATGCTGACAACTGATAGCAAAATGCCACTGATAATCCCAGGTATCGATCAGGCCGGCATGGGTGGCCTGAAAACCCTGATTGCGCTGGCGGCGAAATGGATAGTGACGCGCATGCGGACTGCGCTCCAGACGAGGCCAGGCAGCGAGCTGCAGATCAAAACAAGCCCAGCGGTCGCGCCAGCTGGCCCAGCCCCAGCTGTAGCCATAGGAGCTGAACAAGTAGCTGCTCCCCTCGAAACCAGCCCAGGTGCCGAGAGGGTTTGTTCCGGCCACTTTGAACACCCGCTGATCGGTGCGGTAGCGCTCAAGGAGCAGCGTGGTGAACAGGAAGAAACTGGAATCCGGCAGACAGTCATCTTCGAGAACGATGCCTTCGGGAACCTGGCTGAAGAACCAGGTGATCGCCTCGCTCACCGCGCGACCGCAGCCCAGGTTGCCTTCCCGGAACAGGGTGTGAAGCTCGCAGGGCCAGTCCACGGCTGTGGCGATGGCGCGCACCGCCGCGCACTGCTCCGCCTCGGCGCCGCGATCGGGGCGGGGCCCATCGGCAGCCACGAACAGCTGGGGTGGCCTGGCGGCTCGGATGGCCTCGAACACCTGCCGGGTGCGTTCGGGCCTGTTGAACACCAGGAAGAGAACAGGCGCGCAGTTCGGGAGGGAGGTCATCATCCCGGCTCACCGTCGCTGGGGGCTGCCAGCACGCGCCGATAGAGATCCGTGTAGGCACGGGCGGCCTGCCGGGTGGAGAACCGCGTGGCGGCGCGCTCCGCGCAGTCCGCCACCATCCCGGACGCCCGGGGAAGCAGGGTCTCGATGCCGCGCCAGAGATCGCCAGCCCGTTCCGGTTCCACCAACATCCCCGTGAGCCCCGGCTCCACCAGATCCGCCGGCGCCGCTCCATTGAACGCCACCACCGGGGTGCCGCAGGCCATGGCTTCGGCCATGGTCTTGCCGAAGGCCTCCTCCCGGGTGGGACACACCAGCAGATCGGCAGCGGCGTAAACGCGGCGCAGCCGCTGGTCATCATCGATGCGGCCGAGGTTGACCACCCCGGGGCGGGCGGCGAGATCCGCCAGCTCCGCGGGCACCGTGCCGAAGAGCAGAAGCGTGCATCCCCGCTCCCGGAGCCGGGGCAGGATCTCCACCAGATGCTGGAAGCCCTTCCAGGGTTCACTGCGGGGCGAGCGCCATTCGGCCAGGACGTAGGGGCCTGCGGCTGGATCCAGCCCGAGGGCCCTGCGGGCCTCCTCCCTGGCCATGGGGCGGAAGACCGCCGTCTGGATGCAGTTCCAGATCATCGCCACCGGCCGGCAGGAGGTGATCGGACTGGCCAGCAGCTGGCGGGCCACCCAGGGGGAGATGCCCACATAGGTGATCGGAGCGCGGGCCAGCCAGCGCAGCTTGCGCCGGAACCCGCGCTGGGAGGGATCGGGCCAGGGCCAGCACGGTGCCGGCAGGTGGGGACAGGCACCGCACCCCAGAGCCTGCCTGGGGCAGCCCTGGGGGTAGTGGCAGAGACCCGTGGTGGGCCAGAGATCCCGCACGGTCCACACGATCGGCTTGACGCAGTGCGGCAGGGAGCGCAGGTCCAGCACGCCATCATTGATCCAGTGAAGATGGATCACGTCGGCCTGTCGGTAGCCGGGCAGCGCCTGGACGGGCAGACCGACCCAGCCCGGACTGAGGGTGCCCCGACGATCGAAGCGATAGGCCCGCAGGGGCAACCGGTCGAGCTGCCGCAGCAGCATGAGTCGCCATCGGCCCGTGCGACCCGGCAGCAGGGCGGTGACAGCCGGGCCCTGCGGGTGGGGATCGGTGGTGAGAAAGCGGCTGTCCACCCCCTCGGCCAGCAGCCCCTCGTGCAGCCAGAGGGCCCCGCGGGAGGCGCCCCTGCTGAGGGCTCCGGCCGTCAGATGCAGCACCCTCATGGCGCCAGCACCAGATACCCGAATCCATAGCCGGCGGATACCGCGGCCGAGAGCGCCAGCCACGGGGTGAGCAGGGAACTGCGGGAACTCAGCAGAGCCAGGAGCGCCAGCCCGGCCAGATCGATCCACACCCGGGTGTAGTCCGGAAAGCGGGCCAGAATCTGCGTGCTGGTGCACAGAGCCGGCAGGAGATAGAGGCCGGCGGCCAGCCGCAGCCAGGGGCCGCCCCAGCCGCGCAGGGCCGCCAGGGCCAGCAACGCCAGGGTCGAAAGCCAGAGGCTGAAGTAGAGGGCATCGAAGAGCCGCTCCGCAGCGCCAAGGTCAACGCCCGGCAGGGGGAGGAGACCCAGCAGCTGTCCGCCCTTGCGCAGGACGCCAGCGAACGGCCAGGTGAAGTGCAGGGCCGCGAGCGAAGCGTCGGGCACCGCGGCAAAGCGGGCGCGCAGCCAGGCCGTCCAGGCCCACAAGGGAAGGGGCACGAGCGCCAGGGCCGGCAGCCAGCGCCAGCGGCGTTCGCGGATGCTGCGCACAGCGGTGGCAGCCCAGGGCAGCAGGGCCGTTTCCCGTGCCAGCAGGGCGGCGGTGAGGCTGGCCCAGTTCGCGCCGAGGCGCCGCTGCCGCCAGGCCAGGGCCGCCGCGAGCATCAGGGCGGTGGCCAGGAGGTCGGCGGTGCCGAGGCTGAGCGTGATCCAGTAGCCCGGCAGCGCCAGCACCGCCAAGCCCCACTGGGGGGAGCGCTGCTCGAGCTGGGCCCAGTGGGCCACAAGCCCTGCCGCGGCCCCGATGCAGACCACGTTGATCAGGCCCAGGGTCCAGACGATCAGACGGGGCTGGCCCAGGCCCAGCACCCAGGCCAGCAGCGGATACAGCAGACGTTTTCCCCGGTAGATGGGGTTGTCCACCGCGGCGCTGGTGCCGGGATCGGCCTGGAAGGGATCGAGGGCCAGCGCCAGGAACTGCTGGCCGTCGTTGCCGCGCTTGCCCGCCAGCACCACCAGCTCCTGGCCCTGCAGCCGCGGCGAGCGGGCCATCTGGTCGCCGATGCGGGCCAGGCCGGTGGGATTGCCGCCGTACTTGCCGAACACCACCAGGGCCCACACCAGCAGGGCCACCAGGCCGGCCAGCAGAGCCACCCCCCGGGGCCGGATGGCGCGTTCATCGCCCTGCACCCGCCGCTTCAGCCAGGCCTTCAGGGCAGGCCAGCTGGGCCAGCCGGGGATCACCAGCAACGCCCCCCAGAGCTGACGCAGCCAGCGCTGCTCGTGATCCCACGGGGTGGAAGGCGGAGGAGACACCACAGGAGCACCGGCCGCGATCTCGCGGACGAGGCGGATCCAGCCCTGCCGCACCCGCTCCGCACTGAAGGATTCCGCCACATGCACCTGGCCGGCCCGCCCCATCTCCCAGGCCCGCTCGGGATCCCGCAGCAGCGCGATGCAGCAGCGGGCGAACTGCTTGTCGCTGCGGGCCAGCAGCCCCGTCTGGCCGTGGCGCACGGTCTGCACGAGGGCATGGCGCCGGGCCGACACCACCGGAATGCCGCAGGCGTTGAACTCGGCGGCACTGAGGCAGAAGGTTTCATCGCACCCACTGGGGTTCACCACCCCCACCGCCACCGTGGCCAGGGCGTCGTAGCGCTCCAGGCCCTGACTACCGAGGAACACCACCCGATCGGCCTGGCCGCCGCCGGCCAGGAGCTGGCGGCAGTGGCGTTCATAGGGGGTGAACTGCCCCTCGCCGGCACGGGCGCCGTAGAGATCGGCGCCACCGAACACCAGCAGGCGACTCCCGGGGCAGGCCTTGGCAATGGCTCCCCACCGGGCCGCCAGCCGATCAAAGCCCTTGAACGGGGTGATGGCCCCCACATAGGCCAGATCCCTGGCGGCCTGGGCAACGGGCCAGGGCCGTGGGGCAGCTGCGGCGGGTGGCACCGCCACAGGGTTGGGAATCACCCGCGCCCGCTGGGCCAGGCGGCTGTGGCGGAAGGCATCGAGCTGGGCGCCGCTCAGCAGCACCCAGGCCCGCAGGGAGGGCAGCGACTCTGTGCGCGCCTGGTCGTGACAACCGAGGTTGTGGAACCAGGCCAGCAGCGGCAGGCGCGTGGCCTCGAGCGCCGCCCAGGCCGGCTCCGGCAGGGCGCCGGGGCGGAACACCAGGGCGGTGGCCTCCAGCTGCTCGGCCCGGTGTACCGCCGCGGCCAGATCCGCCACCACCTCGATGGCGGCCGGGTTGATGCCCGCGATCGCCTGGGGTGCGCTGAGCAGCAGCAGGGGTTCCAGCTCCGAACCCTGCAGCAGCTCGCTGACGGCGAGGCAGACAAACTCCGTGCCGCCGATGCCAGGATTGCCGAGCGCGGGAGGCGGCAGGGGCCCCAGGGCCGCCATGGCACGGTTGTCGAGGAACAGGGCCAGCCGCATGGCGCGATCCTCGCAGGACCAGGCCTGTCCCTTCCAGGAACCGCCGAGATCGGTGCGCCGCTGTGGAGAGTGACGCTCGCCGCACTGAAGCGAGCCGGCGCTGGGCCCGCACTTGTAGCGGTGAACCCGCTTTCCGCTCCCCCAACCTGTCCACGCGGATGGGAGCGATGCCAGCGGCAGTGCCCAGCCCGGATCAGGCACAGACGCCGCGCGGCCAGCTCCCTGGCCGCGCAGACTCCATCACAAGCCTCCACCTCCCCCAGGCCATGGGTCGCCCACACCAAGCAGCGCTCGCCTGGGCGGGAGTGGCGACCATCGGCCTGGGGGTGTTCGGGTTCCGGCTGATTCCGGTGGCTGAGGGCGACCGGGCCATCTTCGAAGCGGTGGGCGATGGGCTGCGCACCGGCCAGCGGCTCTACGCGGAGGTGTACGACAACAAGGAGCCGCTGTTCTTCTACGCGGTGGCCCTGCAGCGCTGGCTGGGGGCCTTCGGGGGCTGGCTGTTCGAGGCGGCTTGCCTGGCGCTGGCAGGCTGGAGCCTGGCGGGTCTGCACCGCTGGCTGGCCGGTGGTGAGCCCGAGCGACGGGGGGAATGGCTGAGCGGGGTGCTGGGGGCGTTGCTGCTGAGCGGCGGATTCTGGGGAGCGGGCCAGCCGCAACTTCCGGCCAGCGCCCTGTTGCTCCTGAGCGTGCTGCTGATCTGCCGGGGCCGCCCCGCCGGGGCGGGGATAGCCACGGCTGCGATGGCTGGCTTCAAGCTGATCAGCCTGCCGGTGGGAGTCGCGATGGCGACCGTTCTCCTGCCGCCACCGCAGAAAGCCAGATCGCTGTTGCGCTTCTGCGCGGCGGCCGCGCTGGCGGGCGCGCTGCTCGTCCTGGTGCTGCACGGCCGCGGTGAGCTGGCGGCCTATGGCCAGACGCTGGCCAACAACCTCCTCTATTCCCAGGGTCTGCTGATTCAACCCGGCAGTGTGCTGCAGGTCACCGCCTCCCACGGGCGCACGCTGTTTCTCTCCGGCAAGAACAATGCACTGATGCTGCTGGCCCTGGTCACGGCGGCGGCGATCCTGCTGAAGTCAGCGCGTGACCCCTCACCACGGCGGGCGCGGCTGGCCAGAGCTGGACTGGCGGGGCTGGTGTGCGCCGCGGCCATCACCACAGGCACCGGACTCTGGGCCGGCCATCTGCAACTGCTCTACCCAACGCAGTGCCTGGCCTTGGTGCTGCTGGTGCAGGGCTGGCAGCCGCAGATCCGCTGGCAGAAGGCGATGCGGCTCCCCAGCCTGCTGCTGATCACCGCCTTCCTGAGTGGCACCCTGGATCTGGCACCCACCTACTGGCTCAGACCCCACCAGATCGCCGATCGTGTCGCCCGCCTGCAGCAGCGTTCGCCGGAAGAAATCGCCCTGCGCCGCTCCTTTCCGGAGCGGGTGCCGAACTTCGCGCGGCTGGGAGGCAACGGAGGGCGCATCCCGGTGGGACTCGACGGCAGCCGGCTCACCTGTGCCGACTTCCATCAGTACGGCTTCTACGGCGAAGAGCGGCTCGCAGGCATTCTGGGCTGCATCAGCCGATCGCCGGTGGTGCTCGTGAGCGCCGACTTCACGCCCTGGGATGGGGTTCCCACCTGGCTGCCGGCGGAAGCCCAGGGCGCGGTGATCCAGCAACGCTGGAACCGCTTTGTGGCGGGGGCCGAGGAGCGGCTTGCCGCAGGCTTCCACTGCCGCCGCGGTGCTTCCGGAGCGCGGGTGTGCCTGGCCAAGGGGCCTCGATGACGGGCCTGCCGCGCTCCAGGGCTCTGCTGGCCTTCAGCCTGGCCCTGGCCCTGCTGGTGTGGCTGCCCCTGGGCCTGGCCGGCGTGCCGCTGGACACCCCGGATGGCTTCCTGCACCTGGGCTGGGCCGTGGGCTGGGCCCGGCAGGTGGCCGGCGGCTGGTGGTGGCCGCAGTGGACGGATCTGAACTGGGCCGGAGCCGGCAGCTTCGCCCTGGCGATCTACCCGCCCCTGTTCCGACTGCTGGTGGGCGTGCCGCTGCTGGCGGGCCTTCCCCCCGATCACGCCCTGGCACTGGCACTGCTGGCCGTACTGCTCGTGAACGCCCTCGGGGCCTTCACCCTGGCGCGGGTGTGGCTGCCGGCGGGCCCCTGGCGCTGGGCGCTGCTGCTCGGGGCCTGCCTGAACCCCTATCTGCTGGTGAACCTCTACGTGCGGGGCGCCTGGCCTGAAGCCCTCGCCCAGGGCCTGCTGTGGTGGTTCATTGCTGGTCTCGTGGGTCTGCGCCGCCGCCGCTGGTGGGGCGTGGCGGCAGCGGCCGGCGCCCTGGCCGGTGTGGTGCTGAGCAACTGGAACGCGGCGCTGCTCACCCTGATGCTGTGGGGGCTCACGGCACTGGCCCTGGCGGCCGGACGGGCATGGCAGCCCCTGCGGCGCTGGACGCTTGCCGTGGGCCTGGCCCTGGGGGCGACAGCGCCGTTCTGGTGGCCGGCCCTGCGGCTGCTGCCCCAGCTGCGTCCGCCCATCCCGGCCGGACTGTTCCTGGGTGAGTTCTTCCTGGCCGGGGCAGCCGGGGCCGGCAGCTTCGCCCGGCTGCTGTGGATCCAGGCGCTGGTGCTGGCCCTGCTGCTCGCGGCCCGCGGGGTCGGCTGGGGCTGGCGGAGCGACTGGCTCGGCTGGTGGGGCCTGGGCATCGGCCTGCTCAGCCTGGGGCTGATGCTGCCGCTGAGCCAGCCGCTCTATGGGGCCCTCCCCCCCCTGCAGCGGATTCAGTTCCCCTGGCGCTGGCTCGGGCCGGCCTGGCTGGGCACCCTGCTGTGGCTCAGCTCCGCCGGGCTCCCGGGCCGGGCCACCGCACGGCGGCCGGGGCTGGGGCGGCGCATCGGCGCGGGAGTCCTGCTCGCCGGCGCCCTCGGCGGCTGGTTCGACAGCCTGTGGCGCTTCCGCACGAACCTGGTGGGCCATGCCCCCTCCGGCGAGGAACGGCTGGCCCTGCGGCAGCTGCTGGCCTGCGACCCCCTGGCGCCATGCCCACAGGGGGTGCTGACGCTGGGGGTGGGTGGGGAGCTGGCGAAGCGCTTCGCGGCCCTCGGCGATGGCCGCATCGCCCTGGCCGGCGTGCCGGACTACAGCCCGGCGCCTGTGCCGGAGCGATCCTGGCGGCGCCGGCTGCAGACCTTCTGGCTGCCGGCCTGGCCGCAACCGAGCTGGGCGGAGTTCAGCGGACCCGGCCGGGCGCTCCTGGTGAGCCGTGGCCCGACGCAGCGCACCCTGCTGGTGGAGGCCGAGGGCAGCGGCACCCTGCGGCTGATGCAGTGGGCCCATCCGGCCTGGCGCGTGCAGGTGCGGCCGGCGGGCGCCGGCGTCTGGAGCGCCCCCCGCGCCGCCGGATCCGCCGACCCCGACGGCTGGATCAGCGTGCGCCTGCCCCGGGGACGCTGGGAGGTGGCCCTCACCTATGGGGCGGCGCGGTCTGCGGCGGGGAGCGCTGCTGGCCCCTGACGGCCGGGCAATGCCGGGGCCCTTACCATCCGAACCATGTCGAGCCGCGCCGCCCGTTCAGCCCAGCCCCTGCTGAGCGCGGTGGTGCCCTTTCTCAACGAAGCCGCGAACCTGCCGCGTCTGTTCGCCAGCCTGGAGCAGCACCTCACCGCCCTGGGGATCCCCTGGGAGCTGGTGCTGGTGGATGACGGCAGCCGCGACGACTCCCTGGCGATCGTGCGCCGCGAGCTGGAGCGGCGGCCTGGCCTGAGGGCCACGGTGCTGAGCCTGTCGCGCAACTTCGGCAAGGAGGCCGCGCTCACAGCCGGGCTGGAGGCGGCCCGCGGCGATGTGGTGGTGCCGCTGGATGCGGATCTCCAGGATCCTCCCGAACTGATCGGCCCGATGCTCGACGAATGGCGGAAAGGATTCGACGTGGTGTACGCGGTGCGCCGGCAACGGGTGGGAGAAAGCCACACCAAGCGGATCACGGCCTTCGGCTTCTATCGCCTGATGGGCAGGCTCAGCAGCACCACCATTCCGGCGGATACGGGCGATTTCCGGCTGATGGACCGCTGCGTGGTGGAGGCCCTGGCCCAGCTGCCGGAGCGCAGCCGGTTCATGAAGGGTCTGTTCGCCTGGGTGGGCTTCCGCCAGACCGCCATCCACTACGACCGGGATGCACGCCGGGAGGGCCGCACCAGCTGGAACTACTGGAAGCTCTGGAACTTCGCCCTCGATGGCATCACCTCCTTCAGCCGGGTGCCTCTGCAGGTGCTCAGCTACGGCGGCGCGGCGATCGCCTGTGTGGCCCTGCTCTACGGAGCCTGGATGGTGCTGCGCACCCTCCTGTTCGGCATCGACCTGCCGGGCTACGCCTCCCTGATGACAGCCGTGCTGTTCCTGGGGGGGCTGCAGCTGATCGGCCTGGGCGTGGTGGGGGAATACCTCGGACGGGTGTTCGAGGAGGTGAAACACCGGCCGCTCTACCTGGTGCGGGAGCGGTGGGAGCAGGGCTGAGCCGGCCGGGGTCGCGGCCATGGTGCTCACCCGGCGAGCAGGCCGCCGAGCCGCTGGGCGGTGTCCGCTGCGGCCGCAGACCAGCTGAACTGGCCGGCACGGGCCAGCCCCAGCTCCCGCAGCGTCGACCGGCGCGCAGGATCGCGGGCCACCAGGGCGATGGCGTCGCTGATCGAGCCGCTGTCGGCCGGATCCACCAGCAGGGCCGCCTCCCCCGCCACCTCCTCGGTGCCGGAGCCGAAGCTGGTGATCACAGGGGTGCCGCAGGCCATCGCCTCCAGCACCGGCAGGCCGAAACCCTCCCAGAGGCTGGGGTACACAAGAGCCAGGGCGCCCCGGTACAGATCCGGGAGGTCGGCGTAGGGCACGTAGGCGCGGAACTGCACGCTGCGCTGAAGCCCGAGGTGATCCACCAGAGCCCGCAGCCGGGGCGTCTCCGTTGGGTGGGGCTTGCCCGCGAGCACCAGCCGCAGGTCGGGATGAAGCGGCGCCACCCGGGCGAAGGCCCGGATCAGCCGCTCCAGGTTCTTGTGGGGATAGGCCTGACCCACATGCAGGAGATAGGGGCGCGGGGATGGCCGCGCCGACGCGGCCGTCCCGCACTCTGCATCGGACTTCCCGGCCCCGACCTGTCCGGTGAGCGCGGGCCGGAACACGGCGGCGTCGTAGCCCAGCGGGATCACGCTGATCCGCTCCTCGGGCACGCCGGTGCCGCGCTGGATCTCCAGGGCCGTGAACCGGGAGTTGGTGAGGAGGTGGCGGCAGCGGCGCAGCAGCGGCGGCACCCAGCTGCGGAAGTAGAGGCTCTGCAGCGAGCGCTCCGGATGACTGAGCGGCCGCAGGTCGTGCACCATCACCACCTGGGGGATGGACTGCTGCCCCAGGTAGCCCTCAGGGGCCGGCGTGAAGATCAGCGAAGCGTTGTGCCGTCGGGCAAGGCGCGGCAGCTCGAACTGGGTCCAGGCCAGGCGGTTCAGACGTTGCCTGGCTGTGCCCTCCTCGCCGCCGGGAAGGAGCACGTGGGGCAGCTTCTGCAGGGCCGGCAGCACGGCATGGGCGTACACCCCGATGCCGGTGGGCTGGCGCAGCACCGGGCGGTAGTTGAGCAGAATTTTCATGGCATCGATCAGGCCAGGCCGATCAGGCGGCGGCGGCCGTACTTGGCCCAGTTCAGCGCCCAGCAGGCGGCACTCACCGGCGTGCCCAGATGGCGGCGCTGGGCCCGGAAGGTTTCGGCGAACACCAGAGCGATGCGGGTGTGGCTCACGCCGGCCTGCACCACCTTGAGGATGGAGTCGCTGGTGTGCACACTGCGCAGATCGGGCGGCAGGCGCAGAAACCACTCGTAGTCAGCGCAGATGCGGAAGCTCGCATCGAAACAGCCCAACCGGGTGAACCACTCGCGGCGCACCAGCGATCCCGGATGGGCAATGTTCATCGACTGGCGCATGCGCTGCCACTGCCAGCCGGAGCCCCAGTGACGCAGAAAGTGACCGGCGGCGCTGTGGTAGGCGTTGCGGGCCGTGATCAGGTCGGCGTCGGTGGCCGTGAGCCCTGCGATCCGCCCCAGGCTGCCGGGATCCAGGAAGGTGTCGTCAGCACCGATGAAGCTGAGGTAGGCGCCACGGGCCAGCTGCAGCCCCCGGTTCCAGGCGTCGTAGATGCCTGCGTCGGGTTCACTGCTCCACACCACCCGCTGCGGGCCCTCCGGCAAACGCCGTTGCAACGCCGCCACCAGCTCGGCGGTTCCATCCGTGGAGGCGTTGTCAAGGAGCAGGAGTTCCCAGTCGCTCCAGCGCTGGGCCGCGAGACTCTCGAGGAAGAGGGCCAGCTGGGGCGCGCAGTTCCAGGTGGCCACCAGGATCGAGAGGCGGGGTGGGCTGATCACCGCTCAGAGCCGCAGCGGTGAGCCTCCTGCTGAAGCTTCCCAGCGGCGGTGATCAGCCAGGCCTGAAGCCCCTCGGGATCAGCCAGCGGCAGCTCCCGTTCCTCGCCCTCACCCCGCAGGGGCTTGAGCCGCACCACGCCCTTCTCCGCCTCGCCATCACCGAGCACCGCAGCCCAGGCGGCACCGCTGCGGTCGGCGCGCTTGAACTGCTTGGCGAAGGCGGCACCGCTGGCATCGAGCTCCACGCGCAGGCCCGCACGGCGCAGGGTGCGCGCCAGGGCCAGGGCTGCGGCTTCAGCCGCGTCGCCCCGGTTCACCAGATAGACATCCGGTGAACTCACCGCCGCAGCCCCAGCAGCAGCCTGGGAGAGCAACAGCACCACGCGCTCCAGGCCCAGGGCCCAGCCGATCGCCGGCGTTGGGGGGCCGCCGAGCTGCTCCACCAGGCCGTCGTAGCGGCCGCCACCGCAGACGGTGGCCTGGGCACCCAGCTGGGTGGAGGTGATTTCAAAGGCGGTGTGGCTGTAATAGTCGAGGCCGCGCACAAGCCGCGGATTGAGCGTGAAGGGGATCTCCAGCGCCGCCAGGCCGGCCTGAACCTGGGCAAAACGCTCCCGGCTCGGCGGCGCCAGCGCATCGGCCAGGGTGGGGGCATCGGCCAGCAGGGCCTGGGTGGCGGCGTCCTTGGAATCGAGGATGCGCAGGGGATTGCGCTCCAGTCGCTCCTGGGAATCGGGGTCGAGTTGGTCCTTGCGCTGCTGGAGGTAGGCCACGAGCCGCTCGCGGTAGCGGGCCCGGTCGTCGGCGCTGCCCAGGGTGTTGAGCTCCAGGGCCAGCCCCTCCAGCCCGAGGGCTGCCAGCAGATCCCAGGCGATGGCGATCGTCTCCACATCGGCGCGGGCAGCGGCGAAGCCGAGGAACTCCAGACCGATCTGATGGAACTGGCGCTGGCGCCCCGCCTGGGGGCGCTCATAGCGGAACATCGGCCCGCCGTACCAGAGCCGTTGCGGCCCCAGGCTGAGCAGACCGTGCTGGATGGCGGCGCGCACCACCGACGCCGTGCCCTCCGGCCGCAGCGTGCAGCTGCGGTCGCCCCGGTCCACAAAGGTGTACATCTCCTTGCCCACCACATCGGTGGCTTCGCCGATGCCACGGGCGAAGAGCTCAGTACCCTCCAGCAGGGGGGTGCGGATCTCGACGACGCCAGCCCGGCGAAACTGCTCCCGCGCCTCGGCCTCCACCCGCTGCCACAGCGGCGTGTGGGCAGGCAGCAGATCCACCATGCCCCGCAGGCTCTGCAGCTTCTCCACCGACGCCCCGTCGCTGGGGCCAGTCTGCAGGGGCGCCCTTAGCCTCACGGCATCTGCAGGCGCGTTGTTGGCCCAGCTGCTGATCACCGGAGGCGCGGGCTTCATCGGCAGCCACACCTGCCTGGTGCTGCTGGAGGCCGGCCACAGCCTGGTGGTGCTCGACAACTTCGCCAACAGCTCCCCGCGGAGCCTGCGGCGCGTCGGGGAGCTGGCGGGCCCCGGCGGCGCCGAGCCACTCACCCTGGTGGAGGGTGACATCCGCAGCCCGGCCGATCTGGAGCGGGCCTTCGCCGCCGGGGCCCAGGGCGGGGCGATCGAGGCGGTGGTGCACTTCGCCGGGCTCAAGGCGGTGGCGGAATCGGTGCGCGAACCCCTGCGCTACTGGGACGTGAACGTGGCCGGCTCGGGCCGCCTGCTGGCGGCGATGCGGGCCCACGGCTGCCGCACGCTCGTGTTCAGCAGCAGCGCCACTCTGTACGGCATGCCCGAGAGGGTGCCGATTCCGGAGACGGCTCCCGTGCGGCCGATCAATCCCTACGGCCACACCAAGGCCGCCGTGGAGAGGATGCTGGCCGACCTGGCCGCCAGCGAGCCCGGCTGGCGCATCGCCCGGCTGCGCTACTTCAACCCCGTGGGCGCACACCCCAGCGGCCGCATCGGCGAAGACCCCAACGGCATCCCCAACAATCTCTTCCCCTTCGTGTGCCAGGTGGCGGTGGGGCGGCGTGAGCGGCTTCAGGTCTTCGGCGGCGACTGGCCCACCCCCGATGGCAGCGGCGTGCGCGACTACATCCACGTGATGGACCTGGCCGAGGGCCACCGTGCCGCCCTGGATGTGCTCCTGGCGGAAGCGCCCCAGCTGCTCACCGTGAATCTGGGCAGCGGCCAAGGCCATTCGGTGCTGGAGGTGGTGACGGCTGTTGAACAGGCCAGCGGCCGCCCGGTGCCCTACGAGCTGGAGGCCCGGCGGCCGGGCGATGCGGCGATCACGGTGGCCGATCCCTCCCTGGCGGCCGAGCGGCTGGGCTGGCGCACCCGCCGCGGGCTGGCGGAGATCTGCCGCGACGGCTGGGCCTGGCAGAGCGCCAATCCCGATGGCTACGGCGGCTGAGCGGCGCGGGGCGATGGGCCCGGCAGCGGCGGCGCGGCTGCCGGTTCCCTGCCATCTGGTGCTGGCCGGGGGGGGCCACACCCACGCCCTGCTGCTGCGGATGTGGGCGATGGAACCGCAGCGGCGGCCGAACGCCTGGATCACGCTGGTGAACCGCGGCGGCACGGCCCTCTACTCGGGCACGGTGCCGGCCCTGGTGGCGGGGATCCTGGCGCGGGAAGACGGGGCGATCGACCTGCGGCGGCTGGCCGATCGGGCGGGCGTGGGCTTCGTGGAGGCGGAGATCAGCGGCCTGGATCCGGCCAAGGGCCTGCTGCTGCTGGCGGGGCGGCCGGCCCTGCGCTTCGACTGGCTGAGCCTGGACGTAGGGGCCGTGGTGGCGGCGGAGACTCCCGGGACCCTGCCGGTGAAACCGCTCGAACCCTTTCTGGCCTGGTGCGCCGAACGGCCGGCGGGGCAGGCGGTGGAGGTGCTGGGGAGCGGCGCGGCGGCCGTGGAGGTGGCCCTGGCCCTGAAGGCCCGGGGGCTCACCCCGCGGCTGCACACCAGGCCCGGGGGCCTGGCCCTGGGCTCGCGCGCCGCGAACAGGCGGCTGGAGCGGCTGCTCAGCGGCGCGGGCATCCCGTTGCTGCCAGCCGGTGCCAACGGGGCGGCGCTGGCGGCGCAAGCGCCGCGCCTGGCCTGCACCGGCAGCCGCGGTCCGTCGTGGCTGGCCCGCGGCGGCCTGCCGGTGGATGGCCGCGGCCGGGTGCGCACCGCCAGCAGCCTGCAGGTGGAGGGGCACCCGCAGATCTTTGCCTGCGGCGACTGCGGGGTGGTGGCCGACCATCCGCGGCCGCCCTCGGGGGTGTGGGCGGTGCGCGCCGCCCCGCTGCTGGCCGCCAACCTGGTGCGGGGCCTGCGGGGCGCGCCCCTGCGCCGCTGGCGGCCCCAGCGGCGGGCCCTGCAGCTGCTGGGCGATGGGGGCGTGGCGGGCCGGCCGCGGGCGGTGGCGCTGTGGGGCCCGCTGGCGCTGGGACCCAGCCGCTGGCTGTGGCGCTGGAAGAACCACCTCGATCGCGCCTTCCTGCGGCGCTTCGACGCCCTGCCGGCGATGGCGGCACCGGCCTGCCGCGGCTGTGCCGCCAAGCTGGCCGCCGAGCCCCTCCGCCTCGCCCTCGGCCGCCTGGCTGCGGAGGAAGGCGGGCAGCCGTCCGATCCCGGAACAGCGCCGCCGCCGGCGGTGGACGCCGCGGCCCTGGGACTGGCCGCCGACGGGCGGGTCTGGCTCCAGAGCGTGGATGGGTTCCCCGCTCTGGTGAGCGATCCCTGGCTGAGCGGGCGCCTCACCTGTCTGCATGCCTGCTCCGACCTGTGGGCCAGCGGCGCCGACGTGCGCAGCGCGCTGGCGGTGGTGACCCTGCCGCAGGCGGCGGCGGCCCTGCAGGCGGATCTGCTGCACCAGACGCTGGCCGGCGTGCGCTCCGTGCTGGCGCCCCTCGGCGCCGAGCTGCTGGGGGGCCACACCCTGGAGGCCCGCGACGCGCTGGCACCGGGCCCGGGCATGCCCTGCCCCGGATTGGCGCTGATCCTCACGGTGAACGGCGCGGCACCGCTGCCGCGCCAGTGGAGGAAGGGGCCGCTGCAGCCCGGCGATGCCCTGATCCTCAGCCGGCCGATCGGCACCGGCGTGCTGTTCGCCGCGGCCATGCACGGTGCCGCCCGGCCCGCCTGGATCGAGCGGGCCCTGGCCGTGATGCAGCAGTCGCAGGCCGCTCTGGTGACCCTGCTGGCCGGGCACGGCTGCCAGGCCTGCACCGACATCACCGGCTTCGGCCTGCTGGGCCATCTGGGCGAGATGCTGGCGGCCTCCACCGCGCCGGCGGGCGCTGGCGTGGCCGGGCTCACCCTGAACCTCGACCCGGGGGCGATCCCGGTGCTCCCCGGGGCCCTGGAGCTGCTGGCGGCCGGCCATGCCAGCAGCCTGGCGCCCGCCAACGCCGGCGCCCTCACGCTGCTGGAAGGTCCGGTGCGCCTGGAGGGCGGCGCGGGAGCCCGGGCGGCGGAGAGGCTGGCCCTGCTGGTCGACCCCCAGACCTGCGGCCCGCTGCTGGCGGCCGTGCCCGACGCCCGGGCGGCCGACGCCCTGCGGGCGCTCGCGGCAGCGGGGTTTGGCGAGGCCGCGGTGATCGCCCGGGTGAACCGGCGGGCCTAGGGGATCGCCCGGGTGAGCGGGCGGGCCTACTCCGGGCTCCCATCGAGCCGGCGGGCCCGCTCCGCCGCCAGCCGCGCCCCCAGGGCCGGGCCGGGCCGCAAGCCGGCCGCGATCAGATCCGCCGCGCGCACGGGCGACTCCACATGGCGCCAGCGCAGCAGCCAGCGCAGCAGCGGCCGGCGCAGGCCCCGCCCGGCCAGGGAGGGGGAAGCCGGCGGGCAGGGGTCGGCGGCGAGGGCCAGGGCCACCGCCTCGGCGGAGAGCCCCGGGGCCTCGAGGCAGGCGCACCACCGGGAGGGACGCCAGCCGGGATCGCTGCCGGCCAGACGACACCGCAGCTCCAGCAGCTGGCTGAGCAGTCGGTGCTGGCGATGGGGCAGCTGCAGGCGCTCGGCCAGGGCGAGGGGGTCGGCCGCTCCCGCCACCAGCGCCGCCGCCAGGGGCAGGCGCCAACGCCGGGCCCGGTGCAGCCGGCGGCGCCAGTGACGATCGTGCTGGAGCTGGTCATCGAGCAGGGCCAGCCCCCCCCACCCCTGAAGCACGCCGAGGGCCTCGGGCCAGGGCTCGCGCTCCAGCAGCAGCTCCAGTTCCATCCGCAGCCGGGTGCCGAGGGCCGGCGGCGCCGCCCCCGGGGGATCGCCGGAGCGCCACGACCACGGCCAGGCGGCCAGCGTGGCTGCGGCCTGGGCCTGGGAGTGAGGCGCCAGCGCGAAGCCGAGCCGGGCGGCGTAGCGCGCCGCCCGGAGCAGGCGGGTGGGGTCGTCGCGGAGGCTGCCGTCATGGAGCAGGCGCAGGCGGCGGGCCGCCAGGTCGGCCTGCCCCCCGTGCTGATCCAGCAGATGCACACCCCGGCCGCGGTCATCGAGCAGGAGCGCGATCGCATTCACGCTGAAATCGCGGCGGGCCAGGTCGTCCTCCAGACGGCCCGGCCGCACGAGCGGATTCTCGGCCGGCTGGGGGTAGTGCTCCTGGCGGGCCGAGGCGATGTCGAGCAGCCAGGAACCTGCCCCCGGCAGGCGCAGCTCCACGGCCACGGTGCCGAAGCGGCCGTGCTCGCCGATGGCGGGCACCCCGGCAACGCCGAGGCGCTGGCGCAGGGCCCGGGCCAGCGCCAGCGCCGGCGGCGGCCCGGCGCCGGCGCGCTCCTGGGCGGTGCCCTCCACCACCAGATCCAGATCCGGCAGACCACGCCAGGGGTCGTGGTGCAGCCGGTGCAGCAGCAGGTCGCGCACGGCGCCGCCCACCAGGGCGAGGCGACGGCCAGCGGCCGCTGCCACCAGCGCCTCCAGCAGCTCCGCTGGCACACCGGGGAGCTGCATCAGAGCGGTTCGATCGGCGCCAGACGCGGGTCGAGAATCTTGGGGCCCATGCCCTCGAACTTCACGGCCAGGGAGATGCGCTCACCGCTGCCGAAGAGGTGGGTGACGCAGCCCTCGCCGAAGGAGGCATGGCGCAGGCGGTCTCCCACGGCCCAGGTTCTGCCGGCGGCCGGGCCGGAGCTGCGGCGCCGCACGGCGTTGGCGGGCGCACCGGCCCGGCCGCCCGCCGCAACCCGGGCGCTCGCCTCGCGGTCGACGCGGGTGAGCCGCTCCAGGCGCTGCTCGCGGCGGATGGCGGCACCGCCGCTGCGGGGCAGATCGCCCTGCACCAGATGGTCGGGCAGTTCCGCGAGAAACACGCTCGGCACCGCCGGCTCGCGCATGCCGCCCCAGAGACGGCGCTCGCTGGCATGGGAGAGGAACAGGCGCTCCTTGGCGCGGGTGATGCCCACGTAGCAGAGCCGGCGCTCCTCCTCCAGCGAGGCCGGATCGTCGAGG
>Ga0315900_10000148_pt1 | contig 122673 bp, 107 predicted proteins | sample LakEriMetagenome_FD_203521 | JGI IMG/M metagenome (GOLD analysis project Ga0315900, IMG submission 203521) | Freshwater fungal communities from buoy surface, Lake Erie, Ohio, United States - Buoy 12 MA114 | ecosystem: Environmental > Aquatic > Freshwater > Lake > Lake biofilm | place: USA... | reverse complement strand
AAATTTTTAAACAGATAAGCAGGAAGAATAGAAAATTTTGAAGAAAAAATTCCATTTATGTATAATACATCTGGATTGATTTCTTTGAATAATTGCTTAAACAATTTAGCCTTGATTGAATTTGCAGAACAATAATATACGTGAAGATGATCATTGATTTTATTCCATTGATTAGATAGAATTCCTTTCATGGGAATAGATTCACAATAATCTGTATCGCGAGTAATTACATAAAAATCGAAAAATTCTCCGAGATGTGCAGTAAGATTGAGAATAGATTGAACAGGGCCACCGGATTTAAAGGCCGGATAAAACCAATCAATAAAAATTAAAACCTTGGGCCTCATTATTCTACATTATTGTTTTGCATCCAATCTTCCAAAACCACTAATAACCATATGCGCGACCACGATACCTCCTTATCGTTATCTAAGAAACGTTTCCAAAAAACAAGAACTTCACTATTAAAATAACTTCTTTTAGCCAGGGAATTAATTCGCTCCTCACAAAAAGATTTTAAATCGGTTTGCAACCACAATCTCCATGGAAACGTAAAACCCATTTTTGGCCGATTATAAACTTCCTCGGGCAATAAATCTCCTAAAGCATCAATAAGTAATTGTTTTGAATAGATCCCTTTTTTAAATCTATCAGGCAGTCCCAATACAAATTCAATAAGCTTATGATCCATAAAAGGTTCCCGAACTTCAAGGGCATGAGCCATACTCATTTGGTCGGCATCGCGCAACAAAACATTTTGTAAATACGTTTGGTATTCTGCCAGAGAGATTGATGACATAATACTATCTTTAAAATAAAATGAACTCAAATCAGGCAATTCTAAATCTTTTTGATAAGAGAGCATACTATTCACCGTATTAGCATCGCATATCATTCTATTAAGATGATACAATGAATTAAAATTCCATTTTTTTTCGTTTAACAACCAACCTATTTTTTTAGTGGCGACACTTTTGTTTATTTGTAAAATACTAGCAAAAAGTTTACGAGCTGAAATTGGAATTAAATCGAGCGCTGCGCCTTTAAGTAATGTCGGCAATCGATTAAACACCGGATAACCCCCAAATAACTCGTCGCCACCAATACCAGACAATGCCATGGTAATACCGGCTTCTTTGGTATATTTAGAAACCACATAGGTATTGGGCCCATCACCACTTGGATGATCAAGTTTTTGAAGAGCTTCAGGCAAAAGAGCCTTAAAATCATTAACACCTAATTTAATTTCGGTATGCTTAGTATTGAACTTTGCCGATACGATACGTGAATATTTTTCCTCTGTGTACTCTTTTTCATTAAATGTGATAGAAAAGGTATTAATATCGTTTTCGGAAACATTGGCCATTAAAGCAACAATAGCACTGGAGTCTATCCCTCCGGATAAAAAAGCACCAAATGGAACATCCGATATTAATCTTCGCTTAACAGATTGCTTAAGGAGATCCCGAACAGAATCCTTAACATCATGATAATTAAGATTGGAATTACTAACTACAAATTCACTAATATTCCAGTACTTATTTATACAATTGGTTTGTTCGTTTATTAAAATGAAGGAGGCAGCAGGCAACACCTTAACCCCCTTCACTATAGTATCAGGAGCGTAAACGGTTTGAAACTGCAAATATTGACGGAGAGAGTTAAGGTCCAATTTACCTGTTACAAGTCCTGATTTTATAATGGGTCTTATTTCGGAAGAAAATACAAAAGAATGATTTGAAAAAGAATAATAAAATGGCTTTACACCCATGCGATCTCGGGCTGCAAAGAATTCCTTTTTTAAACTATCCCAAATAGCAAAGGCGTACATGCCGTTAAAAAAATTTAAACATTCCGTACCGTACTTTATATAAGCGTTTAAAATTACTTCAGTATCGGAGTTTGTTCTGAATTTAAAGTCGGACAATTCTTTTTTTAATTCCAGATAATTATAAAGCTCTCCGTTGTATACGATAACATATCGCTTATCTTCGGAGTAATAAGGCTGATTCGCCGAATCGGATAAGTCAATAATAGACAAACGTCTGTGACCCAATGCAATGTAATCATCAGAAAACAATCCATCATTATTTGGCCCACGATGAGCAAGAGCTAAATTCATCTTCCTTACCACATCCGGTTGTGGCTTAGAATTAAAATTTAATATGCCGTTTATACCACACACAATTTAAACTTAATTAATTACAGTATATAAGGTTTTTACCCATGTTTGAGGTGATATTTGCTGAGCCATGGAATGACTATGCGCACCCATTTTATTTAAATCCTGATCAGACATCTCTATGAATTTACTCATTAATTTTTTTAAATGCTCAACATCACCCGCCTTAAATGTATAACCATTAATATCATTTTGCAAAAAAGCAGTAGCAGCTCCAACGCAATCAGAACAAATTAAGGGAAAACCTGCAGCAGCAAATTCGTGCACTACTACCCCCCATGGCTCGAATTTACTAGGCAAAATAAACACATCTGACTGTTTCATTATACTCGGAATTTGTTCGGGTTGAACAAAACCAAAGTGTTTAATTTTAGGATGCTCAATCGGAATAATATCTCCAGTGCCCAGACACCAGAGTTCCCAATCGTTTGGACTTTCATTTTGCAATTTAATAAATGCGCTCCAAAGGTCGGTAAGTCCTTTAAAATCATAATATCTTCCCGAGAAAATGAAACGCTTGTTACATGGTTTCGAGCTATTATAAACATTATTAAAAAGGGCTACATCGGCAGAATAAAATCCTTTAAGAATATGCTCCTTATCAAAGCCCAGCTTTGAGGCAAATTTTTCCTGCAAAATACCGGGTACCCATGCATAGTTAAAATAAGGTTTAATAAAATAAAAGCGCATCCAAGAAGCCATAATTTGCTTTAAACTGCCACTCCATTGATTATCAAAACCAACAATCACAGTCTTTGATTTTCTGAATTTAGAACACACCTTTAAATATCCTTTATCTTTCCATCCCGAACAAAAGATTACATCCGGATTAAAATTATGAGCATTAATAAGCAACTCAGAATCGTTAACAGAAAACCTATTGATCAAATTAATATTTACTTTATTGAAATTAAAAGGAGCTTCCTTATTAACCGGATAACAATAAACCAAAACTTGATTACCCTGTTGAATTAACTGATTAAAACACGGAAAATTATAGGCAGCGAGCTCGGTATATAAGAATAGAATTTTCAAGTTCTATTATATTTTACATTATTAAGAGAAAGTAACAAAAGCAACATAGGAGTAAATGGATTAAGAGATCCTGCCAACCATGATTCGAAGAAGGCCAAAAAGAATATAGTAAACATAGCCGGAATTCCTACATAGATTGATTTCTCCAGTTTTAAAAACAAACTCATAAAACCAATTAAGAGTAATAGAACACCCAATAGTCCGGTATCATACCAAAGGGTTAAAAAAGAATTATGCGCATTTCCCTGATGACCTAAAACAGAAAGTTGCAACCTGTATTTTGTAAAAAGTAATTCTGTACTATAAAATCCTCTGCCAAAATAATCGAAGATGGATAAACGTTCATAAATAAATTCCCAGGCTACAATTCTTCCGGAAGCTTCCTTAACGGTATCTATCCTAAGGTATTCTTCCAGCCCAAAAGTGGAAGCCACAAAGCCAATAATTTGCTCGTAAAATGCATTTAGATATAGGAAAACTACAAAGGCCAGTATGGTAATTATAGGATGTATTTTATTAAAACGATAGAAAACAAGAAATACAATTGTACCGAACAGACTATTACGGGAGCCCGACATAATTATATTTAAGATTATCAGTAAGCCAATTATTATTATATCAGTATTTGAAAAGATTAAAATTTTAATTCTATTTAAAGAAAAAAGTAGAATAAAAAATAATAAAGAAAATAAACCTAAACCATTAGGATTACGCATCATACCATTATACCTTCCTTCAACAAGAAGAAACATATTTCCAAAGAAGAATTTAAGCACATGACCAGAGAGTAAAATTAAAAAAGCAGTAAAAATAATTAACGACAGAAACTCCGGGAGTTTTTCTTTAAGATCTGCAATATTAATTAAGTTATAAAATAAAAGAAGGCCCAAACAATAGGAAACAGATTTTTGAATAGAGATGGAAACATCGTCGGAATTAAAAGAACCGAAAACAGCCAACAATGCAAATGGTATAAAAATAAGCATATCCTTAGACAAGGAAGAAAACCCTTTTAGCTTATAAAAATTAAGGAATGTGAGCAACAACATCACCACTTTATAGGAATCTGTAAACTCATAAAAAACAGGACCATCGGAGAGAAATATTATGGTGACAAGGCTGATGAATTGTTCGATGGTTCTTCCTCTTCTAATTAAAAATAACTGAAACAGCGTAAAAGATCCGTAAAAAAGAATCGGACTAAATCTACCCACTATTAGAAGTAAAATAAAAGTCAGATAAAAACTACCGTAATTCTTTAAAAGATACCTCAATTACTATAAAGTTAAATTTAGCACTTCGTGAGTTAACCTTAGCCTTGAATCGTTCAACACTTTTTTCATTAAATTTTGATGACCTGCATGGTGACAATCAGAACCCAAGAATGAAACCAAACCTTCTTTCAATAATTTTTCTCCAATTTTTAAAGCACCAGGACCATAGTGTCCCGACAAAGAATTAATATTTAACTGAAGTAACGCTCCTCTTTCAGTAATTTCACTATAGATTTCAGGTTTATTATAGAAATAAGGATAACGTTCGGGATGAGCCAGAACAGGTTTGTAACCTTTCATCTGCATTTCAAAAATAGCAGGCATTAAGCCATCAGGCTCATTTAAATAGGAGATTTCAAACAACAAATAATTATCACCAAAAGTCAATAATTTTTCGTTACGTAATTTGGCTTCGAAATCAGCATCCAGATAATATTCGGCAGCAGCTTCTATTTGAATGGGTATATTTTGTTTCGCAATTTCAGATCTAACCGCTTCTAATCCTCGTAAGATAATTTCGGGGGTGTTTCTATAAAAATCGCCCATGATGTGAGGCGTAGTAATTAACTTTTGGTAGCCAAATTCAACAAACCCATTAATTAAACTTATGGAGTCCTCGAGCGATTTAGCACCATCATCAATTCCTGGAATTAGATGTGAGTGAATATCGGTTTTTAAAATACTATAATCAGCCAAAGCATCAGGTAAATGCTTGGAAGAACCAAATATTTTACTCCATATTCCCATTAAACACCAAATTCTTTTTTAAACCAGTTAAATGTAAAACTCAATCCCTCTTTAAAATTTACCGATGGATTATAATCAAGTAAATGTTTAGCTTTTGAAATATCAGCTAATGAATCACGCACGTCTCCCGCTCTTTCTTGGCGGTATATAGGATCTATTTTAGAAGAACTAATCTCCTTTAAATTATAGAACAATTCTTTAATTGAAGTTCTTTCGCCTACGGCTATATTAAACACTCCTCCCAATGCCTGGTGATGTGTTGTAAAACATGCTTTTATATTGGCCTGAACAGCATTTTCAACAAAAGTAAAGTCTCGCGTTTGCTCACCGTCGCCGTTTATATAAGGAGAGCGATTGTTTAGGAGAGCATCCATAAACAAAGGAATAGCTGCGGCATAGGGGCCGGTTGGATTTTGACGAGGACCAAAAATATTAAAGTAACGTAAGCCTATAATTTCCAGACCGTATGTTTTAAAAAAAACGTCGGCATATAATTCGTTTACCAATTTTGTAACCGCATAAGGCGAAAGAGGTTTACCAATATTATCTTCAACCTTTGGTAAAATTTTACTATCACCAAAAACAGATGATGAGCTGGCATAAACCACTCTTTTAACGTTTGCATCTTTGGCTGCCACTAAAATATTAAGAAAGCCTGAAACATTTGTATCATTGGTAGCTATCGGATTTTCTATCGACCTGGGCACCGAGCCCAAAGCGGCTTGATGAATTACATAATCGGCGCCTTTACAGGCACGCTGGCAATCGTAAAATTTACAAATATCACCTTCAATAAGTTCGAAGTTAGATTTAGATAAATAGGATTGGATGTTATGATGAAAGCCTGTTTTAAAATTATCTAGAACAACCACCTTACCCGCATTATGAGTAAGAAGATACTCTACAACATTAGAACCTATAAAACCAGCACCACCCGTAACCAAAAAGGTTAATTTAGAAATATCTTGGCTATGAAATATTGTTTTATACATTAACGTTTTACATATTGCTGTTCGTAATACTTTTGATAATCGCCACTGGTAACACCCGAAAGCCAATTTTCATTTTTTAAATACCAATCTACTGTTTTCTGCAAACCTTCCTCAAATTGTAAGGACGGTTCCCATCCTAATTCATTTTTAAGTTTACCGGCATCTATTGCATAACGTAAATCGTGACCAGCCCTATCAGTAACATATGTTATTAATTTCTCGGATGTTCCCGGTGCTCTGTTCAATTTTTCATCCATTATTTTACATAACAATTTAACCAGATTAATATTGGTCCATTCGTTATGCCCTCCTATATTATAGGTTTCACCAGATTTACCCTTATGATAAATTACATCAATAGCCCGTGCATGATCTTCTACCCACAACCAATCTCTAACGTTCTCCCCTTTACCGTAAATAGGTAGGGGCTTATTGTTTTTAATATTATTTATACAAAGAGGAATTAATTTTTCGGGAAAATGATGAGAACCGTAGTTATTGGAACAATTTGAAATTACAACAGGAAACTTATACGTATCGTGATAGGCTCTAACAAAATGATCTGAACTTGCTTTAGAAGCGGAATAAGGACTATGAGGATCGTATGGCGTTTTTTCGGTAAAGAAAGTACCATCAAAATCAAGTGATCCATAAACCTCATCGGTAGAAACGTGATAGAATCTAACATCCCTCAAATCTTCACGATTTTTCCAAATCTCTCTGGCAGCGTTTAGTAAACTTACGGTACCTACAACATTTGTCATCACAAACTCCAGTGGATTGGAAATACTTCTGTCTACATGCGATTCTGCGGCCAGATGAATAACACCATCAAAATTATGCTCCTTAAACAGATTCATAACAAAAGCAGTATCCACAATATCTCCCTTAATAAATTGATAATTTGATTTATACTGGATATCCTGAAGATTTTCAAGATTACCAGCGTAAGTCAGTTTATCCAGATTATAAACTAAATACTGAGGATAATGATTAACGAATCTTCTCACTACATGAGAACCAATGAAACCTGCACCACCGGTTATTAATATTTTTTTACTCATTACTTACGACTTAATAATTCTTGTTGCCATTTCCAGGCAGATAAAATAGTTTCATCCAAAGATTTTTCGGCATGCCATCCCAATTCAACGTTAGCGAAATTAGTATCAGCATAAATTTTTTCTATATCTCCAGGCCTGCGATCTGCCAATTTATAATTTAACTTTAATCCGCTTACCTTTTCAAAACTCTTGATAATTTCTAAAACAGAATTTCCTTTTCCAGTACCAATATTAAAAAATTCAAAACCATTTTTACACTTATTGTTTATCATTCGTTCAATTGCCACAACATGTGCTTTAGCCAAATCGACCACATTTATAAAATCGCGGATGCATGTGCCATCGGGAGTATTATAATCGCTGCCCCAAACACTTAACTGCTCTCTAATACCAGCCGCAGTTTGGGTAATGTAAGGGACCAGATTGCTTGGAACACCATTTGGAAGTTCGCCAATTTTTGCCGAATGATGAGCGCCAATAGGATTAAAATACCTTAAGGAAACAACTTTTAATTGCTGATTTGTATGAACACAATCGCGCAGTATTTCTTCACCAATTTGTTTGGTATTTCCATAAGGAGACTCTGCAGCTTTTACAGGAGCAAATTCGTCAACGGGCAAAGATTCAGGTTGACCATATACCGTACAAGAAGAAGAAAATACCAGGTTGGAGCATTTATGCGATTCCATAACCTGAAGTAAATTTATAAGCGAACTTAAATTATTATGATAATATTTTAAGGGATTTAAAACCGACTCTCCAACCGCCTTAAATGCTGCAAAATGAATAACTGCAACCAAATCGGTATGATGATTAAATATTTCGTTTAATTTTTGATGATCGCAAACATCCAATTGATAGAATATGGGTCGGAATCCAATAATGGATTCAATATTATTCAATACACTTATATCGGAGTTACTTAGATTATCGGCAATAACTGGCTCATAGCCTTTCTCGAACAATTCTACAACTGTATGAGAGCCAATATAACCCGTTCCACCGGTAACTAAAACTTTTGGCCTAATCATTACAAACTCCAGTATGTTAATTTTTTAAATTTATTGCGATAGATGCCTTTAATATCAACCAATATAACCCCTTTAGTACCTAAAAGAGTAAAATCTTTTTCAGTTAAGTTTAAATATTCTTTGTGATTAACCGCTACAATAATGGCATCATATTTTTTATTTGGCGTTTTAATTAATCCAAAACCATACTCATGTTTTAATTCTTTAGATGAAGCATGAGGGTCTACAATATCTACCTTAACACCATACGACTTTAACTCCTTTACCACATCAGCAACTTTAGAATTACGAATATCACTGACATTTTCTTTAAATGTTGCTCCCATTACCAAAACGTTAGATTTGCTTAAATCTTTTTTGGCCGCTATCATTTTTTTAACGGTTTGTTTCGCTACGTAACCACCCATAGAGTCGTTTACATATCTTCCACTATTAATTATACGTGCATGATACCCTAATGCTTCCGCTTTATAAGTTAAATAGTATGGATCAACCCCAATACAATGTCCTCCAACCAATCCTGGAAAAAATTTAAGAAAATTCCATTTGGTACCAGCGGCTTCTAAAACATCAAAAGTATTTATACCCAGTCGGCTAAAAATAATGGAAAGCTCATTCATTAGAGCGATATTAACATCGCGCTGGGTATTCTCTATAATTTTTGCTGCCTCGGCCACTTTAATTGAGGCCGCTTTATGAACACCAGGTTCAACAATAATTTCGTAAGTTTTTGCAATCATCTCAAGAGATTCTTTATCGCAACCCGATACTACCTTCAGAATTTTGGTAATTATGTGTTCTTTATCACCTGGGTTAATTCGTTCGGGAGAATAACCCACTTTAAAATCTTTTTTAAATTTAAGGCCAGAGACCTCCTCTAATACAGGCACGCAATCCTCTTCCGTACATCCCGGATATACTGTTGATTCGAAAACGATATAATCACCTTTTTTGATTGCCTTTCCCACAGAAGCAGAAGCTCCCAGTAATGGTTTTAAGTCGGGGATATTATGCTCATCTACCGGAGTTGGAACAGCAACAATAAAGAAATTAGCTTTTTTAAGAACCTCTATAGAGGTAGTAAATGTAATATCGCAACCTTCAAAATCTTTACGGGATAATTCCTCACTGGGATCTACTCCCTTTTTCATCATTTCAACTCTTTCGCTGTTTATATCAAATCCAATTACCGATACTTTTTTGGCAAAAGCAAGAGCAATAGGTAACCCCACATATCCTAATCCAATTACTGCAATTTTTGCTTCTTTATTTACAATTTTTGTGTATAAATCCTGATTTGGCATTTTTTCTTTATTTATATATGTTATGTATTCTTAATTAATTTTTTCTATCAGTTGAACGAATATTATATATTCTCTCTATGATATCTACCACCTTTAGACCCTCTAAGGCATTAGTTGTAATAGTTCCATGACCTTTTAAAGTCTGCACTACATTTTCAATTAAAAAATGATGATTATTGGCAGATCCTTTATAGGAGCCATAATCATTAGCAGGACTTGTAGGAGCAAGCACAGGCATCGTATAATCTTTAATATTACAAACATCAACCTGATCCATGTATTGCCCCCCTACTTTAATACTTCCATTACTTCCTATAATAGTTAAGCTACTCTCTAAATTTTTATTCCACACAGCGGTACTGTAATTAATGGAACCCATACCCCCGTTAACAAATTTGAAACTAACAAAACCACTATCCTCGAACTCGGTTAAGTTATGATGATTAAAATCGGCAAATTTAGCCTGGATATCTGTTATATCTCCAAAAATCCAATACATGATATCAATCCAGTGAGAAAACTGAGTAAACAAAGTTCCACCGTCTAGGTGTTGTGTTCCTTTCCAACCACCCGCCTTATAATAACGCTCATCGCGATTCCAGTAACAATTTAACTGAACCATGAATACATCACCCAAAACTTTATTGTCTACAATTTCTTTTAACCAAACAGAGGGTGGGGAGTACCGATTTTGCATTACACAAAAAACGTTTCGGTTAACCTGAAGCGCTTTATAAATAATAGTTTCACAATCCGACTTACTAAGTGCCATGGGCTTTTCTACCACCACGTGCTTTCTATACTCTAAAGCAATTAGAGAATGTTCGGCATGCAATCCATTAGGCGTGCATACGTTTACAACTTCAATATCAGGATGCTTTTCGAGCATTTCATTGGGTGAGTTATAAAATGGTTCTGAAATTTCAGAAAGTCCAATCTTATCTTTAGGCTCAACATCGCACACCGCAATTAATTCACAATCGGGATTTCGACGAACCATTTCGGCATGTCTTTTACCGATGTGTCCCTGACCAATTACAGCAAATTTTATTTTTTTACTCATACTTTAATTAAAGCTTTTTCACTTTTCCATTTTCCAATTGATATTGTTCTTTACTTTCCGGACAAAAGGCAATACCCCGATCATTAAAAATTAAACGATGGCCAAACTCACTCATCCAACCCATTTGCCTACCCGGATTACCAACTATTAAAGCGTAATCAGGCACATTTTTAGTAACTACTGCCCCTGCGCCAATAAAAGCGAAGGCCCCTATATCGTGACCACAAACGATTGTAGCATTAGCGCCAATAGAAGCACCCTTACCAACGTGTGTTTTAGCATATTCACTTTTACGATTTACAGCACTTCTTGGATTAATTACATTAGTAAATACCATAGAGGGACCCAGAAAAACATCATCATCACACGTAACTCCTGTATAAATAGAAACGTTATTTTGAATTTTTACGTTTCTGCCTAAAACCACTTGAGGAGATATTACAACATTCTGTCCTATGTTACAATTTTCCCCAATAATACAGTTAGGCATAATGTGAGTAAAGTGCCAAATTTTTGTTCCTTTACCTATTTTACAACCCTCGTCTATATAGGCGCTTTCATGCGCAAAATATTCCTTTTCCATAAACGGCTAAACTTCAAATTTAATCATTTTTTTTGAGGTAGAGAGTTATTTTAACCTCTTAAAAATCAATGTGTTTAGCCTTAAAAGTACTTACTTAAGATTCTTTCTGAAAAGGGCGTATTCTTTTGCAAAATAACTTAAGATTATATCGGCACCTGCTCGTTTAATTCCCATTAAAATTTCAACCATAATCTTTTTATCATCTAAATACCCTAATTCGGAAGCTGCTTTAATCATTGCATACTCTCCACTTACATTATATGCAGCAATGGGCAAATTAAAATTATCCTTTAAAGTTTTTATTACATCCAAATAAGCAAGCGCAGGTTTAACCATAAGGTAATCAGCTCCCTCCATTTGATCCAGCTCGGCCTCTATTAATGCTTCTTTAACATTTGCAAAATCCATTTGATACGTTTTTTTATCGCCCTTTTTAGGAGCAGAATCAAGAGCATCGCGGAACGGATTGTAGAAGGCTGAGGCGTATTTTGCAGTGTAGCTCATAATACCCGTATTAACAAAACCAGCCTTATCCAATTCATTTCTTATATAACCAACTCTTCCATCCATCATATCACTTGGTCCTAAAATATCGGCTCCGGCTTGCGCCTGTGCTAATGCCATTTTAGCCAATATTGGTAATGTTTTATCATTTACAATTTCATCCTTAATAACTAAACCATCGTGTCCATCGCTGCTATATGGATCCATTGCTACATCCGTAATAATACAAACAGAAGGAAAATTCTGTTTTATGAGTTTTATGGCTTTTAAGTAAAAATTATTTTTATTGTAACTATAAGAGGCGTTTTTATCTTTCAACTTGTCATCTATGGCCGGAAAAAGAATAAAAGAGTTTAAACCCAATTTAACACAATCCTCAATTTCTTTTAAGGCTAAATCGACTGAATACCTGTAGATACCGGGCATTGATTTAATAGAAAACTTCTTGTTTTTACCTTCAATCAAGAACAGTGGAAAAACAAAATCCTCAGTTCTAAGGAAATTTTCCTGAACCATCCCTCTTATGGTTTCAGAAACTCTTTTACGACGTGGACGAATATTCATAGCGGTGAATTACTTAAATTTTGGAAGATACTCTTTCATCATATCTTTATGAACCATAAAAGTCATCATTTTTAACTTTACATAATCTTCTCTAAAAAAATAATAACCGAAATTTTTACTATCCTTAGCACAATTTCTTGACCCAGATCCACTGTCTTTAATTAAATACCAATCTTTTCCATCTTTTTCCAGATAACCAATTAGATGCATACCATGATCGTCGGTTGTTGTTTTGTTTGAGAAACGAAACTGACGTGAAAACTCATCAATATTATCGGCAGGAATATCAAAACTGGGAATTATCGCAATTTGATTTTTAGCATCAAATCCAGCTTCAGATACATCCCCCCCAATCATTAGTGTATAACCGTTGCGAATCGACTTCTTTATAATACTCATATAATCTTCAAGGGGTAGATTATAATAACTTGAATCGTTCCACCAATTATCCGGAACATCATATTCAACTTGTTTCCAATAAGGTCTTTCTAGAACAGAAGTAACATCCATGTAATCATCCATATTTAATTTTAAAATATCCTTCAAGTATTGTTGAGGCGAATAATCTTTTCCATTCACTTTAACCTTAACAGGAGGTTCTCCCATATAAAAATTCAGAATAGATTTAATTGTACTAACTACTGCTTGTTTATCCCATGCATTACTGTTTTTAACGTTTTGCAGGTAGTCCTTCATCTCTGCAAACATTTTGCTATGCGTATAAACCTTTGCTCCTTTATTTAATCCTGTATAATCTTCGAAAGGTACTATTCCATATTTCTTGAAATTCCTAACAACAGCATTTGCTTCAGAGCCTTCATCAAAAACTGTAGTGCCTCTGCTTTCTACATAACCCATTGCCTTTTCTATAAATTCCCAATAAGCGGTATACATCTGAGATAGCTTTACTTGTTGTTTATTTAATCGATATACCTCCGTTTCAAAATAGGAAGTTGTAGAGAATGACCAACAGGTAGAGGTATTGCCCTGAGAAATCGGATCGTTTTTCCAATAACCCGTAAATTCGTCAACCGATTTAGGATAAAATCCTATTGTGCTTAAATCTAATTTATATTGGCGGGGTCTTGCCTGTGGAACTTGTTTTTCTTCATCTTCCGAAATTCCCTTAAGGATAGAGTTTTCATAATAGCCGGGTTTATATTCCCTGAATTCTCCCTTATTTTTGGTTTGAGTAAAAGCCACGGTGGATAAAAACAACGTTAATGCTGCTAAACTATACTTCTTCATCTGCTAGGTTAGAAATTATTAAATGAACAATAAAAATATATTAGAAGCCAAATTTAACATTAAAAAACGTTGTTTGGACTTGCCGAATATCCTTTTATTAGAATTTCTGCTCTTTTTGCAATTGGAATTTTGATTGACAGTTTGATTGCACAAGATTTGCTTTATTATTTAATTATCTTCTCGCTCTGCTTAATTGCCTGTATTATAGATAATGAAAGAAAACGCTTAGGAATATATCTCGTTTTAATTATAATGGTTTCTGGATGCATACGAAGCTATCTTTTTAATGATTTAAACAAGACTCGCAATATCCAAAAACATTTAAATAAAGAAGTACTATTAACCGGTAAAATATCAAACGAGATTCAACCGGATTCTACCTATACTAAATGTATTGTTGAGGATTTAATTTTAAGAGAAGATTGCTCATTGCAAATATTAAGCGGAAAAGTATTATTGTATTTAAAAGAAAACCATCAAAATATAAAACCAGGAGATGAAGTGTATTTTTACAGTAAACTATTACCGATTGCGGAACCCTTATTTTACAATAATTTTAACTATCGCAAATACCTACAAAGAAAAAATGTATTAGCCAGCTGCTTTATTAAGCCCGGTAATTACAGAATTATAGCTTCTGGCAAATTTTCCATTTATAAATTTTCATTCGAACTAAAGCAAAAAATCATTAGGGTATTTAATTATTATTTAAGCCCTGATGAGTCTGCCTTGGCAATTGCGTTAATTACAGGAGAAACCGATTATGTTAGTAGCCATTTGATGGAATCATTTAAGAATACCGGAACCATGCACCTTTTAGCCGTAAGCGGAATGCATGTTGCCTTGATTTATTTTATACTAAATTTTGTATTAAAGGGATTAAGAAAGAAAAAATATGGCGATATTATTGCCATTTTAATCATTCTATCCAGCGTTTGGCTTTTTTGCTTAATAGCAGGGCTATCCGACTCGGTTGTAAGATCGGGAATAATGATATCCTTTCTTTTATTTGCTAACCTATTAAATAAAAAAACAAATACTATAAATCTTGTGTTTGCCTGTATATTTTTGATGCTGATTTTTAAACCCAGCTATTTATTTAATACCGGACTTCAACTTTCGCTAAGCGCAGTTTTTGGAATTATTTTCTTTCAAAAAGCATTAAAAAATCTGATATTAAGTAAAAACAAAGTCTTAAATTTTTGTTGGGACTTTACCACTATCTCTATTGCTGCCCAAATTGGAACACTACCGGTAATTTTATATTATTTTAATCAATTTCCTGTATGGTTCTTAATTAGCAATAGCTTATTAATACCCCTAAGTACACTTTTAATTTACCTGTGTATTTGTATAATTATATTTTCACCCTTTCAAATTATTGGCTATTATATTGCCATAGTCCTTAATATCATTACCAAATGGTTTATTACCATTGTTATAAGCTTAAATAAATTACCATTTTTGCTTATTAGCTTTAGTTTAACCTTTAGTCAGTCTCTAATACTGGGTATTGTAATCATCTTAATTTATTGGATAATAAATTTTAGAAAATACAAGCTAATTAAACATTGCCTTATATTAATTATACTGATGTTAACCATAGGTATAGTTAACAGATATGAGCAACTTAAAACCAGCCAAACTATATTAGTTCGGAACAAGCAACATCCCTATCTGATTTCGAAAAATGGTGAACGATGTGTAATTGTGGGAGATAAAGAAGAGAATTTCATTCTTAATCAGATTAAAGATCATTTAAAAAAAGAGCACTATAATACTACAAATATAATTTCGTTTGGAAGCAAGGAAGTAAGCGCCTACTATGTTGTAAAAGATAAATCATTTATTAATGAAAAAGGGACTTTCACATTAGAAAAAAAGTCTAAAAAAAATAAAGTTGACTTTTACATTCGTGCTCAGCATTATCAAAAATTTGATAGTACAAAGGCTAACTTGGTTATTTTCTAGAAGCCCGACTTAACGACTCTGATATGGCGGTAAGTCCATCTTTGAGCTCACTAATTGAAGGCCATCCATAACCTATTCTAAAGAATGCATCTTCCATTTCGAACCACCTACCGGGGCCAACATAAGTGCCAAAATCTGAATTTAAAATTTTATGAAACAACTGAACATCTATTTCCTCTGTATTTCGTATTTTAGGAAAACAAACCACTCCACCCAAAAACTCCTGAACAGTTAATCTCTTTTCGTGTGACAACCAATCCAAAACAACTTGTCTTTTATTATTAATAATAATGCTGTTTTTTTGTTTCCATTCATTCTTATTCAAAAGAAACTGATAAGCAATTTCTTCATCCAATATAGAATTACAAATAACCATTTGTTCTTTGGCTGCTAAAAATTTTTCCATCCATTTCTTGTTTTTACAAATCAGCCATCCCAAACGAATTCCAGGTAATCCATAAGCTTTAGATAAAGAAGAAACTATAATTACATGATTATTTTTTTCTATAAAATTTAGTTTAGGTTGTGGCCTAAACCATAGCTCGGCATAAGTTTCATCAATCAGCAAAAAAATATTTTTAGATTTTGCCAGTTCGATCAATTCAATTATTTCATCGTCATTAAAGATAAACCCTGTTGGATTATGAGGATTGGTTATACTAATAAATTTAACAGCAGGAGTTATCAATCCTTTAATCTCTTCAATATTAATTCTTATATCACCTTCTATAGAAAGATTTAAATAAGATATATGAGCTCCGATTGCACGAGGTGTCTCGAAATTAGTCCCATAATTAGGATGTTGAACAATTATTGTATCCCCTTTTTCTAACAAAGAAGACGAAACTATAAATAAAGCACTCGCTGCTCCTGCAGTTATTAATACTTCATCTGCACTAACCTTATATTCGGTGGCTATAAGTTCCCTTAATTGAAGGTGACCTTGATGATGACCGTAGGCTAAAACCAGTTCATTCAAATTTAGATTTAATTCAGAAAATTTTTGATCGGTTATAGAACTTTCGGTTAAATTATTTTTAATTAAGTGATAACCCAATTGTTCGGGCGACTCAATTTCAATAAGCATTCTTTTGTAATTCATATAAACAAAAAAGCCGCTCATTAAAAGCGGCTTTAATAAAAATTTATTTGGATCTTATTAATCGGATATAACCAGTTCGATTCTTATCTTCTATAGGAGTTCCATCTTTATAATTCCCTTCTAACATAAAATAATAGTCTCCGTCAGAAGCTTCAGAACCAGCAGTAGTTCTTCCGTCCCAGAAACCACCAATACCTACGTATGAATACATCAATATCCCCCACCGGTTAAATATCTTAACTTCAACATCTGCAATTTGAGTTGATTTTATGAAGAACACATCATTTACGGCATCTCCGTTTGGAGTAAAAATATTAGGATACCAAGTGTAAAGAGAATCAACCACGCGAATAAACAAAGTATCGTAATCTATACAAGTACCCGGACCTTGAGCAGTAAGAATTACTTCATATAATCCGGCATTAAAATATTCAATAGCAGGATTTATACTATTTGAAGTACTACCATTATCAAAATCCCAAGTATAAGTTACAGCACCAGTAGAATTATTGGTAAAAACAACTCCAGCAGGATTATCCCCTAAAGTAAACAAAGTATCATTTGCAGTAAAATCTGCAAAAATATTGGAAACATTATTTACTGTGTACGCATAGTTATTTACGCAACCTGTATTTACCTCTGTAATAACTAAAGAATATACCCCCGGAGGAACACCGGTTAAATTTGACGTATTTCCAACTACTTGTCCGGAAAGATTTGTCCAGGTATAGGTAAGAGAAAACGCACTATTTATTCCAGTTACACCACCATTAGACAGTTCACATGTTGCATCGGTAACTGATGCACCTGAAACGGTTGGGTTAGGATTAACTACGTAGATACTATCCGTTCTTGGTGCAGACTGTGGACAGTTTTGAGCACTCACAGCCTCGGCATAAATATGGAAAGTTCCAACCGCAGATGGTGTAATAACAACAGGGGTAGAACCATTCGTTGATCCGATTAATGTTCCACCAGTTGCAGCATCATAAAAATTATAAACCGCTCCCGTACCCGATCCAACAGCAGTAATGTTTATAGAATTACCCAAGCAAATAGAATTATCACTCAAATTAATTTGTGGAGCAAGAGGTAATGGATTTACCGTAATAGTTACCGGCTTTCTAACCGTGGCGATACAACCTGTAATGGTATCTTCAAAAGAAATATAATACGTAGTTGTAGCATTTGGGCTAAAAGTAGTTTGACCAACAGTTCCTATTGAGCCCACACCGCCACTAGGTAAGCCCCAGATTAAGTATTCGTATGGATTAGAAGCTCCCGAAACTAAATCAATCGTAGTAGTATCGCCCCTACAAATAGATGGATTTGTAAAAGTAGCAGATGAAGTGTCCGGAAGTGGGTTTACAGAAACCACTACAGAATCCAGCGAAGAAACTTGTCCGCAAGAATTTGCACTACTGGCTTCGAAATAATAAGTAGTTTGCGAAGTAGGATTAACAACAACACTGGCAGGATTAGGATAATTACCAATTAAGGTTGAACCACTGTATACGTTTATGGAAGTAGCATTAGCAGAAACAGCTGTGATGGTTACCGAGGAACCACTACAAGCGCTTGCTGTATTACCCGATGTAATACTAGCCGGAGCAGGAGCCGGATTAACGTTTAGCGTATATTGTGCTGTATCTTTACATCCGTTTAATCCTGTGGCAGTTACAGTATAACTAGTGGTAACGGTAGGATTTACATTAATAGCGTTACTAGAGCTCCCCGTAGACCAAGAGAAAACACCACCACTTGATACAGCTGTTAAAACTGTACTCTCACCCTCACAAATAGGATTGGTCGGATTTAAAATATTAACAGTAGGTAAAGTGTCTACATTTACATTAACAGTTAAAGTATCCGAACATGCTCCGGTTATTTCTGCAATTAATGAATAATTATACGAACCTTGTGTTAAATTACTTGGTAAAACCAGAGTATCATTATTACTTAAAACAGCCCCTGAAAGAACCCAGGTATATGTACTTGCGTTACCAGTAGCAATTAAAGTATCATTTTGACCTTCGCATAAATTAACAGTGTTAGCCGAGAGAGTAACAACCGGGCTTGGTAAAATATTTATGGTTTGAGCAGTTGAATCCTGGCATTTATTAGGGTCAATTATAACATAGCTTACCGTATATGAACCTGCGGGAAGACCCGATGGATTAAATACAGAACCCGTAACTCCTTGCCCAATAAAACTTCCCCCAGGAGAAGCAGGAACAAGAGTTATTGGTAAATTATTTGAACATAGCGTTGTATCGGCTATCGTAAAATCGGCATTAGGTATTGGATTTATTACAATTGTGTCTTTAAAAACAGAAGGAGCACAACCAGAAGCCGAAGAAATAGTATTTACTATTTCATATGTGCCAGGCAGTGAACTCCCAACATCAATAACACCGGTTGTTGAATCTACAAACACTAAACCAACAGGAGAAGAAGAAAACACCCCAGCAGCACCCGAACCAATAAACACAGGTGAAGTATTGGAATTGTTGGTACAAATTGACTGAGGAACGGCAAAATCGGCAGTAACATTATTAGCAGTTATTGTTAATTTAAAAGTGTCTGCAGTAGCACAACTTCCGGTAGTTTGATAAATGATGTCGTATACACCCGGTGTTGATGCACCTAAATTGACAACTCCAGTAGAAGGATCAAGAGAAATACCAGTTGTTGAAGAATAGGAACCACCTGAAGTACCAACTAAAACCGGGGTTGGATTTGAACCCGTTATACAATATGCAGAGTTTGGATATGAAAGTGATGCGTTATCGCTTGCAGATACTTGAATTACTTGTGAAGTTGTGCTAATACATGATCCAGAGCCCACACTATAAACTACCGTGTGGTTTCCAATACCTGCTGTTGCAGGATTAAAAGTTGAATCTACAACACCGGGACCCGACCATGTTCCACCGGGATTTCCAGTTACCAAAGTATACAAATTTATGTTGGTAGCAGAGGCCACGCATATACTTGGCGGAGCAGACCATGCAGAACTTCCACCAGCAGAAACTATAACGTTTTGTGTAGAAGTAGCCTGACAAGTACCGGTACCAACTGTGTATGTAACGGTATGCGTTCCAACACCAGCAGTAGCCGGATTAAACACTCCTCCAGAGTTGACATAAGCCCCCCCCGACCAAGTGCCCCCCGTTGTACCGGTTACAGAATTATCCAAATCTAAAGCAGTGGAAGTATTACATAAAGAAGGAGGTGTCCAGGCTGGGTTATTAGGAGAAGTAACCGTTATTTGAACAGAAACAGAGTCATCACATCCATTCTCATCATTCCAATGATAATATACGGTATGAGTTCCTGGACCGGCAGCTGCTGGATCAAACTGACCTGCTCCCCAATCGGTAGTAGAAACACCCGGGCCGGAAAAATAGGATATACCCGACAATCCCGCCGGGCTAAAATTAACATTAGAACAAGCGCCATTGGTTGCCCATGTTCCAGAGGTAATAAGAGCGTTAGAATAACAATCCCTAACTTCATAATTTAAATCACTACCCGTTCCACTAGATTCACAAAGTCGAATTTGCTCCTGATTGGCAGTTGGGGAAACATAACTTACCCAAACAGTCCAGTTGGAGTTGCCGGGAATCGAACTAATAGGGCTAGTACAAGAAGGATTTCCACCACCACCATTAGGTCCAAAGCAACCAAAACTAAAGCCATCTTCGGTAAATTCGGCAGAATAATTAGCAGTTGCTTCCGCGTTAGTTGGGTTAACAATAAATTTATAGCAAGGCGTGATGTTTTGTCCGATTGGTAAATTACTTTGATTAGCATACAAGGTTATAGGGGCTGCCGAGCAACTTAAGGTACTTGGAACCGGAGCTAAATTTCCAGAACCATCAAGTGCTGCAATATCGAGCTTTGGGCATAGCAAAGCGCAATCGGTTGCACCTGTTCCACCAGTTTGCTGAAACGTAACATTACCGGCAGCTCCATCAAAATTTGTTACCAATAAAATATAGTATTGACCAACCTGTGCATTTGGAATCGTTACGGTTTCTATGGGATCTGGAGCAAAAGAACAATCAACGTCATTACTAGCAGTTAAATTACCACAATTTCCAACCGGACTAGCAAAAGGACCCCAAACGATAAAATCCACATCGATACCGTTTCCACTTAAATCATTTTGTTCGATGGTGAATATTATATTTCCCGACTGAGAAACTTGAAAGTAAAACCAGGCTGGATTTGGTTGGGACAATAAGCATCCGTAGTCGGGGCCTGATTGAGCAGAGGTATTTGTAGGACTTGGGAAAGCCGTAGCACCTGTACAAAAAGGGGTTGCATTTGCACAGTTAGTACCTTGCGCGAATAAATTGCTGCTAAAGGTAACCGTTAAAAAAAGAATAAAAAGAAGTAAAAATTTTTTCATGTTTATTACTGTTTATTGTACTCATTTATTTCATTATAAAACTCAGGCTTAATAAGAGGCATATTGTTTTTAGCCCATTTGTATAAATCATGAGTATAATCTTCTTTAGATTGACCTAATTTTGCTTTAGGAAGATTAGATGGGAATTTTTTGGATACTAAACGCTTTAAAATAAATGTTTCTAATCCTAAGTAAGGTGAATTTGACTTAGCGTTATCAGAAGGCGCTATAGATTTTGCGGGAGTTATATTGGCTTTAGTAAGCGCCACTGCCTTAAAGGAAGGGTCGTTGATACGCTTAACATTAGATTGCCCCATTGTAACAGATATACTTATCGTTGCAAATAAAAAAATTATTATAAGCCTCATGTGTTTTGGATTTTTAATAATAGATAAATATAGGGAATTTTTACTAAAGTTCAATGATTATCCCATTAAAATACCATCTTATTTCTCGGATCTTTTAATAAAAAGTTTTTTTGCTTCGAGCTTTTTGTTTTGAATATAATTATTCAAAATATGCTGTTTCAATGGATTATTTGGGTTTTTAAAGTATGCCTTTTCAAAATAAACCATAGAGCTATCAAAAAAACCGGTCAATGTATAGTAGTTAGCCTTTCTGATATTCCAATCGTAATCGGAACTAAAAATAAAAAAAGTTTTAGACAGGAGGCCTTGCATTCCAGAAGTATCTTTATTTTGAAAGTAGTAATCGAGCAATTTAATAACACCGGTCCGATCGGGATTTGGATATTGTGTTGATTTTTTTAAAAAATAAAAAGATGAATCGAGGTTGTTTAATTTAAGATAAACTTCACTTTTAGCAAAAGCTGATGATCCCGATAAAGTATCAATTCTCAAGGACTTATTAAAACACATTAAAGCTGAATCTGTCTGATTTTGGAAACTAAAATAAATTACCCCCATATTATGATATGACTGCGCATAATCTGCATAAATACTAATAGACTGAGCATAATGGTATTTGGCCTTATATGCGAGTTCCAGGCCTTTTTGTGTCCCTAAATTTTTGGAAGCCTCCTCAAAATAATGATTTGCAATTAAATTATTTGCTTTTGCCGATTTACTTAAGGAAGTAATGTCCGCTTCAAATAGCGTTAGCTTGTTTTTCCATACGGTATTTCTGTTAATGTCGTATAACATATAAGACAAGCATAAAACAATTAAAATGTTTAAAGCATTATTAACAAAAAAAGGTAATTGAGTTTGATATAAAAAGTTTATTAAAAATCCAGAAAAAAAGATACTTGGTAAAAATAAATAACGTTCTGCCACTATTCCCTGAACAGGTATTATATTGGAAAATGGGATTATAGAAATAAAAAGAGAGAAAAAAACAAAACGATAATCGCTATTTTTGATTGAAAGATAAATCAAACAAAAGAAAACCAAAAGTCCGGCAATAAAATAAATATTGAATGGATTAAGAATTTCTATATAATTATAACCATAGTAAAACAGCTGCTTATAAGGCCAAGCAAGCTCTTTAAAATAAAATCCATAACTGCTAAAAAAAGCAATTATCTTAAACACAATTTCTTTTCGAACATGTAAAGGGTTTTCGATAAAGTAACTGTAACGTATTTGACTCATATCAATAATAATAAATTTCTTGGCAAACGAATAGAGCAAATAAATTAAAACTACTGAAACAGAAAGACTGTAATCTCTAAGTTTAAATACAGGCCTTTTATTATAAGTATAAATGAGTATTAGCGGAAATATTAATACGGCTGTAGTTTTGGATAGTAAAGAAAAGATTATAAATAAAAAAAATAAAATCGCACTTCGCCACCTAATAATTAATTGATTTGAGTATAGCCAAATTAAATATTGTTTAAAGGCCAAAACTGCAAACAGAAACCAAAGCAATTCATCTCTACCCTTTAAACTGGCAATAATTTCGGTATGAGAAGGATGAAGTGCAAAAAGAAGTGTAATCCAAAATGCAGAAAACCGATCACATTTAAAAGAGTTGACCAGAACCTTAAAAACTAACCAAATTATAGTAAGATATAACGCTAAATTAAGGGTGTGACTTAAAAAGGGATTCACTCCCCATACCGCATATTCAATACAAAAACTGCTTGTTACAACAGGGCGATAAGCCCCTGTTTGAACCCCTGAACTGCTTAATGTTGAAGCAAACGCATCTTTTATCCCAAACAATCCCTTTGTAACAAAAGGGTGGTTAGGAATTTTTCCGTGCTTTAGTTCATAATTACTGGCATCAGTAACCGTAACAAACTCATCATCTAAACTAAATTGATTAAAAAGCGAATTAAAGTAAGTGAATCCAACTATTAATAATAAGCAAAAAGAAAGGCTTCTTAATGATGATTCATTATAGAAGCCTTTCGAGAAAATTTTAGGCATTAACTATTTTGCTTTATTTTGACTTTTTCCTGGCAGGGATTCATGTAATTTATTAATCGGAATTAACTTTCCGTCTACTTCGATTTCTTTAAAACCGCAAGCCATCACAATTTGCTCAAAACGTTCAGTGGTACAAGCTTTATTAGCAAGTAAAACAGCATTGTATTCTCCTTTAGATTTTGCTGCAGTAGTTTCAACCGTATAAATCTCTTTGAATTGTTTTAAAGTAGATTTAATTTCGTTTAATTGAGATTCATTTTTTACATTTTTGATGGTGTATCTAATTTCCTTTCTATTATCACTCACAGCTTTGGTTCCACCTCTGGAATTATAAGAAATAATTACTCTCTCTGTTTGACAAAAAACATCAACAGAAAAAAGGGTAAGCAATAATCCCAAAACGATAGTTAAATTTTTCATTTTTATTATTTTTTAAATTTATATTGATAAAATTAATTAAAATTGCTCAAATATAAAAGGTTTGCAAAAAGCTTACATAAAAGATATTGAATATTACTTTCCTCCAAACAAGGTTAGTAATCTGGATTTAGCTTCAGAATTCAGCATCAATCATTCTGATATTTTTACTAAAACTGGCGTTAAATCCCGTTATAAAACGTCTAATGGAGTAATTGGCTCTGACCTCGGTTTTGAGGCGGCAAAAATACTGTTGAGTAAAATGAAAAAGGAGGAAACTGACGATATAGACTTTATATTGTTTTGCACCGAAGGCCTTGATTATAAGGCTCCTACAACTGCCTGCATTTTACAAAATCGATTGCAACTATCAAAAAATACGACTGCAATAGACATCCCGATGGGCTGTACAGGCTTTATAAATGGTCTTTTGCTAGCTCAATCACTTATAATTTCGGGTAATGCAAAAAATGTTTTATTTATAACCGCAGAAATTGCGAGTACGGTTACTAATCCAAAAAACTTAGAGCTAAGGTCCTTATTTAGCGATGCTGGATGTGCAACCTTAATCTCAGGAACAACAACCAATAAAGGCATTGGAAAATTTATTACCGGGACAGATGGCTCGGGTTATGAAAATTTAATTGTATACAGAAGTTGTACCCGAAATCCTGCCGACTTAAAATGGATTGAAGAAAACAGCGACGCAAACGGCATGTTACTTGGCCAGATGGAAATGAACTCAAAAGAAATTTTTCTTTTTGCATATCGAACCGTTCCTCAATTAATTGAAGATACGCTGATTAAAAACAATTGTTCTTTTGAAGAAATTGATTTATTTATTTTTCATCAGGCAAACGGACCGATGAATGAAGCCCTCAGAAAAAAAATTAAAATTCCGGAATCAAAATTTTTCAGTAATATTGAATATGTGGGCAACACCGTTTCGAATTCTATACCCATTGCAATTAAACAAGCAGAGGCTATTGAAAAAATTAAACCAAACACTAAAGTTTTAATTGCTGGATTTGGTATAGGTTACTCATGGGGAGCAACAATAATTGATTTTTAACATGAACATCAACGACTTTATAAAAAAACTTGAAACAGAGTTTGAAGGATACGAGACCGGAGAAATTACTCCTAATTCCAGCTTTAAAGATTTAAAAAACTGGAGCTCAGTTCACGCTTTAATTTTGGTAGCACTGGCAGAAGCAGAATACGGTGTAGCATTGGATGCGAGCGATTTAAAATCGGCTAATACAGTTAGCGATTTATTTAAGATTATTGAAAAGAAAAAAGCATAATGGCTTTATTCAAGGTTGAGCATATTTCGATTAGAGGTATATCGGCTACGGTTCCTAAAAACAAAGAATGTAATGCCGATTATCATTTCGAATCAGAAAACGAAAAAAACATATACATTAAAACCACCGGAATAAAGGAACGAAGAATTGCACCGCTTCATCTCAGCGCAAGCGATTTATGTTTAAATGCTGCTCAAAAATTATTATCTGAATTAAATTGGTCGGCCCAAGATATTGATGTTCTTGTTATTGCTTCTCAATCGCCAGATTATGTATTGCCTGCAACCGCTCCTATTATTCAAAATAAATTGGGAATGAAAACAAGTGCCATGTGTTTTGATATTAGCATTGGATGTTCGGGATTTGTTTATGGACTTGCAGTATTAAGTCAATTACTTGGAAATGCAGTTAACAAAAAGGGATTGCTCTTATGCGGGGATAAATCTTCCATTATGCTTAATAAGAAAGATAAAGCAACTTATCCCCTTTTTGGTGATGCGGGTACCGCAACTGCATTGGAATTTAATCCTGAAGCTGATCCTCTTTTTTTTGAGGTTAATGCTGATGGAAGCGGATTTGAAGCCATAATTATAAATGATGGTGGAGCTCGTAATCCGGGCAAATTTCCGGTGATTACAGATGAATTAAGAATTCATGATGAAAACCTTTCACTTAAGCTTGATGGATTAAAAGTATTTTCCTTTTCTACCGGTAAAGTTCCCGAAAGCATCATTAATACTCTTCGTTTTGCTCATAAGGATATCACATCACCTCATTACTTTATTTTACACCAGGCTAACAAACTTATAATCGATACTATTCGAAGAAAACTAAAGTTAGATGAAAACAAATTTTTAAATTCAATAGAAGATTTTGGCAATACGAGCTCTGCATCAATTCCACTTAGCATGGTAGTAAACCGAAATCTCTTAATTAATAAAAAAATAGAAGTATTGTTTTGTGGATTTGGAGTTGGTTTATCCTGGGGAACCTGTATTGCAAGCATTGAAAATTTAATTATTTGTGAATTAAGTGAATTGGGCTAATGTTTGAAGATTTAAAAAATAAAACCGTTCTAATTACAGGCGCCTCATCGGGCATAGGTAGAGCAACGGCCATTATGCTTGCCCATTTGGGAGCCAGAGTTATAATTAATGGAAGATCTGAGGAGCGTTTAAATGAAACTTTCTCTAAACTTGATAATTACACTTTACATAAAATTATTAAAGCCGATATTTCAGAGCACCATGGAATTGAAACTTTGATTAACAACATCAAAAACGAGTCGATAGATGGAGCTGTTTATTGTGCAGGAATTGTTAAACCACTTCCATTGAAATTTATAAAGCAACATCATATTGATGAAATCTTTAAAATTAATTATACAGCACCTGTTTTGTTAACCTCAGCACTGTTCTCAAATAATTTGGCAAACAAAGGGTCCTCGTTTGTTTTTTTATCTTCTATATCCAGCAAACATCCTTATTTTGGGGGCGCCTTATATACATCTTCAAAAGCCGCTCTTGAAGCATATGCTAAAACAATAGCTGTAGAATACAGTTCGAAAAAAATACGATCAAATATCATATCACCCGGACTTGTAGAAACTCCTATTTTGGAGTTAAGTAGAGAAGCTAACACAACCGAAGCTTTTAAAAATCATGAAGCTACTTATCCATTTGGTTTTGGCAAGCCGGAAGATATCGCCCGAATGGCAACATTCTTAATATCATCGGCGAGCGGATGGATAACCGGACAAAATATTATGATGGAAGGAGGACATTTGCTTTATGGAAAATAATTACAACTATAGCATTGTTATACCCACTTTTAATTCGGGTAATTTTATAGATGAAACGCTAAAAAATCTAATAGTTGCTGCTTCAACCATTACCTCCATTAGAGAAATTATAATAGTAAATGATGGTAGTGAAGACGACACTTGGTTAAAAATGGTTGAGTTTAAAAAAAAGCACCAGGGTTTAACATTAAAAATAATAAATCTAAGCAGAAATTTTGGACAACAAAATGCAACCTACTGCGGGATCCTTAAGGCTGATAATAATTGCATTATTACCTTAGACGATGACTATCTATACCAAAGCGAAGAATTAAAGAATCTAATTAAAACGCATGAAGAAGAGGATACAGATATTGTTTATGGTTTAATAAAAGATTTAAATAAAAGTTTAATCAAAAAAATTGGAGCAAGCAGTTGGAAAACAATTGTTAAAGTTCATAACAAACATAAACGTAATTTAGGAACATCTATAAGGATCTTTAGAAAAACTTTGCTTACTCAGGAAATAAATTCCTATGCTATAAATATTGACGAGGTTCTGGATTGGAGTGCTAGTTTTAAGAAATTTATCCTACTAGAGAAAAAGAAAAGTTTACGAAAAAAATCTTCTTACAAAAGTTACGGTCTTTTTAAAGAAATATATAATTACACATTTGGTTATTCTATTATCCCTATTCGATACATTACCACTCTAGGATTTGGTTTTGCAGGGATAAGTTTTATAATAGCACTTAATTTTTTAATTAAAAAATTTCTACTTAAAGTTAAGGTAATTGGTTTTACATCCTTAATAGTAAGCGTAACTTTTAGTGCCGGGTTAATCCTAATAGGAATTGGAACACTTGCTCAATACATTGGCACAATTATTTCCTTGCAAATGAGAAAACCGGCTTTCCATATTAAAGAAATAATTGAATGAGTATAAATAATATACTTACCATAAGTTGTTTGGGTTTAAAATTAAGCCGATTAACAGAAGAAGACATAGAATTGGTAAGAAACATGCGAAATCGCCCTGATATTAAAAGGCGAATGAGTTATCAAAAAAACATCTCTCCCGATGAACAAGTAATTTGGTTTAACTCTATAAATAATGAATTTAATTACTACTTTCTCATTTGTTATAACGAAAAAAAAATTGGCTTAATCAATGCCAAAAATTTAAATCCAAAGACTTCCATTGGCGAAGGTGGTATTTTTATTTGGGAGAAAGACTACCTGGATAGCCCTGTTCCGGTACTAGCCTCTATTGTTTTTTTAGATGTGATTTTCAATTATTTCAAGATTAGTAACAAATCATTTATTAGAGTACTAAATAGAAATAAAAAAGCGATAGCATATAATGAAGCCTTAGGCTACATTTTAATTGATCTTCCCGTTAGATCAGAAGTGAGTTTTTTAATTCTTACTAAAGAAGATTTTAATAACAAACTCATAAAATTTAATAAAGCATTAACTGTATTTTTTAAGAATACATACCAAATAAAAATTACAGGTAACCCCAGTCATGTCAACCATATAAAAATCAATGAATATCTGGTGGCTCAAGTTCAGGAGGGAAACTTCCCTGCTTAAGCCATTGAAGCCAGACCTCTTTAGGAGCAATTCGGTTTAAATATTCATCAACATGATTTACCAATTTATATTCACAAATTTCTTTTACAGAATACTCTACTCCGGGCTTTACAAAATCAAACATTAAGACTATTCTGTTTTCATTTGAATTATTCCAAGCACTGTGCAAATATGAATCATCAAAAATTAAAAGCTTGCCTTTATGCCAATGTTGTATTTCCGTTTCAATCATTAAAGCACATTTTTCAGCGCCTGCTGGAACAACCAAGGGTAAATGACTGCGAAGAACCATAGAGCTGTAACCTTTATGCGGCTTAATATTTGTCATACCCTTTAGCAATGAAAACTGCGCTGTTATTAAACCTGGAACTTCTGAAATAATTTTTGAAGTTTCAGGAAAAGATTCAATCAATTTTTCGTTCTTAATACCCCAAAACAAAAGAGTTAGGGTTTGCCAAGCATTATAATCCTCACCACTTACATAATCCGGATGCTCGTTCATCCAAAATTTATTATGAAAATTATGCTTTAGTTCACCTAAAATAACCTCAACTTTACTTTCTAAAACAGAGGCCCAATGAAAATCGCTAACATTAAAAAAATATTTACTCATCTGTAAAGATTATATAACTTTGAAATTACAACTTTTAAGCAACATTTATTGTCTCCAAAAATCTGGTTTTCATTTTTTGATCGTTCCATTTATAAGGGATCTGAACCTGCTTATAGCAACATAAGTGAAATAGAAAATCTACAAATCCTAGAAGATAATTTTGAACACATTAAGAATGAATTTCTCACTTTTATTTCTAAACAAAATAAGTTTACCTCCTATTTTAATAAAACCACTGTAAGCAAAACAACAAGTTGGAAAACAATTTCACTTCTGTATTGGAATAAACCATATATAGAAAATCACAAAAATTTACCTGTATTAAGTAATCTAATAAAGAAAATCCCTGGCTGTGTGAGCTGCAGCTTAAGTCTTTTGGAGTCAAATTCTCAAATTAAACCCCATTGCGGGGATACTAACGCCATCTGGAGGTGCCATCTTCCACTTATAGTTCCAGGAACCCTTCCTGATGCAGGATTAAAAGTTGCCGGAAAATCAATATCCTGGCAAGAAGGAAAAATTGTAGCCTTTTGCGATGCACACGAGCACGAAGCCTGGAATGATACTAGCAAGCCACGTTACATTATTATATTAGATATTATTAAACCCGAATACAGAAAAAAAACCAACCACATTTGCAGTGTGGTATTAAGCTCAATAACACTTCAAAAAATAGCAGAAAAAATAAATTGGCTTTATAAAGTTCCTATCTTTATTCAGTTTATAGGATTTATAAATGTTTATCTTACATTTAGAATTAAAAGTATAATTATATCTAAGTTAAGTTAGCACGCTTTTTAGCAAGCTGATAAATCTTACTTTGAATAGGTAAGGGCCATCTAAAAGAACTTTTCATAACTATAAAAATCAACCTATTAATCATAAGCAAGGGTAATATCCGAAAATAGATAAGCATTTTTTCTAATAAAGAGATATTAGTAGTTATTTTATACCCAAATTTAAGCCCATATTTACCACAAAACAGTTCCAAAATCTTAACTTCAATTGGTCTCAATTTTCCCTGCCATTTATTGAAATTATCTGGAATAGTTTCCCTCGATGAGTTTTTATGAACCTTATTGAAATTTGTCGCAACTGATATTCCGTGTTCTGTATCTGCTATTTTAAATTCTCCCCTATACTTATTAAAAATAGACATATCTATGTTCGGATTTAGATTAAGAAAGTTGAGAATATTATAAAACTGTTCGTCTTTTTTTATAATCAAATCCTCATACTTAACTAAATGAAATTGATTAGAATTTAAAATCATTTTTTTTTCAATAATCTGATAGTTTAATTTCCATGAAACTCCATTTATTATATGACTAAAAAATGAAAACTCAAAATTCTCTTTTACACTCAAATATCGATCTCGATAATCTCTTATTAAAATTATAAATTTACAACCAGGAAACAATTTCATTAAGAGAGGGATGTACCATGAATATTCTGGATGCTTGTTAATTACAGCCTTTACACCGGCCTTGTGATTTGCTCTTGCTGAAGAAAAAAAACAATACTTACAGGCATCCGAAAATGACAGAGGCCCAGCATGTTTATTTATTAGATTTCGCAGTTTTTCCTCATCAATTTGCCAGGTAGACTTATTGTAATCCCTTCTTAACCACAAAGAAGAAATAAAATCCTCTATGCAATCTTTAATATTCTTGTCACCAAAGTGAGGGTACAATCCAAAAATAAAAGTCGCTTCCGGCAACGATAAAATCTCGGGGTGATTTTGCAAAAGATTACTTAACAGAGTAGTACCACTTCTCCCTGCTCCTATGATAAAAACGTTAGGCACATCAAGAAGTTTATTAATTTCCATGCGCTTTCAAGGATGACTTAATAACATTAATATATTGACTGATTTGAGCATTGGACGGGTCCAGTTTATAAGCAGATTCAAGGTATGGTAAAGCAGCCATGGAATCTCGATTTACAAGATTAATATTTGCTAAATTAACATAAGGAGTAATCTTATTCGGATAAAGCTTCACTAATCTTTTATTAAAATTTAGTGCATCATCCGTTTTATTCAAATTAACCAATAAGCGAGTAAGATTTATTAAACCATTTTGATGATCGGGATTCTTTAAACCTAAGGTTTTATAAAAATATATTGCCGAATCGGTCATATTTAACTTTTCGTATGTAGATGCTAAATTAAAGATAGCTTCATAATAAACCGTATCCTGTTTAATAGCTTCCATAAATAAAGGCTTAGCCGTAATGTAATTATTAAAATAATTATAATATACCGAACCTAAATTATTTATACATACAGTATAACCGGGATAAATTTCAATTGCCCGTTTAAAATGACTGATCGCGTTTTTAGCATGATAAACCTTATCCTGCATATTCTTATTTTTATCAATCTGCGCTACACTGGTTACCGCTAATAAAGAATGAGCCTTAGCAGAGTTTTCTAGATACTCTATATCGTGCGTATAGAGCGTTAAAACATCTTTCCAATGAGTATTTCTATTTAAAATGATAAGACTTGAAATACCCACCCATCCATAAAAGTAGATTTTATATTTATTTAATAGATCTCCGGTAATGATGTTTAAAATAAATGGCGCTAAAAAAAGGGCAAAACCAATACTTGACGTAAACAAAAAACGCTCCGCAACAATACCCGGAGCAGGCTTTAGGAGATTACAAAATGGAAATATTGATACTAAAAAAAAGAATACGCCTAATATCCACAACGGACGATTCATTAAATTTTTAAATGCAACGTAAACATAAAAAATTAGTAAAATCAATACCAGATATACCCAGGCATTATCAAAACCAACAAGAGGGATCTGATTAAAACCATAATAATAAACAAGGGGGAAAGGAATTAGTAAGAGTTTTAAATAAAAACCCATACAGTAAAGCATAATTGGTATTTTTTGTAACAGATTATACTTTACCAGGTAAAGTGGATTTTCGAAATACTTAAAATCGCGAACATTAGGCGTTTCAAATAAGGATTTTTTTATAAATAAAAATAATCCATACGAGAGGACCAAAACAAAGATAACAAGAAGCATTTTCTTCCAGTTAGCTTTACTATCTGTATATGCTATCATTAATGGGGTTAAGATTATCATGGGCAAAGCACTTATCTTGCTCAGCAACGAAAGAAATACAAACAAGAAAGCCAAAAGGATGTACTTAATTTGATTATAACGATGGAACTTTAATATAAAGTTTGAAGAGATCAACATAAATAATAACGACAAAAGTTCGTCTCTGCATTTTATATTATCTACAACCTCGGTATGTACCGGTAAAAAAGCAAAAATGAGGGTTATAAGAAGCGCTAAATTCGTATGATAATTAATCAACAGATTTTTTAAAAAAACAAATAAAGAATAGAGGACTAATCCATACAACAGTATAGAAATTAAATGACTGATGTGTGGATTTAAACCAAAAAACTGATATTCTATTGCAAAACTGGCAATAACCAATGGGCGATATTCATAATTTTGATTGCCCTTATTCGAATAATGAGAAACAAATATTTTACCTAAATTTGATATACCTCCTTTTACTAAAACATTCTCGGTTACTACTAAATCGTCATCTAAAGCATATTTATTAAATAAGCTATTTCCATATAAGCCCAAACATACCAACAACAAAAGGACCTTTAACTTTTTCATATCCGTAGAATATTTAGTTAAAAAAGTTAAGCTCGTGTTTGCAATCTGTTTAGCCATTTTTTAAAAATTCTATTATTTGATTAACGGAATTCTGTACATCAAATTTATCAGTATCAATCATTAGGTCCGAATCGTTTGGTATTTCAAATCCATGCGATATTCCGGTAAAATTTTTCAGCATACCGCTTCGGGCCTCTTTATACAGGCCCTTTACATCTCTTTGCTCACATACTTCGAGTGGGCAGTTTACATAAACACTGATAAAATTTTCTCCTACTATGTTTCTGGCTAGCTTTCGCTGAGTATTTAAAGGTGTAATGAGAGCTACAATTGTCCAAACCCCCTGAGTATTTAAAACTTTAGAAACATGAGCAACTCTTCTGATGTTTTCTGTTCGATCTTCTTTGCTAAAACCCAAATCGCTGTTTAAACCGGAGCGTAATTCATCCCCATCCAACCTAATTAAATTTAAGTTATTTAAAATAAAATATTGCTGCAGTTCTTTAGAAAGCGTTGTTTTACCTGAACCAGATAAACCGGTTAACCAAATTGTTTTTGCTGGATTATTCGTTAAGATCATATTGATTAAATTCTAAATTAATCAAAATGCTTTAAACCCTAAATTTTCTTGCTAAATCTCTCTTCACATCACGCTCTTTAATATCCTCGCGCTTGTCAAATAACTTCTTACCTTTTGCTAAGGCAATTTCGAGCTTAGCATAGCCCTTGTCGTTTATAAATAATTTGGTTGGAATTATAGTAAGGCCCTTATCTTTTAATTTATTGGAGAGTTTTTTTATCTCGTGCTTGTTTAAAAGCAACTTACGATCCCTTCTGGGGGCGTGGTTATAATAAGTTCCACCATCATATAAAGCAATTTCCATGTTTCTTACCACTAGCTCGCCCGAAACAAAAGTGCAGTATGCATCCGTAATATTGGCTTTTCCTAAACGTATGGATTTAATTTCGGTACCCTGAAGCTGCATCCCTGCTATAAATTTCTCAAGAAATGCATATTCAAAAGATGCGCGTTTATTTAATATCGTAATGGTTTTAGCCAATTGCATTTAACAAAGTTAACTTAATATTTAAAAAGCTAATTAGTTTAACTCTTTTTACCTGTATATATATACAGTAGATTTTTAAAACATTAAACAATCAAAAAATCTGTACCCTCCTGTTTAGCATTAAATGATTAATTTAGCTGCAGATTATTTAACATGTATAAGTCCTTAATAAAACCCCTTTTATTTAAAATGGATGCCGAAAAAGCGCATCATTTTGTTTTTAATGCGTTAAAAATTTCTTTTAAAATTCCCGGAATTCAATCAATCATTCGTTTATTATATAAGGTGGAGGACAAAAGATTAGAGAGAGAAGTATTTGGATTAAAATTTAAAAACCCGGTTGGATTGGCAGCCGGATTTGATAAAGATGCTAAATTGTTTAACGAATTGGGGGCATTTGGATTTGGATTTATAGAAATAGGAACATTAACCCCTAAAGCTCAACCTGGTAATGATAAACCCCGATTATTCAGACTACCGGAAGATGAAGCACTCATAAACAGAATGGGATTTAATAATGGGGGCGTAAAAGATGCTGTAGAAAGATTAAAAGGCAGAAACAAAAATCTAATTATTGGAGGAAATATTGGTAAAAATAAATTAACTCCTAACGAAGAAGCAACGCAGGATTATATTATAGCCTTTAATGAATTATTTGATTATGTTGATTACTTTGTTGTGAATGTAAGCTCCCCAAATACTCCCGGCTTAAGAGATTTACAGGAAAAAGAACCCCTTACCAAATTGCTTAAAACCCTTAAAGAGATAAATCTAAAAAAACAAAATCCTAAACCCATACTTTTAAAAATTGCACCCGATCTGTCTAACTCTCAACTCGACGACATTGTTGAAATTGTAAGCGAATCAAAAATTGATGGTATTATCGCTACAAACACAACCGTATCCCGAAACGGATTAAAAACTAATATAGAGGTATTAAATCAAATTGGAAATGGCGGACTAAGCGGTAAACCTCTTACCAAAAGAAGCACAGAGGTAATTCGGTATTTAGTTTCAAAAACTCAACATAACATCCCTATTATTGCCGTTGGCGGAATTCACAATGGCTTCGATGCTAAAGAAAAATTAGACGCAGGAGCTGCCCTTGTTCAGGTTTATACTGGATTTATTTATGAAGGTCCTGCTTTAATTAAAAATATCTTAAAAAATCTATAAATTTTTTTAAAAAAAATAAATTCTACAACCCTCCAAAACCTTCTAACCTGCTGAAATACAATTTTTTGTAGTAATTTTACAAATTTAAATTAAGCTTTCTCCGTTTGCGGACCTGCCTTTAATACCTAAAAGCATAAAAACTTAGCTTACAAAATTAACTAGCTGTTGACATTTATTAAACTATTCCCTATTTTTATTTATCTATTGTAAATAATGTTTAATCTAAGATCTAATTTTCTTATTGCTCTTATAGCTCTATGTATGGAAACATATGGTGGCGATAGATTTGATTTGGCAATAGAAAATGATGGCAAGAAGACTAATCAAGTTAAGATTGAGAATTTTAAAAGCTATCATTACAATACTTCCCAAGTTTATTTAGAATGGAACGTAATTACCGAAAGTAACATTAACTCTTTTCAAATTGAGCGAAGTTTAGATGGCTTAAACTATACAATCGTTGGTGAAATTAAAAACATATCTAATACCTCCAAGAAAAAACTATTCGAATTTGTAGACGAGCACCCAAAAATTGGTGAAAATTTCTACCGTTTAAGGCAACTTTCCATTAACGGAGAATCAGAAATATCCGAAGTAAATAAAATAGAAATTATTAAAGTAATTGATGAGTTTATGATTCATCCCAATCCTGCAACTCATAATTTTGATATCAGTTTTCTTTCCGTTAAACAAGGTATTGTTGGAATAAAAATTATCTGCGAAAAGGGGAATATCATTAAAGATTTCTTTTTGCTTTCCGAAGAAGGTTTTAACAACTTTCAGGTAGATGTTAGCGATATTGCAATGGGTAGTTATACCGTTTCCTTGTCTGATTTTCAATCCGAACCTCTCACAGAAAAAGTGGTTAAAGAATAACCCTTTATCTTTTTCAAAAACCAAGTTGATTATATTATAATTTTATAACAATTTACTATTAAAATTTTTATGTTCTTTGCTGATGAAAATTTTCAAAATGCAAAGATTTATATCTTTAATGATGGTTTGCCTTATAAAATTTAGCTTTGCGCAAACCGATTCTACCTACTCGTCACCCGATACTACTAAAAACGATTTAATAAGACTTTGTGCTCCAAAATTATTTCTTGATTGCAGTACATGCGATCAGCAGTACTATAGACAAGAAATTAATTATATAAATTTTGTGCGCGATAGACGCTTAGCAAACGTTTATGTTTTGGTTAGAACCATTAACACCGGAAGTGGTGGAATTGAATTTACCCTTGAATTTATAGGGCAGAATGAATTTAAAGGGCTCAATGATACGCTCCAGTATGTAGCCCCTGCCAATCAGGCTAATGCGATTACAAGGGAAGCTTTGCGCGATAAATTAAAAATAGGCGTTTTACCATACGTTATTAAAACACCTTTATGCGAGAAATTAATTTATTCAATTGAATCTGAGCAAAAAGATATGGATGTAAATCAGGTTAAAGACAAATGGAATTTCTGGACCTTTAATATTAGTTCTAACTCATGGGGCAATGGAAATGCCTATAATACTAATCTGGGCACTAATGTTAACCTATCTGCAAACCGTGTTACTGAACAACTTCGAACAGAAACCGGGCTGTTTGGCTTTGGGAATTATCAACGCTTTGTAGTAAATAATGAAATTGTTACCGGACTTCAATTAAACTGGGGTGGTTATCACTTTACAGCAAAATCTATAGGTAAACATTGGGCCGCCGGGCATTCTGCCACATACTTCTCCTCTACCGTTCAAAATTTAAGGCACAGCACTAGTTATTATGGAACCGTGGAGTATAATATTTTTCCGTATAGCGAAGCTACGCGAAGGCAATTAAGAATTAATTACAGATTGGGCGGCAGGTATCAGGATTACTATAACAAAACCATTTACAATAAAAACTACAGTTGGTTTACCCTTCATTCACTTGTTGTTTCATACAATCAGGTTGAAAAATGGGGAAATATTGGATTGGCAATGGGTGGTTTTCACTATCTAAATTACTTAAAGAACTATAACCTCTCTATAAATCCAAGTATCAACTGGAATCCGGCTAAAGGCCTTAGTATTGGTTTATTTGGAGGTTTTACTTTAGTTAACGATCAGTTTTTCTTAAGTGCAGAGGAAATTTCTGATTCCGAAGTATTATTAAACCAACGTGCTTTAGCTACTAATTTTAATTTCTGGGGTGGATTTAATATCAACTACTCATTCGGTTCTATTTACAATAGCGTAGTAAATGTTAGATTTAATCTAAACGACAATTTCTGGTAGTATTTAGCCGATAAACCTTATTTTTGCTTTACAGAAAAAGCTTTGACCAGAATAAGAGTTATACCTATATTATTAGTCAACGGAAATGGCTTATACAAAACCGTTAAGTTTAAAGATCCCAAATATGTGGGAGATCCTATTAATGCAATTAAAATATTTAACGATAAAGAAGTTGACGAATTATGTGTTTTAGATATTAAAGCTACACGCGAAAAAAAAGACCCCAATTATAAATTAATTGCTGATTTTGCATCAGAATGTTTTATGCCTGTTTGTTATGGTGGTGGCATAAATACGTTAGAAATAGCAAAAAGGATTTTCGGATTAGGAATAGAAAAAGTTAGCCTTAATGCAGCAGCAATCCATTCGCCTAAATTAATTGGAGATATTGCTGCCATTTATGGGAGCCAAGCCGTTGTTGTAAGTATCGATATTAAAAAAAATTTATGGGGGAAAAATCTTGTTTATACCCATAACGGACAAACGGCAAGTAAATACACGCCTGAAGAGTGGGCTAAACTAGCTGAACAAGAGGGTGCAGGAGAACTAATAATTAACTCCATAGAAAGAGACGGCACTATGAAAGGTTACGATAACGATTTAATCCATAAGATTTCATCAACAGTAAAAATTCCGATTGTTGCCTGTGGTGGAGCCGGCAGTTTAAAACATTTTAAAGAAGCTGTAATTAATGGCGCATCTGCTGTTTCGGCTGGAAGCATGTTTGTATTTCACGGACCACACAGGGCCGTGCTAATTAACTTTCCTTCTCAAAACGAATTAAAAGAAACATTTTTAAACCAATAATTATGTCGGTTCACAAAGAAATAAAAAAAGTTACCACTAACGTTTTGCAGGAAATGAAACGCAATGGAGAAAAAATATCTATGCTAACTGCTTACGATTATTCGATGGCTAAAATATTGGATGCAGCGGGTATAGATGTAATATTAGTTGGTGATAGCGCTTCAAATGTAATGGCTGGTCATGAAACTACACTTCCCATTACGTTGGATCAGATGATCTATCATGCTTCTTCTGTTATAAGGGCCATAGATAGAGCATTGGTAGTGGTAGATCTTCCCTTTGGTTCTTATCAGGGAAATTCTAAAGAAGCACTTAACTCTGCTATTCGTATTATGAAAGAAAGCGGTGCTCATTCGGTTAAGCTGGAGGGTGGTTCTGAAATAAAAGAATCCGTTTCCAGAATATTATCCGCCGGAATTCCCGTAATGGGCCATTTAGGACTTACCCCTCAATCTATTTATAAATTTGGCACCTATGTGGTTAGAGCCAAGGAAGAGATGGAGGCTGCAAAACTTATTGAAGATGCACACCTTCTAGAAAATTTGGGATGTTTTGCAATTGTTCTGGAAAAGATTCCGGCGCAACTCGCCGAAAGAGTTGCAAAAGAAATTTCTATACCCATTATTGGCATTGGTGCAGGTGGTGGTGTTGACGGACAGGTGTTAGTTATGCACGACATGCTGGGAATTAATAAAGAATTTAGTCCAAGATTTCTAAGACGTTATGCCAATCTCTATCAAACAATACACGACGGTGTTGCGCAGTACGTTAAAGATGTAAAATCAATGGACTTCCCAAATAAAAACGAACAATATTAATGAACTTTCCTGCAGAACGAATTTTATTTGAAGATAATCACCTTTTAATTGTAAATAAACTTCCGGGCGAGTTGGTTCAAAAAGATCAGGAGGGTACCGCCGGGTTAGAAGATGTTTTAAAACAATATCTTAAAGTAAAATACAATAAACCTGGTGAGGTTTTTTTAGGGGTAGCCCATCGGCTTGATAGACCTACCAGTGGGATTGTTATTTTTGCTCGAACATCAAAAGCATTGGTAAGGTTAAATGAAGATTTTAAGAACAGAACCATAAAAAAAATATATTGGGCAGTTGTTAAAAACAAACCGCTCAAAACCAGCAATCATCTGGTGCATTACTTACTTAGAGATTCTAAAAGCAACCTCTCCAAAACATTCGATAAGGAGATCAGTCATAGTCAACGTGCCGAACTTAATTACGAACTTAAAGGATCATCGGATAATTATCATTTATTGGAAGTAGAATTGCTAACAGGTCGTCATCATCAGATTAGAGCGCAGTTAAGTAAAATAGGATCTCCTATTAAAGGCGATATCAAATATGGTTTTGATAGAACTAACAAAGATGGCTCCATACATTTACATGCTCGCAAAGTAATTTTTAATCATCCGGTAAAAAAAGAAGAACTAACTATTATTGCAACACCTCCTAACGATCCCGTTTGGAATTTCTTTGCTAAACTCTAATATGAGATACCTGATAACCATTTTGCTTTTTTTACCCCTTTTATTAAAAGCGCAAAACAACGACTCTCTCCAAAAATATTTTATTGAAAAGGCTAATAAACTTTTAATCAGAAGTAATGAATTAACCAATCATTATAAAATTAGTAACGACGGTATTTATATTTATAAAGATCTAGCCTCCAAACAGAAAAATAAATTCGAATTTTATCTATCTTACACATCGTTAGATAGCTGTAAAAAATTAATAAAAGACGAAAAAAATTTTGATAAATTCTACGATTCAAAAATCCTTAAATACTATAAAATTTTATTGAAGGATACGTTGCCAAATAATAATTCCAAAGGGCTTAAAGGGAAACGGATTTTCATCGATCCCGGACACATGAGTAATAATATTGAAGATGCTAAAATTGAAGGCAAATGCTTAAGCTTTAAAGCAGATAGTTCGATTGGGCTTAACGAAGATATTGAAATTATTGAGGGAAATTTAACACTTGCTACTGCCTTACTTTTAAAAGAAAAATTAGTTCTGGAGGGTGCCGAAGTTGAGCTTACTCGAAACACCAGCGGTTTTTCTTCCTTTAACCAAAGTTTTAAACAATGGCTTCAGAGTGATAGTAGCGGATATTGGGGTAAAACCTTAACTGAAGCTGAAAAAAAGAAAATTTTTACTAATTACAATAACCGCGATCTAGTTAATCGCTGCAAAATTATAAATGAATACAACCCCGATGTAACCATAATTATCCACTTTAATGTAAATGAAAAAAACTTAAAATGGATAAAACCAAGTAACAAAAATTTTAATATGATTTTTATTGGAGGAGGATTAAATGGAGGGGATTTAAATATCCGTAAAAACAGAATTGAGTTTTTAAGAATGCTTATAACAGATGATATTGAGAAATCTTTAATTATAGCTGAATACACTATAAAGGAATTTGAGAAAAAACTTAACGTTCCTACAGCCACACCTAATGATGCAGATTATTTAATAGATAAATCAATAACTACTCCTGTAAAAGGCGTTTATGCAAGAAATCTGGCACTTACGAGGATAATTCACAGTCCGTTAATTTATGGCGAAACTCTTTATCAGGATGATCTCAACGAGTGTAAACGCCTAAATAAAAAAGATATTAACGTAGGCGGTGTTATGGTTCCATCAAGGCTTGAAGATGTAGCAAATGCTTATTTTGATGGAATAAAAAAATACTTTGAAAAGTAAAGTGCTGCTTATTGTCTTTAAAAAATATTACACTACCAATTCCTCCAGTATTAAAAATTTTTTGTTGCCTTATTTCAAAGTGAATTTTAAAACAAAGAAAATGAATCTTAAATAACATTATGCACTTTCCACAATATAGAAAATACACCAATAATAAAAGTTATTTTAAGATTACATCAGACAGCGAATTTATGGAGGTTCAGTATGTAGGTTCAAAAAAGCTCATCCATGAGATTAAGGCGATTGCTTATCCGGAAAAATTAATGATACGGGATATGCTATTATGCACAGAAGGCAGATGGATTGTTATAGAGGAATCCGAATTTTTATCTGCTATCAATAATTAGTTTACTCTGTTAAAAAAGGGAGCTAATTAGCCAGCTCTCCCATTTTATAATTTTCCTTCTTTTTTATTTTGCCTTTCTCGTCAAAATAGATTATTTCACCATCCAATTTGTCGTCTACATAATTACCCTTTCGTTTGGGTAATTGCCCTTCTAAAAACTGATAGGTTTCCTTTTCACCACTTTGCTCATTTACTCGCTCTTCTTTTTTCCAGGTTCCTAAATCATAATATTCAATAAATACACCGTTTTTCTTTCCGTTTTTATAAGTTACGAGCTCTTTTGGAATCTGACTTGGATAAACATCTTCAAATTTTCCATTTTTATATTCCAATTTTATTCGTTGCCCATTTTGGTATAATTCCCTTACCTGCATCTCCCCATCCGGATTATATATACCCCACCAATCAACTGGAATTCCTTTAGCGTATTTTCCTTTTTTATAAGGCAACTCACTCGGGTAATTTATTTCATAATCACCCTCCAACTCGTCGTTAACATAATTGGCCTTTAACTTAATTTTTCCATTCTGAAAAAATTCTGTGTTGGGTCCGTTTCTCTTATCATCCAGATAGGTAACCAGAGATGAAACTTGCTGATTATCGTAATATATTTTTGAAATTCCTTCTTTTAATCCCTTCTTATAAGTTTCCTCAGCCTGCAAAACACCTCTCAAATCGTAAAACTTCCAAACACTATCCTTTTTTTCGTTCACATATAAACCTTCCGAACTTAATTTACCGGTAGGATAAAAATTTTTAGCCCTGGAATAAGTGCCATAATTACTAAATATTACTTCCGCTTTTTTAACACCACTTTCAAAGTAATAAAGAAAGAGTCCATTGGGTTTATCATCCTTAAACTGCCCTTCGTACTTAAGCTTCCCGCTATCATAATATTTTTTCCAGGGTCCCTGTTTTAAATTTTTAAAATCAACTTGATTTAATTTCTCTTGAGCCTGAACGGAAAAAACTAAAACTAAGGTTACAATTATTAAATTATAAATTTTCATCATCAAAATTATTTCATTTAAGGTAGTCCAATTTACTAACTATTTTTTAGTACAAAATTTCTATTGCACAAATTTTTACAAAGTTAGAATCCTTTCTTTTTATAAATTAGTAAAATGAAGTATTTATCCGTTTTACTAACGTTACTTGTTGTTTTTTCTTGTTCTGCCAATAAAAAATCCAATCAACTTTTAGCTGAAGGAGATTCACTTGCACAAAGTGAAATGTACAATGAAGCCATTAAGAGGTACATTATTGCTATAGACTTAAACGAAAATAATTATTTAGCAATCCATAATAAAGCCTATTGTTTATTTAAACAAAACAAGATAGTAGAGGCCATTAATGAATATTTTAAATCTTTACAAATAAAGAATGATTTTTATTTAACCTATTACAACTTGGGATTATGCTTTGAAGCCATTAATGATAAAGATAAAGCAATAAAACATTATCAAAAATCACAGTTACTAAACCCAAAATATGCAAATGCTTTTTTAATGGAGGGTGTATTAAGAGGGGAAAAAGGAGATTATATTGGCGAATTAAACTGTTACGAAAATGCTTTAAAAGTAAAATCTGACTACGCTCAGGCCTGGTTTAATAAAGGATGTGTTGAGGATGATTTAGGGCTTTACAAAGATGCTCTTAACTCCTATAACAAAGCTTTACAATTTGATAGCGAATATCCCGAATGTTTATTAAATCAAGGAATTACTCATGGAAATTTAAATGAAAAAGAAAAAGAACTACACAATTATAACCAAGCATTAAACATCGACTCCACTTTTGCTGAAGGCTGGCTTAGCAGAGGAATTTGGTATTGTGAAAATAAAAATACCTCAAGAGGGTTAATGGATATTAAGAAAGCATATAATTTAGGATTAAAGGAATCCGAATACTATATAAACCTATACAGCAATGAACACTAATACTAGTGCTCCTTTAGCAGAAAGAATGCGTCCATTATCCTTACAAGATTATATTGGACAAACGCATTTAGTAAACAATGGAAGTGTTTTATACAATGCTTTAAATAGCGGATTTATTCCCTCTATTATATTGTGGGGTCCGCCGGGTGTAGGAAAAACAACACTGGCAAACATTATTGCCAACACCCTTAAAAGACCATTTTACAGCCTTTCGGCCATTAATAGTGGTGTTAAAGACATTCGTGAAATTATAGATAAAGCAAACCAACAGAGCTTATTTAGCGGTAAATCACCCATTTTATTTATTGATGAGATACATCGCTTTAGCAAATCGCAGCAGGATAGTTTATTGGGAGCAGTTGAAAAAGGTCAGGTTATCTTAATTGGGGCTACCACCGAAAACCCTTCGTTTGAAGTTATACCGGCATTACTTTCCAGATGCCAGGTTTATGTATTGCATCATTTAAGTAAAGAAGAATTAATATCGCTTATTCATTTAGCTCAAAGCAAAGATTCATTTATTAAAGAAAAAGAAGTTTATATAAAGGAGTATGAGGCTTTACTCAGATTATCAGGAGGCGATGCTCGACGATTATTAAATACTTTTGAACTTGTTGTTGCTTCATTTAAAGAACCTGGCGGCGAAATAACCAACGACTATGTATTAAAACAAGTTCAACAAAAAGCTGCACTATACGACAAAGCCGGAGAGCAACATTACGATATTATTTCAGCTTTCATTAAATCGATTAGGGGTAGCGATCCAAATGCAGCGGTATACTGGATGGCCCGAATGATTGAAGGAGGAGAAGATCCTCTTTTTATTTGCCGTAGAATGATTATTTTATCGTCGGAAGATATTGGTAATGCAAATCCAAACGCTCTATTATTGGCCACCAACTGTTTTAATGCTGTTGAAAAAGTAGGCATGCCCGAAGGGCGAATAATAATGTCTCAAACCGCAATTTACTTGTCTACTTCACCTAAAAGCAATTCAAGTTACGTAGCGATTGATGATGCTATTGCTAAAATTAGAATAACCGGCGACTTGCCTGTACCTTTAGCCATAAGGAATGCCCCAACGCAACTAATGAAAGATTTAAACTATGGTAAAGAATATAAATATGCTCACCAATACGACAATAACTTCGCTTTAATGGAATTTTTACCCGATGAAATAAAAAACACCTCTTTCTATAATCCAGGAAATAATACCCGAGAACTTGAAATTCGTCAATTTTTGAGAGATCGCTGGGGCAGTAAATACAATTATTAAAATTATTTTAATTGGGTTTTAAGCGAATATTATCTAAAAAATTTGCCTCGGTTTTTATAATTTTCTACTTTAGGCCCACATTTTAAAACCCTTATTTAATGAGTAATACCGCTACAGAACAACAACATGTAAGCATGTTTGAAGCCGTGCTGGCTCGTTTTGACAAAGCAGCTGAATTATTAAACGTTTCGCCGTTTACTAGAGAAATTTTAAGAAACCCTAAAAGGATTAATATCGTCTCGTTACCAGTTCAGATGGATGATGGTACCGTTAAGGTTTTTCAGGGTTACCGAGTGGTTCATTCTACCGTATTAGGTCCATCTAAAGGTGGTATTCGTTATGCTCTGGATGTTGACTTAGATGAAGTTCAGGCTTTATCTGCCTGGATGACTTTTAAATGCGCCATTGCAGCACTTCCTTATGGTGGCGCTAAAGGCGGAATCTGTGTGAATCCACGTGAATTAAGTACCGGAGAATTAGAAAGATTAACCCGCGCTTATACCCGTGCACTAAGTGATGTTTTTGGTGTTGATAAAGATATACCGGCTCCCGATATGGGCACAGGCAAACGCGAAATGGCTTGGATTGTGGATGAATTTGAAAAAGTAGTTGGCCATAGCGAACCAGGGGTTGTAACCGGAAAACCTAAAACATTAGGGGGTTCCAGAGGGCGCGAAGAAGCAACAGGACGTGGAGTTATGATTGCTTCTTTAGAAGCAATGAAAAAAATAGGAATGGACAAACGCGCCTCTACGGCTGCTGTTCAAGGGTTTGGTAATGTAGGTAAAAATGCAGCCAAGCTTCTTGCCGAAAAAGGAATTAAAGTGGTAGCTGTAAGTGACCATACCGCTGCTTATTATAATCCAACCGGATTAGATTTAAATAAAATATCCGAGCATGTTGCTAAAAACGGAGGTGTGCTTAAAGGATACAATCTACCTGGGGTTTCCGAAATTAGTAATCACGAGTTATTAACTCTGGACGTGGATTTGTTGGTTCCTGCCGCAACAGCTAATGTTATTAATGCTGATATTGCAAAAGATATTAAAGCAAAATTAATTGTTGAAGGTGCAAACGGACCCACTACTGCTGATGCCGATCCGATCTTACATGAAAAAGGAATAACAGTAGTACCTGATGTATTAGCAAACGGTGGCGGTGTTACTGTTTCTTATTTTGAATGGGTGCAGAACCGATTAGGCCACTATTGGACCACCGAAGAGGTAAATAGTAAACACGATGAAAGTATGAAACTTGCATTCCAAAACGTTTGGGACAATGCTCAACAGTTTAAAACTACCTTAAGAATTGGTGCCTACATCACCGCTCTCAAGAAATTGGATAAGGGAATTGAATACAGAGGCAGATTCTAATTCATTTAAATAAAGAGGGGTTTATCCCCTCTTTTTTGTTTCTATTATTTTACTTATATTTAGGCTAAGCTATATTAATAACTGTGAATACATTAGTTAAATCCATTTGGGCTTTTGTTATTATTTCAACACTTAGTTTCTCTTTCGAAATTTTCGCTAAGTGTAACTTTAATGATATGAAACCAAACTTAAATGAGGTGGAAAACGATTATATATATATTAAATCACATAACATTGAATATAAGGGCCGAAAGGATAATCAAAAAAATATTTATAAGGTTCTCTTAACCTCTGGCAAGGTTTATAAAATAAATGTATTTGATGAAAATCAAAAAGGCTCAAAAATGATCGTAACGCTTTACGACCAAAAAGATAAAGAACTATTCTCTAATTATTTGCCTCAAACCAAGTCTTATTTCACCTCCCTGTTATACGATTGTAAACAAACCGGCATCTATTATTTAGGTTTTCATTTTCAAGAAGAGGTACCCGGTTGTGGCATAGCTTCTCTTAGTTTTAAAAAGAAGAGATAACTTCTACTACATTTTAAGAAATTTTCCCCTTTAGCAGAAATGAATGATTAGGCCTCCAAAATAAATTTGGATGTGATTCGTTTTTTTCTTAAATTAACTAAAGTAAGTTTATAACTTTTAAAAGCAGCACATCCACTTTTATTTGCTTATTCGTTACTTTATAATGTATGAAAAGATTTGTTGTAATATTGTCCACTATTTTGCTGTTTAGCTTTGTTAATTCAACTAACGAACTTAAATACACTAACGACCCTATGCCTTATAAAATAAGCGCAAAAGGATTTAAAGGGCAGGACGACATTACCATTTTACACGTTGGCACCATTTACAGCGAACGTTGGGATACCCTGGCACATGTAAATTTCTGGAGAAAAACCATGAACCTTGATGCCGACACTGCTCTTGTTAACATAGCCAGCACACGTAAAATTGTTGGTAAGGTTGCCATGAGCAACTGGAAAACCAAAACAGAATTACAAAAAACAGAATACAAAGACTCTATTCGTAAGGCCTATAATTTACCTGCAGATGAAATTATTTATTTTACGGCCGGAAAAAATTTCTTCTACAAATTTGAAGATGCAATACCCGATATACATCGTGCCATACCCATATTTGAAGATAATAATGTAGATCCTTTTTTTGCGCAGGCTATATTATTAATTGAAAGTCCGGGTAGATTACAAAAATCTAATGTAGGCGCTTACGGGTCGTTTCAGTTAATGAAAGGGGTTGCCAAAAACATGGGCTTAAAAGTAAACAAACACGTTGACGAACGTAAAAACTTTGAAAAATCGGCTTGGGCAGCGGCTAAATTAATTCGCACTGTTTGTATTCCGTATGCCAATTCCATGCTTGAGAAAAGAGGAATTGCCTACAATCAAAACGATTTATGGTACCGTTTATTGGTTTTGCATATTTATCACGCAGGTGCAGGTAATGTGGCTCCGGCACTTGATAAAACAGGCATGACCGAAGGAGGTAAAGATTTAATCTTAAAACTGTGGCAAACCAAATGTGCTAACTTTGGAAATGCTTCACAAAACTATTCTCAAATTGCATTAGCCGCTTTAATTGAAACCGAACAGGTTTTATACAAATCGTGCAAAGAAATTGCCTTAAAATAATTACTAAAATGATATCAAAATTTAAAGGGGCCCCTTCAAAGAGCCCCTTTGTTGTTTTAAGTAATGTATTGTAATCATCAGGTTAAATTGATTTTAACATATAAAAATTTGAGCTTAAGGGAGATTGCTTCGTCGCTACAAACTCTAATGAAAAATAAATAAATCATCTATCCCTACTTACAAAGACGTTTTTGAGGATTTTCTTAATTATTTACTTTAATTGAGCTCATTACTATCGCACCAAACTATAAAAAAAGGGACTTAAAAAAATAAGTCCCTTTACCAATCAGCTATTTATTTGTTATTTCTTCAAAAACGAAAGAATCTTTTCTACACTGGCTTTAGCATCACCATAAAGCATTTCAGAGTTTGGTTTGTAGAATAACGGGTTGTCCTCCCCCGAATATCCTGCACTCATAGAACGTTTCATAATAATTACTTTTTCGGCTTTCCAGGCTTCAATTACAGGCATCCCGTAAATAGAACTGGCCGGATCATCCTGAGCACTTGGATTTACCACATCGTTTGCTCCAATTACCATCACTACATCCGTATCAGGCATATCATCGTTTATCTCATCCATTTCCAATACAATATCGTATGGTACATTAGCTTCTGCCAATAATACATTCATATGGCCCGGCAAGCGCCCTGCTACCGGATGAATAGCAAAACGAACATTCTTACCTTCTTTACGCAGCGTTTGAACTAAATCGTAAATTGGATACTGCGCCTTTGCAACTGCCATCCCATAACCCGGGACAATAACCACCGACTTGGCTTCTTTTAATAAAGCTGCAACCTCTTCATGATTTAACGAAGTAACTTCCCCTTCAATTGCTTTTTTCTCACCACCCTTGGCATTTCCACTTCCACTGGCAAATATTACTGAAAAGAAAGAACGATTCATAGCGTGGCACATATGCATAGAAAGAATAGCACCCGAGCTACCCACAAGGGCTCCGGTTACTATAAGCAAATCGTTACCCAACATAAAACCCGCGGCTGACGCAGCCCAACCTGAGTAAGAATTAAGCATGGATACTACAACCGGCATATCTCCTCCCCCAATGGCCATAACCAAAACAACCCCTATAAATGATGCGATTACCGTCATTATACCTAAATAAAGCATTCCACTTGTACCTTCGGCATTACAATACAACACCCCTAAAACAGTACACACAATTAATAGGGTTAAATTCATTAATTGTAATCCACTAAAACTCCAAGGCTTGGAAGGCACTTTACCATCGAGCTTACCCCAGGCAATAATAGAGCCGGTAAACGTTATAGCACCAATAAAAATACCCACAAAAACTTCAACCAGGTGTATAGTATGCTCGGCGCCCGTTAAAGTTTGCGTAGCCGGATCTAAATAAGAACCAATGCCAACCAATACAGCCGCCAATCCCACAAAACTATGCAAGATCGCTACCAGTTGAGGCATTGCTGTCATTTCTACTTTACGCGCAACCATTATACCAATTACCGAAGCAACAGCGATAGCTGCAATAATATAGACATGGCCTTCAACTCCTTCACCCATAACGGTTGCGATAATTGCTACTATCATCCCAACAATTCCATATAACACTCCGCGTTTCGCCGACTCCTGAGTTGACAAACCACTTAAACTTAAAATAAACAGGATACTTGCAAATAAGTATGCGGCTGTTTGAATTTCCTTAACTATATACATAATTTAATAAACTTACTTTTTAAACATTTTCAACATACGGTGAGTTACCACAAACCCGCCCACAATATTTATACTCGCTACCAATATAGCAATAGAGGCGAGGATGGTCATTATATTACTAAAATCGCTTTTGGTTTGTAACAAACCACCCACTATAATAATACCACTAATAGCATTGGTAACGGCCATAAGGGGGGTGTGCAAAGAGTGGGAAACGTTAGTAATTACCTGCCAGCCTACAAACACTGCTAATACAAATACTGTAAAATGCTGTATAAATGCCGGAGGAGCAAAAGCACCAACCAAAAGCAATAAAGCGCCCACAATAGCTATACTAATAACGGTATTAACTGCTGCCTTTCTTGCCTTTTCGTCCTCTGAAATTTTGATTTCTTCCGGTGTAGGGGCTGCAATTTTTTTGGCACCACCGCCTGCTGTAGGGCTTACCTGCAGGGGAGCCGGAGGCCAGTTAATTTTTCCGTTATAAGTAACCATAGCGCGCGATACTACCGCATCTTCCATGTCAATTTTAAATTTCTCGGCTTTACCCATATCATCCAAAAGATGACAAAGGTTGTTTCCGTATAACTGCGAAGCCTGATTAGGTAACTGATTTAATTTACCTACTATAGTTACACCATTTTCGCTGGAAACAATTTCTCCGTTTTTAGTATAGGCACAATTACCACCGGTTGAAGCAGCCAAATCTACAATAACAGAACCCGGTTTCATAGCCTGAACGTGGTAATCTAACCATAATTTTGGAGCAGGTCGTCCTGGTATCTGAGCAGTAGTAATTACAATATCCACTTCTTTAGCTTGCTCAAGGAACAATTTCATTTCCGCTTCAATAAACTCTTTACTCATTTCTTTAGAGTAACCCGATGCGGTAGCACCATCCTCATCAATTTCAACTGTTAGAAACTGCGCGCCCATGGAGGCTATTTGTTCAGCAACTTCTTTACGGGTATCAAATGCTCTAACAATTGCGCCCAAAGAGTTTGCTGCACCAATAGCCGCTAATCCGGCTACGCCAGCCCCAATCACCAGTACTTTTGCAGGCTCAACCTTTCCGGCGGCAGTTATCTGACCGTTAAGAAATCTTCCAAAATGATAAGATCCTTCAATAACCGCACGATAACCGGCAATATTAGCCATTGAAGAAAGCACATCCATTTTTTGTGCTCTGGAGATACGTGGAATTGCATCCATTGCCACCGCATTCACTTTCTTATCGGCAAGAACCTTCAGCAAATCTTGGTTTTGCGCGGGCCATAAATAGCTTAATAAAACCAATCCTTCGCGCATTAAAGAAACTTCTTCAACTGCTGGTTCTTTTACTTTTAAAACTATATCGCAACTACCATAAATCTCGGTCGCAGTTTTAACCAGCTTTGCACCGGCTTCTTCAAATTCCTGATTTGAGAAATTTGCGCGCACACCAGCATTTTCCTGAATATAAACTTCGAAACCTTGCTTTAGTAATCGCTTAATTGTTTTAGGGGTTGCTGCTACTCTTAGCTCACCCGGAAAAATTTCGGAGGGTATTCCTACTTTCATATAAAAATGAATCTTTAATTGATTTAATTACACCTACCAAGATAAGGCATAATTTTTAAATCCTTGTTTTTAGAGGTTAATAAATACTTAATGTTTTCTTTATAAAAACACATAATTAAACTGTTTTTAAACTTTCGAGCATAAATTTTAGTAAATCGCTTCTACCCTCTTTAGTTTCGGAAGAAGTGGCGAAAACAGGCGGAAGTTCGTCCCAGGTTTTTAACATGGCCCTTTTAAAACGTGCAATACTGCTTTGTTGCTCTGTTTTACCCACTTTATCACCCTTAGTAAAAACTAAAACAAAAGGAATTCCCTGAATACCCACCCAATCTATAAATTCAAGATCGATTTTCTGGGGTTCCAGCCGCACATCAATTAAAATAAAGAGGCAATGTAAGTTCTCGCGATTTATCAAATAATCTAAAATAAATTTTTGCCACTTTTCTTTATCGGCTTTAGAAGCTCGAGCAAAACCATAACCCGGTAAATCGGTTAAAATAAATTGCTCATCTACATTAAACAAGTTTAGTAATTTAGTTTTACCCGGAGTTCCTGAAACTTTGGCCAATCCTTTTTTCTGGCAGAGCATATTAATAAGCGACGACTTGCCAACATTAGAGCGGCCAATAAAGGCGTATTCTCGTAATTTAGAAGATGGACATTTCTTGTAATTATCAAAACTACCTAGAAACAGAGGGGATTTTATGATTATATCTTTCATCCTTATTTACCTTTACCGGGATAGGTAGCTACATGACGTTCTTTTTTGGTATCGTAAATATCTGCTATTGTAACCATAATACCGGTTTCTTCAACATCTCCAAAATGTTCATTATCTGCAGTACCAAACGATTTCATAGTAGGAGAGAGATTCATATAATTATTTACCAAAGGAGGAATATGTTCTCCCAACTCTCTAACTTTTTGACCTAATATTTTGTGGGCCTCCTTATATTCCAAACCGTAAATCTCTCTTAAGAAATCATTCATATCGTTCTGAATTTTAACAGGATATATCGGCCATACCAAACGATCTTTATCGGGAAAAAAATATTGCATAAAAGATAAAATATAGTCTCGGGCCAGAACATTAAAGTGCTTGTACATGGTTACTTTGCCAAAAAAATATTTTACCTCAGGATTATCAACTACTATAGCCCCCAGTCCGTCCCATAAATTATCAAGAGAAAATAACCCTTTCTTATTATTAACCGATGGCTGATAAGCGGGTTGTACAAAAGATCTTCCGAGCTCAATGGTATAGGGCGCAAAATTTTTTACAAACTCCTCAGAAAAACGAAACAATTCGGTAGTAGCTAGTTTTAAGGTACCATTATCATATCTGCCCGCATTAGCTATCTTTATAAAACGATATCCTCCAATAATTTGTTTTTCTATCGGATCCCATACAATAAGTTGTTCATATGGAGTATCGTTTGTATCAAATTCATCTAAATCTAACGCTTTGCCTGTACCCCCTCCTGCTTCTCTAAAGGTTATTTCGCGTACTCTTCCCAACTCATTCATTAATTGAGGGGAATCGAAATGATTAAAAATATAGATTTCATTATTACCCTTGTTAGTTGTTCTAACAAACTTTCCATTTTGTAATTCTTTCTCAAGAATATGGGTTTCAACAGGATTTATTATATGTTCCATTATATGTATTATTCCATTACAGGCAACGGTAAATGAGGTGTTTTACCAATTGCATAAACATGTTCTTTTAGTTTTTGACTCCAATAATCTAAATTATGTCCTTCGAAGGTATGATACGAAATTGGCTTACCAAAAGTTATAGTAATTGTTTTACCCCTTTGCTTAAACATTTCATCCACCAAGTAAAACATTTCGATATTCGCTTTTATTCCCAATTTCTTTCTCCAATATGCCAAATTGTAAAAGAAATTAGAATTTTTACCCTCAATGTAGCAAGGAACAATATTACGCTTATAACGGGTAGCATAAGTTAAACATCCTTTTCTCCACCGTAAATCAGAAATTTTTCCATTTTGTTTTCTGGATACTAAGCCAGCCGGAAAAATTAAATTAGCCTGTTGGCTTGAAAATGCTCTTTCTATTATCTGTTTATGTTCTGCCGAAGTTTTACCATGCTTATTTACGGGCAACCAAATATCACGCAAACCCTCTAACTGGAGTAAAATATCGTTAACTAAAAATTGAAAATCGGGTCGCCTTTGATGAACAGCAACAATAAGCGCAACTCCGTCGAGGCCACCCAAAGGATGATTAGCAGCAATAATACAAGGCTCTTCTAAGGGAATGTTTTCAAGGCCTTCCCATTTTAAATTGGCACCAATCTCCTCAATAGTTGCTTTTGCAAAATTATATCCTCTTAAGCCCTCCATTCGGTTTAAGGCTGCATTAAGTTCTTTTTCGTGCAACACACGCTTTATGTAACGAAGAACAAAACCCGGTAACCATTTTAAAAGAGTCGGATTTTTCTCACGAATTACATTTTCTATATCAATGTATTTTTTACCACTTGAAGCCATGCCTATCAAAAACCTTTATAACCGTTGATTTTATTGGCTAAATAACACTTTTTAAACAGTCGAGTTTAGGGTAAAGCGCAAAAGTTTTCAACAAAAGTGGTAAAATATGGTATATAGTGGGAAAAAGTGGTAAAATTTCTTTATTTTTACGTTGTTATAATAAAACCCAATAATGACGGGACTTATAGGAGAATACGACTGCAAAGTAGATGCTAAAGGGCGCTTTATGTTTCCGGTAGCTCTTCGAAAGCAACTTGCTGAGGCTTTTGACAAAGGCTTTGTTATTAACCGTAATCTCCACCAAAAAAGTCTGGTGCTTTATCCGATAGACGAGTGGAATAAACTAAATAAAAAGCTTGGTAAACTAAACCGTTTAATTAAGGATAATGATGTTTTTGTTCGAAAAGTAACGGGAGGTGCAACTGGCGTAGACTCTGATAACACCGGTAGAGTACTGTTACCTAAATCGCTAACAGACTATGCCGATATAAGATCGGATATTAAAATTTTGGGGAGTAATAACGTTATTGAAATATGGAGTAAAAAAGGTTACGATGATTTTCTTAACCAGGACATTAACCTTGAAGCACTAGCAGAAAAGGTAATGGGTGGGCTGAATTTTAACGATGAGAATGAATAGTAACCACTATCATACTTCCGTTCTTTTACATACAAGTGTTGATGGTTTAGAGATTAAACCAAACGGTGTTTATGTTGATGTTACGTTTGGGGGAGGAGGACATTCGCGCGAGATATTAAAGCAACTGGGACCTAACGGAAAGTTAGTTGCATTTGACCGCGATAAAGACGCACACCAGAATTCCATCGCAGATCAACGCTTCACTTTAATGCACAGCAATTATCGATTTTTAAAAAATTATGTGATGCTGTCAGGTGTGAGTGAAGTAGACGGTATACTAGCAGATTTAGGTGTATCGTCCTATCAGTTTGATACTGCAGAACGGGGATTCTCGATACGTTTTGAATCTGAATTGGATATGCGGATGGATCAAACGCAAAAATTAACTGCAAAAGAAGTGATAAATGAATATCCCGAACAGCAGTTAACACAACTATTCAGACTTTACGGTGAAATAGATAACGCGCCGAGAGTAGCCAGACTAATTGCAACCGAACGCAAAAAACAAACAATAGACACCACCGAACAACTTAAATTGATTCTACAACCCATGGTTTATAAACCTCGCGAACAGAAATTCTTTGCACAGGTTTTTCAGGCATTGCGAATTGAGGTTAATGGGGAACTGGATTCACTTAAGGAGTTTTTAAACCAATCACTTGAAATTCTGAAACCCGGGGGGAGATTGGTAATTATCTCTTACCATTCGCTAGAAGACAGACTGGTAAAGAATTTCATACGAAGCGGAAAATTTTCAGGCGAGGCTGAAAAAGATTTTTACGGCAATTCACTTAGTCCGTTTAAACTAATTACCCGCAAAGCTATTGTGCCTAACGAAGAGGAAATAGAGGTTAACAACAGAGCACGAAGCGCAAAGCTAAGGATAGCAGAAAAAATCTAAAAAAATAAAAAAATAGACAGCTAGAGGGGAAGAAAATAAAAAGCTAAAAATTAATTGGCGTGAGCAATACATTTAAAAAAGTAAAAGAAGAGGTTATTGTTGAGGAGCCCTGGGCTGTTCAGGAAGAAACATCTACGCTCCCAAAAACCAAAAGCATCCCTAAACCTATTGGAGCTGTTCTTGCTGTTTTTGGTGGCAGCTTTTTAACACGCGAATATTTTTTAAAACAAATTCCTTATGTATTGTTTTGGTTTTTCCTGGCCATGTTATACATCGCAAATGGTTATTACGCCGAACACACTGTTAAAGAAATCAATCAGATTAGCAATCAACTAAAAGAATTAAGAAGCGAATATATTACTACAAAATCAGATTTAATGCATTTAAGTAAGCAATCAGAAGTGGCCAGAATTTCGGAACAATATGGTTTAAAGGAATCTACCACTCCGCCTAAAAAAATGATTATAAAGTAATTTGGAACAGAAGAGAGATATATTATGGAGAGTTTATGCGCTTTATGGCAGCATGTTGCTTTTTGCAGCAGCCATCATATTTCAAATCTTTAAAGTACAGGTTAAAGAAGGAGATAAATGGAAAAGCAAAGCTCAAGCACTTTCTACCGCTTATCACACCATTGATGCAGTAAGGGGAAATATTTATGCAGAGGATGGAAGTTTACTGGCAACCTCGTTACCCATTTATGAAGTAAGAATGGATGTTATTGCCGAAAGTATAACAGACGAAATGTTTAAAAAGAACTTAGATTCTTTAAGTATTTGCTTGGCTAATTTATTTCCTGATAAAACAAAAGCAGAATTTAAAAATGGTTTATTAAAAGCTCGAAAAAAGAAAAATAGATATTTTTTAATTCATAAGAATGTACGGTATACTGAACTAAAGCAATTAAAGAAATTCCCCATCTTCAGAAACGGCCGATATAAAGGAGGTTTAACCGTTATTCAGCAAAATAAACGCGAAATGCCTTTTAAAAATTTGGCGGTTAGAACCTTAGGATACTTCAGAGATGGAATTAAGCCTGTGGGATTAGAAGGCGCTTATAACGATAAGCTTACTGGCATTGCAGGTAAACGTTTGATGCAAAAAATTACCGGAAACGATTGGATGCCAATTAATGATGAGGCAGAAGTAGAACCAATTAATGGTGCAGACTTAATAACTACTATTGATGTAAACATACAAGACGTTGCTCAAGCAGCCTTGTATAAACAGTTGGTTAAATACAAGGCTCATCATGGATGTGTTATTTTAATGGAAACAGAAACAGGAGCAATTAAGGCTATTGCTAATTTAACCAGAAAAGACAGCGCTAAGTATGTTGAGGATTATAACTATGCAATTGGTGAGGCTACATATCCGGGTTCAACCATGAAACTGGCTTCATATTTAGCCGCAATAGAAGATGGTTATATAAGCATCGATAATACAGTTGATATTGAAGGAGGGAGAAAAGCTTTTGCTAATCGTGTTGTAAAAGATTCTCATCCAAAAGATAATATTTTGTCAGTTCAAAAAGCATTCGAAGTTTCGAGCAATGTGGCTGTAGCAAAACTGATTCATCAGTTTTACAATAAAAATCCTAAAAAATTTACTGACCGCTTAACTCAATTTGGATTAGGCAAGCCTGTAGGCGTTGAATTACCCGGAGAAGGTAAAGCCCGTGTAAAAAAACCTAGCGACGACGATTGGTACTCAACTACTCTTCCTTGGTTGGCTCATGGTTATGAATGTCAAATTACTCCTCTTCAATTGTTAACCTTTTATAATGCTATCGCTAATGAAGGCAAAATGGTTAAACCCATGTTTGTTAAGGAAATTGTGAGGGATGGAAAAGTAATATCGGTTAATAAACCAGATGTTAACCCAACGCCAATATGCAGTGAAAAAACATTAAAACAAATACATCAAATGTTGGAGGGTGTTGTTGAAAACGGGACAGCTAAAAATCTTAAAAATAATTATCTGCCCATTGCCGGTAAAACGGGAACAGCTGTATTAAGCGGATTTGCTAAGAATGCAGATGATCATGATAATACAAACAAAGTATATCAGGCTTCATTTTTTGGATATTTTCCTGCTAAAGAGCCTAAATACGCCATGTGTATTGTGGTTAATAATCCTGCACACGATGTAGGTTATTATGCCAATGTTGTTGCTGGCCCAGTATTTAGTGAAATTGCCGACAAGGTATACTCTACCAGCTTACACATGCACAAAGAGCTGGATAAAGACACAGCTCAATCTGTTCAATTTAATCCTTTTGTAAAGGGTGGGTTAAGTGATGACATTAATGAAGTATGCTCCTATATAAAAACAAGACCTAATATAAATCTACCTGAAAACAGCTGGATAAAATATTTAAACAATCACTCAGAAATTAGTAACATAAAAACAGCAACCCCCGATGTAACCGGCATGTGTTTACAAGATGCACTTTTTCTTCTGGAATCAAAAGGATACAATGTAAAAGTGATTGGAAAAGGAATCGTTAAGAAACAAACGATTCAAAACAATGGTAATGGTCTTAAAAAAATTGCAATAGAACTATCGTAATGAAATTATTAAAAGACATTATATATCGCTCCCCATTAGTAGACATTAAGGGTACTACCAATGTAGCTATTGCTTCTATTTCTGCAGATTCCAGAAAAATTGAAAAACACAGTTTATTTATAGCCTCAAAAGGCACTCTAAATGACAGTCATCAATACATTGAAGAAGTTATTAAAAAAGGAGCTATTGCAATTGTATGCGAAAAATTTCCAGAAACTATTTATGACCACATTACGTATGTTCAGGTTAAGGACAGTAAATACGCATTAGGTTTAATTGCATCTAATTTTTACGATAATCCTACCGAAAAGTTAAAAGTTGTTGGCGTTACCGGAACAAATGGTAAAACTACCATTGCCACTTTATTATATCATTTATTTAGGAAACTTGGATACACTTGCGGTTTGATTTCAACAGTAAAGAACATTATTGGTAAGAATGAAATTAGTGCTACACATACTACTCCGGATGCTATTTCATTAAATCAACTTTTCGCAAAAATGCTTGAGTCCGGCTGTTCACATTGTTTTATGGAAGTAAGCTCACATGCACTGGATCAACACAGGGTGGCTGGAGTAAATTTTACGGGAGCAATTTTTTCAAACATCACACACGATCATCTCGATTATCACAAAACATTTGAAAATTACATCAAAGCAAAGAAAATTCTTTTCGACATGCTTCCTGCTCAATCATTTGCCCTCATAAATAAAGACGATAGAAACGGAGAAGTAATGCTTCAAAATACTAAAGGTGTTAAGAAAACATATAGCCTTCATTCGGTTTCTGATTTTAAGGCTAAAATTCTTGAGAATCATTTTTCAGGGCTATTTCTAAATATAGATGGGACAGAAGTATGGACAAAACTTATCGGAAGTTTTAACGCGAGTAATTTACTTGCCGTATACGGAGCTGCCATTTTATTAAAAGAGCAAAAAATAAATATACTTTCAGCCTTAAGTACCATTAATGCAGTAGATGGACGATTTCAATATATACGCTCAAACAACGGCATAACAGGTATAGTAGATTATGCACACACACCCGATGCCTTAAAAAATGTATTAAATACCATAAACGATATTAAAAACGGTAATGAACAGATTATTACACTGGTTGGGTGCGGAGGTGATCGAGATCCGTTTAAACGCCCGGAGATGGCAAAAATTGCGTGCGAAAAAAGCGACAAAGCAATTTTCACCAGCGATAATCCAAGAAGTGAAGATCCTGCCGAAATCATCAAACAAATGGAAAAAGGGTGCGATCCTGTTCTGAGCAGAAAATATGTAAGCATAGTAGATAGAAAAGAAGCCATAAAAACGGCAATCATGATGGCAAAACCTGGCGATATTATTCTTGTTGCAGGAAAAGGGCATGAAAAATATCAGGAAATAAATGGAGTGAAGCATGATTTTGATGATTTAGAAATATTAAAAGAATTATTTGAAACACTAGCTGTATAATATGTTTTATTATTTATTTGATTATTTAGACAAACATTTTAACATGCCCGGAGCAGGGGTGTTTCAATATATTTCGTTTAGAGCAGCTTTGGCTATTATATTATCGCTAATTATTACAACAGTATTTGGAAAGGTATTAATTACCTATTTAAGAGTAAAGCAGGTTGGTGAAACTGTTCGAAACCTTGGACTAGAGGGACAAATGCAAAAGCAGGGAACTCCTACTATGGGTGGTATAATTATTTTATTGGCCATTTTAGTTCCAACTATCTTATTTGCAAAATTGCATAATGTATATATTCTTCTTTTAATTTTTTCTGCTTTATGGTTGGGACTAATTGGATTTATTGATGATTACATCAAAGTGTTCAAGAAAAACAAAGAGGGTTTAAAAGGAACATTTAAAGTAATTGGTCAAGTAGGTCTTGGTATAATAGTAGGCACTACATTATACTTTAATAAACATGTTGTAATTCGGGAGAAAATTCAGAATCCGGAACAAGCCTATTTTATGGATGATATTTTAACAGATAATGTAAATCTATCTGATATACCGCGCTATGAGAAGGAGATGAGCAAATCGACCAAAACTACCATACCATTAGTAAAAGATAATGAGTTTGACTATGCAGATATCCTATCTTTTTTGGGTGATGGATACGAAAAATATGCCTGGCTAATTTATATACCTATTGTTATTATTATTATTACTGCGGTTTCTAATGGAGCTAACATCACCGATGGTATTGACGGATTGGCAACTGGCACCAGTGCCATAATAGGTGCAACATTAGGCATATTTGCCTATGTATCGGGTAATACCATTTTTGCTGACTACTTAAACATTATGTATATACCTCATACCGGCGAGATTGTAGTTTTTATTGCTGCATTTGTTGGAGCGTGTGTAGGGTTTCTTTGGTATAATACTTTTCCTGCACAAGTATTTATGGGTGATACCGGTTCATTAGCACTGGGAGGAATAATTGCAGTGGTTGCATTGGCAATTCGCAAAGAGTTATTAATTCCAATTTTATGCGGAATATTTCTGGTTGAGAATCTTTCTGTTATACTTCAGGTCTACTATTTCAAATATCAAAAGAAGAAACATGGAATTGAATATGCCCGCGAAAATCGTTTATTTAAAATGGCTCCATTGCATCATCACTATCAAAAAGTAGGATTCCATGAAGCTAAAATAGTAATGCGATTTTTTATCATTGGGATAATGCTTGCCATCATAACTTTTGTTACGCTTAAATTAAGATAGAAATTGAACGAAACTAGACCTTATATCGTAATACTTGGTGCCGGCGAAAGCGGTGTTGGTGCTGCTCTCTTGGGAAAAGCCAAGGGATATAGGGTTTTTGTATCCGATAAGAGTTTAATTAAAGAGAAATACAAAATAGAATTAAACCAGAATCAAATAGATTTTGAGGAAGGTGACCATGATTTCGAAAAGATATTATGTGCTAACGAAATAATAAAAAGTCCTGGCATACCAGATAAAGTAGAGATTATAAAAAAAGCTATTGATAAAAATATCCCTATTATTTCCGAAATTGAATTTGCAGCCCGATATACACAAGCAACGTTGATTGGAATTACCGGAACCAATGGAAAAACCACTACAACGCTCTTAACGCATCATATTTTAAAAAAAGCAAATCTGAATGTAGGATTAGGTGGTAATGTTGGTAAAAGCTTTGCCAGATTAATTGTAGAAGAACCTGTACGCGATTTTTATGTACTGGAATTGTCAAGCTTTATGCTGGATAATATGTTTAAGACTAAAATAAACATTGCTATACTAACCAACATAACACCGGATCATTTAGACAGATATGAATATAAACTCGAAAATTATATTTCATCAAAATTCAGAATCACACAAAATCAAACCGAAAGCGATGTTTTCATATACTGTGCCGACGATGAAATTGTAGCTGAGAATCTAAACCAAATAAAGACTTCTGCAAAATTAATTCCTTTTAGTATAAAAAAGGAACTAAAAGAAGGAGCCTGCTTAATTAACGAACAAATAACCATAAACCACAATAATAAACAATTAACTATGCCAACAAACAACCTAGCCCTTGTAGGAAAGCACAATCTCTACAATTCTATGGCATCAGCCATTGCTGCTAAAGTATTAAACATCCGAAAAGATGTAGTGCGCGAGAGTCTTTCTGACTTCGAAAACATTGAACATCGTTTAGAATTTGTTGCCCGTGTTCACGGCATCGATTTTATTAACGACAGTAAAGCCACCAACGTTAATTCTACCTGGTATGCTTTAGAAAGCATGACCCGTCCGGTAATATGGATAGTAGGTGGCACCGATAAAGGTAATGATTACGAAATGCTGATGGATCTTATTAAAGAAAAGGTAAAAGCGATTGTTTGCCTGGGTGTAGATAATTCTAAAATTTTAAAAGCCTTTGGTAGTTTAGAAAAACCAATCTATGAGTCACGCTCTGCAGAAGAGGCTGTTGCCAGAGCTTATAAATATGGTAAAACCGACGATGTGGTTTTATTATCACCCGCTTGCGCCAGCTTCGATTTGTTTGAAAACTACGAAGATCGTGGAAACAAATTTAAAAATGCAGTAAGATCTTTATAAAACTAAATGAGAAAGAAGTTACAAAATTTAATCAACCTATCGGATAATAAAGAGAATCCTCTTTTAAACGAACGTAACAACTTCTTTAAAGGAAGATTTGAGAAATCGCATTTCTATAATCACCAATTTAATGTGATTGGCCAAATTAATGAGGTAACTTATATTAACGATGGAGATTCAGAAAATATTGAACATACTTTTAGATCACTTCAAAAGATTCAACACCCTGTTGTTTTAATTTTGGGTGGATTAAATAGTCTGGAGGATTATTCAATGCTTACTGGTTTCGTAAACGACAGGATAGACTCTATCATTTTTATTGGTGTAGGTAAAGAACAACTTATTAAAAAGTTTGAAGCATACGATGTGGAGCTCTCTACTGCGGATGACATAGAACAGGCAGTATTTATGGCATACCGATGTGCGTCACAAAATTATGTTGTATTATTTTCACCTGCCTCAGCTGCAGTTGAATTTGCTAATAAAGAAGATAGAATGGAAAAATTTAATAAAGCAGTTGAAAAATTAATTCAATAATGGATATCCTCTATCGCCATATTAAAGGAGATAAAGTAATTTGGACAATAGTATTGTTCCTTAGCTTGTTTTCTGTATTAGCGGTTTATAGTGCCATTAACTCATTAGCTTATAAGTATCAGCATGGAAATCAAATTTATTACCTCGTAAAACACTCATTAATTATTATTGTGGGTTTATTTTTAATGTATGTTATACACAGGATTAAATACAGTTACTTCTCCAGGCTTTCACAAATTGCTTTATTTGTTTCTATTCCATTATTATTATTAACCTTAGCCAGAGGTGCCAGCTTAAATGAAGCTGCCCGATGGTTAAGCATACCGGGTACCGGATTAACATTTCAAACATCTGACTTTGCGAAGATTGCCCTAATGAGTTACCTGGCCCGAATCTTGTCAAAGAACCAAGAAAAAAATTATGACCTTAAAGAAACTTCTTTAAAAATTTTTTTACCGGTAGCGCTTGTATGCGGATTAATATTACCGGCTAATTTTTCTACGTGCGCCTTGTTGTTTACTACATCGTTTATAATGATGTTTGTTGGCAGGGTTAAAACAAAATTCCTGCTAACCTTTGTTGGCATGGGATTATTGGGTGTTCTTTTAATTGTGCTTATTGGTTTTACTGCTCCCAAAGTATTTCCTCGCTTTGCTACCTGGGTTAAAAGAATAGAGAATTTTAAAGATAAAGACAGTAAGGAAAACTTTCAGGCCGATCAGGCAAAGATTGCAATTGCTACAGGTGGTATAACAGGTAAAGGTCCGGGTAAATCTACACAACGAAATATGCTGCCACACCCCTACTCAGACTTCATTTTTGCCTTTATTATTGAAGAATATGGTTTTATTGGAGGATTTTTAGTAGTATTTCTGTATTTAATATTTTTATTTAGAGGTGTTAGAATTGCAACACGAAGTAAGAAAAATTTTGGCAGCCTTCTTGCCTTCGGTTTGTGCTTTAGCCTGGTCTTTCAGGCATTTATAAATATGGCCGTTGCCACCAATTTGTTTCCTGTTACAGGTCAGCCACTGCCATTAGTAAGTATGGGTGGAACCTCCATTTGGTTTACCAGTATAGCTATGGGCATTATATTAAGTGTAAGCACCGAAACCGAAAGCGATATAGCTAATGAAAAAGTATAGAGTAATAGTAAGTGGAGGTGGAACAGGCGGTCACATCTTTCCGGCGGTAGCAATTGCGAATGCAATTAAAGAAAAATTTAATACAACCGAATTCTTGTTTGTAGGTGCCGAAGGAAAAATGGAAATGGAAAAAGTACCCGCAGCCGGATACAAAATTGAGGGTTTATGGATTAGCGGCCTTCAGCGCAAACTAACTTTAGATAATTTATTATTACCGTTTAAAATAATTTCGAGTTTTTTAAAAGCAAGAAATATTATTAAAACATTTAACCCGGATATTGTAATCGGTACAGGAGGTTACGCATCATGGGCCATAATGAAAGCAGCCAACAGCGCTGGTATTCCAACACTTATACAAGAACAAAATTCATTTCCAGGAAAATCTAATCTAGACCTGGCTACAAAAGCCGAAAAAATATGTGTAGCCTACGATGGTATGGATAAATTTTTTCCAAAAGAAAAAATAATGCTCACCGGAAATCCAGTGAGGCAAGACATTCAAAATCTAAATGGTAAAAGAGATCGCGGACTGGAAAATTTTAAATTAGAAGCCAATAAAAAAACAGTATTAGTTATTGGCGGTAGTTTAGGAGCCAGAACGATCAACGAATCCATCGAATCTTTACTCCCCGAAATTAATAAAAACAATATTCAACTAATTTGGCAAACCGGAAAAGCTTATTATGAAAAAGCTTTAAATGCTGCTAAACCTTATCATGAAAACGTTAAAGTGTTCGACTTCATAAAGACAATGGATTTAGCCTATGCCTGCGCCGATATTGTTATTTCCAGAGCCGGCGCCATTTCCATAAGCGAAATATGTTTAACACATAAACCAAGTATCCTAATTCCAAGTCCGAATGTTGCCGAAGATCATCAAACCAAGAATGCCATGGCTTTGGTTAATCATCAGGCTGCCATTATGGTAAAAGATGCTGAAGCAAAAAACGAATTAGGTAAATCTTTATTCGACTTGATAAATAATATTGAAAATCAAAATAAATTAACGATTAATCTCAACAAATTAGCTTTTCCTAATGCAGCAGAGACTATAGCCGGGATAGCAATAAGCATAATGAATAGATGACGAGTTTGGCAGACATAAAAAATATTTATTTCCTGGGCATTGGTGGAATTGGCATGAGTGCACTGGCGCGATATTTTAAATTGCTAAATAAGAACATTGCAGGTTATGATAAATCAAAAAGCGAATTAACGGATGAGTTGCAAAAAGAAGGAATTGAAATTAATTTTATAGATGAAGTTAACGAAATAGCTCCTTTATATCTTAATAAGGAAAATACACTTATCGTTTATACACCTGCATTACCCTCATATCATAATCAACTTAATTTTTTTAAATCGAATAATTTCCAAATCTTTAAACGATCTCAACTTCTGGGGTTAATCACAAAAAATGCTGAAACCATTGCAGTTTGTGGCACACATGGCAAAACCACTACTTCTAGTTTAGTTGCTCACTTATTTAAACATGCTGGAAAAAATATTACCGCTTTTTTAGGTGGAATCACTCAAAACTACAACTCGAATTTAATTCTAGGGGATCCGGGCAAAGAAAAACACCTGGTTGTGGTTGAGGCTGATGAATACGATCGTTCCTTTCATACTCTTTATCCATCAACCATTATTTGCACCTCTATGGATGCCGATCATCTTGATATTTATGGGACAGAGGAGGAAATGAGAAAATCGTATTTTAAATTTTTTAGTCATTTAAATAACAATGGGCTTTTTATCGGAAATGAGCAACTTATTGATACTGAATTAAACGATAATATTACAAGATTCACTTACGGTTTTACAAATACCTCTGCCAATTCCTTTATTTATAACTTAAGAATTGAAAATGGTTCTTATGTTTTTAACCTCAATAGTCCTTTTGGCACCATAAACGACATAGAATTTCCATATCCCGGTTTACATAATATTGAAAATGCTGTAGGAGCTGTAACGGCCTCCCTAGCAAACGGACTAAATAGTGAAGAGATAAAACAAGGGCTAAAAACATTTAAAGGCGTTAGAAGGAGATTTGATATTCATATTAGAAATGAGAATCATATTTTAATAGACGACTATGCACATCATCCCAAAGAACTGAGTGCATTTATCCATTCGGTTAAAAATTTTTATCCTAATAAAGTAGTTACCGGAATATTTCAACCTCATTTATTTTCGAGGACACGAGATTTTGGAAAAGAATTTGGCGAAGCATTAAGTATGCTGGACATGTTATATTTACTGGATATTTATCCCGCACGCGAGGAACCCATATCGGGAATAAATTCAGCTTGGCTGGCTAATTTTATTAATGGTCCTCATGTAAAATTAGTCTCAAAATCTGAATTGATAAAACTAATAAACATTACAAAGCCCGAGTTGCTTTTAACTATTGGTGCAGGAGATATAGACCAGTTAATTCCACAAATTAAAATTGCTTTGGAACATGTTTAAGAAAATAGTAAACATAGTATTAAAAGTATTTTTTACCGTTGCTATTATTGCTCTTTTGGCTTTTGTAGGACATGAACAGGAAAATACCATTTGTAAAAATTTAGATATTGAAGTAATAAATAGTAATGATTACCAGTTTGTTGATGAAGACGAGGTAATAAAGACATTTAACGAACAAAATGTTAAAATTATAGGCTCTAAACATAAAGACCTGGATATTCCAAAACTGGAGTTAATTCTAAACGCTCATCCGCATATTAAAAACGCAGAAGTTTATTCGGAGATAAATGGAGATGTAAAAATCAGAATATTACAACGTAAACCCGTTGTAAGGATAATTAATGTTTACGATGAAAGCTTTTATATTGATGAAGACGGTTTGTTAATGCCGTTAAGTTTAAATCACAGTCCACGTTTATTAATTGCAAATGGCTTAATTTTCGAGAAGTACAATACCTTTTATAAAATTGATTTTTCGGATAGTTTAAGCTATTCGAAAGTTTTTAAAAACTCTTTGCTTGATGATTTATTTGAGATTGCCAATTATGTGGATAAGGACAGTTTGTGGCAAAAGCAAATTCAACAAATCTATGTTGATAAAGAGATTCAATTAATTCCCAGAATAGGTAATCAACAGATTATTTTAGGGGAAGCAAGTAATCTGGAAAACAAATTTAATAAACTCAGATTTTTTTATACTGATGCTATGCCAAAAGTTGGATGGAATACATACAGTATAATTAATCTAAAATTTAGTAACCAAGTTGTTTGCACCAAAGCATTTAAGTAATATGGAATCACCAATAGTAGTAGGTTTAGATATAGGTACAACCAAAATTGCGTGTATAGTAGGCCGCAGAGATGAACATGGAAAAATAGAAATATTAGGCATGGGTAAATCTGATTCGGTTGGTGTTAATCGTGGTGTTGTAACTAATATTACACTTACAGTAGATTCAATTAAAAAAGCGGTTCAGGAAGCTGAAAATAAATCGGGTGTAGACATACGATTAGTAAATGTTGGGATTGCCGGACAGCATATTAAAAGTTTACAGCACCGCGGTATCAGAACACGCGATAGTGTGGAGCAGGAAATATCGCAGGATGATGTAGACGCTTTAATTGAAGACATGTATAAGCTGGTGATGTTACCCGGTGATGAAATCATTCATGTAATTCCTCAAGAATATATTATTGACAACGAACAAGGCATCAAAGATCCAATCGGAATGGCAGGAATTCGTTTAGAAGCCAATTTTCATATTATTACCGGACAAGTTGCAGCTGCAAAAAATATTTACAAAAGCGTAGAAAGAGCCGATTTAAAGGTTGATCAATTAACACTAGAGCCATTAGCTTCATCCGAAGCTGTTTTAAGTGATGAGGAAAAAGAAGCAGGTGTTGTTTTGGTGGATATTGGCGGAGGAACAACAGATATTGCTATTTTTCAGGATGGAATTATCAGACACACGGCCGTTATTCCATTTGGAGGTAATGTAATAACCGAGGATATTAAGGAAGGGTGTACTATCCTAAAAAATCAGGCTGAATTATTAAAAGTAAAATTTGGCTCAGCATTGGCAAGCGAAAATCAGGATAATGAAATTGTTTCAATCCCCGGTTTAAGAGGTCGCGAACCAAAAGAAATATCACTAAGAAACTTGGCTCATATAATTCAAGCACGCATGGAGGAAATTATTGAGCATGTATATTATGAAATAAAAAATTCAGGATACGAGAAAAAACTAATTGCCGGAATTGTTCTAACAGGAGGTGGTGCTCAATTAAAGCATCTTGCACAATTAGTAGAATATATGACGGGCATGGATACACGTATTGGTTACCCAAACGAACATTTATCAAAAGGCGGAAGCGAATTAAGCAGTCCAATGTATGCAACGGGTGTTGGACTTGTTATAAAAGGCTTGCAACAAATAGAAAAAAGAAACAGAAAAGAGAATCCGGAGAACGTTACTACCGACCAAAAACAACAAGTAAGTAAAGTAGCCGGTCACTCTGAAAAAGATAAAAAAGGTGGATTTTTTGATGCGATACGCGATTTTTTTAAAGAAGATCCACAATAATAACCAAGTATAATTAACCGCTAAAAACCAGGAAATCATGTTAAATTTCGATGAACCGGCAAAAACTAAATTCAACTCTATTATAAAAGTAATAGGCGTTGGTGGTGGTGGCAGTAATGCTGTAAACCATATGTATAAATTAGGAATCAGTGGAGTAGACTTTATCGTTTGCAATACAGATAAGCAAGCTTTGGAAGTTAGCCCTATCCCTCATAAAGTACAATTAGGAGCCGCCCTAACCGAGGGTTTAGGTGCAGGAGCGTTACCCGAAGTTGGTAAAAATGCTGCACTTGAAAGCATCGAAGATATCCAGAACATCCTTTCCAGCAATACCAAAATGGTATTTGTAACCGCCGGTATGGGCGGTGGAACCGGAACCGGTGCGGCCCCCGTAATAGCAAGAGTTGCCAAAGAATTGGGTATTTTAACGGTGGGTATTGTTACAATTCCGTTTGGCTTTGAAGGTAAAAAACGTAAGATGCAGGCCGAAGCCGGTATAGAAGAATTAAAACAAAACGTAGACACTTTAATCATTATTAGTAATGATAAATTACGCGAGATTCATGGCAACCTCAAATTAGCCGAAGCATTCAGCAGAGCGGATGATGTTTTAACGATTGCAGCAAAATCAATTGCCGAAGTAATTGACTACACCTTACACATCAATCTCGATTTTAATGATATTCGTACTGTAATGAATAATAGCGGCGTTGCTATAATGGGATCTGCCTTAGCAAGTGGCGAAAACAGAGCCATAAATGCTGTTGAGCAGGCTTTAGCATCTCCTTTATTAAACGATAACAATATAAAAGGAGCACGATATGTTTTATTAAACATTACTTCCGGCACCGACGAGTTAACCATGGATGAATTAGGGGAGATTAACGATTACATACAAGAAGCTGCAGGGCTTACAGCTGAGATTATTCAAGGGGTTGGCTCTGACCCTAATTTAGCAGAGAATATTAAAGTAACTATAATTGCAACGGGATTTAAATCAGAAGGCCTCGCTGCTTCATCTGTAAATCGACAGCCCGAAGTAAAAAAAATTTCATTAATTGACGAGACTCCGGTTGCTGAAGTAAAACCTGTTGAAACACCTAAAGCGGAAGAAATTAAACCTGCTGTTATTGAAAATGAAGTAAAGCCTTTATATGCTGAACCTTTCCTAAAGACTGTTTCTCCGGTAATAAATGAAGTAAAAGTTGAAGAAACTCCAGCTACTAAAATAGAGGAAGAAATTACTTTAAGAGTTGAAGAAACTATAGCAAATAATTCTGAAGAAATTATGGCTGTCCAGTTAAACGCAACTGAACTTAATGTGCAAGTAGCTGAGGAAACAGAAAACATTAATGAAGTTACATTTGAAATTACAAATAACGATATCTTAAGCACTAGCGATGATAACTCTAAAAACGTTGTTTATCGTTTAGAAGAAGACATCACTTTATCTCAGGAAATAAAAGAAGAAATATCGCTACAACCTCAGCAAGATATTGTATTTAATAAAGTGGAAGAAAAACCACAAAACATTATCCACGATTTAAATGCTTCTATTGAAAAAACTGAAGAACCTAAAGTTGAAGAAAGCAATCAGATTTCAGCTACTGAAGAATACTTTAAACGTACTCAGGAGCGTATCCAAAAACTTAAAGACTTAAGTTTTAAATTAAAATCAGGAAGAGTATTATCAGACCTTGAAAACGAACCAGCATATGTTCGTCGCGGAGTAAATCTTGATAATGTAGAACATAGTTCAAATAATAATATCTCTCGCTATACACTTGGCGAAAATGAGGATAAGAAAGGAGAGATTAAACCTAACAATCCTTTCTTACACGATAATGTTGATTAATTAGTGTTGATGATTTAGTTGCTGTAAGGGGCCCGTCATAACCAGACGGGCTTTTTAGTTTTATTCCATCCGTGAACAGCAAAATCATAAACATCCCGCATTTGTGGCCTCCGTGCTGTAATCTAAAATATATCATCAACCATAGCAAAAAAAAGGATTTTATGCCTCAGACGGATAGAATTGAAGAAGATAAATTAACTAAAAGAAATATTACAAATAAACCCTCGTATAAACCACACGCCCGGCTTTAGAAGTAGGAACAACCGGATGGTTATAGGTTTGAATATAATCGACAGTAATAGTTTTACCATCATTACTTATTTTCCCATCTCCGCTAACGGTAAAGCTTTTACCATTATGCGTTATGGTTTGGGCAGGAACCTGAATTACCGTTTTAAAATCGCCACTTAGTTTAGCATTAACATAAACACTGTCTAAATTGGTAAAGTTGTATAACTTAATTTCGTTCTCATTTACATAGGTAGCAAAATCGTAATTTACAATAGTTGTATTACCGGTATCAGCCATATTAAACTGATAATAGCCCACTAAAAAATCGCTTGTTAAAACTACATTTACTTTACGAACTGGATTTACCTTAGACTTATTTCGAAATTTATCGCTGGCTGAATAAGCTACCTGATAGGTACCCACTTTATTTGCATCAACATATCCTGTATATTCAATATTTCCGGATGCATCTCCCGTTTCGGGATCAATGGCTCTGGCCCCCGGATCGTTATATGTTTCACCAATTTTTAAAGTATAGGGATTATCACCTTCAATAATGATATCCGGTCCGGTGGTGTCTTTTTTACAAGAATAAACAAGAACCAGCAATATTATAAATAAGGAGTAAAATTTTTTCATCGGTGTATTCCATTTAACCTCAAAAGTATCCATTTAAAACTCTTCTTTTAAAAAAGCATGCACAATATTTTGTTCGGTTTTTAAAAAATTAACAATAAAAAAGGCGGTAAAAAACCGCCCTCAATTTAATATAACTCAAGAATTAAATTCTTTGTTTAACTAAATTACTTTGGGTTATTAAATGCATAGCACCAAAAAGTAATGCGCTATAAAATAAATCGGCTAAAATAGTATTGGTAAAAAATGGCAAGGCCGCAACAAAACAAGTAGTTAAACCTACCGTATCTTTTGAATAAAAATCACCGATAGCCCATACAGCAAAGTTGGTTACCACAAAAAATAAGGCAGAAGAAGCTAAACTAGCAAAAGCAACATTTTTCACACTAACTTTACCCGATAAGGTAAAACCAATAAAACCGATTGTAATGAAGCTGGCATAAACTGCAAGCATGGTATTATGAAAACCAATTATTACATCAGACAAAACCAAAGCTGCTACCGGAATTAAAAAAGCCACTTTTTTATCTTTGAGATAAGCTCCACCAAAAAGGGCCATAGCGCCAATTGCAGTAAAATTAGGAGCATGAGGAATAAAACGAGTAACGAATGCTATCGCTATTAATGCTAAAACCGTTAAAATATTTTTATTATTCATAATTGTTTAAATTAATAATGGCAAATATACACTTTTAGCTTAATTGTTAAGCATTACAGGCATTACCAACATTAATAAATTCTCATCACTTGCCTCACTGCTATGGGGCAAAATTAAGACGGCACGGTTAGGCATACTCATTTCAAATTCCGCCGTATCTGTTTGAAGATTATTTAACATGTCTATCAGGAACTTAGAGTTAAATCCAATTTCAATGTCTTCGCCGCTGTATTGACCTGTTAAACGCTCGTTAGCCTCGTTACTGTAATCTAAATCTTCTGCCGAAATATGCAGCTCATTGCCGGTAATTTTAAAACGAACCTGGTGAGTGGTTTTATTAGAAAAAATGGATACCCTTTTTAAGCAATTAGTTAAGGCTCCTTTGTCGACTAATAATTTATTAGGATTTTCTTTAGGGATAACCGCCTCATAATTAGGGTATTTACCATCCACCAAACGACAAGTTAGCTCTATATTATTAAACGCAAAATAAGCGTTAGTTTGATTGTAAACAATTTTAATGTTTTCCTCTAATCCCGTTAAAATATTTTTTAACAGGTTTAATGGCTTTTTAGGCAGAATAAAAGAGGCTATTTGAGGTGCTTTAACATCACTTCGGGTGTATCTAACCAATCGGTGAGCGTCTGTGGCCACAAAGGTAATCCCATCCGACCCTAAGCTCATATAAACCCCGCACATTACCGGACGTAATTCATCACTGCTGGTAGCAAATAAACATTTGTTTATCCCATTTGCAATTACATCTCCGGGCAAATCTAAAGAAGAAGGAGAGGAAATAGCGGGTACTTTAGGAAATTCAGTACCATCTAATCCACTTAGTTTATATTTTCCTTCACCAGCAGAAAGCTCAATAGCATGGGTTCCGGCATGAACTGTAAAGGTTACCGGAACATCCGGAAAAGATTTTAAGGTATCAATTAAAATTTTACCCGGTATTGCAACCGAACCTTTTTCTTCCGATTTAATGGCAATTTTTGCCACCATAGTGGTTTCTAAATCCGAGGCTGTTACCGTTAGTGTATCTTTATTTATTTCAAATAAAAAGTTATCTAAAATCGGAATGGTACCTGAACCACTTGCTAAAACGCCACTTAAGTGCTGCAATTGTTTGGCTAATGTACTGGAAGAGACAATAAATTTCATAATGTGCTTAATAATCCATACAAAATTAAAAGCATGAAGGGGAGTAGAGTTTAAAAAGGCAAATAGTTATTATTGACTTTTTAACATCACATCTCCCCCTACTTTAAAATATTGCACCGGCTTTAAGATCTGATCGAATGTATAATATTGAACATAAACAAAATCAGTATCGTTTAAAGACGCATACATAAAATCGAGATCAAAAGCCAGGGGATTTCCGTCTTTATCGGTTGCTCCCTCCTTGGCCTTAACCGGAAAGGTTTTAATAGCATATTGTTGCCCCGTTTTAGTTTTTAAATATATTTCATGAAAAGGCTTGGTTTTTTTAATGGAATCTACCGTTGTCTTTTTTAACTCCTTTACATAAGTGTCGTATACCACATTGGTAAATACAGTAAGGTATTCTTTAACAGTAGCTGTATCAAAGGAAACGGGCGAAATGTTTAAAGGCTTAAAATTTACTGAATAATCTTTATTGAGTTTTATTTGAAAAGAAGCTTCTGGCAAAACATTGTAAACCATCTTAAGTTCTTCAATTTCATTTCCTCTAAAATTAAAAATATGTTTATCCCTCCAGTCTACCGGATCTGAAATATAACGTGGAGTTAAATACCCCTGAAATCCGGGGATTTCCATTATAAATGGTGTAGATGAATTTTCTATCATCATATAAGTACCCGTACCATCCATATCCTGGCCACCCACATAATATACTTTTTCCAAATCACCCTCTTGGTAAATTTCTACTTTTACCGAAATAGCAGCCATCTGCTTTAAAATGTTATTAAATGCCGCTTTGGCTAAAGGATACTTAATAGATAAATTGGATATAGTCGTAAGCAGAGTATTGATGGCATCCTGGCGAGCTTTTAGTTTTCCATTAACAACCCAATGCGCAGGGCCTCGTCTTTCTAACAAGGATTTATTTCCTTTCTTATCAGCCAAAAAAAGCTTATCTATTTTAGCTGTATCTTTAACAGCAAAATCGCGTAGCTCCTCTTTTATAGTTGATTTTCTTTGCTTATAAATTAAGAAAGCGGCAACAACAGTTAGTACAAGTACCACAATTATTCCTTTGGTATTTTTTTTCATACGCTTTAAAAATATGGGTCAAATATACAATTATATACGGCTGAAATTAGTTAGACCTACGCCATTTAATGTTAATTGATGGGTTGCTTTTTAATCTGAAATTTATTAAACAACAAAGGCTTAAAATCGATTAAAAAAGCACTCCCGAAAGGCTTAAATAGATATATTTGCGGGATAAAATAAAGTTATGGATTTAGAATTTAATAAAAATGAAGATAACATGCGCCTGCTTATATCGGCCATGGAAAAAAGATTTGAAAAAGTTGCATTAGGAGGTGGTCAGAAACGTATAGAAAAACTTCATAGCGAAGGCAAAATGACAGCCCGCGAACGAATTGAATATTTACTCGATAAAAATAAGCCTCAACTCGAAATTGGAGCTTTTGCCGGAGATGATATGTATAAAGAACACGGTGGTTGTCCTGCCGGCGGTGTTGTAATTGTAATTGGTTACATAAAAGGCAAACAGTGTATTGTGGTAGCTAACGATGCCACAGTAAAAGCCGGAGCATGGTTTCCGATTACCGGTAAAAAGAATTTAAGAGCCCAGGAAATTTCCATCGAGAATAAGTTACCTATTGTTTATTTGGTAGATAGCGCCGGTGTTTATTTACCTATGCAGGATGAGATTTTTCCTGACAAAGAACATTTCGGAAGAATATTTAGAAATAATGCTATTATGAGCAGTATGGGAATTGTGCAGATTGCAGCCATTATGGGAAGCTGTGTTGCTGGTGGCGCTTATCTTCCTATTATGAGTGATGAAGCCATGATTGTAGATAAAACCGGCTCTATATTTTTAGCTGGCTCCTATTTGGTTAAAGCAGCTATAGGTGAGAATATAGACAACGAAACCTTAGGCGGTGCTACTACACAATGCGAAATATCAGGAGTTACAGATAATAAATGTAAAGACGATAAAGAAGCTCTGGATAAAATCAAGAATATTTTTGATAAAATGGGAAGCTTTGAAAAAACTGGATTTAACCGCTCCGAAGCTTCATTGCCGGCAAAAGATCCTAAAGAAATTTTAGGAATTTATAATCGCGAAAAAGGATACGATGTAAAAGAAATCATCTCCCGATTAGTGGATAATTCTGAATTTGACGAATATAAAGAAGGTTATGGTCAAACTATCGTTTGTGGGATAGCCCGTATAGATGGTTGGGCCATTGGTATTGTGGCTAATCAGCGAAAAGTTGTAAAAAGTAAAAAAGGAGAAATGCAGTTTGGCGGTGTTATTTACAGCGACAGTGCCGATAAGGCTGCTCGCTTTATCATGAACTGCAACCAACGTAAAATTCCATTGGTATTTTTACAGGATGTTACTGGTTTTATGGTAGGCTCTCGCAGCGAACACGGAGGAATTATTAAAGATGGTGCTAAACTCGTAAACGCTATGAGTAACTCTGTAGTACCAAAGTTTACAATTGTTATGGGTAATTCATACGGAGCCGGAAATTACGCTATGTGCGGTAAGGCCTACGACCCAAGACTTATTGCCGGATGGCCTACAGCACAAATGGCTGTAATGGGCGGAGCCCAAGCCGCAAAAGTTCTGGTACAAATTGAAGTAGCCTCTTTAAAATCAAAAGGAGAAGAAATTACTCCGGAGCGCGAAACCGAATTATTTAATAAAATAAAAGATCGTTACGATAATCAAACAACGCCATACTACGCGGCTGCACGATTGTGGATGGACGCTATAATCAATCCGTTAGATACCCGCAAGTGGATATCGATGGGAATTGAAGCTGCCAATCATGCTCCGATAACTAAAGCTTATAATGTTGGAGTAATACAGACTTAGAAATTAGTTCCAAGTTGAGAGTTGAAATTTGAGAGAAATTAAAAATATCCCAACACTAACTCTCAACTCTTAACTTTCAACTCTCAACTCTCAATTCTTAACTTTCAACTCTCAACTCTTAACTTTCAACTCTTAACTTTCAACTCTCAACTAAAAACTTCAAACTCAAAACTATAAACTATCAACTTTTTCCCACGCTTTTATACGGGTTAATTTATCGGTTTCCACATAGTCGTTATAGCTTGGATTTTTAAGAAAGGAAATAGACTTCACGCATTCTTCAATTACATCACTCATTTGAAGAAACTTAATCTTATCCTTTAAAAAAGCTTCTACGGCTACTTCATTAGCTGCATTAACAACACAGGCCATATTTCCTTCTTTATTGAGCGCTTCAAAAGCAAAACCCAAATTTCTGAATGTTTTAATATCAGGCTGTTCAAAGGTTAATTGAGGATATTTTATGAAATCAAACCTTGGAAAATCTGACTTAATTCGATGAGGATAACCAATAGCATATTGGATGGGTAATTTCATATCCGGTAGGCCCATTTGGGCCTTCATACTTCCGTCTTCAAACTGCACAATAGAATGAATAATGCTTTGAGGATGCACAATTACTTCAATTTGTTCGGGCTTTAACCCAAATAACCACTTTGCCTCTATCACCTCAAGCCCCTTATTCATCAAACTTGCAGAATCAATGGTAATTTTGGCTCCCATATCCCAATTAGGATGTTTAAGCGCCTGTTCTTTAGTAACGTTCTGCAGATACTCACTGTTGCGACCTCTAAAAGGACCTCCACTCGCAGTTAAGATTATTTTTTCTATTGGATTATGGAATTCACCTGCCAAACACTGAAAAATAGCTGAATGTTCGCTGTCAACCGGATAAATATTTACACCGTACTCTTTTGCCAATGCTGTTACTAACTCGCCCGCAACCACTAAAGTTTCTTTGTTTGCAAGCGCAATTGTTTTTTTAGCTTTTATGGCCGCAATGGTTGGGGCCAATCCAGCATATCCAACCCAGGCGGTTAAGACCACATCTATCCGATCCATGGTCATTACATCCGCCAATGCCTGTGTTCCGGTATAAACTTTAATATCTGTTTTACTCAAAGCGTCTTTTACATACCCATACTTACTTTCATCAGCAATAACTATTGCATTTGGATCAAACTCCAGTGCTTGCTTAATTAATAAATCGGCGTTGGTATTGGCAGATAAAACCTCCACTTCAAATTTATCCGGATTAGCCCTTATAACATCCAGAGCCTGTGTTCCAATTGAACCGGTAGAGCCTAACAAGGCTATAATACGCTTTTGTTGCATACAACAAAAATACAAATCTAATTGTCGAATTGGGTAGAGTTTTACACAAATGTTAGCAAGTAAATAGAGTTAAAATTGGGCATTTTACAAGGGGTTGCATAACTTTAGGGTATGGGAAAATTAGAGGCAAAAGAGGCAAAAGAAACCCCTTTAATGAAGCAATACAACACAATTAAAGCACGCTACCCCGATGCTTTATTGTTATTTAGAGTGGGTGATTTTTATGAAACATTCGGACAAGATGCTGTAAAAGCATCGCAGATTTTGGGTATTGTTTTAACCAAACGTGCAAATGGTGCAGCATCCGAAATGGAACTAGCAGGTTTTCCTCATCATTCACTCGACTCCTATTTACCCAAACTTGTTCGTGCGGGCCATCGGGTTGCTATCTGCGATCAGTTAGAAGACCCCAAAATGACCAAGACTATCGTAAAAAGAGGAGTTACTGAAGTGGTAACACCCGGTGTAGCCTTAAACGATAAAATACTAGACCATCGCTTTAACAACTACCTGGCCGCCGTTCACCTGGATGAAAAAAATAGCGGTATTGCCTTTTTGGACATTAGTACAGGGGAGTTTCTTTGCGCACAAGGAAATAACGATTATATCGAAAAATTACTTCAGAATTTTAAACCAAGTGAAATTATATATCAACGAAATAAGAAGCAAAGCTTTAATAATTTCTTTGGAGATCAATTTTATACCAACACACTCGAAGATTGGGCTTTTACCAGCGAATTTGCTTACGAATTGTTAACTCGTCAGTTTAATACCAAATCGCTTAAAGGTTTCGGGATTGAAGATCAGCTAAATGGAATAATAGCAGCAGGCGCAGCACTTCAATATTTAAAAGAAACTGAACATAATACCATTATTCATATTACAAGCATATCACGTATAGAGGAAGACCGTTATGTATGGCTGGATCGATTTACTATCCGTAATCTGGAATTGGCCGGATCTGTTAACGAAAACGCCACTACCCTTATTGATGTTATAGACAAAACCGTTACACCACCAGGTTCTCGTTTAATGAAACGTTGGCTGGCTCTACCTCTTAAACACTTAGAACCCATAAAAGAACGTCAGTTTATCGTAAACTATTTCTATCAAAATAGTGAAATTGCCCTTCACCTTCAGGAACTATGTAAACAGGTAGGTGATTTAGAGCGGCTTATTTCCAAAGTAGCTGTATCGCGGGCTAATCCTAGAGATATTAACCAACTTAAAAAATCGTTACAAGCTTTAATCCCAATTAAAGATATTTGTTCGAAAAGCGATTTAGCACAATTAAATTATTTAGCAGATCAAATTAATATCTGTAATTCAATTCGCGAAAGAATTGAAAACGAATTAATGTCCGATGCTCCCTGGCAAATAAATAAAGGTGGTGTAATTGCAAGTGGTATAAATAACGAATTGGACGAACTTAGGAATATTGCCTTTAATGGAAAAGATTATCTCCTGCAAATGCAACAACGCGAGGTTGAAAGAACAGGCATCCTTTCTTTAAAAATTTCATTTAATAACGTTTTCGGGTATTACCTTGAAGTAACTAATACCCACAAAGAAAAGGTTCCGAGCGATTGGATCAGAAAACAAACGCTAACTAATGCCGAACGATATATAACGGAGGAGTTAAAACAATACGAAGAAAAAATACTAGGTGCCGAAGGAAAAATACTAAGTATAGAACAACGCCTTTTTAATGAGTTACTTCTTTCTCTAATTGATTTTATAGCCCCTATCCAGATTAACTCGGGCGTAATATCTAAATTGGATTGTTTACTTTCTTTTGCTCAGGCTGCACGCGAAAATAATTATGTTATGCCGGTTGTTAATGAGAGCAAAGCTCTGCTCATTAAAGATGGCCGACATCCGGTTATTGAAAAACAATTACCGGTTGGTGAAGTATACATCACTAACGATGTTCAACTAAACACTGATGAACAGCAAATTATTGTAATTACTGGACCAAACATGTCGGGTAAATCAGCATTATTAAGACAAACGGCACTTATTGTTCTATTAGCTCAAATTGGATCTTTTGTTCCGGCAGCTTATGCCGAAATTGGATTAGTAGATAAAATTTTTACACGCGTTGGTGCTTCTGATAACATATCCTCTGGCGAGTCTACCTTTATGGTGGAGATGAATGAAACAGCAAGTATTTTAAATAACCTTAGCGACAGAAGTTTAATTTTGTTGGATGAGATCGGCAGGGGCACTAGCACATACGACGGAATTTCAATTGCATGGGCCATAACAGAATTTATTCATGAAAATACTGCCGCGAAAGCTAAAACTCTTTTCGCTACGCATTATCACGAACTTAATGACATGGCTAAAAGATTTGAAAGAATAAAAAATTATAATGTATCGGTTAAGGAAATAGGCAATAAGATTATTTTTACACGTAAACTTGTTCCGGGAGGCAGCGAGCATAGTTTTGGTATACACGTAGCACGAATGGCCGGAATGCCAAAGCGGGTTATAGAAAGAGCTGAAACCCTGTTAGCAGAACTGGAAACCATGCATGAAAGAAATGATGCCAGCATAGAAGAAACTAAATTTAAAAAAACGATAAACGCTAAAACACCAAAAGCAGATGAATTTCAACTTTCGTTTTTTCAACTTGATGATCCGGTTCTATCGCAAATAAAAAACGAATTAATAAACATAGATATTAATTCGTTAACACCCGTCGAAGCCTTATTTAAACTAAATGAAATTAAGAAACTTATTGGTAAATAATTAAGATCAAACCCCTTGAAATAAAAAACCCTGACACTTTCGGTCAGGGTTAAATAAACAACAAGATTAATAATTTATTTTACACTCTCAACGATTGCTTTAAAAGCATCAGGATTATTCATAGCTAAATCGGCTAAAACTTTACGGTTAATCTCCAATCCTTTAGCATGAACTTTACCCATAAATTCGGAGTAACTCATGCCATGCTCTCTAACACCAGCATTAATACGCTGAATCCATAAAGCACGGAAATCACGTTTCTTAGCACGACGATCGCGGAATGCATATTGTTGACCTTTTTCCCAAGTGTTCTTGGCAACGGTCCAAACATTTTTTCTTGATCCAAAGTAACCTTTGGTTCTACTTAAAATTTTCTTTCTTTTAGCCCTTGAGGCTACATGGTTGACACTACGTGGCATTTTTTTCTAATTTTTTTGATAAAAAGCGCTCTACTTTTTAGAGACTTATTCTGCTTGTTACCGGGTTAAACATTAATTAATTAAACCTTGAGGAAAGTTTATAACCAAAGCATACGCTTTACGTTAGACATATCTGCATCTGTAACAATTGCCATTTTAACTAAACGAGCTTTACGCTTCTTTGTTTTTTTAGTTAAGATGTGATTCTTAAATGCATGCTTTCTTTTCACTTTCCCTGTTCCGGTGAAAGAAAACCTTTTCTTAGCACTGGAATTTGTTTTTACCTTAGGCATGTACTGTTTGTTTTTATTTGTTGTTTATTATTTCTTTTTTGGTGCTAATAACAGAATCATTTTTTTACCATCTAATTTTGGTAACTGTTCTACTTTAGCGTGTTGTTCTAACTCTTGTGCAAATTTTAAAAGTAAAATCTCTCCTTGTTCCTTATACACAATAGATCTTCCTTTAAAAAACACATATGCTCTAACTTTTGCTCCCTCTTCCAAAAACTTAACGGCGTGATTTAATTTAAATTTAAAATCGTGCTCATCCGTATTGGGTCCGAACCTAATTTCTTTTACAACTACTTGCTTTTGATTAGATTTTATTTCTTTAAGCTTTTTCTTTTGCTCATAAAGAAACTTTTTGTAATCAATTACTCTACAAACCGGCGGAGTTGCATTTGGAACAATCTCTACTAAATCCATCTCTTGTTCTTCAGCAATCCTAAGAGCATCCTTTAAAGAATACACCCCTTGTTCTATCCCTTCCCCAGTTAAACGAACTTCACGAGCGGTAATCATCTCATTGATGTTATGCTGAGGTTCATTCTTTTTTGGTTGGAAACCCGGGCGACCTTGATAAGGTGGTCTTGATCCTGGAGCTCCTCCCTGATATGGTGGTCGTTGTCCCGGAGCACCTGTATTTGTTGGTGCACCTGTTCCTCCTGTTGGTTTTGGTTTGTTTTCTTGCAAGCGTTTTTAAAATTTAATTAAACTGTTTTTTTATTTCGTTATTAATAATATCGGCAAACCCCTCTAACGAAAAAGTTCCCAAATCACCGGTTCCGTGTTTTCTAACAGAAACAGTGTTTTCGGTTTCTTCTTTCTCCCCTATTATCAACATATACGGAACTTTGTTAACCTCCGCATCACGAATTTTGCGGCCAATCTTCTCATTTCGTTCGTCAATAAGGCTGCGAATATCGTAATTTTTTAACAATTCTGAAACTTTTTGTGCATAATCGTGGTACTTCTCGCTTACCGGTAAAATGCTACACTGATCAGGGGTTAACCATAATGGGAAATTACCTCCGCAATGTTCAATTAACACGGCTACAAATCGTTCCAAGGAACCAAATGGAGCCCGGTGAATCATTACCGGACGGTGTTTTTTATTGTCGGCACCGGTATATTCCAGCTCAAAACGCTCTGGTAAATTATAATCAACCTGAATGGTTCCCAATTGCCATTTTCTTCCCAATGCATCTTTAACCATAAAATCCAGTTTAGGGCCATAAAAAGCTGCTTCGCCGTATTCTACAACCGTTCTTAAGCCTTTTTCCTGTGCTGCTTCTATGATTGCTTGTTCGGCTTTTGTCCAATTTTCGTCGGTACCGATGTATTTTGTTTTATTTTCTGGGTCTCTTAAGGAGATTTGAGCGGTATAATGCTCAAAACTTAGGGCTTTAAACACATATAACACTAAATCAATTACCTTACAAAACTCTTCTTTTACCTGATCTGGGCGACAAAACAAGTGAGCATCATCCTGAGTAAAGCCTCTTACACGCGTTAAACCATGTAATTCGCCACTTTGCTCGTAGCGGTATACAGTGCCAAACTCGGCTAAACGAACTGGTAAGTCCTTGTAAGAGCGTGGTTTACTGTTGTAAATCTCACAATGGTGCGGACAATTCATTGGTTTCAAAAAAAACTCTTCCCCTTCTTGAGGTGTTTTGATGGGTTGAAAAGAGTCCTTACCATATTTTTCGTAGTGACCAGAAGTAACATAAAGATTTTTATGCCCAATATGAGGTGTAACCACCTGATCGTAACCCGCACTTTGCTGGGCCTTGGTCATAAATTGAACTAAACGTTCTCTTAACGACGCGCCTTTTGGTAACCATAGGGGTAAGCCCATCCCTACTTTTTCAGAGAAAGTAAAAAGTTCTAACTCTTTACCTAATTTACGATGATCGCGTTTTTTGGCTTCTTCTAATAAAGTTAAATAATCGGTTAATTCTTTTTGCTTTGGAAAAGTAATTCCATAAACACGAGTTAACTGTTTCCGGGTTTCATCACCACGCCAGTAAGCACCCGCCAAGCTTAATAGTTTTATAGCTTTAATGGGGCTTGTATCCGGTATATGCGGACCACGACATAAATCAATAAAATCGCCTTGCTGATAAAAAGTAATACTTCCATCTGCTAAATCGTTTATTAATTCTAATTTATATTCGTCGTTTTTCTCGGTAAAATATTTTAAAGCATCTGCTTTGCTAACTTCTTTACGGATATACTGGCTGCTCTTTTTAGCCAACTCTATCATTTTAGCTTCAATATTTGGTAAATCTTCGCTCGATAAAACCCTTCCACCTAAATCAATATCGTAATAAAAACCATTTTCAATAGCGGGTCCAATTCCAAATTTAACACCTGGATACAAAGCTTCAACAGCTTCGGCAAACAAGTGAGCAGAGCTGTGCCACATGGTACGTTTACCATCTTCATCATTCCAAGTTAACAACTGAAGCGTAGAATCCTGATTGATAGGGCGAGTAGCGTCTATTACTTCGCCATTTACTTTAGCTGATAATACGTTGCGGGCTAATCCTTCGGAAATGGATTTGGCAACTTCTAATGAGGTAGTTCCTTTAGCATACTCTCTAACTGAGCCATCAGGAAGTGTTATTTTAATCATAAAGGGTTAAAAATAGGGTGCAAATATAGGGAAAGGCATTGAAAAAGCTCAATTTACGGATAAGATGAAAGAAAAAAGATGAAAGAGAAAATACAGCGAAATGATTAGTAAATAGTGAATAGTAATTAGCGCAACTAATAAACTCTTCAACTAATAAACCAATGAACTGAAAAAACAATAAATCTCAAAATCAATCGTTTAGTAAAATATACCTAATTTTCTTAGGTATATAAAATATAAAGTATATATTTGCGTTATGTATTCATCAGAACTCATAAAAGGAACTTTAAAAACCATTGTTTTAAAGTTATTGTCGGATAACGACAAAATGTATGGCTACGAAATTACCCAAAAGGTAAAGGAGCTTACAGGTGGTAAAATTCAATTAACCGAAGGAGCATTGTACCCTACATTACATGCTATGGAGGCCGATGGAATTTTAACTACCAGTACGGTTAATGTAGGAAACCGTATACGTAAGTACTATACCATTACCAAAGCGGGAAAAGAAAAAGCCAGCGAAAAAGTAAACGAGTTTGAAGACTTTGTAAACACAATGGCTTTTTTACTTGGTTTACAATTAAACCTAAAACAAGCATGATAGAGTTAACCCAACATCAAGTAGAGTATATTCTTAATGACATTAGACGTAATGGCATTGAGATGGAAGAGCTGCAGCAAAACCTACTCGATCATATTTGTTGTGTTATCGAAAATGAAATGCCTGTTGAAACCAACTTTGAAGAATTTTACCGGAGTATCTTGCCTCGATTTTTTAGGCGAGAACTCCGAGAAATTCAGGAAGAAACTAGTCTATTACTAAAATTTAAAAATTATTATACCATGAAAAAGTTATTAATCTATAGTGGAATTTCCTCTTCCGTTTTATTACTATTTGCAGCCATATTTAAAGTACTGCACTGGCCGGGAGCCAATGCCATGTTTTTACTGGGCGTTATTATTCTGAGCCTTCTTTTTTTGCCGCTTTTTTTGATTATAAAAACTAAAGAATCGGATAAAAGCTTAGAGAAATCCGTAATTATTATAGGCAGTGTGTTTGGAATATTGGTAAGCCTATCCACACTCTTTAAAATACTGCACTGGCCAGGCGCCAATATGCTTTGGCTTATCTCCATAAGCATTCTCATTTTACTTTTTATACCGGTTTATTATTTAAACGGAATAAGAAGAGAGGTAAATAAAACTAATACGATTGTTTCTACTGTATTGATTTTAGTTGCTGGTATTTTATTGTTTATGCTCACTAATTTAAAATCTTCACAGAAAACGGAAACAGCTCAATTATCTGCAAATCTTCATTTAAATGCTCAATACATAAATGAAACTGCTCTTTGCAATTCGAAATTTTTAAAACTTAATGCCGATAGTAATTCTAAGAGTGTTACATTAAAATTAAAAGCAGATAAGGCTTGTGATGTAGCAGAAAAATTAAAAATGGACATTTGCACTAAGTTAAGTTCTGCTTTTGGTGGAAATGCAACTTTTGAAGATATCCTAAACAACAGTAAAGCGCGCGACAATTATGCTATTTCGGCCGAGTTATTATTTGATGGGAATGCTAAGCCCTCTGCCGACTTAAAAGAGTTACTAAGCTCCTTAAATGATTTTAGAACCTTTCTTAAAAACGAATATAGTTTTGATAACCATTATATTCTTAACACCGAAGAAATAATAGATGGTAAGAATTGGTTGGAGACAAAATTCACCGATGGAAACGCTGAGTTTATTCTTAAAAATCTCACCCAAATTCAACTTGATGTGAGATATTTACAAGCTCTCTATTTAAATTAATTATAATTATTTTTAATCCGGCGATTTTTAATCGCCGGACTATTCATGATATCAAGATGCTTAATACTTTTTTTATTCCTGATACACGGTTTAAGTTATGCCCAAACCTTCATCATAGCTCATCGCGGAGCATCTTCCTTAGCGCCCGAAAACACTTTAGCATCGGTAAAAAAAGCAATAGACTTAAAAGCCGATTTCATAGAAGTAGATGTTCATCTTACTAAAGATCAACAAATTATTGTTTGTCATGATGAAAATTTAAAACGCACTACCGGAAAGAACATATTAATTAAGAATGCAGAATACTCTGAAATTAAACAGCTAGACGCGGGATCTTGGTTCTCGCCGGAATTTAAAGGCGAAAAGATTCCTTTACTTGAGGAAGTTATAAAACTTATAAATGGCAACTGTAAGTTACTTATTGAAATTAAAAAAGGAAGTGAGACCTATCCGGGGATAGAAAAGTTGGTTCTGGAATTAATTAAACAATTAAAAGCCGAAGACTTTTGTTTAATACACACCTTTGCACAAGCCGCTGTTTTCACCTGGAATTCTTTTAACTCAAACATCCCTGTATCGTATTTAAAAGTTAGCGGTCCGTTTAAAATATGGAAAAACAAATTAATGCATTCGCGCATGGCTCCCGACTCTGTTCATTGTTATAGTAACAACTACTATTACCGGTTTGTTACCAAACGCTTTGTTAGAAAAGTACATGCCAACAATCAAAAAATATTTGTTTGGACGGTAAATAATAAAAGGGCCATGAGAAGAATGTTGAGAGCAGGCGTTGATGGTATAATAACAAACAAACCGCAATTACTAAAAATAATCAACGAATTAAATTAGTTTTCCATTAAACGTTTTATGAGTTGTGACTGAACATTCTTGCTATTTATTATTACCCCCTTGGTGCCGCCAGCGTCTCGCTGGTGGTACTGTATATTTTACTAGTCGAATTAAACAATAATAATAATTATTAACCCTTTACTATCAGTATAATCTTTGCGATACTTAAGTGGTATTCTTACCGCTACCCGCAAGACGCTGGTGGTAGCGGGGGAACATTTGGAAGAGTTAGTTTATCCTTGTGGTTGTTTAAGAAACATTAAAGTCACTAAATAACACCGCACGAATGTGCCATAATCCAGACGTAATGATACATTATTATTATTTTTTTATTAAATTGATTATCAATGTTTTAATATTTTTATTTTAGACAAATCTGCAATTCAATTGCAGATTTGTCCATTTTGTATTGTATCTTTGAGTTATGATTACAAGGGAAATTGAACCTAAGATTAAGACACTTGCCAAGAAATATCCGGTGCTTTGGCTTACCGGCCCAAGGCAATCAGGTAAAACAACATTACTTAAAAAAATATATTCTAAATTTCCGTATGTAACATTAGAGGATGCCGATAATTTAGACCTTGCTATCAATGATCCCAGAGGTTTTTTAAACAACTATCCTAAAGGTGCAGTAATAGATGAAGTGCAAAATGCACCTCAACTATTTTCGTATATACAAGGCATTGTGGATAGCAAAAAGGTTCACTTTGCATTATCGGGTTCTCAAAATTTCTTACTATCTCAACATATATCACAATCATTAGCCGGACGTGCTGCAATTTTAAATTTATTACCGTTATCAATACAGGAAATAAAAGAATCTAAGCAACGATTTGGACGATGGGAAGATTTAGCGGTAAAAGGCGGATATCCTCGTTTGTATAATAATAGAATAACGCCCGAAGATTTTTATCCCTTTTACATTAACACATATCTAGAACGCGATGTTAGACAAGTATTGAATGTAGGCAATTTAAAAGCTTTTTCTGTTTTCTTGCGTCTATTAGCAGGCCGTAACGGTCAATTAGTAAATTTAAACACATTAGCTACTGACGCAGGGATTAGTCCTAATACTGCGAAATCATGGCTATCAGTACTGGAAGCAAGCTATATTATTTATTTTCTACAACCACATTATAAAAATTTTAATAAACGCTTAACCAAAACACCCAAATTGTTTTTTTGGGACACTGGTGTGGCTTGTTCATTATTGGGAATACATAGCGCAAATGACTTGCAATTGCATTTTGCCAAAGGAGCAATTTTTGAAAATTTCATCATTAATGAGTTTCTTAAACGACAATTAAATCAAGGGAAGCAAAATTCTTTATATTTCTGGCAAAGTAAGGAAAAGAAAGAAATTGATTTGTTGGTAGAAAAAGCAAATGGTTTAATTCCATTCGAAATTAAATCGTCTTCAACCAGACAAAATCATTTGTTAGACAATTTAACTTACTGGCAAAAATTGAGCGGTGCTTCGGTAAATCAATTATCAGTTATATATGCCGGAAATCAAACTATTCATACTAACGAAGGAAATTTTGTTTCGTGGGAGGATCTAGAATCTGTTTTCAAGAAAAATAAAATTTAGACAAATCCGCAATTGGATTGCAGATTTGTCCATTTCAGAATCATTAAAACTAAATCTCATCCGGCACCACTGCATCATTACTGCAGGTTTCATCTAGTATGTCCCACACTTTAGTTAAATCGTTAAAAACAAAATTAACCCTGTTACTCAAAACAATAATGGCGGTTTGATCTTTTAGCCTTCTATAGAATAAATGATTGTATCCTCTCCACCATCCCCCGTGAAACACAACCTCATCTCCGTTAGGTAAACATTTGGTTCTAAATCCAAAACCATAGTTTCGCGTTTTCATTTCTCGGCTGTAATTTAAATAGGCGAGCTTTAAGGTTTCCTGCTTCAACAAATCCTCGCTATATAAGGCTCGATCCCATTTAAACAAATCATCCAGATTAGAATATATATTTTTATCTCCTACTGTTCCATTCTGATAATCATTCCACACCCTTCTCCAACCAGCGCTGTATCCTAAAGCTACGCCTTCGGGTATATCTGTATTATCATACACAAAGGTGTTAGTCATTTTCAATGGTTTAAAAATTCTTTCAGCTAAAAAATTCGCATAGGTCTTACCACTAATCTTTTCTATTATGCTGGCCAGTAAAAGATAATTGGTATTGTTATAATCAAAATGAACATTGGGTTTGTAATAAAGTCCGGGTTTATGCTCGCATATTAAATCAATTACTTGCTGATTACTGATGGGCTCTTTTTTACAACAATAGGCTTCATCACAAAAATAACGGTAATCGGGCAAGCCAGAACGATGATTTAGTAGCATTCTAATGTTTATACCATCATACGGAAACTTCGGAAAATATTTTTTAACGTCATCCTCCAGCTTTAATTTTCCTTCTTCATACAACATTAAAATGGCAATAGCTGTAAACTGCTTAGACAAAGAAGCAAGCTGAAATTTAGCATCCTCGGTATGTTCTACTTTCTTCTCTTTATTAAACCAGCCATAAGCCCCTTTATACAGTATTTGCCCACGTTGAGCAACCAGGACTGTACCATTAAATCCACGTTTATTATAGAGCTGATTAAAAAATGCTTTTATTTTAGGTGTTTTGTTTTCAGCCTTAATTTCTTGTAAAATATTTTTAATACTGTCTCTGTTAGGCCCAATCTCTCTTTTTATTGTTGCTTGAGGTTTATTTTCCTGTTTACAAGAATAAAGAAATAGAAAACAAAATAGGTAGTATGTAATTGTATGCAATCTTAGTTTCATGAAAAACTCAATTCTATATGCGATACAAAATATAAAAACCGTTAAAAAAATTAGTCTTAAGAAAATTATAGTTATTCACAAAATTTTATAGAATAACCCCCTATAATTACTGAATATCCTTGATATTTAACTGAACCACCTTTTGACCATTCCATTCATTTTCCTCAACAGAATAACAAGCCGAAAAAGGCAATTTTCCCGTAACTAAATTATATTTATCGGCCAAATTAAATCCGATGGCAGAAAAAATAAGGTTAGGATAATCAGACTGAAACAAATCGAGTTTTAAATGGTTTTCGCCAACAATACGAGGGGTTCCCAGCACTTTTAAATCGCGTGTACAAAAAACAGGCGCAAGATTTTCGGGACCAAAGGGAGCAAATTGTTTTAAGATTCTAAAAAACTTAGGGGTAATTTCTTTTAAGTCCAGTTCCTCATCAATTTCAATTTCCGGAATAAGCATTTCTTCGGTGATGGTTTGGGTAACTACCCGCTCAAACTTTTCAATAAAAGCCTCCACATTATCTTTATGAAGCGTTAAACCTGCCGCATATTTATGGCCACCAAACTGAATAAGAAGATCGCTACAACTTTCAATGGCCTCATAAACATCAAAATCCTTAACAGAACGCGCCGATCCGGCAACAACTCCGTTACTCTCGGTTAACATTATAGTTGGACGATAATATTTATCTGTTAATCGCGATGCAACAATACCAATAACTCCCTTATGCCAGGCCGGATTAAACAGCACTGTAGATTTACGCTTATGCCAACCCTTATCATCAATCATCTGAAAAGCTTCCTGAGTAATAATCTTATCCAAAGCTTGCCTGTCTACATTCGTTTTTTGAATAGCATTACCCGAAATATTTGCTTGCTCTGTATTTTCCGATAACAATAATTCAACAGCTTTATTGCCGGTTTCTATTCTTCCTGCGGCATTTATACGGGGACCTATAACAAACACCACATCGCTGATGGTTAAGTCGCGCTTAAGTTTAGCAATATCCTTTATCGCTTTTAATCCATTGGATGGATTTTGATTTAACTTTATTAATCCGAAATGCGCCAGCACCCTATTTTCGCCTGTAATGGGAACAATATCGGCAGCAATACTAACAGCCAGCAAATCTAAAAACTGATAGGCGTAATCCAGTTCAATATTATTTTTAATACACCAGGCGCAAATAAATTTAAATCCAATTCCGCAACCGGTAAGTTCTTTATACGGGTATAAACAATCTTTTCTTTTAGGATCAAGAACCGCGGAGGCTGCCGGTATTTGATCACCCGGACGATGATGATCGCAAATAATAAAATCCACTCCTTTAGTATTTGCATATTCAATTTTATCTACCGATTTTATTCCACAATCTAAGGCGATAATTAGAGAGTAACCGTTTTCGGCAGCAAAATCAATTCCTTTAGTTGAAATGCCATACCCCTCCTTATAACGATCCGGAATATAATAATGTATTTGATCAGCTGGTAGAAACTTAGAAAGAAAACCATAAACCACACTAACGGCAGTTGTTCCATCTACATCATAATCGCCATAAACAATAATCCTTTCTTTAGTAAGAAAAGCCTTTTCCAACCTGTCCACCGCCAAATCCATATCCTTCATTAAAAAAGGATCATGTAAATGTTCAAGTGCTGGCCTAAAGAATGTCTTTGCCCCCTGGTAATCAACTATACCTCTCTGTCCCAACAAATTAGCTACAATATCATCTACGTTTAACTCATCTTTTAAACGATTGATAACATTTATACTACTTTGAGATTTTATTCGCCAGCGCTTATTCATATTGGGTGGCTAAATTGCAAAATTATGCATGCTTTTACTAATAAATAGTGTAAATATTACCTTAATTAATTTCTATATATCTAAAAAACAGAAAATTAAATATATCAAAGTTGACAGGTGTTGAAAACCCTGTTTATATCTTAAAGCCCCGTTGGTCTATAACAGTTTGTCACAAAAGTGGAAATCGTAAATTTGCCCAACATCACTTTTATGAAAAGACCGATACGTGTACTTATTGCTAAAGTTGGATTAGACGGACATGACCGTGGTGCCAAAATAATAGCCTCATTTCTAAGAGATGCAGGAATGGAGGTAATTTACACAGGACTTCGCCAAACCCCTGAAATGGTTGTAAATGCTGCCCTTCAGGAGGATGTTGACGTAATTGGAGTGAGTATTTTATCGGGTGCCCACAATACTGTATTTCCTAAGCTAAAGAATTTAATGCAACAAAAGGGATTAAACGACGTTCTGCTTACAGGTGGAGGCATCATACCGGATGTTGACATGAAAAAACTTAACGATTTAGGTGTAGGAAAACTTTTCCCTCCCGGTACAGACACAAACGAAGTGGTGAATTACATAAAAGAATGGGTATCAAAAAATCGTAATTTCTAAACTAAAATAAAATGACAGAAGCAGCAGAAATGGTTACAACAGAATATAAACCAGAAAACATGAGCCTAACCAACACAAAAGCGAACATAGAAAATGGAATTCTAACCATTTATATCAATCGCCCCGAAAAATTAAATGCATTAAATCAGGCTACATTAGCCGAACTAAAGGCTTTAATTGAAGATGTTTATCATAACGATGAAATTAAGGGAGTAATCATTACAGGTTCTGGCAATAAATCATTTGTAGCCGGTGCTGATATTTCTGAGTTTTCGAATTTTAGTATTGATCAAGCCCGCCATATGGCTGCCAATGGTCATAGTATTTTTAATCTAATAGAACACTCTCCGCGACCAATAATTGCAGCCGTAAATGGTTTTGCATTAGGTGGTGGTTGCGAGTTAGCGATGGCTTGTCATTTAAGAGTAGCCTCTGAGAACGCAAAATTCGGTCAGCCCGAAGTTAATTTGGGTATTATTCCGGGTTATGCCGGAACACAACGTTTAACACAATTAATTGGCAAAGGTAAATCAATAGAATTACTAACAACCGGCGATATGATTGATGCTAACGAAGCCTATCGTTTGGGGTTGGTAAACCATGTGGTTTCTCAAGAAGAATTATTAACGAAAGCCAACGAAATCTTAAATAAAATAATAGCCAAGTCTCCTGTTGCAGTGGAGGGCGTTATTAAATGTGTAAACGCTTTCTTTACCGATGGGGTTAACGGCAATAAATTTGAGATTGATATTTTTGCTCATTGTTTTGGAAAAGATGATTTTAAAGAAGGTACATCTGCCTTTTTTGAGAAACGTAAACCTAATTTTACTGGAAAGTAATTTAAACCTTGAGTTTAATAAAAAAATTAGCCTCCCAAACTGCTATTTACGGTGTAAGTAGCATTCTTGGGAGGTTTTTATTTTTCTTACTTGTTCCCCTTCATGTTCGAATTTTTACTCCAACCGAATATGGAGCGGTTACCTATTTTTACAGCTTTGTTTCTTTTGTTGCGATCCTTTTAACCTATGGTATGGAAACCGCCTACTTCAGGTTTGCAGCAAAAGATGATAACAACCCGAATGTTTACAGCACTTCTTTACTTTCACTGTTATTCACCTCTGCTCTTTTTTTAATAATTGTTTGGTATAATGCGCCAAGCATAGCAGCACTTATTAAGTACCCCCAGTATACACAATATGTAAAATGGTTTGCCGCAATTTTGGCCGTAGAAGCGGTAACAGCTATCCCCTTTGCCCATCTTAGGCTCCAAAACAAAGCCTGGAAATTTGCTTCAGTTAAATTAATTAACATTTTGATTAATGTAGTGTTAAACCTAATTTTTCTTATTGCATTTCCCAAAATGGGATATTACAATGATAAAATCGGAATAGGCTATATTTTTATGGCTAATTTAATTTCAACGCTTTCCACCTTAGTATTGTTAAGCCCGTTGCTCTTTAAACATCGCTTTAAAATTGATACGGAACTCCTTAAAACTATGTTAAAATTTTCTATACCTCTAATGATTGCCGGTTTAGCAGGTATGATTAATGAAACCTTTGATCGCATAGCCTTGCGTTACCTGTTGCCGTCAACCCCATTATCAGAAAATCAAATGGGAATTTATGGAGGGTGTTATAAATTAGCGATGCTAATGACTATTTTTATTCAGGCTTATCGCTTTGCGGCAGAGCCCTTTTTCTTTGGCAGACAGAAGGAAAAAGATAATCTTCAACTCTATTCAAAGTCGATGAATTATTTTGTAGCCATTTGTTGTTTAACTTTTATAGGGATTAATTTATTTATGGATGGATTTAAGCTCTTTTTGGACGAAAGATATTGGGAGGGTTTATTTTTAGTCCCTATTTTATTAATGGCTAATCTCTTTTTAGGGATGTATATTAATTTTAGCATGTGGTTTAAACTGGCCGGTAAAACCAATTATGGTATTGTATTTTCCTTTATTGGTGCAAGCCTCACCATTTTAGGATTAATTACCTTAGTGCCCTTAATTGGATATGGAGGTGCTGCCTGGACTACCTTATTTTGTTATTTTACAATGGCCGTTAGCTGCTTATGGATTGGGCAACGAAAATTCCCAATTCCATACAACATCAAGAGAATAGCCTTTTATATCTTAATCTCAATAAGTTTATTTGGCCTAAATCAATTATTTTTTTACGAGCTAACACCCCTTAACTTTATTTTTAAATTGTTAGTAATATCGGGCTTTGCAGGCTGGGTTTTTATTTCGGAAAGAGCAAAAAAAGTAGTAGCTTAGCGTTATAGTAGAAAGTTATGCAAGTTCGTATTATCAACAGGTCTAAACACCCATTGCCTCAATATGCAACTCCCCTTTCGGCAGGAGTTGACCTAAGAGCAAACTTGGAAGCGCCTGTTATCATTCATCCAGGACATAGAGAGATAATTCCAACCGGACTGTTCATAGAGCTTCCCGAAGGAACAGAAGCACAAGTGAGACCTCGCTCCGGATTAGCCTTTAAAAGTGGTATAACCGTATTAAACTCTCCTGGCACCATAGATGCAGACTATCGGGGAGAAATTAAAGTAATTTTAGTAAATCTTTCTAACACCGCATTTACCATAAACGACGGCGAAAGAATTGCTCAAATGGTTTTTGCTAAATATGAACAAGCACAATTTACTGAAACATCTCAACTAACCGAAACCGAGCGCGGATCAGGTGGATTCGGCCACTCGGGTACTCATTAATTCTTTTAACATGAAAATTATTATTCCAATGGCTGGCATGGGTAAACGCATGCGCCCCCACACATTAACGGTTCCAAAGCCCTTAATACCGGTAGCCGGCAAACCAATTGTTCAACGCCTGGTTGAAGATATCATTACGGTTTGTGGTGAGAAAGTTTCTGAAATTGCTTTTGTTGTGGGTCGATTTGGCGAGGAGGTTGAAAAAAACTTAGTTAAAATAGCTGAAAATTTAGGGGCTAAAGGTTCTATTTTTTATCAGGATGAAGCTCTGGGAACTGCTCATGCTATAATGTGCGCCAAAGATTGCCTAACCGGAAAAGTAGTAGTAGCTTTTGCCGATACTTTATTTAAGGCAGACTTTATTATGGATACCAATCAAGATGGAATTATTTGGGTTCAACGCATTGAAGATCCACGTCAGTTTGGTGTTGTTAAATTAAATGATCAGGATATAATAACTGATTTTGTTGAAAAACCACAGCAATTTGTTTCTGATCTGGCTATAATTGGAATCTATTACTTTAAGGATGGTGAATATTTAAAGTCGGAACTGCAATATCTTTTAGATCATAATATCAAAGACAAAGGTGAATACCAGTTAACCAACGCTTTGGAAAACATGAAGCAGAAAGGAACAAAATTTACACCGGGCAAAGTAACCGAATGGTTAGATTGTGGGAACAAAGATGCAACCGTATATACAAATCAACGTGTGCTTGAATTCGATCGCGACAAAGAATTAGTTTCCAAAAAATCTAAAATTGAACAAAGCATTATTATACCGCCCTGCTTTATTGATGATGATGTTGTGGTTAGGAACTCTGTTATTGGTCCACATGTTAGCATTGGAAAAGGTTCCGTAATAAACTCTTCTGTTATTTCAAATAGTATTATACAAACAGGTGCAAAAGCTAATCATGTTGTTGTATCTAATTCCATGATTGGTAATTCTGCAGAATTAAAAGGGTATGCGAAAGATTTAAGTGTTGGCGACTACAATCAAATTATTACTTAGTGAAGAATTTCCTAATATACCTCACTCTAATTCTGATTTTTGGAGCCTGTAAATCAAAAAAGCTCTCGAAAAGCAATGAATTTGTTCAGGAAAAACATGTACAAACTAATGCAGAAATAGAATATAAGAATGCATACTTTGAAGCAACGAAAGAAAAAACACTAGGCAATATCGAACAGGCCTCAAAGTATTTCTCAAAATGTATACAATTAAATCCCACCCAGAGTTTTGCAGCCAAATATGAGTTAGCGTCTATTTATGCACAAACAGGCCGTTTACCCGAAGCTACTATTTTAGCCAAGGAAGCTTATGATTCTGATATTGCTAACGAATGGTATGCAGGAGTTTACGCTCAGTGTTTACAACGCCAAAAACATTATCATGATGCCGCTAAAGTACTGGAGAAGAATGCAAGGTTAAATAAGAACAAACCTGACTTGCTATACAATTGGGCTAATGCACTAACATTAGCAGGCAAGTACAAAGATGCCCTAAAGGTTTATGATGAGGTGGAGAAAGACTTGGGTGTAAACCAAGAAATAATAGATCAAAAACAACGTATTTACTTAAAGCTTGGCGAGTTGGAAAAAGCAGCTGAAGAAATTAAAAAGCTTGTAGAATTAAATCCGCACGAACCCCGTTATTTAGGTATGATTGCAGATTTATATAATGTTAATGGTCAGCATCAAAAAGCGCTCGAATATTTTGAAAAAATTCTAACCATTGATCCTGAAAATGGATTTGTTCACTTATCATTAGCCGACTATTATCGTATACAAGGAAGTAATGAAAAGTCTATTTCGGAACTTAAAAAGGCTTTTGCCAACACGCAGGTAGATATCGATACTAAAATGCGCATACTAATTAACTATTTTGAAATTAGCGAAAAGGACCAATCGCAATTACCATTAGCAAATGAACTACTTGACTTAGTTGTTAAGTCTCATCCCAACGAAGCCAAAACGTATTCTATTCAAGGTGATTTTTTGTATAGAGAAAAAAAAATAAAAGAATCGCGCGATGCTTTTAAAAAAGCCATTGAGTTGGATAATAGCCGTTTTGTAATCTGGAATCAACTTCTATTATTAAACTCTGAATTAAATGATTTTGAAGACATGTATAATTCCGGTAAACAAGCGATAGATTTATTTCCTAATCAGCCTAATTTATATCTATTCACTGGCTTGGCCTGTATGCAAAAGAAATTACACAAGGAAGCGATTGAATATTTAAAAACCGGTGTTGACCTGGTAATAGATAATGAACCACTTAAAGCTCAGTTTTACTCTTATTTAGGCGACAGTTATCATGTAGTAAAAGAAGATGACAAATCTGACAACAGCTACGAACAATCCTTAAAAATTGATCCCAATAATGTATATGTATTAAACAACTATAGCTATTATTTATCCGTAAGAAATAAAAATTTAGATAGGGCCGAAGAAATGTCAAAAAAAGCCATTTCAATAGAACCCAACATCCCTAATTATGAAGATACGTACGCTTGGATTCTATACAAACAAAATAAATACGATGATGCTAAATTTTGGTTAGAAAAAGCTATTGCAAATGGTGGAGGAGGAAATGCAACTATTTTAGAACACCTCGGAGACATTTATTACAAACTAAACAATATCGACAAAGCATTGGAGTTTTGGAATAAAGCTAAGCTTAAAGGTGGAAGCGAATTACTCGAGAAAAAAATAAAAGACAGTAAATTGTATGAGTAAAAAACAAATCCATATAATTTACGCTAATCTTTACTTAACACTAATGATTATTAGTGCCGCATTTATAAGTTCATGCCATACAAAAACAAAAATAATTATTGACGCAAAAAAAATAGAAATTGCACCCGAACAACTTCCCAAGGACGATAGTAAAACAGCCATACAACTTACCAAACTTATTAAACAAAACGAATTTTCATTTAAAACACTGTCTGCAAAAATTGAGGCCGATTTAAATATAAACGAAGAAAAGAACTCCTTTGTAGCAACAGTACGAATAAAAAAAGACAGTGCAATTTGGGCCTCTATTTCACCAGCGCTGGGAATAGAAGCTGCTCGAGCTGTAATTACACGCGATTCGGTAGTTCTTATAGATAGAATTAATCACCGTTACATAACCGGTAATTATTCATACTTAAATAAACTTTTAAATACAGAACTAGACTATGATATGATTGAGGATTTATTGGTAGGCAACGCAATAGATTATTACGATGATGAAAGACTAACCGTTTCTAAAGATCTCCAAAACAAACAATTTATTTTAAGTTCCATTAAAAAAAGAAAACTAAAACGTGTAATGAAAGATGCGATAATTCCCAATGAACCCATTGAAAGCTTATGGATTATTCCGGAAACATATAAAGTATCAAAAATATATCTTGATGATTTTGCAAATAAACGCAGCTTTATGGTAAACTTCGATTCGCATAATCATATTGATAGCGTTCAGTTAATGCCCACTAAAGCCAACTATGAAATTAAGGCTCAAAAAAATATATTTCTCGATTTAAACTATAATAAAATAACCATCAACGAACCTTTAGAACTTCCATTTCGTATACCCGATAAATACGCCCCCATGAAAGCTGAAGATGAATAATTATTTAATTAAAATATCACTAATTTCATTAAGCATACTAATTTGTGCTCGTCTTTCTTTTGCTCAATCAAAAAAAGATTTGGAACAAAAGAAAAAAGACTTACAGAAAGAAATCAAAATGACCAATAAAATGCTTGAGGAAACCAAGAAAAACAAGCGCCTGTCATTAAATCAACTTCTAACCTTAAATAAGAAAATAAATATTAGAGAAGAACTCATTGGTACCATAACAGATGAAGTAGGAATTATTGAAAAACAGATTCAGGAAAAAAAGGATAACATTGAGATGCTTCAAAACGATTTAGCTAAGCTTAAAGAGGAATATGCCCGAATGATTTACTTTGCATATAAAAATCAAAGTACTTCAGACCGCATTATGTTTATTTTCTCCTCCAAAGATTTTAACCAAGCCTATTTTAGATTAAAATATTTACAACAATACGGCGAATATCGACGTAAACAAGCTGAAATGATTGTGAGTACAGAAGCTCAGATATCAGCTCGTTTAAAAGACTTACAAGATAATCGAAATGAAAAGTTAGGAATAGTAAAAGAAAAAGAAGATGAAGTAAAACAACTATCAGGAGAAAAATCTGAGAAAGAAAAACTATTAGTTGATTTACAAGATAAAGAGAAACAATTAAAAACCGATCTTAAGAAAAAACAAAGAGACTCTGAGAAACTTCAGCAAGCCATCCAGCAATTAATTGCAGAAGAAATAAGGAAAGCAAAAGAAGAAACAATTCGTAAAGCAGCAGAAGAACGTCGAAGAGCCGAAAGAGAAGCGGCAATTGCAAAGGCTGAAGGCAAATCAGAGAAAGAGATCAAAGAGATTAAAGAATCAAAAAAAACGGAAACTCCAAAACTCTCGAGCAGCGGAATGTATTTAAGTGCTGAGGCGGAGAAACTTTCCAGTTCATTTGAATTAAATAAAGGCAAACTTCCATGGCCTGTTGCCGAGGGTGTTATAACTTCTACCTTTGGCGAACACGAACATCCCGTTCTAAAAAATATAAAAATTAAAAACAACGGTGTCGATATTACTACCACCCGAAATGCTATGGCCAGAACAGTATTTGATGGCGAAGTAAGCGGTGTAATTTCTATACCTGACGCAGGTCAAGCAATTATTGTGCGCCACGGCGATTATCTAAGCGTTTACTCGAACTTAAAAGATGTATACGTAAAAAAAGGTGATAAAGTAAAAACTAAACAAAGTATTGCCTCGGTTGATGTTGATAACGAAAGTGGCAAAGTTGAAGTTCATCTTGAAATTTGGAAAGGAAATGTAACCCTTAACCCAGAGCTTTGGCTAAAGAGAGGTAATTAATTTAATCTTTCACTAAAATATACTCTAAAACCTCTAGATCTAAATTCCTAAACCTTATAGGAAATTACCCAATAAAATTAAGGTGAAACAAGATTTAAAGAAATCTGAAAATATAGCGGATTACTTAATTTGTTTTCGGCCAAATATTGCTGATCTCCAAAGAAGCCTCTAAAAAATTCTGATTGATCTAAATTGTAACGATAATTAATTCTGTAACCACCCTGAATAGACAACCAGACAAATTTATAAACTGAAAACTCATAAATTAATCTGAGCCTGATTTCAGAGCGTTGTAACTGAACATTACGGTAAGGGAAGACTGGATTCTGATTAACCATTTTGTTTAAACGGTAACTATTTCCTTCCAGTTCAAAACCGGCCAATAAAATATTTCTTGAGTTAAGTGAATAACGAAAATGACCGCGGGCAGGCAATAGTACTTCAAAACCCATTTTTTGATTTCTAAAAGTATAGTTATATAACCAAACCGGAATATAATTCTGCTCACCCGGCCGGTATGAACGAGCTATACCGAAACCATAAATTAAACGTTCGTGCTTTTTAATACCATAAATAGCTGCTGCAGAAATTCTTAATTGATTATTTTGAGGAAGGGATAGTCCATAGTCGCCATTCCAATCAAATGATGATTGTAATAGTATAAACTTTTTTTCATCAAATGGCTTAAACAAGGTGGAATTAACGCCAGCACTCCGCAAACCGTTATTTTTTAATGTATTTAGAACAGGATTGATGAACGTCTTATTTTCTACCGAGTAATTATTTTCTAAATAGGAAACACCCAAATTAAGCAACCATTTAGAATTAGAGATTACCGGAAAATTAGCTTGTAAACGAAGACCACTGTTGCTTCTAATCTTCATTTCTTCTGGTTGATAAAGGCTGGTTATGGCTGCGTGATTTAATACATTTGAAGCTTGAAAATCGTAACCGATACTAATCAGTTTATTAGGACTTAGACCAATAACTTTTGAGGTACAATACTTTTTACCGGAAGATTCACCGGCATCTTCAACATTAGCATATTGACTGAAATCCTCCTCTGGAGGAAGACTATCTTTAACCTGAGCAGTTACATATACACAAAGGAATAAGCTTAAAAAAGCCAGAACTAAAAATTTACACATGATTTTAGAGTTTAAGATTATTTCTTCAATATCACGCGTTTCCAGGTATCCGTTCTTCCGAACAGAGTAATTCCTATATAACCCCTAACATCAAGTGTATTATCGTCTTTAAGCTTTACAACACAAAAGTAGGTGCTTCCGTTTTCGGGATCATAAATAGTACCCTCTTCATATGATCCATCGCCTTTGTAAACAAAACCAACCATGTTGCTAAAGCCCAGTAAAGGAACTTTTCGTTTTGCTTCATCTGGGTTATTCTTATCTATTTTGGGAGTCCCATCCGGATAGTTAGGGTCGCGAAGCCATACAATTCTTCCACCGTATTTTTCACCGTATTTAGAAATTTTTACACGCGCCTTACCGGAGCCTACCTCCCATACACCCACAATTTTATCAGATTCGGCTATAGGTGCCGCACTTTGGGCATAAGACAAAAAAGAAAACAAATACAGAGTAAGGAAAAGGATTAAAAAGTTTTTAGATTTCATCATGAGAACACACTGTTTAATTGTGAGAACAAGCAAAAAGAATGATTGTTATCAAAAGGTCCAATTTATTAATTTTAACTGGCCCGTTTCATTAATAAACAATTAAAAATTGTTTCCCTTACTCTGATTTAAATTTTAATTATTGGATATGAACTAATTTGTAAGAAGATTTATTACCATTTTTAACATTTAATGCGTTTACAAAGTAAACACCCCCATCAAATCCAGATAAATCAACATTTGTTTTATTACCATTAAAAGAATTAACAAATAAAATTCTTCCATTAATATCCATAACAGAAACACTGTAATCAGACGTCTCATTTAAAACAACAGTTGCTATGCTTTTAACAGGATTAGGAAAAACATTTAAACCTGCAACATCATTAAGAGAAACTTTGTTGCCCGTAGGAAAAGTAAATGTAATATTATCTGCATAAAGCTTGGAATTTACTTGAGGGGCAAAACCGGCGCTAGATGCCAACAGAACTACCATAGAGTCGGGTATATCACTTGATTGCCAAGTGATATTGTAAGTATAATCTAAATAGGAAGGAATAGCTTGGTTTAATAACACACCTCCAAAACCAATAGTATCACGTTGATTTGTAGAAGTATTCCATTTAAAGAAATAGCTTAAAACAATAGCTGTATCGCCGTTTACAGGCTCATACATAAAAGCAAGGTTTGTTGCTTGTGGTTGTGCGGAACCGGCATATTTAAGCGGCTGGATAGCATTATTAGCAATAGCCCCTGTAAAGGCAAGACCTTCACGTACTGCAATCAAACCAAAAGTAGTTGCAGAAAAATCAGTTGTAACAACCTGTATAGAAGCAGCCAAATCATGAACATTTTGGGTTTCTTTAATATACGTTGGAGTAGTTAAAAACCCCAATACAGGTGCATCTATGTATCCTCCCCAACCATCTGCTTTGTTATCATTGGTCCAAGTTTCGAAATCGCCATTTGCGATACCAGAAATAACTTGTGCATTAAGGCTTAAGCCTGAAATAAGAATAGTTAAAATAGTGTAGATTTTTTTCATAGGTTTTAATTTTTTACAAATATAAAACCACGAGAGTACACTATATAATGGGGCTGGCCCCTTTTTTAAAAAATAGCCGAAGCCACTCTTCTGGTATTCTCGGAACTACCCATTGTGTAAAAATGCAAAACCGGCACATTTGCAGCCAACAACTCCTTACATTGTTGAATACACCATTCTACACCAATTTGTTTTACATCCGCATCATTTTTAGCCTTTAAAACCTCCTCGTATAAAACTTCAGGAATATCGATATGGAAAATTTTAGGCAAACCAGTTAATTGCTTTTTTCCGGTTAGGATTTTAAGACCGGGGATAATGGGGACATTTATACCTGCCTCGCGGCATTTATCTACAAATTCGAAAAACTTTTTATTATCGTAAAACATTTGAGTAACGATATACTCGGCGCCAGCTTCAATTTTATGACGTAAAAATTTAAGATCAACATTTAAATTTGGTGCTTCAAAATGTTTTTCGGGATATCCGGCAACACCTATACAAAAATTAGTAGGCACAGCCTCCTGAGTATCTTCATATAAGTAATGTCCTTTGTTTAATCTACTAATCTGTTCAACTAATTCAACAGCATATGCATGCCCCCCTGGTTCGGGAACAAAATTAGGTTCGGATTTGATGGAATCGCCCCTTAGTGCCAAAACGTTATCGATACCTAAAAAGTTTAAGTCAATTAGTGCGTTTTCAGTTTCTTCCTTTGTAAAACCACCGCAAATTATATGAGGAATTGCATCTAGTTTATACTTGTTCATTATAGCTGCACAAATAGCCACTGTACCCGGTCTTTTTCGGGTAGAAATTTTTTCAAGAAACCCACCCTCGCGTTTTTTATACACATATTCCTCGCGATGATACGTTACATCAATAAAGGCCGGTTTAAATTCTATTAATGGATCTATACCGTCAAAAATAGATTGTATGCTTTTACCTTTAAGAGGAGGTAATATTTCGATGCTGAATAAAGTAGATTTGGCGTTTTTAATATGATCAGTAACTTTCATTTTGGAATATAAATGGATTTATAAGAATACAAAGATAACTATCGTAAGATAGTTACAAAACCTTCGGTGTTCTTTTGTCCGGGTATTTTAACAATATAATAGTATGTACCGTCTTTTTGGTTATCACCATTCCAATCGTTTAAATAGGGCGATTGCTGAAATATTTTTTTACCCCAGCGATTATAAATTATCAGTTCATTATCAGGATATTGATTAAGGTTTTTAAACACCAATAAATCGTTTTTACCATCGTTATTGGGAGTAAACACATTGGGATACTCTACCGGATAATCCATTTTTTTTACATAAAATTTTCTAAGCAGTGTGTCTTTGCAACCGGAAGCATTTTGAACAATTAGTTGGATTAAATAGTAACCCGAATCGGGGAAAGTATAGGTGTCAACGTTTTGAGAAGCATAAGAGGATACCGGATTTCCGTTGTATGATATTTCCCACCACCAGGCAACCAAGGGTCCGGTTCCGGACAATGACTGATCGATTAAATTATAACTGGTGTCCGTACTAAACTCAGCACCATCAAATGGAATGTATTCGGCAAGAGGTTTAACCGTTTGGGGCACTTCTACATAAAACCTTCGCGCACAATTACTATCATCCTTAACAATTAAAAAATATCCTCCATCGTCCAAGCCACTTAATATATTTGTATTTTGATTTTGAATTGTATCCAAATTTATATTTGTCCAAACATATTGATAATTGCCTGACCCACCCGATACATCGGCTACTATGGAACCGTTGTTAATTTCACACTCATTAGTATCTACATCAAAAAAACTATTTAAAATTTCGGGAGTATAAATAATTACAGAATCATTATACACACAACCCGTTGTTGAATCCTTTACACTATAGGTATAAATTCCGGCCGGGTAACCAATTAAACTATCATTTGTAATTTTTGGTGTAACATTCCAAATAACAGTGTAAGGACCGCCGGAGTTGGGTAAATTAACAATTGCCTTACCGGTAGAATCGTTAAAACATTTGGTATGAATTGAGGTATCTGAATATGTAAAAAAATTATCGCCTACTGTAACACTTAAGTTATACTCGCAACCGGTGGTGCTAGAACCTACTACTGTGTATGTTCCGGGAAACAAATCTTCGAGCGTATCACCTTGCTGAGGAGGATTTGTAAACCACAAAAAAGAAAATTTATCACGAGCAGAAAAATTGGCCGGGAAATTAATCCAAGCAACCCCATTTGGGGCTGAGCAACGGGCGTCTGTTTCAGAGACTGAAAGGGGAGGGCAAAGATTTAGCGTTGGCTGACAACCGGTGGTGGGAGCCGGGCTATCGCCAAAACAAGCTCCGTCTCCGTCCCAAGAGCCAATTTGTTCATCAGACAATGCCATCAGACTCATAGAAGCATTTAAGGTAGATGCGCCTGAATTATAGGTCTGGAAACATTCTGGCCTAATAGAAGGGGCTGTAATTAGATCGATTGTTTTTATAGAAAAACAAACATTCCAACAACATTCTCCATCATCGCCATAATTATTTCCGGGATTCCCATCATTATCTCTATCGAAGTACCAGCCTAAGTTAGGTGATACATTTCCGGTTTGGTCCCCGGTAACATTACTAGTCCAAAGCCAGGTTCCATTTCCGCCCCCGGCATTTGCCAGCTGTCCGACTGGCTGCAGCGTAGTAGTATCCCAGGCACATCCAAAAACAGGAATGATAGCACTTATCCAATTAACAGAAGGTTGATTATAATTATTGATAGTAGCACACCAAGTATAGGTAGTATTAGGTTCTAGGACACAACCGGGAGGCTCTGGAGACATTGCAACAGTGGTTTGAGATAAATCCAGACAATTATTTAAAATTCCGCGTTCGGTTTTTTGGTAGGCTTTCTTTAATCGCATTTTCTTGGCAACATCATCTGGGCTTTGCGCAAAAGCTCCAAAGCCTATGGCCAGGAAAAAACTAAAAATGCTTAATAATCTCATCATAAACACAAGGGGCAAATTTAATAAAAAATATCCATCGCCATTTAATAAATCAGATAGATAATTTAATGTGTTTAAAATTTCATCTAAAGATGCTAAAGTTGTAAATTCGCGTACCTTATCAATTACAGACGGACAAAGCAGGAGAAACATGAAAAACATCAGGAATTTTTGTATAATCGCCCACATAGATCATGGTAAAAGTACATTAGCCGATAGGCTATTAGAATACACCAAAACAATTTCAGCCAGAGAAATGGAGGCCCAGGTATTGGACGATATGGACCTGGAAAGAGAACGAGGTATCACCATTAAGAGTCATGCTATCCAGATGGAATACACCTACAAGGGTGAAAATTATATTCTTAACCTAATAGACACTCCGGGGCATGTTGATTTTTCGTATGAAGTTTCACGTTCTATAGCCGCTTGCGAAGGCGCATTACTTATTGTTGATGCAGCACAGGGTATTCAGGCGCAAACCATTTCCAACCTTTACTTAGCAATAGAAAACGATTTGGAAATTATTCCCATTTTAAATAAAATAGATTTACCCAGTGCAGAGCCCGAGCTGGTAAAGGATCAGATTGTAGATTTAATAGGATGTAAACGAGAAGAAATTATACCCGCCTCTGGTAAAACCGGCATGGGGGTTTACAATATTTTAGATGCTATAATAGAACGGGTCCCTGCTCCAACGGGTAATCCAGCAGCGCCTTTACAGGCCCTAATATTCGATTCGGTTTTTAATTCCTTCAGAGGAATTATAGCCTATTTTAAAATTTTAAACGGAGAAATAAAAAAGGGCGATAAGGTAAAATTTGTGAATACCGGTAGGGAATATTTTGCGGATGAAGTTGGAACGTTAAAGTTAGACAAGGTTCCTAAAGACAAGATATCTACCGGTGATGTGGGCTATATTATTTCGGGTATTAAAGACGCTCGTGAAGTTAAAGTTGGTGACACCATAACAACCGTTACAAATCCTTGTACAGAAGCCATTCAGGGATTTGAGGATGTTAAGCCTATGGTTTTTGCGGGTATATACCCGGTAGACACTGAGGATTATGAAGAGCTTAGATACAGCATGGAGAAGCTTCAACTAAATGACGCCTCTTTAACTTGGGAGCCCGAATCTTCTGCTGCTCTGGGATTTGGTTTTAGATGTGGTTTTTTAGGAATGCTGCACATGGAAATTATCCAGGAACGTTTAGAGCGCGAGTTTAACATGACGGTAATTACAACCGTACCCAACGTATCTTATTATGCATATAGTACTAAAGGCGATAAGCAAATTGTGCATAATCCAAGCGAACTTCCTGACCCTTCCAAATTAAGCCATGTTGAGGAACCTTTTATTAAAGCAAATATTATTTCTAAAGCAGAATACGTAGGGCCTATAATGTCGTTATGCATTAATAAAAGAGGTATTTTAATTAATCAGAACTACTTAACAACCGATCGAGTTGAGCTCATTTTTGAAATGCCATTGGGCGAAATTGTTTTTGATTTTTACGATAAATTAAAAACAATTAGTAAAGGGTATGCTTCATTTGATTATCATATGATTGACTACCGTGAAGCTGATTTATCAAAATTAGATATACTGATAAATGGCGATCCCGTAGATGCCCTTTCCTCGCTTATACACAGAAGCAACGCTTATGAATTTGGCAAAAAAATGTGTGAAAAATTAAAAGAATTGATTCCACGTCAGATGTTTGAAATACCCATTCAGGCAGCTATTGGATCAAAAATTATTGCGCGCGAAACCATAAAAGCCATGCGAAAAGATGTTACGGCTAAATGTTATGGTGGTGATATTTCACGTAAACGTAAATTACTAGAAAAACAAAAAGAAGGCAAGAAGCGTATGCGTCAGGTAGGAAATGTTGAGATACCACAAAGCGCTTTTATGGCTGTTCTTAAATTAGATTAACCTAAATAAATTTAAGTTAAGAGAACTCTTATTTGGTTTTAGTCATCATAAAAACCAACTCAGATCCTTCTGATGCCGGAAAGTTAAGTCCGTCCAAAGGTCTAACTATTGTATTATATCCGGGTGATTCTATAATTATTTTATAGTGCTTATTTGGATTAACTAAAAAGATAAATCTCCCGTTTTTAGAATTATTACTATAGATACCACTTACGGTACGGCCCTCTTCTTCTAGAACAGTAATTTTTGCGGCAACCGGAATTTTATCGCTACCCTCTTCCGTTATTCTTCCAGTCATAACTTCAGTAGTTTGATTAGCTCCCTTAAAATTAACCTGATAAATATCGTAAGAACCATACGAATCTTTTCTTTTTCCGGCTATATATCCACGCTTACCATCGGTAGATAAAACAAAGAAAATATCATCATCTGTAGTATTAATAGGATATCCCAGATTAGAGGGTTCCGACCAAAAATCATTATCGTTTAAAACAGAATAGAATACATCGTATCCACCAATGGTATTGTGACCTTTAGATGAAAAGTACAATGTTTTTCCATCGGGGTGAATAAATGGAGCGTCCTCATCAAAAGGAGTATTAATACTAGGCCCTAAATTAATAGGTTTGCCCCACTTGCCATCGGGCAGCAATCTGGACATATACAAATCTTTCCCCCCTTGTCCGCCTTCGCGATTACTGGAAAAATACATTGTTTGATTATCCATTGTAATGCAGGCACTGGTTTCAACAGAATTCGAATTAATGTTTTCGTTCAGTTTTTGTGGTTCGGACCATACATTATTTAAATGGTTGCATACATAAAGATCGCCATCGTATTTATTTGGTTGAGTGCGGTATAGTAATAAATTTTGCCCATCTGGACTTAAGCCTGTAGAGGCATCGTTTGTATGGGTATTTACGGGAGCTCCAATGTTTCGGGCTTTAGTCCACTTTTTATTTTCTTTATCGGCTACATAAATATCCTCGAAATAATTACCCAGTTCATCTTTTTTACCTCCGGTTGTTTCACTTCTTCGCGAAGTAAAAACTAAGATGTTTTCGTCTGCACTGATAAGCGGGGCATAATCGGCGAACTCGCTATTAATTTCGGGGCCTAAATTGGTTACGGTAGAGGTAATTGGATTTTTAATAGCCTCTTTGGCATATTTAGCCAATTCAATCTCACGCAAAACAACACCCGAAGTAAAGGGATGACTACCACTAATGTTTAGATAATGGCGAAATGCGTTTATCTCGTCATCAAAACGTTCCAGCAAGTGAAATACTTTACCTTGATAATAATAGGCCTCCGGCTCATTTTTTGAGGCGGCAATGTTTAAATAATAAAGTATTTGATCGGAGGATTGTTTAAGATGATACATGCAAGCCCCAACGTGAAGTGAGTATTTAGCGTTTGTGGAATCGTGATTAAATAATTCGAGGTAAAGATTAAGTGAGGTGTAATAATCGCCAATACTGTAATAGCCATCGGCCTGATACTCTTTTTCTTTAATCTTTTTTTGAGCGAAAGAATTCTGATAGCCAAACATCAATAAAACCATTATGAACTGCATGGCAATTTTACTCATTCTTAATGTTTTAAATGTATTGCGATAAAAGATATTACACATACTCTATGGACCAAGATACACTTTAAGTTCTAATAAATTTAATGAAAATACCCATTTATTAAATGAAGTTTGGAATAATTTTAAAAATAACCTAAACAATTACTGCGAACCACGTGTTTTAAAATTAAAAGATGTTCTACAGATTAGAAAGAAGCCAAAAATTAAAAATTAGCTTGGATAAAGCTTGGGAGTTTTTTAGCTCGCCAAAAAATTTAAAAGAAATTACTCCGGAATATATGGGATTTGATATTACCCTTAAAACAGAAGAAAAGATGTATCCTGGGCAAATAATCACATACATAGTTAGGCCAGTAATGGGTATTCCATTAAAATGGATGACAGAAATTACGCACGTAAAAGACAAAGAATATTTTGTTGATGAGCAACGTTTTGGTCCATACAGTCTATGGCATCATAAACATTTTTTTAAGGAAACTTCGGAAGGTGTTGAGATGATTGATATTGTTGATTATAAGATACCCTTTGGCTGGTTGGGAACTATCGCGCATTACTTCTTTATCAGAAAAAAGCTGGAGGAGATTTTTAACTATCGTTATACAAAACTAGAAAAGCTCTTTAATGAAAACGTTTAGCGTTGAGGAAAAAGACAGAATTATTGAAATGTGCTGGGAAGACCGCACACCCTTTGAGGCTATTGAATTTCAATTTGGATTAAAGCCTAATGAAGTAATAAACTTTATGCGATTGAACAGTAAACCTTCATCATTTAAGAGATGGAGAAGAAGAACCAATGGCAGAAAAACCAAGCATGCTAACAAAGCCCCAATCGATTTGCTTCGCTTTAAATGTGCACTTCAAAAAAACATAAGTCTAAACCGAATATCTAAAAGATAGTAATGGCTTAGTAGTTAAATCAGTTTAATTTTTCCCTTACTAAACCATACACCCAAGTGCCGGCAACAGCAGATAAAAGAGTTATAATTGTGGCAACAGAACCATATCCAATTAATGCATAAAGTGGTCCGGGGCAGGCGCCCGTTAAAGCCCATCCAATGCCAAATATTAAACCGCCAATTATTTGTCCTTTGTGAAATGGTTTTACGGGAAGTTTAATAGTTTCACCAGCCATCGTTTTTACATTAAACTTCTTGATTAAATAAACCGAGAGCATGCCCACCATTACAGCACTTCCAATTACACCGAACATATGAAAGGACTGAAATCTAAACATCTCCTGAATTCTGAACCAGGATATAATTTCGGCTTTTACAAATAAGATTCCAAATAAAACACCTACAACCAGATATTTTAAATTATCGGAAGCGTTCTCTTTTAATTTAGATTCGTTAAGCGCCATCGCATCTTGAGATCTTACTTCAAACTCATCACTATATTTTAGTTCTGTCTTTTCCATGGCCATTTATAATTTTAACAGTAGGGGTAATAAAAAATTAGCTGCTATTATTCCGCCCAGCATGAAGCAAATTGTGGCAATTAGCGAGCTTAACTGTAATGAAGACAATCCCATAATAGAATGTCCGGAAGTACATCCGCCGGCATAACGAGTTCCAAAACCAACCATAAAACCACCAACCACCATTAAAAAGAAACCCTTAAGCGAAAGCAGGTTATTAAAGCTAAACAAATCCATTGGGATTAAAGAATTAAAATCATGGATCCCGAATTGATTAAGCTCGTTTATTAACTGGGGATTTAATTGAATGGGATTGGGATTTTTTAAAAAGAGAAAAGAAATTAATCCACCAATAAATATTCCTAAAACAAAAAACAGGTTCCATAATTCATTTTTCCAATTGTATTTAAAAAAAGGGATATTAGCTGGCAAACAGGCCGCACATATATGGCGTAACGAAGATGAAATACCAAATGTTTTATTACCTAGTATTAATAGGACTGGAACTGTAAGACCGATAAGTGGTCCTGCAACATACCATGGCCAGGGCCCCGATAAAATTTCAATCATTAGTTTTAAGTTATAATTACTTATCCAAAGATAGATGCTAAATTTCTATTAAAAGATAAATTAAACTAAAAAATTAAACGGAACTGAATTGAACGCTGAAAAAACTAAACCATTAAGGCTCTGAACAGCCAAAATAAACCAAAAGCCAAAGACATACAAACCGGTAAAGTAAGTAACCAGGCCAAGAGTATATTACGTATTGTTTTAGGTTGAAGATTTTTTAGGCCTTTACCCGAAACCATTGCACCGGCAATACCCGAAGAAAGAACGTGAGTAGTGCTAACCGGCAATCCTAGCCAAGTAGAAAGACCAATGGTACTGGAAGCCACTACCTCGGCTGAAAATCCTTGAGCATAACTCATGTGTGTTTTACCAATCTTCTCTCCTATTGTTCTAACTATTCGCTTCCAGCCTATCATAGTACCAATACCAATAGAAAGAGAAATCATAACCAATACCCAAAACGGAGAGTAATCGGTTATTTTTTTACATGATTTCAATTCCTTTTTCAACTCGGCAGACTCTTCCTTGGATAAATTTAATTTTCCCTTTTCGAGTAATTTTTCGAAACCTTTAGCAGAGGAAACGATATTCTTTCTTACTTTAAATCTGTCAGCCTCTTTTATCTCGAAAACTGTAGAAGAGTTTCCAATTAAGGATTTAGCCTCAGTAACTTTATTCTTAGACTTTAAAAACGAGGCCAACTCTTTATCCTTTAAGGAAGTAGTATCAATTTTATTAATAATTAACTCCACTTTAGTAAGACTCTCGCTAATAGCTGAAGTATTTACAGATTGATCCAATGCAAAGTAACCGGGGATAATTGCAATTAATATAATCATCACCAAACCTACCCCTTTTTGACCATCGTTAGAACCATGGAAAAAGCTAACCAATGTACATGTAATGATCAACAAAATTCGCATTACCAATGGAGGAGGAGAATCTCTATTGGGCTCATCAAATAACTTTTTATTTTTAATATTTTTAGCCAAAGCAGCCATAAGTAAAAGTGAAACACTAAAACCAAACACAGGAGAAATTAAAAGTGACAATCCAATATCGCCAGCTTTAGCCCAATTTACACCTTCATGAGTTGGATTTTCGGGCATCAAAGAAAAAGCAAGACCAACGCCTAAAATTGATCCAATAAGGGTATGAGAACTGGATGCGGGTAACCCTACATACCAGGTAGCAAGGTTCCAGATAATAGCAGATATAATAAGTGAAAGCACCATGGCTATAGAGAGGTAAACACTTTGATCGGCTAGAGCTTCCATAGGGAGTAAGTTAACAATACCCATTGCTACTGCAATACCTCCTGCAAAAACACCTGTAAAGTTGCAAATACCCGACCAAACCACAGCAACAACAGGCTTTAAGGAGTTGGTATATATTACGGTAGCCACCGCATTAGCCGTATCGTGAAAGCCATTTACAAATTCAAATGCACATGCAAAAACCAGACAAAGTACCAGTAAAATTGCGAGAGTAGATTCTAATCCGAACATATTATTTTTTTATAAAAGTAAGTTTAATCAAAGGGACTAATGTTAACTTAATGTTAAATTCCCAATTCTATCTGGAAGGCTACAAAAAGGTTTTCCTTATCAGCAGCACCGCTAATTCCCATTGTATTTTGATAACCAGCATTAAGTTGAATCTTAGTAGTGTGATGATTTAAATATTTATTTATTCCAATTGTGTAATTTTCAATCCGGTGGTCTAGTTTTTTTAAAACTGCGGTTGGGGTAATATAAGTGTAACGAGCAGCAATTTCATAATTATTTTTAAAACAATAACTCACGCTAACGTTTGCCCCCTCTCCTTCATATATTCGCCGTGTAGCTCCTTTCGGATCTACTGTAATAGGATTTGAAGTATTTCGGCTCATGTATTCTCCCATACTACAAAAACCTTTGTATTTAAATATATAATCCAGAAACCAATAATTCATGTTGCGAGGTTGATAAAGATCCAGGCCTAAAGTAGATGCTTGCCGCACTGAATTTTCGTGATGAGAATAACCACCAGCTAATGATAATTTTGGGGTTTCTTCGCGTTCTAAATCTCCTCCAAAATAATCTCCTCCGTTTGTAAATAATCCAAATGGCAATAATTCTACCCGGGAGGTGTATGCTAAACCAGCATCAGAAGAATTTGAGTTACGGCCTTCGCCCGAAGAAACAGCTCCTTTAAGTATATAAACAAAATTACCTAAATGATTTTGATAGGTAGGGAAGATTCCAAAATCGCGATCAATATTAAAGGTAGCATTTGCATTAGACCTGTCTATAAACTGCAAAGAACCTGAAGAGAATACCCGTTCTCTATTTCCCGGTAACTTTGTTTGACCAAAACCTATATTAAAAAATTTAGTAAATTGATAATACACTACTGCATCGCGAACAACATTAGGAGAATTATTATTAATACCATTATCACGTACATTCCAATCCATATCACCTCTGGAGAATGATAACTGTATTTTATATGTTAGCTTTGGAGTTACAGCAAAACCTTCCAGGCGAAGCCTTAATCGTCTCACTCTGGCTTCAATAGAACTAGCCGAAAAATCATTAGTAGAAACTGTATTGTACCAAGCCCTACTTTGGACTCTAAAGCGAAAATTCACACTAAACAAACTGTCTTTATGAGTATATAAAATACCGTTTTTGGGAGTTTTGGCAAGAGCTAGACTTGCATTTATGATGAATAGCATGCCTAAAATCGTTTTTTTCATTGTAAATTATTTGTAAAATTTTGTGCAAATATGAATTATAATTTGAAACTTAAACAAAATATTATGTTAATATTATATTAAGCTATACTATATTTACTTAACATTATTTTAACATTGAATAAACTAATATAAGTTGAAAACTATGCTGAACATTAAAAAAGGAGCTTTAAAAGATGACTAATTTTAGAGAAAAGTAGTCCATGATTTTATATTCCGATTTAGCTAAAATTAAAGGTGAGGAAGTTCTAAAAAAGAGAACAAAATTGTTGTTTAAATATGTTTGTATCGACTCCAGAAAAGCAAATAAAGATGAGCTCTTTTTTGCTTTAAAGGGCGAAAATCACGATGCGCATCAATATTTAACACAGGTGTTTGAAAGTGGCTGTAGTTTGGCGGTAGTTAACAGAAGTTGGCATGTTGAACATGGAGAAAACTTTCCAAAAAACAACTTTTATGTAGTAGACGACACTACACTTGCCTTGGGCGAGTTGGCATCCATTCATAAGAAAAGACTTAAAATAAAAACGTTAGTGGTGGGTGGAAGCAATGGCAAAACTACAACTAAAGAAATGTTAGCTTGTGTATTGAGTAAAAAATTTAAGGTTTTGTTTACAGCCGGGAATTTTAACAATCATATTGGTGTACCATTAACTTTATTGCGATTAAACGAAAAACATAATTTTTGCGTTCTGGAGATTGGATGTAATCACTTTAATGAAATTAAATACTTGTGTAAAATTGCAGAACCGGATTACGGCATCATAACCAATATTGGTAAAGAACATTTAGAATTCTTTAAAAACAAAAGTGGTGTAGCAAAAGCTGAATTTGAAATGTTGGATTGGTTTGAGAATGCAAAAGGAAAAAAGATATTTTTTGCAAATTTAGATGATGACTATATTTTTAAAAAGTCACATTCGCTAAAACGAACAAAGGTTATCGGATATTCTTACAAGCATAAAAGCAACTATAATGGGCTTTTTAAAGGATATACCCCTACGTTTAATCCGGTAATTGAAGTAAAAGGAAAGAATATAAAGAATGAACTAATAGAGATTAATGCCTTTGGCAAACACTCTATCTATAACGGTTTGGCAGCTGCTTCTATAGGCATTACATTAGGTGTTAATACAAATGAAATAAAAAATGCATTAGTAAAATTTGTATCCGGAAGTGGAAAAAGAATGGAGGTAATTAAAAAAGAAAACATTACCCTGGTTAATGATACTTACAATTCAAATCCCGATTCGGTTCTACTCGGCCTTGCTACAATAGCAGAACTCGAAACTGACGCCAGAAAACATATTGTTCTTGGTGATATGCTGGAATTAGGGAAAAGTAGTTTAAAAGAACATGGTTTAATTGGCAGACAATTAAGAAAACATAAATTAAACTATTTGTACACTTTTGGTCCAGATAGTGAGGAGACTTCTAAGAGTGCCGGAAATTTATTACACAATAAACATTACAAGAATAAATCGGAACTTGTTAAAGAGTTAAAAAAGAACCTGCAAGCTAATGATGTAGTGTATGTTAAGGGATCACGCGGTATGAAAATGGAAGAAATCGTAAACAATTTAGTTGATTAAAGTATAAATAAATCCGAATTATAAACATGACGAATCATCGATATCAGAAATGATTACTCTTTTTTTACTCAGACATGCTAAATCGAGTTGGAAACATGAAAAACTACTGGATATTGAGCGACCATTAAACCGGGAAGGATTTGAAGAGGCGGATGAACTCTGCAATTGGTTACAAAAAAATAAATTAACGATAAATAAAGTAGAATGCAGTCCTAGCATCCGTACTTATCATACCTTTTTAATTGCAAACCGCGAATTAAAAATTAATCAAGATAAAATTCAATTAAATAAAGAACTATATGAGTCTAGTTTAGAAAACTACCTAAACGTTATAAAAGATAATTTAGACTCAAATAGAAACCTCATGATAGTAGGACATAATCCAGTTATTACCAATTTAGCATCCTTTTTATGCGGGTATCCAAAAGAAGTTTTAACCGGAAGTTTACTTCAGATTAACATCTCTAAAATTAAACCGAACGATGTTAAGAAAAATTGTGGAAATTTGACTTCTGAATTTATTCCGAGCAGACATTTAAATCATGGAAAAATATAAAACATTTATCCCCCGCGAAATAAGTTGGCTACAATTTAACCAAAGGGTACTTCAGGAAGCCAATGATCCGAAAGTTCCATTAGTAGAGCGAATCCGATTTTTAGGAATTTACTCTAATAATTTAGATGAGTTTTACAGAGTGAGAGTAGCTACAATTAAACGGGTGGCCCATCTAGGAAAAAAAATGAAAGAAATATTTGGAGAGGAACCGTCAAAAATTTTAGAGCAGATCACCGATCTAACTTTAGAGTATCAAAAAAAATTCAGTCAGATTTATCTTAGCTTAATTGGGGATTTAGAAAAAAATAATATTTACGTTTTAAACGAAAAACAACTAAATACGCAACAGGCAAAATTTGTTCGGGAGTATTATGAACAAACGGTAAAACCAAATTTGGTTCCAATAATGATAAACAAAGGTATTCGATTTCCATACCTTATGGACAAAAGGATCTACTTTGCTATTAAGCTGGTTAAGAAGGTAAAAAAAGAAAACATAACCAATTACTCAATCCTTGAAATACCCAGCACTAAAATCAATCGATTTGTTGAGTTACCCCCTGTTGGAGTTAAGAAATATATTGTAATGCTTGATGATGTTATTCGATTTAATCTTGATGATATTTATAGAATATTTGATTACGATAGTATAGAGGCCTATAATATAAAGGTAACACGTGATGCTGAGCTCGAAATGGAGGACGATATTACCAAATCATACACTCAAAAAATAGAACAGAGTTTAAAGAAAAGAAAAACGGGTAGAATTACGCGTTTTGTTTATGATAAAAACATATCGGACGATCTTTTAGAATTTACGCTTAGCAAACTTAAAATTGACGAAACTACCAGTTTAATTCCGGGTGGTAAGTATCACAACTTCAGAGATTACATGAAATTTCCTCACCTGGATAATAAACATCTGATGTATTCTAAACTGCCTGCTCTGCCTCATAAGGATTTAATAAACAAAAGGAGTTTGATAGATTCTATTAAACAAAAAGACATTTTACTTCACTTTCCTTATCAAACTTTTTCGCATGTAGTAGACATATTAAGAGAAGCTGCTATTGATCCAAACGTTCAATCCATCCAAATAACGGTTTATCGATTATCGGAAACCTCACGTGTTGCAGGTGCATTAATGAATGCCATTAGAAATGGCAAATCCATTACAGTTTTGGTTGAATTACAGGCTCGTTTTGATGAGGAAAATAACATTTACTGGGCTGAAAAATTAAAAGAAGAGGGAGCACGTGTAATATTTGGTGTTCCCGGACTAAAAGTTCACTCGAAATTATTTTTGATTACCAGAAATGAAAACGGAAAACCAACAAATTATGCATACATAGGAACTGGAAATTTTAATGAAAATACATCTACTATTTATACTGATTATGGATTGTTAACATCAAACAAAGCAATTACCGATGAAGTTGAAAATGTGTTTAACTTTTTAAAGGTAAATTTCAGAATTAGCAACTTTAAACAACTATTGGTATCACCCTTTTTCATGCGTAAAAGGATTGAAGCCATGATTGAGAATGAGATTAAAATTTCCAAACAAGGAGGCAACGGTTATATATGGCTGAAGTTAAATAACCTGAACGATATCCAAATCATTAATCTACTTTATAAAGCTAGTAATGCAGGTGTTAAAATTAAATTAATTATTAGGGGCGTGTGTTCACTCGTACCGGGTATTAAAGGACAAAGTGAGAATATAGAAGCTATTAGTATCATCGATCGATTTTTAGAACACAGTCGTGTTTTATTATTTGGAAATGGAGGAAACGAATTATGTTATATCTCCTCAGCCGACCTAATGGTTAGAAACCTAGATCAGAGAACAGAAGTGGCCTGCCCTATTTTAGATCCAATTTTAAGGAAAGAAATCAAGAAACACCTGGAAATTCAATGGAAAGACAATACCAAAGCAAGGATTTTAGACAACTTCTCATGCCTTGTTTATAAAAATAACCGAAGTAGTTTAAAAATATCTTCTCAACTAGAAACTTATAAACTTTTTAGTGCTAAGTTTACAAAAAATTAACAATCGGGAAAATTAATGAAATTTGCCGCCATTGATATAGGTTCAAATGCTGTTCGACTTTTATTTTGTAATGTACACGAAACAGAGAAGGGTGTTAAGTATAAAAAAAATTCATTGATTAGAGTTCCTATAAGATTAGGAGAAGATTCCTTTACGGAAAAAAGAATATCTGAAAAAAATGCTCAGCGAATGGTAGACACCATGAAGGCATTTAGGCTTTTAATGAATGTACATCAACCCATCAGCTACAGAGCCTGTGCAACCTCTGCTATGCGCGATGCAGTTAATGGCAAAGAAGTAGCACAGCGAATCCTACAGGAATCGGGAATTAATATTGAAATTGTAAACGGAAAAAAGGAAGCAGAAATAATTTATTCTAACCACATTGAAGAATTATTAGACCAGGATAAGGCTTATTTGTATATAGATGTTGGTGGAGGAAGTACCGAGCTCACTTTATTTAGAGATAAGAAAGTAGTGGCTTCTCAATCCTTTAACATTGGTACAATTCGAATACTTAAAGAACAAGTTGAAAAAAGCGAATGGCAATTTTTATTAGATTGGATAGATACAAATACAACTAAAATAAATGAGCCAATATTCGGAATAGGATCGGGTGGGAATATCAACAAATTACATGGATTAGCCGGTAAAAAAGACGGCAAACCGGTTAGTTTGGAAAGATTAATTGAAATTCAGGGTGTACTTAAAAAATACACCTATCAGCAACGAATAGAGCTATTGGGTCTAAATCCGGATAGAGCAGATGTGATTGTTCCGGCAGCAGAGATATTTATCACAGTAATGAAACAAGCAAAAACAAAGAAAATTTTTGTACCCGAAATTGGGCTTGCCGACGGCTTAATACATTTACTATACGAAGAATATAAGTCATCAAAGATATAGTAATTTAACATTAGATTAATATTCAATTCCAAAGTCATAAATATTAGTTAACAATAGTTTAATCTATTTAAAATACCATTGCCTTAGTTTTGTAGGGCATCATGGAAGAAAAGATTAAATGTTTGTATATACTCGAAGATCCACAAAACAAGAATCTTAGTTTATACCTATCCAAAGAAGGAATTGATACCTCTGTTTATCTTTTTAACCCAAAAATTCTAAGTAAGATTAAAGATGTGTCTCCCCATGTTATTGTTTTTGACTTTGATAAAAATGAAGCCGAATTTATTGAACAACTTCATTTATTTAAAGGAACACGGAATTTTCTAAATACAAAAATAGTTTTTTACACAACTATACAAGATCCTTTCTTTGAACTAGCTTGCTATGAGGCCGGAATAGATTTATTTATTCATAAGCCTAAAAAAAACAGATTGTTCTACTTAATAATTTCGAAACTAAGTAAAAAATCAGCCGAAAAAGTTGAAACCACTTATTCTCAAAAGGGCTTGGTTATAGATCGTGAAAAGTTTTTAATCTTTATTGATGGTTCTAAGGTTAATCTTTCTAAAAAAGAATTTGAATTAATTGAATTATTAAATACCAAACCGGGCAAAGTTTATACCCGCGATGAAATTGCCAACCTTATTTGGGATGGTATAGACGCTTCCAAAACGAGAACTATAGATGTTCACATTCGTAAACTTAGAGACAAGATTGGTAGCCAATACATTAAAACAATTAAGGGTATTGGTTATTTACTTAATTTAAATATTAACTAGCATCTCGTTAAATTTATTTACAATTATTTTGCTTCCCATTATTGTTTTGTTGTTGATTTACTAAAGAATACATAATTTTTTTATTAATTAATAATTTGACTTTTGCATCAAATTAAATTATTATGAAAAAATTATACTCCTTATTAAGTGCAACTTTACTAATACTTAATGCATACAGTCAAACTATTGCTTTTTGGGATTTTAATTCATCTCCAGGGGATGCAAATACAGCTACAGGATCTACTATACCCTCTCAAGGTGCGGGATCAATTTCTAATATTGGCGGAACAACGAATAGCTTTGCTGCAGGAACTTTAACTGATGCTAATACCACTGATAATACTGGATATAATGTATCTTCTTTTCCAACACAAGGCTCAAACAATAAAACGGCCGGCATACAAATAAACGTTAGCACAGTTGGATTAACAAACATACTTTTTGAGTTTGAACAACGCCTCAGCAATACAGCCGCAAACACTTACGTATTGCAATACACTACAGACAGAACTGCCACTACCCCTGTTTGGCAGGATGCCCAGACCTTCACCTTTGTTCCCGGAACTTCAACTGCCAGCGTTTGGTATCAAAGAAGCTTTAATTTTTCATCCATTACAGGTATTAATAATAATGCCAATGCTGCTTTCAGAATTGTTTCGGCATTCGACTTAACCTCCGGAAATTATCTAGCCTCCTCTTCTACAAGCTCCTATTCAGCATCGGGAACATGCAGATTTGATTTAATCAAAATTTCCAGTTTGCCGTCTGTTCAACCGTATACTTTTTCATTTTTAAGAGCAGACCGAACTTTAAATGAAAACATAGGTACTGCTAAAGTATGGCTAAAAGTTACTGGAGTGGGTAATACATCCGGCTCAATAACAGCATCTATTTCAAATGCATCTAACCTATCTGTTAGCGATTATACAAACTCAACATTAACATTACCTTTCTCTAACACCTTATTATTAAATGATTCTATTGCATTTGATTTTAACATTATTGATGATGTAATCTCGGAAAGCGATGAATATCTAATTGTTAAACTAGCAAGTGGAACCAATGCCAGTTTTTCATCTACGGCGCAACATACACTTTACATTAGAGATAACGATAGCCCTTTCCCAATTGGAAATGATAAAATACAATTAAACTTATTAGGAAGTTTTAATAATGGTCCAACGCCGGCAAATTCTGCTGAAATTTCGGCTTACGATAAATTAAGCAAACGCATATTTATTGCAAACAGTATAGGATCTAAGTTAGATATAGTTGATTTTAGGAATCCCTCAGCCCCTGTTTTAAAAAACTCAATAAACATAAGCACCTATGGAAGTATCAATAGTGTTGCCGTTTATAATGGACTAGTTGCTTTAGCTATTGAGAACGGAACTAATAAACAAGATTCCGGAAAGGTCGTTTTTATGGATACAAATGGCGTTTTTATAAACCAAGTTACAGTCGGCGCAATGCCCGATATGATTGTATTTAATAACGCCGGCACAAAAGTATACACGGCAAATGAAGGAGAGCCTAATGACGCTTATACTGTTGATCCCGATGGATCGATTAGTGTTATTGATATTTCAGGTGGAGTCTTAAACATTAACAGTTCTAATGTTAGGCATATTACATTTACTTCATTTAACGGAAGCGAAGCTTCTTTAAGAGCGCAAGGCATAAGAATTTATGGATTGAATGCCAGCGCATCAAAAGATTTTGAACCAGAATATATAACCATTTCTGATGATGATACCAAAGCTTGGGTAACACTTCAAGAGAATAATGCTTTGATAGAACTCAACTTAACCAACAACTCTATTATTCGAATCATTCCATTAGGTTCTAAAAATCATAACTTAACAGGGAATAGCCTAGATGCTTCTGATGTTACTTCTGCTATCAATTTCTCTAATTACCCGGTTAGAGGCCTTTATTTACCTGATGCAATTGATCATTTTATTTTAAATGGAAAAACATATCTGATTACAGCAAATGAGGGGGATGCTAGAGCGTATACGGGATTTAATGAAGAAACTACAATTGGTAATTCCTCATATATTTTAGATCCAACTTTATTTCCAAATGCGGCAGATTTAAAAAACAACAGTGTTTTAGGCAAATTAAAAACTACAAATAAATTAGGTGATACCGATAATGACGGAGACTTTGATGAAATTTACGTTTATGGTTCTCGATCATTTTCAATCTGGGATGCAACTTCTGCTAATCAGGTTTACGACAGCGGCAATGAATTAGAGAGAATTACCGCTAAAGACCCTGTTTACTCTACTCTATTTAATGCTACAAATACAACTTCTACAACACCCAAAAATAGAAGTGATGATAAAGGTCCAGAACCCGAGGGAGTAACCACAGGGGTTATAAATGGAAAAACATATGCATTCATAGCATTAGAGAGAATAGGCGGGGTTATGGTATACGATGTTACAAAACCAAGCTCCCCACAATACATCACTTATGCAAACAACAGAGGGCCAGATCGAGGTGCAGAGGGGATCTTGTTTATACCCGCTAATGAAAGTCCAAGTGGTAAGAATTTATTAATTTTATCCAATGAGACCAGTAGTACACTTTCTATTTTTGAAGTAAATTCATTTGCTCAACCAAGCAGTAGCCAGGGCCCATATTTAAATCCTCTAACCGCCTCAACAGTTACTAACTCCCTTCTAACCGTTGGCGATACTGCTTCTAATGGTTATAAAATGGTTGGTATACCTGATGGATTGGGTGCTTTTGATAATGGAAACGGAACTTTCACCTTATTAATGAATCATGAATTAGGTACTACTGTTGGTATTAACCGAGCTCATGGATCTAAAGGTGCCTTTGTTTCAAAATGGACGATTGACAAAGCCACAAAACAAGTATTAAGCGGTTCAGATTTAATTAATGAAGTAAACTTATGGAATGGAACGAACTATACCACCTATAACAATGCGTCACCGATGCCAACTGCTTTCAACCGATTTTGTTCTGCCGATCTTGCTGCTCCATCTGCCTTCTTCAATCGTTTAACAGGTTTAGGAACAAAAGAAAAATTATTCTTAAATGGTGAAGAAGCCGGAAATGAAGGAAGAGCCTTTGCACATATTGTAAGCGGACCAAATTCAGGTAAAACATATGAACTTCCCTACTTAGGCAAATTAAGTTTTGAAAACGTTGTTGCTAATCCACTTTTAAGTAATAAAACTATTGTGGCTTCTACCGATGATCAAACTCCAGGACAGGTGTATATATATATTGGTAATAAGTCCAACTCCGGCAATGAAATTGATAAAGCCGGTTTAACGGGCGGTTCTCTTTATGGTATTGCTGTTAATGGATTAACTGCTGAACAAAGTGCATCTATACCTGCGGCAGGAACCACTTTTACTCTTGCTAACTTAGGTCAGGTACAAACCTTAACTGGAGCAGTATTAAACACAAATAGTATTGCAGCAAATGTTACTAATTTTTTGCGACCGGAAGACTGCTCATGGGATCCTTCTAATCCAAGTGATTTATACTTTGTAACAACTAACTCGTTCTCTGCGCCAAGCCGTTTATGGAAAGTTCATTTCAATGACATACAAAACCCTGAATTAGGAGGTACCATTACTGCTGTATTAGATGGCACTGAAGGTCCTAAAATGATTGATAACATAACCGTTGATCATTCTGGCCATATATACTTACAAGAAGATCCGGGAAATCAATCTTACAATGCGAAAATTTGGGACTATACCATTGCAGGTGATGCTGTAACACTTATTGCTCAACATGATACTGCCCGATTCATATCCGGCGGTTCGAAGTTTCTAACTCAAGACGAAGAATCCTCTGGTATTATTGATGTTCAATCTATCTTAGGTGAAGGCAACTTTATATTTGTAGATCAGGCTCATTACAGTATTCCGGGTGAATTAGTTGAAGGTGGTCAGTTATTAAGTTTATACAACTCTGCATCCGCTTCTGGTAATTCGGAAATTGCTATAAAAGGCAATAATATAGATATTACTGCTCAAGATACTACTCCCTCTATTAATGATAATACTGATTTTGGAGATATAGTGCCTGCAGCAACAATTCAAAAAACCTTCGAAATAAAAAATAATGGTAATGGCAACTTAATTATACATTCATTATTTTTATCAGGTGCAAGTGAATTTTCATTAGTGAATGCACCAACACTTCCTTTGATTATTCCGGCTAATGGATCTCAAAACTTAACTGTTAAATTCCAACCAACTACAACCGGTATTAAATCGACTATTCTTAATATCCTAAATAATGATTTCAATGAAAGTGATTACTACTTTATCATTCAAGGAAATGGTTTATGTAATCCTTCTGCCAATAGTGGTATCGATACAAAAACTGTTTGTGGCTCGTTAACATGGATTGATGGTAATACTTACACCGCTAATAACAACACTGCTACCTATACTATAAATGGTGGTGCAGCCAATGGTTGCGATAGTATTGTTACGCTTAACCTTACCGTTAAACCTATTGCTAATGGGATTGATACAAAAACAGTTTGTGGCTCGTTAACCTGGATTGATGGTAATACTTACACCGCTAATAACAACACTGCTACCTATACTATAAATGGTGGTGCAGCCAATGGTTGCGATAGTATTGTTACGCTTAAC